>Ga0209643_1002053_pt1 | contig 14622 bp, 12 predicted proteins | sample AutmiccBRH37_all_FD_187383 | JGI IMG/M metagenome (GOLD analysis project Ga0209643, IMG submission 187383) | Deep subsurface microbial communities from Mt. Terri, Switzerland - Autotrophic microbial communities BRH/37_all (SPAdes) (version 2) | ecosystem: Environmental > Aquatic > Deep... | reverse complement strand
ATAAATACAAACATCATGAATCCGAAAGCTGCAATCAAATACAGATTTTCCTTAACTCCCATCAGTGCAAAAAAGATTCCGCAGCCGAACAATCCGAGAGAAAGCATCCTCACATAAGATTTTACACTCCGCATGCAGCTGATTACGATACTTCCGGCCATCATGCCCAATGCACTGACTGTCGTAAGAATACCGAGTTCTGTTTCACCTGCGAAAGCAAGTATGAGAGGCTTACTTAAAATCTGTACGAAGCCAAGGCAGAATACTGCAATTGTCATAATCACAATCATTGCAACAATGCCGCTTTTCCCACGTATTGCAGCAATACCTTCCCTCATTTCCCTGCAAAAACTCAAACCGGCACCTTCCTTGCGTTTCGTAATCATGCCTTTCTTTACAGCCGCAATAGTAAATGCCGTTGTAAAGAAAGTAAGGATATCGATAATTATCAGGGTACTGACAGTCGTAATCTGCAGCAATAACCCCGCAATAGCCGGGGAAATTAATAGTTTGGTATTGTTTGCGATTTGAACCATTCCGCCCGCCTTGGCAAAATCTTCTTCCGGTAATAAATCCGTAATAGTCGCCTTAAATGCCGGTTCCATCAAAGCCGTAAATAACGAACTGACACCTACACCAACGCAGATTACCGCAAGTGAAGGATTTGCGCTCATAATGGAGACGAGGCATATAATCAATCCAAGACCGGAAAACAATTCCCCGAGAACCATCATCACCCGTCTGTCATAATGATCCGCCAGGACGCCTCCCACAGGAGCCAGCAGAATGGATGGCAGGAATGCGCAAATGCTGACAATGGCTGCAGCCGTAACAGAGCCTGTCAGTGCCAGCACATAGATTGCAAGACCAAAGTCAGTTAATCCGCTGCCGATACTTGATACCAGCTGGCCGGCCACCAGTATCGTAAACTTCTTCATTGCCTTATTCCTGCTTTTTGTTTCTGTGCTTTGTATTTCATCATGTTGATTCATTGTCAACCTCCTCAAACCTTAATAAGCCCTATATAATATTCGCACCCTTAACTGTAAGTCATTCTTTCCTTTATTCTCGCATCGACCATCGGTCGGTTAGTGGGCAAAAAAAATCTTTAATCTCCTTCCATCTATGACATCTGTCCAAACATCTGCATAAATTCATTAAGTTCCCCTTCTTTTGTCCCCAGCAGTCTCTCTGCATTACACAAAAATGCCTGTATTTTCCTTGGGTAATCCTCCATTTTCCATTCGAAAACATCGCAATCAAACATCATATGTCCCAACAGTAAAATAGATTCTATACATTCCGTCGGATAATCCATATGGAAAATATCCCGGTCAATGCCTTCTAAAACAGGTTCCTGCAAAACCGGGGTCATACGCTTAAGCATTGCCCTTAAATATAACCGTTCCAGCTTTGCATTCTCGACCTTATGAAGTTCTTCCTTTATCTCATTCGCTCCTTCAAATTCCGGAGCCTGTGCCATTATCGCCATCATAATACGATTCACCAAAGGAATGGATTTATCCTTTAGAATCGTCTCCGCCCTCCTTGCTCCTTCTTCAACGATATCAAGAATGATTGCCTCCAGTACTTCTTCCTTGGAAGCAAAATAATAGTAAAAGGTGCCTTTGGCTATATCCACAATCTTCAGGATATCGTTAACAGAAGTCTGTTCATAACCTTTCCTGACGAATAATTCCCGCGCTGCAACCAGAATCTCCCGTCTTCGCACTTCACCTTCCTTGACTGTTTTCATATCATACTCCATTTCTATCGACCGTCGGTCGATAGAATCATAATAAACCTGCTGAAAGAAAATGTCAAGCCTTTTTTTATATGCAAACTAACCCTATCAGCGTAACTGCACACTGTTTTTCTGCTCCATAATTACGGGTAAAATGATTATTTCCTCTCCAGCAGAAACACCATCTCCACATGCGTTGTGTGTACATGAGAATGATTTATCAGATCATCTTTTCGAATAATCCATCAATCAAAAATAACATACAATGTTATTTTGGGTTTGCATCGTAGCATTTATATATAGCTAAAACCCCTTCTCTGAGTAAATCTCATTAAAGGGGTTTTAGCTTCTATTCTACTTTTATCTCTTGCATTTAATTCATGATAAAATGAATAATTAGGCTCTCAATACTTCCAGCTCTTTCTCTTCCATGAACTGGTTGGTATATAACCGGTAATAGTAGCCTTTGCGCTTAAACAGCTGCGAATGGCTGCCCTCTTCTATTACTTCTCCATCCTTGATGACCAGGATCCGGTCTGCGGAGCGTATGGTTGACAAGCGATGGGCAATGATGAAGCTGGTACGGTTTTTCAGTACCTTATGAATGGCATCCTGTATAATCTGCTCTGTTTCCGTATCGATGGAAGAGGTTGCCTCATCCAGTATAAATATCCTTGGATCTGCCAGAACAGCCCTTGCAAAGGACACCAACTGCTTCTGTCCCGTTGACAAACGGTTGCCTCCTTCGCCAACCTCAGAATCATAGCCTTTTTCCAAGCTAAGGATGAATCCGTGGGCGTTAACCAACTTTGCAGCCCCTTCAATCTCTTCATCAGTGGCCTCCAGCCTCCCATAACGTATATTCTCCCTGATGGTCCCACTAAACAAGTGGGGTGCCTGAAGGACATAACCCAGATTACTCTGCAGCCATGCAAGGGAATAATCCTTGTAGTTGATGCCGTCTATCCATATTTCGCCTTCTGTTGGTTCGTAGAAACGGCATGCCAGATTGACAATAGTGGTTTTTCCCGACCCTGTCTCGCCGACCAAAGCTATATTCTCTCCGGCTTTGACCTCCAGATTAAAATCCTTCAGTACTGTTTCGCCGTCTTTATAAGCGAAGGATACATTTCTAAAGCTTATATCCCCCTTCATGGAAGGCCAGTTTTCCTTCCTGGATTCATGGAGTGTACCGTAAACCGCTTCTACTTCCGGACTATCCTTGATTTCCGGTTCGGTATCCACCATGGATAGGATGCGTTCTGCCGATGCCTGTGCCGATTGAAGCTCGGCGAAGATTCTTGCCAGTTCCCGTACCGGTTCGAAGAATTGAATGGTATAACTTATAAATAAGACTAACGTCCCGTAGCTGATGGCATGGAGCCATACTGCCCTACCTCCAAACCATAGGGCCAGTGCTGTTCCAATACTACCCAAAGCCAATACAATGGGAAGATAGATTGAAGAAAAGATTGCCGCCTGAACAGAGGACCGGTACATTTCACCGGTGATTTCCTTGAATTCCAGCAGGTTTTTCTTCTCCAGCACTAAAGTCTTGGTGGTTTTTGCCCCGGAAATGCCCTCATTGAAGGCACCGGTAATCCTGGAATTGGTCTTTCGAACCTTTCTATAGGCCTTTAGAATCTTCTGTTGGAAATATACGCTGATGACCGCCAGGATCGGCAATATCGACAAGCTGATCAATGCAAGCTTCCAGTTGGTGTAAATCATGACACCTGCAATACCGATCATCATGGTCATGCCCCAGACAAAATCCACCAAACCCCATGCAATGGTATCACTGAGTCGTGTCGTGTCTGAGGTCATGCGGGCCATCAACCAGCCGACAGCCGTCTTGTCGTAGTAGGAATATGAAAGCTCTTGCAGCCTGCAAAACCCATCTTTTCGTATATCATAGCAGATTCCCATGTCAATCTTGCCGGCAATAGCAACCAGCAGCCATACATTAATCGTCTGCACTGCAATCAATAAGCCATAGGTTATCATGAACCGCGGCAATCCGGTCAATGAACCGGTCAGAACAAAACTGTCAATAGCTTTTTGGGTCATTAGCGGAAATATAACATCGATACCGGCTACCCCCACCATAACACAGCCTAAAACGCACATAAGCTTACGATAGGGCTTGACGTAGCGTAAAAGCTTCAGCCATAATCCAAAGTCAAACCTTTTATTATATTCCTGCTCTTGAATTGTATTCATCTATATCATCTCTTTTCTGCACAATGCGCTTATGAAACACTCTTGACAAAGTCTTCTCCCACTTCCTTTTCAAGTGCATTCTGGATGGACCAGATGCGTTGATACAAACCAGGCTCGGATACAAGCGCCTGATGTGTGCCTTGCTGTACGATCCGGCCATTCTCCAAAACGAGGATGAAATCCGCTTCTGCAAGGGTGGTTATACGATGGGAAATGATGAACGTGGTTGCCTTCCGTTTGCGCTCATCCAGTGCTTTCCTAATGGCAGCATCGGTCTCGGTATCCACTGCACTGAGTGAATCATCAAATATCAATACGGGGCTGTTCTTGATCAAAGTACGTGCAATGGCTACCCGCTGCTTCTGCCCACCGGACAGTGTCACCCCGCGTTCACCCACGACGGTATCATAGCCTTTTTCAAATTCCGAGATGGAATCATGCACCGCTGCGACCCTTGCAGCCTCCAAGACTTCAGTCTCATCCAGTTCATGTATTGCCAAACCAATGTTCTCTTTAATAGTTTTTGAGAATAGAAAGGGCTCCTGAAGCACAATACCCACATTCCGGCGCAGCCATTTTTTATCCATTTCCTGAATATCCACCCCATCAATGAGCAGCCTTCCGCTCTGATAATCGTAAAGTCTTGGCAGGAGATGCATCAGCGTTGACTTTCCTGATCCTGTCGGACCTAGGATCGCGACCGTTTGGCCCGGTTTGGCGGTAAAGGATACATCTTTTATCACCGGATGCTTTTCGTCGTAACCGAAGCAAACCTTATCAAATACTATTTCTCCTTTGATTTCCGGTTTTAGTCCGGTTTCATCCTCTGTCTCCAGGGGATAATCCAATATTTGCTGGATACGCCCAAGGGATACCATTGTCTTGCCCATATCTGTCAGAATCCTGCCCATCTGCCGAATCGGCCAGAGAAGCATCCCCTCGTAGGTGATAAATACCACCAGTGTCCCCAAGCTGATTTTTCCCAAAGTGCTCCAATAAACACCGAAGGTGAGCACAGCACCTATCTGAAGCATGCAAAGAAGGTCTGACAAGGACCAATACCCTGCAAGCAATAAGATCAACCGGTAGGTCAGATCCCTGTACTCCGCATTGCGTTCTTCAAACTTACCGATTTCATATTTCTGCCTTGCAAATGCCCTTACGACACGAACACCCGTCAAATTCTCCTGCAATACGGTGGAGAGCCTGCCTTCCGATTCATCCGAATCCTTGAAAGCCTTTTTAACACGCAGGAAGAAAACGACTGCAAAGCTGAAGATGACAGGTATTACGGCCATGGCTACCAGTGACATGGTTACACTGAGTCTAAACATGATCAGCAGTGCCGTCAAGAGCATAAAAAGTGCTCTCCCGATTTCTACAAATTGAACAGCCAAAAAGCTGCGGATGGTATCTACATCCGATGTACACCGCTGGATGAGATCCCCGGTTTCCGCTTTAACATGGTAGTCGTAGGACACATGCTGCAAATGATCATAAAGCACTTCCCGAATGTTCCTGGCAGTGGATTCTGCGGCCATGGCAGACCATTTCCCTTTAAAATAGGTGAAAATCCCATTAAGGATGGATAGGAGCACCAACAAACCACCACATACCCAAAGGTTCCTGGTCAGAAAATCCTTTCCCCCGGCCCTGCCGATCAGCTCACCTATCCATGAAGGAACAGCCATGGGACTATTCCCAATAATGGAGTCAATGGTCAGTCGTATGACCAATGGTGACAGAAATGTGAATAAAGTGGCTATCCCAATACTTATTACTGCTCCAAAATAGAGCAGCCGATTTCCTTTCATAAGTTTCCAGAGTAGTTGTAATTTCTTCATCGTATCCCCTCACTCCCGATTAATATTCCTGCACAATAGTAAAAGCCACAGAAAATGCTATTAAATCTGCATTCCTATGGCTTGACTTTGCATACCTCTATTAAACAAGGGTTGATAATGGGCAGCCGCTTATGCAAATAAAAAGCCACAGGTGCATACACGTACCTATGGCCTTGATCGTCACGTACAAGTACGACTGTGCAATCAGTGGCTACCGGATGGCCGTGCATGATGGTTGTTCTTGTTGACACTGTTGTTTCCCTTAAATGCGCTTCTAAACATTCTACACGACCTCCTTTTTATAAATTTGTTTTTACCATTTCTATTATATTTATAATATTTGACAATTACAATATGTTTGGGTTATTTGTAATAATTTTGTAATAATGCCAAGTTCATGAATTTAAATCTTTCTGCCCGCCTTGTAAGCGTTCTTCATCATTCTCTCTTCCTTATTTTTCAAAAACCTGAACAGGGTGTCAGTAAAAATGATCTTGCCTATAAGTTTCCCATTCATTTTACCGATATATGTCTTCATTGCCTTTACAATTCCTGACAGATCCCCGGAGAGATGCGATACGGGAAATGGTACCGTCATTGCTGCAACGATTATAAACCGCTTTCCTCGCAGAAAAGGGTGAGATCCGAATTTCTTCATTTGAGAAAGCAGCGTTTTCAACTTTTCCGTCCATTTCATTTTATAAAATTGAGAAGCTTGTGATGGCTTATACATCGCATAACCGGTATGCCGGTCAAAGAAATTCTTCATAATACCGGATATATTGCCCCAATAGCAAGGACTCCCTAGAATAATCACATCTGCCTCCTTTACTCTTTCAAATACGATTTCACACTCATCATGCAGTACGCATTTACCTGCTTCGACACATGCCCAGCATCCGGTGCAATAATCTATCCGGTAATCATACAGATTCACCAGCTCTATCTGATGACCGTTTTCCTCCGCTCCCTCCAGTATTTTTTCGCACAGTCTGCTGACAAGTCCGTTTTTTCTTTTTGTTCCGACCAACGCTAAAACCTTCATTTCTATCACCCTCTCAAATCGATCAATAAAGAATGTTAATTCGTTATTTGCTTAAAAAAATAGCTTTATTCAAGAAACTGAGCTATTCCACTGATATGGTACCTGATTAAGTCCTTGATGGAGCGGTCAGCCCAATCCTCGCTCCTGTAATGCCTAACGATTTCAAGAAGTCCCTCAACTAGATTTGTTGCACTGATATGCATGATGAAAGGCATATCAGTTTTTGGGCCGGCTTCTAAACCTTCTGTAAAATGTCTCTCAAGAAATTCAATCAACCCATCCTTCAACTGCTCATGATTCGTTCCCCGACTTTTATCGAATAACAGCAGCAATTGAACCCGGTTCTTTTTAACAAACACACCGATTGCATTTGCAATAATCCATATGAACTGCTCAGTAAAATTTCGGTCCTTAAAGCTCTTACCGTGTTCATTTTCCATAAGCGTCTGCATCAGCTCCTGGATCTGGTAATAAGCCGGATCAACGATCGAATCATACAGCTTCTCTTTGCTTTCAAAATAGTTATAGATATTGCTTACGCTGATTTTAGCCCTGTCCGCAATCTCCTTCATCAGAGCCTTTTCAAAATCCTTTTCCATAAAGACTTCAATTGCGGCCCTTTCTATCTGCTGGCGTATCTCATCCTTAAGCACTTGCATTAGCGAATCACCATTCTTTTTTATTTTATTATAGGGCATATCCATTTCATTGTCAAGGCATAGCGGGTATAGAAATATCAACTCTGGATAAGGCAATTTAAAACAATCGCAGTAAGGTATGACCAATACATCCTATTCGTCCCCGGCCTATCCAATAATGCCAATCCTCTACAGCTTCTCAGGTCTTCTTATCTTTATTCAAAGGCTGCAATTGAGCCAGCGGCACATTGAATCTACGTTCCTTCCATTGTATTTCTACCATCATTTCATGGAGGCAATCATCTTGTTTAAAATACTGACCTAGCGCCCTTCCTTGCTTATCTCCAGGGATCCACTCGAGCTTCTGTACTTCTAACAAATCTGATAGAATTTCTGCATTCTCAGTGAACTCGTTCAGCCAAAGCTGAACATATGAAAGATTTTTTTGTTTTCCTGTTACTATATTAGGTTACAGATAGCGACTGAGCAGGCTTTCCTTTTTTCGCTATTGCCAGCAAAAAGCCAAGAGCTATAGACAAAAACGCCGAAATAAGAACTCTATACTGATATGGCAACAAAAACACTATTGTATGAGCCGGTATCCAGAAGAATGGACAGGTTTTGAGCCAACTAAATTCTACTAAAGAGTGCCAATCGTTTTTATCAACTAGTTCGCCTATTGTTACTTTTCCGCCATTCTTTTCATGCTTAGCATCTATATACATATCAGTAAACCTGTGAAACGCCATCATCATCGGTCCAAATGTAAGATTCATCACTGTACTTCCGAAAAAAGCCTGTGCTAAATTTGAACCTTTAAAAGGCAACCTGGCAGATTCTTGTGCAGATGCTGCGCCACCCATATATACTGTAAAAACAAGGGTAACCATAATACCTATTATACCCCATACGACAGCTCTGTAAAAAAGACCTTTAGGAATGACATAATCACCCTTTAGTATTCTTATTCCTAGTAAATCACCCATCGTTGCAAGTATAGCAAACTTAACGAATCCTCCTGCATAGGGATGCGCATCGGTAACAGCAATAAATGCTGAACGAAGACCTGGTACTATTAGAATAACAACCCAAACCAGCAGGCCTGTTGCCCAATATATATCTCCTCTTTTCAATCCAGTCCACTCCTTTACTCAACATACTCCATTGCAGCTTCTTTCCCTTTAAGCACTCTTAAAATTCCCAAAGCCAGTGACTCCATCTCGTTCTCGCCAGGCATAATTTCAACTGGTGCAATAAATTCCACACGTTTTTTAATCCATGAAGTCAATATATTGGAATACGCTATGCCTCCGGTAATAATTACAGCATCCACATTTCCGTCCACTACTGTTGCAAATTCACCAATACCTTTAGCAACCTGGTATGCCATTGCCTCATATACCAGCCTTGCTTCTTCATTACCGTTTTGTATCATCTTCTCAACTTCCCTGGCATCAGCTGTGTTAATATAAGCTTTTAGCCCGCCGTTTCCTCTAAGTTTTTTGTATATGGCTTTCTTGTCAAATTTACCTGAATAGCAAAGGTCAATAAGATTCTTGCATGGAACTCGCCCAGCCCTCTCTGGGGAGAAGGGACCTTCATCATCTGCAATTATATCCACCATGCGGCCCTTTTCATGAATACTCAAGGATATTCCCCCACCCAAGTGAGCAACTATAAAGTTCATGTCACTATATTTTTTCCCATATTTCTCAGCTGCCTTTATTGCCATTGCTCTTGAATTTAGGGCATGGCTTGTACTGGTCCTTGGTATATCAGGCATACCAGATATACGAGCTATATCATTTAGCTCATCGACTCTTACCGAATCATATATATATGCCGGTACGCCAATTGCATTTGCTATTTCATAAGCTATCAAAGCCCCCAAATTTGAAGCATGTTCTACAACAGGGTTATTCTTAAGTCTGTCCACCATTTTGTCATTCACCTTGTAAGCACCTGATTTTACTGCCGGAAGCATTCCTCCTCTACCAGCCACTGCAGACAATTCATTGACATTATATCCATTTTCCTTTAAAAATGAGAACACTATATCCTTTCTCATTTCGAATTGCTCCTGTACCTTGTTGTATTTTTCTACTTCTTCTGCAGAGTGATTTAATGTTTTAGTAAATACTTCCTTTTCATCTTCATATAAAGCTATTTTTGTTGAAGTGGAGCCTGGGTTGATAACCAGTATTTTATACTCCATTGATTTTTCCTCCAATTATTTCATTTGAAAAAACTATATTTTTTCTGACAGCTTCTCCATCATTTGCGCAGTAGAGCTTAATTCTTCCAGTGATGCTGCAATCTCTTGCAATGCGGAAGCTTGTTGCTGGTATATCTGGTTAGATTTGTTCACGTTATCTGCAATACTTTCTATTGATGATCTCACATTTTTTAGGAGATCATCAATTTTCTTGACGGACTCTGTAGTTGATGTAGATAATTTTCGTATTTCTTTTGCTACTATATTAAATCCTTTTCCTGATTCGCCAACTCTTGCCGCCTCAATAGCGGCATTTAATCCTAATAGATTTGTTTGTGAGGAAATGCCCTTTACAAACTCAATTATCATGTCTGTTTCTTCTGTGAGTTTACTTGTTTGTTTCATATTATTTGCTATATCCATGTTCATATTTGCCAGGTTATTAACGTCCAAAGCCAGTGAATTGATAGCATCGGTTATTTGTCCTGCAGAATCTGACAGATGCTGTGACATATCAAGTACACTATTTTTTTTTGCAAGGCTTTTCCCCACAAGTATGACACTCTCCGCATTATCATCTTTTCCTTTTACGGGTATGGCATATGATTTGAACGGTATTCCAAAAATCTCTTTGGGTACGGTCTTTATTATAACCTTTCCAGTGTTTATTGCCTCTCTTGCGGCTCCTCCTTCAGGGATAGCCTGACCTGCAACATTATTTAAAGGCAAATTGGAACTGTCATATACTTTAAGAAATTTTTCCCTGTCTGCTATTGAAAATGAGACTTCATCATCAAGAATGATTGTTAAAACAAGCGAAATAGTCTCAAAAGCATTTAGCACATCATTGCTTGAGATTGGTTTATTCATAATATTAACTCCCTTCGATGGTATCATAATCAAGGGCTATACTCCATTTATACCTTCATTTAGTGCTTTAATATTCAATTCTACGAAAGCCGGTTTCACACATTTTTCTATAGCCGATTTCCAGTCCAAATCCTCTAGCTTCATAAGCTTTACCAGTGAACCCAATAAAACTATATTCATTACCTTTGAGTTCCCCAAGCTTAGCGCAATTTTCCCTGCATCTATCACTGTAGTCTTTGCTTTAGCCTTCACAATCTCAATAACATCTTCCGGATATTCCTCCGAACCTGCAAGTATTGTAGATGAAGGAATCTTATAATCATTTACAATCACATTTCCATCCGGTTTAATCTGATTAAGATATCTTAAAGCTTCCATAGCCTCGAAGGAAACAAGTATATCCGCAGAGCCAGTTCCTATAATAGGGGCATTTACCTTAGTTCCATATCTTACTTGAGTAGTAACACTGCCTCCCCTTTGAGCCATTCCATGAATCTCCGACATCTTGACATCATACCCCGAATCCACAAGGCATGTAGAGAGTATCTTGCTTGCCAGTATGGTACCCTGTCCGCCTACACCGCATAACATAATGTTTTTTACATCCGACATATTATTCACCTACCCTGCTAATAGCTTTTTTAGGACAAACTTGTACGCAAAGCTCACAAGCCACACACTGTGTTTTATCAATACAAACCTTCTTTAAGTTCTTTTCGTATTTAAGAGCGGGGCAACCCGTCTTCATACACAGCTTACATCCAATACATTTATCTGCATTTATATCGCATACACCTTTATAATCACCAAAGTCATTCTTGTCTTTAAATGAAAGTTTCTTAAGTACACAGGGCCATTTTGTTATTATCACTACCGGTTCATCCTGAGAAAGCCCCCAGTCCATAATCTCTTTCATCTCTTCGATTTTTAATGGATTCACAGATTTTACTTTCTTAACACCCAGAGCTTTTACAACGCTTTCAATATCGGTTATTTCTGTTGGGTCTCCCTGGAGCGTATATCCTGTCCCGGGATTTTCCTGATGTCCTGTCATACCTGTAATTCTGTTATCAAGAATACAAAATATCGCATTGCTCCTATTATATACTGCATCTAAGAGGCTGGTTATACCCGAGTGGAAGAATGTTGAATCTCCAAGTACCGCAACCACTCTCATACTCTCATTAAATTTATTGAATACCTTTTGTGCTCCGTGGGCCATACTAAAACCTGCTCCCATACAAATACATGTATCCTTTGCATTTAGGGGTGATTGACTGCTCAATCCATAACATCCTATATCACTTGAAATCATAATGTTTTTCCTCTTTGCAAGCTCAAAGAAGAAACCCCTGTGAGGACATCCTGCACAAAGCACAGGAGGCCTTTTTGCAATTATTGACTCATCATACTCAATGACTTTGTTTTCTCTTCCTAATAATGCTTTTGCAATTATATCAGGATTAAGCTCTCCCATGATAGGTATCTTTTCCTTGCCAATACAGTTAATGCCTGCCGCTTTAATCTGTTCCTCCATAAACGGGTCAAGTTCCTCTATTACATAAAGAGTTTCTACTTGGCCTTCAAATTCCTTGATCTTCTTCATTGGCAGAGGATATGTAAAACCAAGCTTAAAATAAGATACATTGTCTTCAAAAATCTCTTTGGCATACTGATAGGATGCACCAGCCGCTATAATGCCTATCTTTCTATCATTAAACTCCACATAATTAAGCTCTGTATCATTTGAAAACTCCTCAAGCCTTTTTAATCTCTCCTCCACCTTAACGCGTAGTGCTTTGGCAACTGCCGGTACCGCATCATACTTTTGAAGGTTTCTTACATATGGCTTCTTTGGTACATTAGTTCTCTCTCCAATTTCCACCAATGATTTGCTGTGACATACTCTTGTAGTCATCCTCATCATAACCGGGGTATCATACTTCTCACTGATTTCCATAGCGTATTTTACCATGTCTTTTGCTTCCTGACTGTCACTTGGCTCTAACATAGGTATTTTTGAAAACTTTGCATAATTCCTGTTATCCTGTTCATTTTGTGAAGAATGAATACCTGGGTCATCAGCACTTATTAAAAGCATTCCCCCGCTAACACCTGTATAGGCAAAGGTAAAAAGCGGATCCGCTGCCACATTTAATCCCACATGCTTCATTGCAGCTATGGTTCTTGCACCTGCTATAGATGCTCCAATCACAGACTCTAGAGCCACTTTTTCATTTGGAGCCCATTCAGCGATAATGTCCCCTTTATAGGCTGCAATGGTTTCAAGTATCTCTGTACTTGGTGTACCGGGATAAGCAGCGGCATAAGCAACCCCTGCTTCATAAGCGCCCCGTGCCACTGCTTCATTTGCTGTAAGCAGTTCTTTCATTACTATTCCTCCCATCATTACATAAATATATTTAAACAATTTTTCGTATTATTTTACTGCTGATGCGGATAACACCAGTGATAAATACTTTTCCTCCGCTGAGGATCCTCTTGATGTCAATACAATAGGTACCTTAGCCCCCACAATAAAACCAGCCATTTTAGCTCCGGCAGAATAGACCAGGGACTTCCCCAAAATATTCCCTGCAGTAATATTAGGAACTATTAGTATATCTGCATCTTCTACAACGGGACTGTCATAGCCCTTGACTTTCGCAGATTCTCTGCTCATTGCCAAATCATAAGAAATAGGGCCCTCCACAATGCAATTTGATATTTCCCCGCTCCGGTTCATCTTATTTAGTATGTCGGCGTCCACTGTTTCGGGCATTTTAGTGTTCACATTTTCCACAGCAGCTAAAACTGCTACTTTAGGTTTTTCATAACCCATTGCTACTAAAGTATTGACAGCATTTTCTATTATTTGTTTTTTCTCCTCTACATTTGGGTACATCATCATTCCGCCGTCTGTAACTACAAGGAGCTTATGATAACTTGGCATTTCATGAATTACAAAATGGGACATGACATTTCCTGTTCTCAACCCTTTTTCTTTATTTACTACTGCCTTTAAAAGATCAGCAGTCTGTATTTTCCCCTTCATAATGAAATCTGCTGCGTTATCATGAATAAGCTTCACCGACTTCTCAGCTGCATCAGCATCACTTTCTGCGTGGATTATTGCTTCATCATCTAAATCTTCATTTAAACTTTTAACTATAGATTTTATTTTAACTTTGTCTCCTATTAAGACTGGTTCTACAATGTTATCCTTTCTGGCTCTAAACACAGCCTCAAGGGTATGTTCGTCCTGTGCCGCAACCACAGCAACCCTTTTCTTTGCACCAGTATTTTGAACCTTCTGTATTAATTCTTTAAAACTACTAAAAACCATTGCTCTCCCCCCTTACAAAAGATGGTACAGAAAAAATACTTTTTAAAACTCATTTCATCATAGCTGCATTTAATTCATACTTAATCCTCCCAGTCAAAAGATACCCTTGAAACCAAATGCTTATCTGTCCTATTAACAAAAGCTTTGTGTAAATCATCATTTAAATAGGAATCTAAAGATTCTTTGTTTTCAAAATCCATCTCTACCATTACATCCATGTTAGAATCCCTAACTACACAATTGCTGTAAACATTTACGTTTAGAATATTGTCTAATTTCTTACCTATACTGAAAAAAACTTCTTTTGTATATTTTAGAACATCCTCATTATAGTAGTTAGGTTCAAACTTAAAGAGAACATAATGCTTCATAATAAACGTAAACCTCCTCGGGTTTTATACATATGCATAAATTATTCAGCAATTTTCATGCCAATATAAGAGATTTAAGATTATATATCGGTGTAATATAGCACTTGCATTGCTGTCCGCCCAATCTTTATTCCATCTTCAGTATATTTAGTAATTAGAGGAAAATGTATATTCAGAACAGGTAAGTATATTACTTTAAAACTATATAATCATAATTGAATATATAGTTATTAATTTCAAAAATGAAATTACAATTTTATTTTTGAAATTAATAACTATTTTACATATTGAAAATCAGGCATTTCTCTGTTAAAATTTAATCACTG
>Ga0209643_1002052_pt1 | contig 14625 bp, 13 predicted proteins | sample AutmiccBRH37_all_FD_187383 | JGI IMG/M metagenome (GOLD analysis project Ga0209643, IMG submission 187383) | Deep subsurface microbial communities from Mt. Terri, Switzerland - Autotrophic microbial communities BRH/37_all (SPAdes) (version 2) | ecosystem: Environmental > Aquatic > Deep... | reverse complement strand
CGTCTTGATTGCTGTAATAATCTGTCGTGTTATACATAGCTCAGCAAATGCTCTAAATGATGACAGCTTGTCCCCTCTAAAGTCACGGATAGCTTTATAAAGACCAATCATCCCTTCTTGGATGATATCTTCCCTATCTGCACCTATTAAAAAATATGATCTAGCTTTAGCTCTAACGAAATTCTTGTATTTGTTAATCAAATACTCTTGGGCAGTCGCATCACCTTTTTTGGCTAGTTCCACCAACTCTTCATCGACTACGGTTTCGTTTAGTTCATAATCATTTGGAATTTCTGGTTGCAAATTATACGTCAAGCGCATCCCTCCCGTAATCAATCGTATATAAAATGGCGAAGCCACCCTAATCGAGCCAATAACAAAGTAATTATAACTGAAAGCTATTAATAGCGTCAAGACGAAGATTGGCGTTATCTGTCGGAAAGGGCTTGATTTCTCTGCCTTCTCACTTCATACATGAAAATAGAGCCCGCAACACTGGCATTAAGAGAAGATATCCTTCCAACCATTGGCAGAGATACTATCTCATCACAAGTTTCTTTGATAAGTCTTCCTAAGCCTTTATCTTCGCCACCAATCACTACCACTCTTGGTCCGTTAAGATCAGCCTGGTAGATATCCTTCCCACCTGCTTCTGCGCCCGTAACCCAACAACCATGTTCTTTGAGAGTGTTTAGGGTTTGGACTAGATTGCTAACCCTAGCCACTGGTATGTACTCTATGGCACCCGCAGAGGTCCTTGCTACAGCGGGGGTTAGTCCTACACTGCGTCTCTTAGGGATTATCACCCCGTGTACCCCAGCAGCATCTGCTGTCCTTAAAAGTGCTCCCAGATTATGTGGGTCCTCTATTTCATCTAGCACTAGGATGAAAGGTTCTTCACCTTTCTTACTGGCTATCTCCAAAATATCTTCGGGTTCCACATATTCTCTGCTGGCAATAAAAGCGATTATTCCTTGGTGCTTCTGACCAGCAGCATGTTTATCCAGAGCATTGTTTTCTACGAACTGAAAAGGAATTCCCTTTTCCTGCAGAAGATGAGTTATATCTGAGTTTCTACCTTTTTCATTCCTCAGCAAAACTTTATTAACTGGATTGCCAGATTTTATAAGTTCCATAACAGCGTTACGACCATATACCAGACTATCATCCACTTGATTTCACCTGCCAATGTTAAGTTAGACGCCCACAACTAAGCTCTCCCTCGGGACATACTCCCCGGGTGATGCATTGAGGGCCTGCTAGAGCAAAGATATTCGGTGCTATCTCTTTAACTAAATCTAACATCTTTTCTGCTAATTCTCTTATTTCCCACTGGGCTCTGGTACAAGTCCGAAGTTCAAAGAAGTTAAGCAACGAACGAGCATTAAAAGTAGCCATCAAAGATGTAGTACATGCATTCGGGAGAATGTACCTGGCATCCTCAGCAGGTACCAGCTTCAGGAATTCATTATACTCTTCCTGTAATACTCCCATTAGTCTTTCAAATCTTGCTAGGGACTCTGGGTTCTTTCTGATTCGCCGAGGGATGATATATTCAAAACCGGTTTCTTGGACATATCTTTGCGACCTTTGCGAATAGCTGGCTATGCGATGTCTCACGAGTTGATGTGACAAGGCACGTGACACTCCATCTATAGAGAACTGGAAGCTTACGTGCTCAAAAGTTGAAAGATGTCCCATCTTCATAAGCTTAATAACTAGTTCCGCAGCTTTTTCAGGAGTAATGTTATCCATTAATTCTGGTACTGCATGGGCGGAATAACAAAGCCTAGCAGCAGCAGCAACTACTTTTTCCGGATCAGGTGTGTATTGTACCAAGGCAACTCTCAAGTCTCCCACTCCCTTATAGTCTTGTGATATCTCTATATCTATTGTGTATCAACAGAATCTGTCTGTTCCATAATACTGTCTATCCTATTAAGGATTGTATTCATCCTTTGCTTCTTGTCAGTAAGGTACCAATAGCCCACTAAGGCTTCAAAAGCTGTAGCGTGTTTATAGGTAATTACATCAATATTACGGGGATGATGAGCCTTGGCATTTCGCCCTCTCATGACTACATCTTTCTCAGTCTCATCCAGTTCCTCAAGTAGATAACGCAGGATTCCTGCTTGGTTCTTGGCACGAACGTAGATGATAGCTCTCTTATGCATTTCTTCTACTTTAGCTATACCTTGTTCCAACAAATGCTTACGTACCCATAGCTCATAGACAGCATCTCCTAAATAAGCAAGAAGAAGGATATTGACTTCCTTCCAGCCTTTATTAATCTTTATCGGCCAGCTTTCAAGCAAACCGCTGCAATCCTCCGTCTTATCACTATGATCCAAATGTTTCACTTCTTTCAGTTTATTTCAGATACCACCGTGCACCTTCAGGAGTATCTTCTACAACTATCCCTATCTCCTTCATCCGATCTCTGATAAGGTCAGCAGTAGCCCAATCCTTGTTCTTACGTGCCTTCATTCGGATTTCAAGAACCAGATCCATGACTTGTAGAAGTTTGCCTGAACCCCCTTGGGAATCTTCTTCTTCCTCTTCTAAGTCGAATCCCAGGACATCTCCGAGTTCTTTTAGGGTATTATATGCTTCGGTCAAAGAATAAGGCTGTCTCTTATCTTTGGCGAGATAGGTGTTTATCTCTTTGGCCAATTCAAATAAAGCTGCATAAGCCTGAGCAGAATTAAAGTCATCGTCCATAGCCTCTTCAAATGCTCTCCGAGCCTCTTTAGACGCTTGAAGTAATTCATCTTCAATTTGAGGCTCCTCATCGGGCAGGATCTTGCTTAAGGCTTCAGTAGCAAGACGAGCACTGTTTTTAAGCCTATCCAACCCTTTAGAAGCCATGATTAGTTTCTCATCATCGAAGTCAAGCGGGCTACGGTAATGGGTACCCAGAAGATAGAATCTAATGACATCACCAGGAAATTTTTCTGTAACTTCTCTTACCAGAAAGAAATTCCCGAGAGATTTAGACATCTTTTCTTGGTTGATAGTAATGAAGGCATTGTGCATCCAGTACTTAGCGAAGATTTCATTATCCAGGCATCCTTCAGATTGGGCGATTTCATTTTCATGATGGGGGAATATTAAATCTCCACCCCCTCCATGGATATCAAATCCAGGGCCCAAATACTTGAGGGCCATAGCTGAGCATTCAATATGCCAACCAGGTCGTCCCTCTCCCCAAGGACTCGTCCATGATGGCTCACCTTCTTTTGAATTCTTCCATAACGCAAAGTCCATAGGATGTTTCTTTTTCTCGTCAACTTCTATCCTAGCACCGGCTTTCATGTCTTCAAGTGTTCTTCCTGAAAGCTTGCCATATCCTTCGTATTTATCCACAGCAAAATAGACATCCCCATTAATACTATAGGCTAGCCCTTTTTTCTCCAGTATCTCAATTATCTCAATCATCTCCGGAATATGCTCCGTAGCTTTGGGATGAACTGTAGCTGGAAGGATGTTCAGAGTCTGAGCATCTTTAAAGTATTCTCTAATATATTTCTCCGCTAATTCCTTAGGGCTATAACCTTCTTCTACGGCCTTATTTATAATCTTATCGTCAACATCCGTGAAATTCTGGATATAGGTAACATCATATCCCTTATATATCAGGTATCTTCTAATCATATCGAAAACTACCAACATCCGCGCGTTACCCAAGTGGAAATAGTTATAGGTTGTAGGGCCGCAGGCATATATGGAAGCTTTTCCTGATTCTCGTGGGATGAACTCCTCTTTTCTACGAGTGAGGGAATTAAATAATCTAATAGCCATCAAATCTTCCTCCTAACTTTTCCTCCTGACTATTCTAATCCCAAAAAACTATAAGTTTTACTCAATCTACCACTTATATTATCCTTGCCTTGAAGAGCTATTATCTTGTCAAGATCCGGTCCATGCATCTGGCCAGTGAGAGCAATGCGAATCGGCATAAAAACATCTTTACCCTTGAGACTGAGTTCCTTGGTGATCTCTTTCAGGATGACCTTAGCTGCAGGGGCATCCAAGGGAACTGTTGTCAGAATCTTGCTCTGGAAGAGTTCCAATACGGCGGGTAACGTTTCTGCTTGAAGAATCGTTATCGCTTCTTGCTCCGGTTCTTCTAGGTCCGTTCCCCAGAAATAACCAATATAATCCTTCACTTCACTAAGGTTATTGATCTTTTCCTTGACTGCTCCGATAAAACCAGCAATCCATGTCTTTTCTTCTTCAGAAATGCTCTCTTCCGGGAACATTCCTTTCTCTTTTAGGAACGGTAGCACCAATTCAACTAATTCCTCATCGGGAGTCTGTTTGATATAGTATGAGTTGATATGGTTCAGCTTATGAAGGTCAAAGACAGCAGGGCTTTTAGATACTCGTTCCAAGGAAAAACCTTTAATCAATTCATCCATGCTGAAGAATTCCTGCTCCCCGGCAGGTGACCAACCAAGCAAAGCTATGAAATTAACCACTGCTTGGGGAAGATAGCCTTTCTTAGCATAATCAAGGACTGCTGTGTCACCATCACGCTTACTCATCTTCCGTCCTTCAGTATTCAGAATAAGTGAGATATGGGCAAAACCGGGGACAGACATCCCCAGAGCTTCATAAATCAGTACTTGACGGGGAGTATTGGATAAATGTTCCTCACCACGTATTACATGAGTAATACCCATGAGGACATCATCTATGACGACTGCATAATTATAGGTGGGGATACCGTCTGATTTAACTATTATGTAATCTCCGATACCATCACTTTCAAAAACGACTTTATCACGGACAGAATCATGAATAATAATCTGCTGATTATCCGGCACTCTAAACCTTACAACAGGTTTCCGACCTTCGTCTTCGAAAGCCTTACGCTGCTCTGCTGTTAGCTGGCGGCATCTTCCCAAATAACGAGGTGTTTCCCCTCGCTGAATAAGATCTTGTCTTTCCTGTTCCAACTCTTCCTCTGAACAGTAACAATGATAGGCCTTACCATTATCCATAAGTTTCTGGGTATACTCCTGATAGGTATTCAATCTTTCTGTCTGGCGATAAGGTCCGTTTTCTCCGCCGGCTTCGATACCTTCATTCCAGGATATACCCAACCACCGTAGAGCCTCCATAATCTCTTGTTCAGATTCTCTACTGGATCTATCCAAGTCGGTATCTTCTATGCGCAAGATAAAGGTACCTTCTTCCCCTGCTGCAAACAAGTAATTAAACAATGCTGATCTGGCTCCACCTATATGTAACGGTCCCGTAGGACTGGGAGCGAATCTTACTTTGATAGCCATAGATATACCCTCGTTTCCTTCAAATTAAATTTTAATGTATATTCGTGTTATATTTTATTGAATATTTATATCAGTTATCAGTTATCAGTTATCAGTTATCAGTTATCAGTAGTATTATATCAGCTTAAGCAGGCAGGAGACAAACTATGGCTTGAGCACTTATCCCCTCTTCCCTGCCTTCAAATCCTAGCTGTTCTGTTGTAGTCGCTTTAATGGAGATACGTCCAAAATCAATATCTAATATTTCAGCTAGATTTATTCTCATCTTTTCTATAAAGGGCGCAAATTTAGGTTTCTGAGCAATTATACTACTGTCTAAGTTCCCGATTACATACCCCTGTTCCTTGATTAGTTTACCCACCTCGCCCAAGAGTTTAAGACTGGATATATCTTTATACCGAATGTCCGAATCCGGGAAATGTTGACCTATATCTCCGAGAGCACATGCTCCCAGCAAGGCATCGATGATAGCATGCACAAGTACATCAGCATCAGAATGGCCTTGAAGACCTTTGTTATGGGGGATTTGAATCCCTCCGACAATCAATTTGCGACCCTCAATTAATGCATGTACATCATAACCTTGTCCTATCCTCATGCTCCCACCTCTACGTTTTCCCAAGATTATTTCCGCCAAAATCAAATCCTCCGGAGTAGTTATCTTAATGTTCTCGTATGAACCTTTGAATACTTTAACGTGATGACCGTGGGCTTCTAGAAGTGCGGCATCATCAGTAGCATAGAATCCCTCTTGGAGTGCATATGTGTGCGTTTTTTCCAAAAGGTCCCGTTCAAATATCTGTGGCGTCTGAACAGCACGCAGATATTCTCTCTCAGGAGTTTCCAACACCCAGTCCTGGTGGTCTATTTTCTTGATTGTATCTTTTAAAGGAACTGCCATTATCCCCGCGGTAAAGTCCTGTGCTTCTTCTAAGAAGCAGTTCAACTCTGCTACGGTCAATAGAGGCCGAGCACCATCATGGACCACTATCTTATCGACTTCAGGGCTTAAAGCTTGAATTGCCTTGTAAACTGAATCCTGCCTCTCTGAGCCACCTTCAGTCACTATTGTCTTCTTTCTAAGCTTAATCTTATCTAGGATGGATTTAATTGTTGGAATATCCTGAAAAGCAGCAGGGATAATGATTTCCCTGATATATGGACATGCATCAAAGATCTTAAGGGTACAAACGAGAATAGGGGTCCCGGCAAGTTCAAGCAAAAGCTTGTTGCCTTGACCCCCCATTCTTTTACCTTGCCCAGCGGCAGGGATTATTGCTCCAATATTAGCCGAGTGCGTCAACTTCATGGGAAAACTCCTCTGAGGATTTTTCCAGTATTCCTTTAGGTTTGGCAAATATCATCCGTCCTGCTGCAGTTTGTAAAACTGTCGTAACCATTACAGTCGTGTGTTGGCCGATGTGTTTTCTTCCGCCATCAATAACAATCATGGTCCCATCGTCTAGATAGGCAACACCCTGACCGGATTCTTTGCCTTCTTTCATAACCTGAACATACATCTCTTCACCTGGAAGTACTACCGGTTTGATGGCGTTAGCCAGTTCATTAATATTGAGTACCTTGATTCCCTGGAGTTCTGCTACCTTGTTGAGGTTATAATCGTTGGTAAGAATGGGATCTTCCAGGATAAGAGCTAAACGAACCAATTTGCTGTCTACTTCGGCTATATCTTCAAAGTCTCCTTCATAGATTTCGACTCTGATATATCCTTCCTTGGCAATCTGGTTCAGAATATCTAAACCTCTTCTGCCGCGGTTACGTTTAAGCAAATCTGAAGAATCTGCGATGTGACGAAGTTCCTCCAGTATGAAGTTGGGAACCAGCAGAATACCATCGAGGAACCCGGTCTTCACGATATCCGCAATTCGACCATCAATTATAACGCTTGTATCCAAGATTTTATAACCGGAACTTAAGGTCTTGTTAATCCCTTTACCATCTTTATTCTTCTCTTTGTCACCTTTATCCCCTTTATCACTTTTGTCACCCTTTAGCTTAGGGATGAAACTAAAAAGTCCCAAGATATCATCCTTACGTTTAACACCTATTATCAAACCAACATATCCAAGAAAGACACTTAACACAACCGAAGTGGTTGGTCCAATAAAAGGAATATCGGAAAAGGAAGCACTGAACAGCCTAGATATAAGCAAACCTGCTATAACCCCTAAAAATCCACCTATAAGATCATAAGTAGGTGTGCGCGTTAACTTGCTTTCCAGCCATTTGACCAGCCCCATAAAAAAACGCATACAGGCTGGTGCAATAAAGAAACCAAATATAGAGAATAAAATAAATGAAATAATATAAGTCCAAAATAAGCTAACATTTATCCCAAGTAATTCACTCAGGCGTCCGATATCAGCCACTCTAACCAATAAAGAATCCAAATAAACACCTGCTGCGCCAAACAACAGGGTGATGATGCCGCGTACTAGATTGCGAATCATCCATATCACCTCCTTTTTTCTATATTTTGGCTAAAAACAGCTCTCATTATACTCTGAGGTGAAAAAAATATCCGAATTTAAGAATATTGTCTTTCCTCGTTACTAGATTATTATATCAGCTTGCTCACAACATATAAAGCAAACGACAAATTGTTTCACAATATATATTTTCCAGCCTCATTTCCTTTTTCTCCCAAATTGACAATTGCTTGGCTAGCTGTCTATAATTGAATTGACGGAAAGGGGTGCGTACTATGGTTCAATCCTTCGATGATTTTCAAAAGGTAGTTGACTCCATGCTAATTCAACACCAAAGTATCCTAGATATCATATCAAAGGGCCAGGAAGCTTCTGCTCGCGTAAATAGGTCGGTGACTAAATCTGTTACAAGTTGTGGTTGTTTAACCGTGGATGCTCAGAAAAATGAGATACCCGAAGATGCTACTCTCTCCGATTTAAAATATATCTTCCATAGCCATCTTAAAGGAACTCTTTGCCCAACTTGTCGTGATATAATTCAATCGGAATTGGGTAAACAACTTTTTTATATCGCTGCCTTAGCTAATACCCTGGGATTATCAATAGATGATATATTAAAAAGAGAAGAGGAAAACCTTAAAACACTAACTGTCTATAATCTGAGATAATAAATATTAATAGTCTTAGTTTAAACTTGCCATATCGGCAGGTTTTTTATTTTTCTCAAAATACGAGTTCAAGCACATCCTCGATAGTTTTAACAGGGTGAATCCTACAATTTGCTGAAGTAATGCGGCTAGCATTAACCTTGGGTACAATACATTCTACGAAGCCAAACTTTTCTGCCTCTCTGACCCTTTGTTCTATCTGAGACACTCCCCTAATCTCTCCTGTTAAACCCAATTCACCGATAAACGCCATCTTGCCGATGGGTTTATCTCTTAGTCCTGACATTAAGGCGACAATAACGGCTATATCGGCCGCCGGCTCACTAACATTTAACCCACCGGCCACATTAATGAAGACATCTCTGGTGGAAAAGGAATATCCTGATCTTTTATCCAGAACGGCAAGAAGCATTAGGAGACGGTGATAATCTATACCATTGACAGTCCTCCGCGGAGGAGAAAAAATAGATGATGTGACTAAGGATTGAATCTCTACCAGCAGAGGTCTAGTACCTTCCATTGTCGCGGCAATAGTTGAACCCGCAGCACTATGGTTAGCGTCACCCATGAAGACGGTTGAAGGGTTGGTAACCTCCTCTAGTCCATCTCCTCTCATCTCAAAAACACCAATCTCATTAGCAGGCCCGAAACGATTCTTAACAGCTCTTAATAAACGGAAGATATGGTGCTGGTCTCCTTCAAAGTATAAGACAGTATCCACCATATGCTCAAGGACCCTAGGTCCTGCTATGGCCCCGTCTTTAGTCACATGACCTATAAGGAAAATAGTAATATCATTTTCTTTGGCCAACTTTAAGAGGAGCCCGGTTCCCTCCCTTACCTGGCTGACACTTCCCGGAGCAGACTGTAAATCATCTAAGACCATGGTCTGGATAGAATCTATAAAAACTACTTTGTATCCTTTACTCATTACTTCAGATTGAACATTGCCTAGTGAGTTTTCGGTAAGAATATGTATCCGAGGAGAGGCTATATTCATCCTGTCCGCTCTTAGCTTGATCTGTCTGGCGGATTCTTCACCTGATACATAAAGGACGTCATTATTATTGGAAAATGATTCGGCCATCTGTAAGAATAGCGTGGACTTCCCTATGCCTGGTTCTCCGCTTAGGAGTACCACACCTCCAACAACAGCACCACCCCCGAGAACTCTATTCAATTCCAGACTGCCGGTATCTAATCTCTGTCCCTCCACCGTCTGGACATTGTTCAGAGGAGTCGCTTGTACGACTCCTCTGACTTCTTTGGGCACAGACGGAAGAATGCGTTCTTCTACCAGTGAATTCCATTCCCCACAGCCCGGACATTTCCCTAACCAGCGTGCACTTTCCTGTCCGCATTCTTGACAGAAAAATTTTGTCTTATTTTTGCCCACCAGCTTTTCCTCCCTAGAAATCTTGTTTATTTCTTAGCTCTTTTTGAGGTTTTCTTAGCAGTTGCTTTTTCTTTTTTACTTAATACTATCTGCCCCTCTTTAGAACTTACACTAATCGAATCTCCCACTTGGAATATGCCTTCCAATATCTTTTCAGAGAGAGGATCTTCAATGAGTTTTTGGATAGCCCTTCTTAATGGGCGTGCTCCGTAGGTTGGGTCATTACCTTGGTCAGATAAATGTTCTAAAGCCTTTCTATCCAGTGTAATCTCATATCCCTGTTCCTTCAAGCGTTTTCCGATATCAACTGTCAATATTTCCGTAATCTTGATTAGGTCTTCTTTATTAAGTTGATGAAATACTACCATTTCATCAACCCTATTGATAAATTCTGGTTTAAAAGTCTTTTTCAGCTCATCCATCACTCTGTTGCTCATAGACTTGTGTTCGCTTTCTTCATCGCGGGCAGAAACAAACCCCAAAGCTTCTTTCTTCAAGTAAGAAGCACCCACATTAGAAGTCATGATAAGAACACAGTTCCGAAAATCAACTGCTCTACCCTTAGAATCTGTAAGCCTTCCATCCTCAAGAACCTGAAGCAGAATATGGAATACATCCGGGTGAGCCTTTTCTATCTCATCAAATAGAATTACACTATAAGGCTTCCGGCGAACTGCTTCAGTTAATTGGCCTCCTTCATCATGCCCTACATAGCCGGGAGGTGAGCCTACCATTCTGGACACAGCATGTTTTTCCATATATTCAGACATATCTACCCGGATAAGAGCACTTTCATCCCCAAAAAGAGCTTCAGCTAAGGTGCGTGCCAATTGAGTTTTTCCAACTCCCGTAGGACCAAGAAATATAAATGAGCCGATAGGACGTTTGGGATCCTTAAGCCCTGCTCTAGCTCTCCTTACCGAACGTGCTACTGCCGAAACAGCTTCCTTCTGTCCTACAACTTTTTCATGGAGAATTTCTTCTAATTTCAAAAGGCGAGCACTTTCTTCTTCAGCCAGCTTATTCACAGGAATACCCGTCCAGCTTGATACAATATTGGCAATATCCTCCGGGTCGACAATTAAATTGTCTTTCTCTCTACTGGCTTCCCAGGTCTTCCTTATTTCATTTACTTTGTCGCGTGTCTGTTGTTCTTCATCCCTGATTTGAGCTGCTTTTTCAAATTCTTGTCTCTTGACAGCTGCTTCTTTTTCTTTCTTAAGATTATTCACCATCTCTTCCATATCCTTAAGATCCGGTGGGGTTGTAAAACTACGGAGACGCACACGGGATGCAGCTTCGTCGATTAAGTCAATAGCTTTATCAGGCAAGAACCTGTCGGCCACATATCTATCTGAAAGGCGAACAGCTGCCTCAATAGATTCATCAGTTATCTTTACTCTATGATGAGCTTCATAGGCATCTCTTAGGCCATGAAGAATAGCTATCGCTTCCTCCGAAGTTGGTTCTCCAACTTTGATAGGTTGGAAACGTCTTTCTAAAGCAGGATCTCGTTCTATATGCTTCCTATATTCATCAAGGGTTGTTGCTCCGATACACTGCATCTCGCCTCTGGCAAGAGCTGGTTTGAGGATATTGGCCGCATCAATGGCTCCTTCAGCTGCTCCGGCACCGATAAGGGTATGCAGCTCATCTATAAAAACAATAACATTGCCAGCCTGATGAATTTCTTCCATTACTTTCTTCATTCTTTCCTCGAATTCACCACGGTACTTCGTACCCGCTACCATCGAGGAGAGGTCTAAAGTAACTACCCGTTTATCTGCTAGTATTTCCGGCACTGAATTAGATACTATCCTTTGGGCAAGACCCTCGGCTATAGCTGTCTTTCCTACTCCAGGTTCACCAATTAAAACTGGATTATTCTTGGTACGACGACTAAGAACTTGGATAACTCTCTCGATCTCATTAGCACGCCCCACCACCGGGTCCAACTTCCCTTCCTCGGCCATAACCGTCAAGTCGCGTCCAAAATCATTAAGGGTAGGGGTATTACTCGGTAATCCAGCTTTGGTTGCATTTGCAGCCGGACTACCAGGCATAGGAGTTCCCTCTGCCTCCCCACCCAGTAAAGTGATAACTTGTTCCCAGATTTTTTCGGGGCTCACCTTAAGGTCGGCAAGCACACGAGCAGCTATTCCTTCTCCTTCGATGATTAATCCCAGGAGAATGTGTTCTGTTCCTATATAACTGACTCCTTGACGCTGAGCCTCCTCTGTAGCCAATTGGATTACCTTCTTCACTCTGGGAGACAGCCCTACCTCTCCCGATACAGGTGGGTTAACTCCTGTTATATGGGTAATCTTAGCACGGATTTTATCTGGTTCTAAACCTATCTGAGCTAACGCCTTAGCTGCAATACCTTCTCCCTCTTCAGTTAAAGCAAGCAGAAGATGCTCTGTTCCCATTATCTTATGGCCCATACGTTTCGTTATACTCTCAGCAAGTATGAAAACTCGTTCAGCTCTCTGCGTAAATCTTCCTGCCATAGGTATCCTTCCTTTCTTTTGACACATATTATCTATGCTAGTCAATTTTTTTACTTAATTAACAGGGACTAGTTTTGTCTTGATAAAACTGACGCAATAAGTTAGCCCTCTCCAAATTTACTAAATTTCCATCCAAAAGTTTGTTTGTTTTTAATTGCAAACAACCCTGAAGGGAGTTAACTAATAGAGAAATAAATCCAGCATCTACTCGCGGTAGAATATCCATATCTATTCCCAGCCTATCATCTGAGAGCAAACTAAATGTTTCTTCAGAAGTAAGAAGTCTCGCATTTTGCAAAATGCCCCGTGCTCTCCATACCCTATCTTCAGTATTCAGAAGAACCTCTTGTCTGAGCATTTCTCTTGCATGTAATTCCCTCTCAGCAAGTTGAGAAGTCACTGCTTGCAAATGAGAAAGTGTATCATCCTCGCTTTTCCCTAGGGTAACCTGATTAGATATTTGAAAGATATTACCAAATGCTTTAGAACCTTCTCCATAGAGACCGCGAGCGACCAGGCCAAGTGACCCAAATGCTCCAAGGACTCGTTGGATTTGGTTGGTAAGCACCAACGCTGGCAAATGAGTCATAACAGAAACTCTTAGTCCTGTTCCGACATTAGTAGGACACGATGTTAGATAACCGAATTTCTCTTTATAAGCGATGTCCAATTTACTCTCTAAATAATCGTCTATATCACCAGCAAGACTTAAGGCTTCCTCCAGTTTATTACCAGGCATTAAGACTTGAATCCTCAGATGATCTTCTTCATTTACCATAACTGATACTTTATGATTATTAGCCAAAGCAAGTCCTCTTGCTTGATTAGATTCTGCAAAATTTGGGCTTATAAGGTGTTTCTCTATTAATACCTTTTTATCTGTTACGGTCAGCTCATTTAAAGGAATGTATATTACCTTCTGGCCATCTACATCCAAATCTTTTAGGACGTTGGCAATACGCTTTTCAATTTTTTCTGCCATTTCAGTTCCCATGGCTTGTGGAAATGGGCAGTCAGCGAGGTTACGAGCAAGTCTTATCCTTGTGCTCAAGACGATTGGAATATCAGACTGCTCCTGCATCCAAAAACTATCCTTGGAAAGCAGTTCCCTGTAGTCCATCGCTTTCACCTCCAGTATTGTTGTCCAGTTCTCTTATCCTATCTCTTATAATTGCAGCCTCTTCAAATTCTTCTTTATCTATCAACTCCTGGAGCTTACTCCTTAACTCCGTGATTATTTTCCTGTTTTTAATAGCAGCCCCACTCCTAGCGGGAACTTTACCTACATGGTTTACTCCGCCATGAATACGTCGTAACAGCAATTCCATCTGAGATTGAAACGTATCATAACACTTACTACAACCCATTCTTCCCGTCTGTTGGATCTGGGAAATAGTGCTCTCACACCCAGGGCATTTTTCTTGCTGATCTTCACTTATTGCTTGACCTGAGTTATCAACCGCTTGATGTCCGAATAGTGCTTGCAAAAAGTCAGAAAGCATACCTGGATAGAGAGTAAAGCCAAAACCCTGAACTTTCTGGGCACACTCTTGACAAAAATGCATCTGAGTAGCTTGCCCATTCACTATCTTTGTAAGATGTACAACAGACTCGCGCTGCATACAATTTTGACAAATCATTGTCTTACCTCCCATCTATATCATCTCGGCACATATTAGCCAGGATTTCTTTCATCATCCTTGCTCGGAGGATATTAGGAGCAGATGACATTTCAGCTAATAGCTTGCTCGTAAAAATACTTTTAATAAGGATAGTCTCTCTCTTTGTAAATATTTCTTCTTCTTCCAATCTTGCCAAAAGATTATTAGCCCTTTCTTGAGATAATTCCTCTCCAATAAGCTCAGCCATCAGTCTCTGGAATTTCCCTTCAGGATCGAGACCAAGTCTAACTATGCGTAGATACCCACCCCCGCCTCTCCTGCTTTCCACTAGATATCCTCTCTCAGCACTGAATCTCGTAGTAAGAACATAGTTTATCTGGGAAGGAGCACAGGAGAAAAAATCGGCTAGAAAACCTCTCTGTAAAACAATATAACCTTCATCAGTCTGTTGTAATATCATCTTTAGATATTCTTCAATTCTATCCGCCAGGTTACTCATGTATCTCAACCCTTCAATTTGATGTTGACTTTTGTTGACCTTATGACCTTTGCTGACCTTTATTATATTTTAACCTTTTTAGCCCATTTTGCATACTACCTTTTTAAATAAATTATAAAAAATAAGAGCTTGATATATAAGCTCTTATGGAATAATAAGTTTTACTTATGGTTTTAGAAATAA
>Ga0209643_1002046_pt1 | contig 14668 bp, 10 predicted proteins | sample AutmiccBRH37_all_FD_187383 | JGI IMG/M metagenome (GOLD analysis project Ga0209643, IMG submission 187383) | Deep subsurface microbial communities from Mt. Terri, Switzerland - Autotrophic microbial communities BRH/37_all (SPAdes) (version 2) | ecosystem: Environmental > Aquatic > Deep... | reverse complement strand
GGTCTGGGTGCAAGCTCAATTGCTTTGTTTGCCCGTGTCGGCGGAGGTATATATACAAAAGCAGCTGACGTTGGTGCGGACCTTGTAGGTAAGGTAGAAGCAGGCATACCGGAGGACGACCCGAGAAATCCGGCTGTTATTGCCGACAATGTTGGTGACAATGTAGGTGACGTTGCAGGTATGGGAGCAGACTTGTTCGAGTCCTATGTAGGCTCGATGATTTCTGCGATAACCCTTGGTGCGATATTTCATGCAGGCAAAATTGAGGGTGTATTGTTTCCCATGCTTTTGTACGCTATAGGTATCGTAGCCTCAATAATAGGTACTCTTTTTGTCCGGACAGATGAAAAGAGCAATCCGCAGAATGCTCTTAGAAATGGAACATATGGCAGTGCACTGATAGTAATAGTGGCATCTTTTGCATTAAGCCGTTATATGTTCGGCAATTTGAATGCATTCTATGCAGTTGCCGCTGGACTTGTTGTGGGTATGGCAATTGGTTATCTCACAGAGATATATACTTCCGGTGACTATAAATATGTCAAGAGAATAGCACAGCAATCCAGTACAGGAGCAGCAACTACCATAATAAGCGGTCTTGGGGTAGGTATGCTCTCCACGGTGGCACCAATAATGTTTATAGCTTTGGCAGTACTTGTGTCATATAAGTTTGCCGGGCTATATGGTATAGCTCTCGCGGCTGTTGGAATGCTTTCAACAACAGGTATGACTGTTGCTGTAGATGCCTATGGACCTATAGCCGATAATGCAGGAGGCATCGCTGAAATGGCAGGCTTGCCTAAATCTGTCAGAGCAATAACTGATAAGCTTGATTCGGTAGGAAATACCACAGCAGCAATAGGAAAAGGTTTTGCCATTGGTTCTGCAGCACTGACAGCTCTTGCGCTGTTTGTATCATACTCTCAGGCTGTGCAGCTTGACAGAATAGACATACTTGATCCTAACGTAATGATAGGCTTGTTCATCGGAGGTATGCTGCCTTTCCTCTTTGCAGCCCTTACTATGGAAGCAGTAAGCAAGGCCGCTTATCAAATGATAGAAGAGGTCAGAAGGCAGTTCAGAGAAATCCCGGGCATAATGGAAAGCACGGCTAAACCGGACTATGCAAGGTGTGTTGACATTTCTACCACTGCAGCCTTAAGGGAAATGATCATACCTGGTCTTTTAGCTGTAGCAGCTCCTATTCTTGTAGGTATGCTTCTGGGCAAAGGGGCTCTGGGAGGACTCATTGCCGGAGCGGTTGTTACAGGGGTTCTTCTTGCGATAATGATGGCTAACTCCGGTGGTGCTTGGGACAACGCCAAGAAGTATATAGAGTCCGGAGAGTACGGAGGCAAGGGAAGTGAGCCTCATAAAGCAGCAGTTGTAGGAGATACTGTGGGAGATCCTTTCAAGGACACTGCAGGACCCTCAATGAATATACTTATAAAGCTTATGACTATAGTTGCATTAGTATTTGCGCCATTATTCATCTAGTTTTACACACATCCATAATTCGCAATGATATTTCCGCGATTGTATAATTTGATAATAAATGGACAATGATGTAATATGTAAGAGATGGTAGAAATTATCATCTCTTATTTTTTGCTTATGGGAGGCCCTGATGGAAGTATTGCTGGTTTATCTTATAGTTGTAAATGTAGTCGCCTTTGGGGTGATGGGAATAGACAAATATAAAGCGCGCAGACACAAAAGACGTATAAGTGAGAAGAGCATTTTTGTTCTAGGGACTATAGGAGGAGGGCTGGGCGTATTATTGGGAATGAGTTTTTTCCGGCATAAAACAAAGCATTTGAAATTCACATGGGGAATACCCTTCATAGTGTTTTTGAATATTGTCATGTTCGGGTACCTGGTGCAAAAATTCAGTCGCTAGTCGCTAGACTCTAGTCACTAGATTAGGGCAGGGCTTCGAAGACCAGGCTAAGCCTATACCCATAAGGAATACCAAGAAATCTAGAGACTAGTGACTAAAAACTCATGTTTTATGTAAGACGCATTCTTAGTATATTGCATATTTTTATTTCAACAAAAAATGTTTAGTGCAAAGTGTATAGTTGCCTGGGAAATAATATATATATTAATTGATGAAAATGACTTTTGAATGTTATGGGATAAATGTGTTAATAATAATTAGGATATAGGAGGTGTTTCTTTGAACAATATGAATTGTGAATATGCAAAAGAATTCTACTACAAAGGCAACAATACAGGTGTATTGCTCATTCACGGATTCACAGGAACTCCCTCCGAAGTGCGCATTCTTGGAGAATTCCTCAGGGATAAAGGATATACGGTAAGAGGAATTCTTCTGAAGGGACATGGTACAACACCGGAGGATATGAAGAAATACAATTACAGGGATTGGATACGCGGGACTGTAGAAGGTTACAAATCACTGAAGCAGGAGTGTGATGAGGTGTTTGCCGTGGGGCTTTCCATGGGAGGGCTTTTGTCCTTGTACCTGGCAAGAAATTATGATATAAGAGGTGCAGCAACCCTTTCGGCGCCTATAAGGCTGCATGGCAAATCAGCTGCTCTGGCTTTCATTGAAAGAAATCTTAGAACATACATACTAAGAAACCCAGAGAAAAAGGATATTAATATCATAAGCTATGACAGGTCCTCAATAAAAAGCATACGCAACCTGTTCAAGCTAATAAGGTATGTCAAGGTAAATCTTAAGTATATAGAAAAGCCTGTGCTTATTGTACAGTCTTATGGTGACAGGACAGTGAGCCCTTTAAGTGCGAATATAATATACAATAGCATAGGCTCCAGGGACAAGAGTATAATCTATCTGCATAACAGCGGGCATGTAGTAACCTGTGACAATGAAAAGGAACAGGTATTTGAGGAAGTATACAGTTTTATAAATGCTAAATCAATATTCAAGAGAGAAAAGGATAAAAATATTGAACGCACAATAGCATTCCCCTTGGGCAAGGTGCGAATTCAATAACAACCAATGAAACATTTACGCGAAATTAGAATAAAAATAAAAATGTATTTCGCGAAATATTTAGAAAAGAGGTGCAGCGATGTTGGATAGTCAAGAAAAAGAAATAAACGTTGAGATGAAGAATAAACTGTTATCCTTCATGAAGGAGGATGCATACAAGCCGTTATCGTATAATGAGCTGGTTCAGGAATTTCAAAGAGATTTTCAACAGGTGTCGGAATTCGAAGAAGTCTTGAATTCACTTCTTGAGGATGGAAGTATAATAATTACTCGGAAAAACAAATATGGCGTGACAGAGAAAATGAATCTGGTGCCAGGGCGTATACAAGGGAATAAAAAGGGCTTCGGGTTTCTGATACCTGACAATAAGGAGATATGTGATCTTTTTATACCTGCAGAAAACCTCAATGGCGCAATGCACAATGATAGAGTAATTGTAAGGCTTACTGCCGGTGAATTAGGTACAAAGAAGAGTGAGGGTGAGGTAATAAAGATACTGAAGCGGTCAAACGAAAGAGTGGTAGGGACTTTCGAGAATGGCAAGGGCTTCGGCTTTGTAGTGCCTGATGATCCAAGAATATATCAGGACATTTTTGTTTCCAAGGCTGACTTCAATAGCGCAAAGGATGGACATAAGGTAGTTGTTGAGATTACTAAATGGCCGGAAGGCAGGCGGAATCCGGAGGGGATAGTTGTTGAAGTCTTGGGGCATAAGGACGACATAGGCACCGACATTATCTCAATTATTAGAGGCCATAATCTGCCAGAGGAGTTTCCCTCCGAAGTGGAGGAGCAAGCCGGGAAAATACCGGAACGGGTTGCTGAAGCAGATATTGAAAAAAGAAGAGATCTGAGGGGTAAAGTTATTGTAACCATCGACGGGGATGATGCAAAGGACCTGGATGATGCTGTATCCTTGGAGATGCTGCCAAACGGAAACTTCCTGCTAGGGGTGCATATTGCCGATGTAACCCAATATGTTTTTGAAAACTCATATCTGGATAAAGAAGCACTAAAGAGAGGTACAAGTGTATATCTGGTTGACAGAGTAGTACCAATGCTGCCAAGAAGACTTTCCAATGGCATCTGCAGCTTGAACCCTCAAATAGAAAGACTGACCTTGAGCTGTGATATGGAAATAGATAAAAGGGGCAAGGTAAAGAGATATGAAATATATGAAAGCGTCATAAAGACAAAGGAAAGAATGAGCTACAAGAATGTGAACAAGATACTTACCGATAATGATTCCGAAGTAATAGAAAGATATAGTGATCTTGTAGATACCTTTAAGCAAATGGAAGAGCTCATGAAAATACTGAGCAAAAGGAGGCGTACCAGGGGAAGTATTGATTTTGAATTTGAGGAAGCCAAAATCATACTGGATGAGAAGGGCAAGCCTATAGATATAAGGCCCTACGAGAGGGGAGTATCTGAGCGGATAATTGAAGAATTTATGCTTGTTTGTAATGAAACAATTGCAGAGGATATGTATTGGAAGGAATTACCTTTTGTTTACAGGGTGCATGAAGACCCAAATGCAGAAAAGCTTCAAGCCTTTAACGAGTTTATATTCAATTTTGGATACCATCTGAAGGGACTTGCGGAGATTCACCCGAAAGCACTGCAGCAGCTCACTGATCAGATTAAGGGAACGAAAGAAGAGCGGATAATAAATACACTGATGCTACGCTCGTTAAAAAAGGCAAGGTATACTTCAACCAGTATGGGGCACTTTGGACTTGCCGCGAAGTATTATTGCCACTTCACTTCTCCTATAAGAAGATACCCGGACCTTATGATACACAGGATTATAAAAGAGGATATTCACGGGAAGCTCACTGAAAAGAGAGTGAAGCATCTGCAGTCGATAATTGAGGGTATTGCTGAGCAGTCCTCCATCAGGGAGCGGGCTGCAGACGAGGCTGAAAGAGCAGTTGAAGACCTTAAGAAAGCAGAGTATATGAAGGATAGGATTGGAGAGGAGTATGACGGAATAATCTCCAATGTCACTTCTTTTGGAATGTTTGTTGAACTGGAAAACACCATTGAAGGATTGGTTCATATGAGCAATATGGAGGATGACTACTATCAATATGATGAGGTGCATCATACACTTATCGGTGAAAGGAAGAGAAAGACCTTCAGGATAGGTGACAATGTGCGGATAAGGGTTCTGAGCTCTGATATTGCAAACAGAACTATAGATTTTGTGCTGCTTGATTCAAAAAGCGATAATTAGATTCCATCTATTCTCATTGATATTACAGTTGTATTTCATTATACTATATAAGTTGACACTAGTATGAAGGATGATATAATATATATACACGTTCATTTCCGGCTGGAAGATTTATCATATTATAAGCCGGAATACTGTAGAATATATTGCAGAGTAGGGATAGCATGGCTAACAGCAGCTTAAAGACAATTGCACAAAACAAAAAAGCAAGACACGAGTACTTCATTGAAGATTCCTTTGAAGCCGGCATTGAGCTTTCAGGCACAGAGGTCAAGTCCATCAGGAAGGGCAGTGTCAACCTTAAGGACAGCTATGCTGCAGTGGACAAAGGTCAGGTTTATGTTTACAACATGCATATCAGCCCATATGAGCAGGGCAATATATTCAACAAGGACCCTATGAGGACCAGAAGACTTCTCTTGCACAAATACGAGATAAACAAACTCATAGGCTATGTACAGCAAAAAGGCTACACTCTTATACCACTTTCAATTTATCTGAAAGGCAGTCTTGTCAAGGTTCAGCTTGCTATAGCAAAAGGCAAAGAGCTTCACGACAAACGCCACGACATCGCAGAACGCGATGCAAAAAGAGAAATGGAAAGGCAGTTTAGAGGGAAAGAGTATTAATTAGATGCGAGATTCGAGATACTAGATACGAGAGTGTAAGCAAAGGCTTCGAAGTCTGGCTTGTACTGAGTAACGTGCAACTCGAAACGCGTAACCGATCTGATAGGAAAACCCGACAGGCAATTAAATTTGGGGGCGTAATGGTTTCGACGGGGGTAGTTGAGGCCGTGGCAGCGAGCCGTGGTTCCAGAGGCACGTTAAAAAGCTGGAAAAATAATTTAAACGCTAACGAAAATTACGCGTTAGCAGCCTAAGGCTGCTCGTTCAACCTTTAGTTCCCGCACTTTAGGATTGGGCGTCATTTAGCGGGGTCCGTCACTACCAAAGCTTTGAGGTAACTGACGCATTATGAAGCTACTGAAGCTGTAAGCCTGTCTGTGGGCGTGCAGCAGAGGGAATGTTAAATCACTGACTGCGCTCGGAGAAGCTGTGACCAAGATGCTTTCGGACAGGGGTTCGATTCAAAAGAGTCGCCTTGCAGTGTGAGCTGCGAGTGATAATCCGGCTTTATCGGTGAAACCGTAACGTGAAGACGACGGCAATACCGAGGGGTATGTGGAGCAATCCAACAGCCCTGTATCGACTTATAGGCATCCTAAAGGATGCACTAGGATGGAAGTTACAAACTATAATATGACTTCTATAACACGCCGGAGAACTTCGACAGAAGTTCAAGATATAGTCAGCACCATTGGAGACAATGGATAAAGGCGTCCCCTCGCCTCCACCAAAAATAATATAAGTTTACATATAAAGCACTACATTCATAGAATGTAGTGCTTATGTTTTATAACGACATGATCATGCTGTTTTAAGTGGAGAAGGTCAGGTTGTGAATGGCAGTGAATCTTTTTACCGCTCTTACAGTACTTGACTAAATTAGCAGTCTATACTAAAATAAAGTGATATGACACTAAAATACAAAATTTGCATATTATACATAAATTATCAAAATAGTAGTCTCATTAGCTTAGAAGCACTGGAGAATAAAACAGCATAGGAGGGTTTTTACATGAAACTTTCGAACAATTTCAAAATACGCACAAAGTTGGTATCAGGTTTTTTAACTGTAGCATTAATTGTGGCAATAGTAGGGCTTATAGGATATAATGCGACATATAAAATGTACAAGGTTCAGGATGAATTCGCCGAAAGAAGGCTTCCTAGTGTACAAGCACTGCTTATTATATCAGAAGCACAAACTTCAATTGATGATTCAGTGAATCTTATTTTACTGAATGCAATTAATGGAATAGATTATAAGTCACAATTAAAGAATATTGATGATGCGCTTAAGAAAGCGGAAAGTGAATGGGAAACATATACTGCGATGCCGGCAACAACAGAGGAAGAAGAAATGCAGGAATATTTCATGCCATTTTGGAATGTGTGGAAAACGAATATTAATAATTTTGTTGAACTTGCTAATCAATACAACACTTCCCAGACGGAAGATATAAAAAATATGATGATTATCAAAAAAATGAGTGCAAACGATAAATACTATGCCAATTCTAAAGCACAGCTTGAAAAACTTGTTCAGTTGAATGTAGAGTATACTAATGCAGCAAGGGTAGATGCAGGAGTAATATACGACAGCATATCAAAATTACTTATACTAACGGTTTCACTCGGTTTCCTGTTAGCTGCCTTACTAGGTTTATTCCTGAGTTCAACTATAAGCAAACCTATTATTGTATCAGCATCGATTACCGGCGAAATTGCGAAAGGCAATCTGTCAGTCCCCATCAAAACGGAGCAGGGTACAAGGGAAATCGGGCAAATGTTTATGAGTTTAAGCCAGATGGTGGAAGGATTAAAGGAGCTGGTTACAAAAATCAGTATGACCTCACAGAGTTTGACATCTTCAAGTCAACAGTTGGCAACTGCTTCAGAAGGAGCATCTTCAATAAGCACAGATATTGCAACTACCATTAACCAGCTAGCAGAGGGCACTGCTGATCAGGCACAGGAAATGCAGAATGTCAGTAATAACATAAACCGTACAAGCAGTGATATTGAGAACATGTCGATTAATGCAGCCAGAGCCGTCGAAGGTAGTAAAAGAGTTTTTGATATATCAAATAATGGTCTTATAGTATCGGAAAACGCAGTAATTAAAATAAAAGCGATTCAAAAAACTTCCTTAGAAACATCTAAAGTTATAAATTCGCTTGGAGAAGAATCAAAAAAAATCAATGAGATAGTAGATGTTATAAAGGCAATATCGGAACAGACAAATCTATTGGCATTAAATGCAGCTATAGAAGCAGCACGAGCAGGTGAATATGGAAAAGGCTTTGCCGTGGTTGCTGATGAAGTCAGGAAGCTTGCTGAACAAAGCAGTACTTCCGCACAACAAATTACGGAGCTTATCGCAAAGATTCATCAAGAAATTGAAAGAGCGGTAACAAACATGACAACCGGTACTAAAGAGGTTGACGAGGGTGTTGTAATAGTAAGTGAAGCCGGAGATTCATTCAGAACAATAGTCGGTGAAATAGAGAATATTGTTTTACAAATTGAAAATGTCAACGAATCAATACAATCAGTTGCAATAAGCAGTGACGACATTGCGAAATCCATAAGCAGTGCGGCTGCAATAACTGAGGAAGCAGCCGCATCCACAGAAGAAATATCAGCATCTTCCGAGGAGCAGGTAGCTGCTATTCTGGAAGTTGCATCATCCTCACAAGAGTTAGCAAAAATGGCAGAAGAGCTTAATTCTGTTGTAAGCAGATTTAAATTATAAGTAGGTATAAGTAAGTAATAGGAGTGGTTGCTGCCTTTCAATGTGAACTACAGGTGACAAAAACTTTATCGGTGAAACTGTAACGTAAAGACGACGGGAATACCGAGGGGTATGTGAAGTAATTCAACAGCCCTATATCGGCTAATAGGCATCCTATAGGGATGTACTAGGATGGAAGAAGTCACAAACGATACTAGGACTTCTATAATACGCCGGAGAACTTCGACAGAAGTTCAAGATATAGTCAGCACCATTGGAGACAATGGATGCAGGTGACGATGTATGTAAAAGAGTCTTGTATAAAGTACTTTACAAAGAAAAAAAGATATGATAATATTTAATTATATAGTATAGTAAACATAAATTACTTACTACTTTGAGCAGAGGAATAATAAAAAATAAAATAGTAATGACAGGAGAATTGGAGTGTCAACAATAAATAACACGATAATAACAAAGTGTTGTTTAATTGTTGATTTTTTATGCCCTTTTTAGGGTAATAAAAAGTAAACAATGATAAAGGTGGGGGATGAAGCAGCTTAAAGGGATCTATCAGGCTGTACAAAGTCTTGGTGAAAAAGTTTTTTAAATGGACACTATCAATAATCAGACTGGATAGATAAGTGAAAAGTCAGGTTATAATATGTTAGTGGATATTTAGAATATAGTAAAAAATAAGGGGGAATTTTAATGAAAAAGTTTCTGTCAATTTTACTAGTACTAGCTTTAACTTTGTCCTTAGTGGCATGCGGTGGCGGCGGTGCCAAAGCACCTGCTGGTACTGATGCACCTGCTAGTTCTGAAGCACCAGCCAGTAATTTGGAAAAGAGAGTTATTAAGGTTAGTACAAAATTTGTTGATGATGAGCAAACTGCAATATCATTGAAAAAAGTAGTAGAAGCAGTAAATGAAAGAAGTAAAGGTTCACTGGAACTACAATTGTTTACAGGCGGTATATTGCCAATAGGTAAAGACGGTATGGAACAAGTAGTTCAAGGTTCAGATTGGATATTGGTAGATGGTATAAACTTCTTAGGAGATTATGTGCCGGACTATAATGCTGTAACCGGGCCATTCTTATATCAAACATTTGATGAATACTTTGCTATGATGAAAACTCCATTAGTTCAAAATCTAAATAAACAAATGGAGGAAAAAGGTGCAAAAGTACTTTCTCTAGATTGGGTATTTGGATTTAGAAGTATGATGACTAAAAAGCCGATCAAAACTCCAGCAGATATGAAGGGATTGAATATAAGAGTCCCAACCAGCCAGTTATATACATATACAATAGAAGCCATGGGCGGTAACCCTATTGCTATGCCTTATCCGGATACTTATGCAGCAATTCAGCAAGGGGTTATAGATGGAGTAGAAGGTTCAATAATGACTTATTATGGAACCAAGCAATATGAAAATGTTAAAGAATATTCTATAACAAACCACTTACTGGGAGTTTCTGCAGTTGTAATTTCACCTAAGGTTTGGGATAGCTTGACTGAAGAACAAAGGATTATTTTATCAGAAGAGTTCCAAAAAGGTATGGAAGACAACTTGGCTGAAACTGTTAAGCTGGAAAGCGAGTATGCTGAATTATTGAAAAAGGAAGGCGTAAACTTCCACGAAGTAGACGCAGAAGCTTTTCTTAAGGCGGCTGCTCCGGTATATACAAAGTTTGATAAATGGACTCCAGGTATCTATGATGAGATAGTAAAAGAACTAAATACTATAAAACAAAACTTAAAGTAAATTAGATTTTATTGCAAAACAACTAAGAAAGTTGGAAGGAGTAAATCTCCTTCCAACTTTAAACAATATTGCCTCACGTTTTTTGTGGCTTAAAGAATCCGAAGATTTAGCGGTGTCCTGTCTAGATTCCGGCACGTAATTAATTTAATAGTCCCTTTTGACTTAGGGTATATTCATTTTTTTCGGCTTTCATACAAATACCTCCCTTAATGTTGAAAAGGAAAAAAATCCACTCTTTTGGCGGTGGTTATGATAATATTTAACTATATACGAATTTCCATTTTGTATATAGCCAATTTAAAATACCTCCCACGACAGTAGGAGGTGCAAGTAAAGTGATTAATGAGAAACCTCAAATTCAACCCCCGGCGATTGCCTAGAGGTACTAATCTTATAGGAGGTAGACATGAACAGTTTTTTAAAAAGATTCGGTAAAGATTTTGAACTTTATGTAGGGAGTATTTTCTTATCTGCGACTACAATTATAGTAATTATGAACGTATTTACCAGGTATTTTTTAAAGTTTACATTTCATTGGTCAGAAGAAATTGCTGTAAGTGCATTTGTTTGGACTATATTCTTAGGCTTTGCTAATGCATACAAATGCAACGAGCTAATAGGTGTAGAACTATTAACGAAGTTAGTACCTAGAAAGGGAAGAAACATAGTTGAATTTTTCACTTCCTTAATTTTAACTGTTTTATCCGGTGCTATGTTTTACTTCAGTTATAAATATGTAGCAGGTTCAACAAAGATAACAGCAGCATTAGAGGTATCTTATAAATACATATATGCATCCATAGTAATTGCTTTTGCACTTGTTACCGTATATTCAATTTGTTTTTCAGTACGAAGCTTTAAGAAGATATTTTCAGACGAAAATGCTGAAGATCAGGGGGGAGATAATAAATGCTAGCAATTACACCAATTATAGTACTATTTGTTTTATTTTTTCTAAATATACCAATAGCATTTGCCTTAATAGGTGCCGCATTATTTTATTTTATATTCATTAATTCTACAATGCCAATGCAAATGGTAATTCAACAATTTGTTACTTCAGTAGAATCCTTCCCTTACTTAGCAGTACCATTCTTTATTATGTTGGGCTCTGTAATGAATTATTCTGGAATAAGTGAAGCATTGATGAGCTTTGCAAACACATTAGTAGGACATATGAGAGGAGGCCTGGCTCAGGTTAATGTATTGCTAAGTGCATTAATGGGTGGAATTTCAGGTTCTGCAAACGCAGATGCTGCTATGCAATCCAAAATATTGGTTCCCGAAATGGAAAAGAAAGGTTTCCCAAAGCCATTTTCAGCGGCGGTAACTGCTGCCTCATCAGCAGTAAGTCCTGTAATCCCTCCGGGAACAAATCTTATTCTATATGCAATTATTGCAGGTGTTTCAGTAGGGGATATGTTCTTGGCCGCATATACTCCAGGTATACTGATGACCATATCTATGGCTATAACTGTTGCAATTATTTCAAGAAAAAGAGATTATAAACCAAGCAGAGATAAAAAGGCATCCTTTGGAGAAATTATTATAGAATTTATAAAATCTATTTGGGCATTATTAATTCCTTTTGCAATAATTCTTGGAATGAGAATAGGTGTATTCACTCCTACAGAGGCAGGCGGAATAGCGGTATTATTCTCTTTGGTAGTAGGATTCTTCGTATATAAAAAGCTGAAATTGGAACATTTACCAATAATATTAAAAGACACCGTTAAAGGTACTGGTGCAGTTATAATTATAATTGCAAGTGCCAAAGTATTCGGTTACTACCTTACATTGGAAAGAATCCCACAAATGATAACACAAGCTCTTATGAATATGACAGATAGTCCTTTTATATTATTAATGGTAATAAACCTTATGCTATTAGTTATAGGAATGTTTATTGAAGGAGGAGCAGCATTAGTAATATTAGCCCCATTGTTGGTACCGGCAGTCAAAGCACTTGGTGTAGATCCTGTACATTTCGGTATGATTTTCATAGTGAATATCATGATTGGAGGATTAACTCCGCCATTTGGATCTATGATGTTTACAGTATGTTCAATAATAAGTGTAAAGCTGGAGGACTTCGTAAAGGAAGTTTGGCCTTTCATAGTAGCATTATTAGTAGTACTGCTGCTAATTACTTATTCTGAAAGTGCCGCACTATTCACTCTAAACTTATTCCGTTAAGCTTAGAAAGGTAAAGGGTGGAAGAATTTGGAGATGCTAAAAGAGAAAGCTGTATACTTATTAGATATGGATGGAACAATCTATCTAGGGGATGAATTGATTGACGGATCAAAAAAGTTTCTGGAAACTATAAAACAAAAGGGAAAGAGATATATTTTCCTTACAAACAATTCATCAAAAAACAAGGAAGCATATGTGGGTAAGCTTAATAACTTAGGTATACCAGCTTCAGAAGAAGAAGTATTTACTTCGGGAGAGGCTACTACCATGTACCTGAAAAAGCAAAAGGAAGGAGCTAAAGTCTTTTTATTAGGAACTAAGGCTTTAGAAGAAGAATTTGAAAGGGCAGGCTTTATACTAGAAAAAGAAAGACACAAGAGCATAGATTATGTAGTCTTGGGATTTGACACTACATTAACTTATGAAAAGCTATGGGCAGCGTGTGAATATATATCTGAAGGAGTAGAATACATAGCTACACATCCTGATTTCAACTGCCCTTTGCCTAATGATAAATTCATGCCAGATGCAGGTGCAATGGCCGCTTTTATACAAGCTTCTACCGGGAGGACCCCAAAAGTAATAGGTAAACCCAATAAAGAAATTGTAGAGAGTATTGCTTCAAAATATGGTTTAGACAAAAAAGATATGGTAATGGTAGGAGATCGACTATATACAGATATTAAGACCGGCGAAAATGCAGGTATAGCCTCTGTATTGGTTTATTCCGGTGAAACTAAAGAAGAAGATTATAGAAATAGTGAAATTAGAGCAGATTATGTGTTTAATTCTGTAAAAGATATGATAGACTTATTATAATTTTGAACTGTATAAAATCTATAAGATTCTATGTAGCATGGAGAATAAATAATGAAGGAATGATAGTATGAAAGAAACAGTAATTGATAGAGTTGAATTAAATCCGGTTATTGCAGCTGTTCAGAACGAAAGAGACTTGGAAATTGCAATCAAGTCCCGAGTAGCTACTATATTCTTACTCTGTGCTGATATATTTAATGCTAAATCACTAGTTGATAGAATCAAAAATGCTGACAAAAGTGCTTTAATACATATTGATTTTCTCGAAGGAATAGGAAAAGACGCAAAAGCTATTGATTACATTATACAAGTTATTCAACCGGATGGCGTCATTAGTACAAAAAGTAGTCATATAAAGATTGCCAAGGAAAAAGGAATGTTTACAATACAAAGATTCTTTTTAATTGATAACAAGTCCTACGAAATGACTGTAAAAAGTGTGAAATCTATACAACCAAATATGATTGAAATTATGCCGGGGGTTATGCCTGGGGTAATACAGCGTATTACTGGGCAACTGTCTATACCCGTAATAGCAGGAGGGCTAATAAGCAGCAAACAGGATATAATGGATGTTTTAAGTGCAGGAGCTTTGGGAGCATCGACCGGTAAAAAGGATTTATGGGAACTATAGTAACAATTTACTTTTTGTTTATTGTGAGTAGATATAGGATAGACTTATTTGTTTAAAATAAAAACCATATATGGTATAAAATGTATGATGGTTAAAATACAAAAAAATATTTATGGCAGAGATTAGGAGAGCCGTGGAACTAAATCTATTTTAAATAGGTTGTTGTTTACACGGCTCTTTTTTACCTTCTCAGCAGTATATAAGGGAGGAATAGACAATGTATGATATCACAATCATTGGAGCAGGTATAACAGGGACTTTTATAGCCAGAGAACTATCAAGATATCAATTAAGAGTGTTATTAATCGATAAGGAAAATGATATAGCCAATGGAACTACAAAAGCAAACAGTGCTATAGTTCATGCAGGATTTGATGCTGAAGAAGGAACATTAAAAGCTAAATTTAATGTAAGAGGAAATGAACTCTATGAAGAGGTATGTAAGGAGCTGCATGTTCCCTTTAAAAGAATAGGATCTTTAGTTATAGCCTTTAATAAACAGGAGATGGAAACAGTACAAGAATTATTTGAAAGAGGAATTAAAAATGGTGTTCCTCAAATGGAAATATTGGATAAGGAAAGTGTATTGAAACTTGAAAATAATTTAAGTGAAGAGATAGTAGGTGCTCTATATGCAAAAACAGCTGGAATAGTTGGACCATGG
>Ga0209643_1002043_pt1 | contig 14701 bp, 19 predicted proteins | sample AutmiccBRH37_all_FD_187383 | JGI IMG/M metagenome (GOLD analysis project Ga0209643, IMG submission 187383) | Deep subsurface microbial communities from Mt. Terri, Switzerland - Autotrophic microbial communities BRH/37_all (SPAdes) (version 2) | ecosystem: Environmental > Aquatic > Deep... | reverse complement strand
AGGATCCCGATGATCTGCTCTTCTGTGAATCTCGCTCGCTTCATTCCATCCGTCCTTTCAAGGGCCGGACTCTAGCGCCGCGTGGAGGAAATTCTCAGGGGCAGGTCATTATAGGTCCAATAATGACCCTGCTCGTCGAGGGCGAGCAGGAGGACGCTTCCGTTCAACGCTTCAAGTTGATCCCGGACGGCAGCTACGCTGACGCCGAACGCGCTAGCACCAGCCTCCAACTCAGAAGCGCTGACAGGTGATCGAACTTTCCCGCCGTTCAGGAAAACGACGGCGATTGCGGCGCGACATTCCGCCGAGAGACCAGTCAGAGTTTCTCGCAGGAATTCCCTGGGTTTGGCAAAAAAGTCGGTCAGGACGTGTTCGACGGCGAGGAGATGATTGGCGAAAAACGTCGAACCCAGCCGGCGCGCCGTTTCGGGAAGGAAGTCATTGCGTGTCGCGAGAGCGGGGAGAAATGGCTTAACTGCGGTGCGGAATTTTGCTGGCTGATCGCCGAGCTTCAGGTGGTTGTAGAGTATCTGTGCTCGCTCGGTATTAGACAGCTTGTGGACGTCGATCACGACCTGACTCTTGCCCAAGACAGGCAAGGAGGAGATTTTTAGGTCCGCCTTGGCCGAGCGCCAGATGTAGTCCCTAGAGGTGATGAGAAATCTCGTACCGCGACGCATGGCGCTGTGCATGAGAGGGAACACCTGGTTCCATTCCTCGGTCGTCTGCCTTTGATACTGCTTGCTGCCCCAAGCGTCATCGATCCAGAAAAACTGCCCGCCCTCTGGATTCAAATGGCGCTGCAAATCATCTGCCGATGTCGCGCGAATAGTACTGCACTGCCATCGATCGGCCGCCCCAACCGCGATGCTCGCACCGATGGTCGATTTTCCGGCTGCGGGCGCACCGAGCAAAAGCACCAGATTATGCTCACTGATCGCCTTTACGCTTTGACGGTGCGCGTCAGTGACGACGATCCGTTGAAGGTCGTCGCCCATAGCGCTCAGGATCATCTGCGCCTGCTGGTAGGCTCGACCATCGAGAAGATCGTGCAGGTCTCCCAGGCCGTACAAACGAGGGACGAGCATCCTAAGCTTCGGCGAGATTCGGATTTGCCGATTGATCCAGTCAGCTCCGAAAATCCGGCACTCCTTCACGCCGGCATTAATGAAAGCTGCCTTGATAGCGAGCTCGTTCTCGCCGGTGATGGGGTGGTTTGTAATGATGATGTAGTCGTCCGCCTCGCCAAGGGACACGAGCCTGCTCACCTTCGACAGCTCGTCAGCCAACAGGGAAAGCGTGAGATTGAGTCCCGGCTTCGAAGTGAATTTGCATTGTACGGTCGAACGGCCTGGAGAGGTGCCGTCCCATTTTCCGATGAAGGCCCCGTCGCGACCAGCGTCGTTGGATGGGAGGAAAGTTTGGATGGGGCGCGCGAGACAAACCTCTGCGACACTGACGGCGAGTTCCTGAAAGGCATTCCAGCCGAGCAAATGCAGCGGATAGGGCTGGAGAGCTTCGATTATGGTTGTCTTGGGCGCGGATGCTTCATTCACGCCAGAACAATATCAGAACTTGGCGAGCACCAGAAGAAGATTGGCTCACTGCTCAATGCTAGGCCGTGCCAGCCCGGCTAGTCGCTGACGCTCGTGGAATGTCGGCTTTCCGGTTGGGGGCCCAAGTCCGCTCATGGCGCGTTTCCGACCTACGCGGCCCATCCGATGGTAGCTGAATAGTTCTCAGGATCATCCACGGGGGCGCACCTACGCCAGAGCCCGCAATGACACTCAAGTCCGCGATCGCGCCGCCCAGTCGGCGTCCTGAAGGCGGACATCCGCAGAGTCTGAAACGGGTGGAAAGCAGAAGTCGACGCGGGCACGAAAAACGGTCCAATCCGCGGACGTCGCAGTCGACTGGATGGGCCGCCACCAACGATCAGTCTTCCGACAGCCCGAGCCAGCCCTCCAAACTCTCGAACGAGGACGTCATCGGAAACGCCCTCAAGAACGGCAGCGGGACGTGGCCGTAAATCGGGCTCAGCTGAAGCTCCGAACGAAAATGTCCCTGTTGGGCGATCGCCGCCAGATAGAGCGCCGACGCCAGTCCACTCCGATCGGCACCTCCATTGCAATGGATCAGCAGGGGCTTCGGTGCCGTGCGCATGATCTCGATCAACTGTTGGGCCCGCGACTGATCAAACCGGTCTTTCGAGCTCATTCGATAGTCGATGTGGGTGACGCCCAATCTGCGGCTTGCCGTTACCTCGGCGTCGTACCAGCCCGAGCCTCGGTTCTCGCCTCTCAAGTTCAAGACGCTGCGAACGCCGTAGGTCCTGACGATCGCGTTCAGGCGTTCCGGCGTCGGCTGAGCCGAACGATAAGCCTCGCCGGCCACGAGTACGTGAAAGTTCCCGCTGTGGAACAACCCCACGCCATAGCCGGCGACGAGCGTGATCAGGAAAGCGAAGACGCCTCCCAGAAGCCTCAACCCTCTTGCCACAACCATCCATCCCCTGTGCGAAGGCGCATCCCTAGGCCCCAGTATCGGCCGGGACAATCCCTTATAGAGAGTAGGGCTATTCACCCGATTTGGACCTGAACGACCGGACCGCACCTCGGCAGCCTCATCTCGAAGTTGAAGCAGCCCTGCGAGTCCAGGCTGACGCCATCCCAACGAACCTGTGTGATCATGGACTGCCGAGGATCAATGCCCGCCGCCTGCAGACGCGAGCGGCCGGACCCTCGTGAGAGGTGCTAGCCGGCCGCTGTCTGGGTCGTGCGATACGACTATCTAGCGTACCTCGCGCAGACGTTCGGCGGCCGCGCGGTAGCGTTCGTAGTGATCGCCTTCGTCGGACGCGATCTGCCGGAACATCGCGGCGGCGCGGGTGTCGCCCACGGCTTCGGCCTGGTCCGCAAAGCCGATGTACATGGTCATGTTCTCGTACTGCTCGCCTGCCATCGCATCCACCAGGTTAGCCTCGTTCGTGCCGTCCAGCTTCAGGGCGTCGGCCTCGCGGGCGAAATGCTCGTTGGCTTCGACGTTGGCGGAGCTTTCGAACAGCTGAGCCAACTCCTCATTGCCGCTCTCTCGGGCGACCTCGGCGTAGCGAAGATACTTCAGGTTGGCGAAGGCCTCGCCGTGCATGGCGGCCTCCAGATTGGCGCGCGTCTGCGGATTCAGGTCCTGGGCAGATGCCGCCCCGGCCGAGAGGGCGATGGCGGCGACGGCGGTGGTCAGAAGGGTCTTGAGGGTCATGAAAAGTCTCCGGTGTCTGGGGTGCGCCCGATGCGCCGGCGCTGTCTGGGCGCAGAGCCTGACCGGAGCCTGACGAACGGAAATCGTCCGGCACTTCACAATCGGCATGACGTCCGACCGAGCCGTCAGGTCGCCGTCAGCTTTGGACGACAGTCTGGCGTTACCGGGCGACGTCGTCCGGCGACACATCCGTCCCCATGAGGCACAACATGAAGAAGTTTCTGATCCCTGCGGCCCTCGCCCTGACCTTGGCGGCAACCGTCGGCGTGGCCATGACCGGCTTTGCGACCTCGGCCTCCGCCGGTCCGGTCTGCACTACCGCCCCCCGCGCCCAGTGGCTGACCGAGGCCCAGATGCGTGAACGCATCGCACGACTGGGCTACACCAACATCCGCGTCTTTCAGGTCAGCGGCAGCTGCTATGAGATTTACGCCCGCGCCGCCAATGGCCGTCGTGCCGAGGTCTATTTCAACCCGGTGACCGGTGCGGTCGTCGAGAACAACGAGGACTGAGCGCGTTGACCAAGGCAACCGCGGTTCTGGGGGATGGGACAACCGTTCCATCCCCTGCATTGACGCCCGAGCGAACGAAGGTCTGGGATCCGGTCGTGCGACTGTTTCACTGGACCCTCGTTTTGGGCATCGTCGCCAATCTGACCGTGTTTCGAGAGCTCAAGGCGGTTCACCGCTACGTCGGCTATGTGATCGTCGGGGCTATCGCCATCCGGCTGGTCTGGGGCTTCATCGGTCCGCAGCATGCGCGGTTTTCGGACTTTGTCGCCGGCCCCCGTCGCCTCGCCGCCTATCTCAAGGCCATGATCCAGCGCCGGGAGCCACGCTACATTGGCCACAACCCGGCGGGCGGCCTGATGATGATCGCGCTTATCGCGCTTTCGCTCTTCTGCGGCGTGACCGGCTGGATGATGGGTCTCGACGCCTTCTGGGGCGCGCCTTGGCTTGAGGCGACCCACGAGACCGCCGCCAACACCATCATGGGCCTCGCGATCCTGCATGTGCTGGCAGCGCTAGTGGAAAGCTGGCGTCACCGGGAAAATCTGGTCATGTCGATGGTGACCGGCTGGAAACGCAGCGCCAGCGGAACGGATGTCGACCATGCGTCTCCTCCTCGTTGAAGACACGGTCCGGCTGGGCGAGCTCCTCAGCGAAGGGCTCGCCCGCGACGGCTTCGTCGTCGACTGGTGCCAGGACATCAAGGGCGCAGCGGAGGCGGTCGTCAGCGCGACTTACGATCTGATCCTCCTCGACCTCGGACTTCCGGATGGCGACGGGCTCGACTGGGTCCGAACGCTCAGACGTGCGACGGACCTGACGCCCATCCTGGTTCTGACCGCACGAGGCGGGCTCGACGATCGTGTCACGGGGCTGGACGCCGGGGCGGATGACTATCTGGTCAAGCCGTTCGAAGCCTCGGAGCTGTCGGCGCGGTGCCGGGCGATCCTGCGGCGACCGGGCCAGCGGATGACGCCGGTGCTTCACGTGGGTCCGCTTTCATTCGACGTTGCGTCCCGTCAGGCGACTCACGGCGATCTGCCGATCGAACTGTCGCGGCGCGAAGGCGATCTACTCGAGACCCTGATGCGGCGGGCTGGCTCTGTCGTGACCCGGGCATCGCTGGAAGAGTCGCTCTATGCGTTCAACGAGCCGGTCACGCCGAACGCGGTCGAGGTGGCGGTCTCCAGACTGCGTCGCAAGCTCGACGATGCGGGTTGCACCGGAATGCTGCATACCGTCCGCGGCCTTGGATATCTGATGCGAGACACCGTCGCTTGACCCGCACGCCGTCCATCTTCCAGCGCCTGATGCTCGGGTTTGCCCTGATGAGCGTCATTGGTGGCTTCATCCTGCTTCTGTTCGTCGGCGTCGAATACGGCCTGTCGTCCCGCGCGCGACGCGACGAAATTCAGTTCGCGGGGATCGCGAACGAGGTCGCCGACCATGTCGTTGTGCCCTTGCTCGTCTTGATCGTGCCGATGACCCTGGCCGCGCTCTGGGTCATCCGCTCATCCCTGCGGCCGCTCAGTCTTGCCGGTGCGCGTATCGAGGCCGCCCAAGCCGCCGACAAGGGTTTCCGGGTCGATGTGCATGATTTTCCCGCCGAGGCTACGGGGTTCGCGGATGCCGTCAACGGCATGCTCGCGCGTCTCGACGAGGCCGCGACCCGCCAGGAGGCCTTTGCCGCCGACGTCGCCCATGAGCTGCGAACGCCGCTGGCTGTCCTCGCGCTTGAGCTGGATCGGCTCGATTCGACGGAGGGGCAGAGGCTGAAACGGGATGTCTCGGCGATGTCGCGGCTGGTCGATCAGCTTCTGGTGCTTGCGCAGCTGGATGCCCAAGCGGCGGCCCCCGTGGCCGCGACCCCGGTGGATCTGACTGAGATCGCTACGGAAATCGTCTCACAATATGCCCCCCTCGCAGTCGCCGAAAAGAAGTCAGTGGCGCTAGAGCTTAATGGCGGGGCCCTGGTTGAGGGCCGCCGGGAGGCCATCTCCGCCGCGCTTAGAAATCTTGTGGAAAACGGGCTGCGGGTAACGCCCCCCGATGGAACTGTGACGTTGACGGCCGGACCCGGTGCCAGGCTTTCGGTGATCGATGGAGGGGGCGGGCTGTCGCCGGATCGCCTCATGGACCTAAGCCAGCGCCATCGCCGTGGAGATCACGCCAGCATAAGCGGAGCCGGTCTGGGCTTGGCCATCGTCTCGCGGATCATGGCAGCACATGGTGGGCGGATCGAGACCCGCCCGGACCGGTCCGAACTGATCCTCATCTTCCCGCCGGCCACGGAAAATCGATCATGAGCCGACTTGAACGCCATCCCGAGCGCCACCTTGTCTCGAGGATCGGCTGGCTCCGCGCCGCTGTGCTGGGAGCCAACGATGGACTGGTCTCTACCGCCAGTCTGATCGTCGGTGTGGCGGCTGCGCAGACAGACAAGACAGGCATCCTGATCGCCGGTGTTGCCGGCCTGGTCGCCGGGGCTATGTCCATGGCGGCGGGCGAATACGTTTCGGTCAGTTCTCAAGCTGATACGGAGTCCGCCGATCTGTCGCGTGAGCGCGCCGAGTTGGATGCCGATCCTGAGGCTGAGACCCGTGAGCTGGCTGCGATCTACCGCAGCCGAGGGGTCGATGCGCAGGTCTCTATGGAGGTCGCACGCCAGCTTATGGTGTACGATGCGCTGGGGGCTCACGCACGGGACGAACTGGGGTTGTCGGAGCATACGGCTGCGCGCCCGATCCAGGCGGCCCTGACGTCTGCCGCGACCTTCGCGGTAGGAGCGGTCCTGCCTTTGGCGATGGTGGTCGTCGTCCCCGCATCGCTGCTCGTCTTGCTGGTGTCCGGCTCTGCTATCGCGGGTCTGGCCCTATTGGGAGGCGTAGGTGCCAAGGTCGGCGGTGCCGGCATCGTCAAGGCCGTCGTGCGCGTCACCTTCTGGGGGGCTTTCGCGATGGGGCTGACGGCCGGCATCGGTCACCTGTTCGGGACCGTCATCTAGCCAGACAGGGCAAGGCGGTTCAGTCCTCGTCTGCTTCCCCGGCCTCGCCGCCCTCGCCAGCCTCGCCGCCTTCACCCCCTTCGCCGGCTTCCCCGTGTGCGCCCGGTGTGAAGGCCAGCGGATCGACCCGGGTCGCTGCATAGGCGGAGCCCGCGACAACCAGGACGGCAAGGGGAATGGCCACGCGCGCTGGCGGAGCGGCGTCCTGGGCGTTGGGGAAGTGGGTCGTCTTCTTGCGGCCGGTGATCATGGCACCGATCAGATTGTCCCGCGTCAGGAAGGACATCGCCACGACCGCGGCGACGTGCAGGGCGATCATCGCCAGGAGGATGTAGGCGATGGCTTCGTGCCCTCCCTCTCCGCCCGTGATCCCCGTGAAGGTCGTCGCAGCGACGAGGGCCAGCAGCACGATCACCGCGATACCGCCCAGCGGGTTGTGGCCCAGAGACGCATGGACTGCCACCCAGAACTGCCTGCGAATGGGCGAGCGGTACAGCACCAGTTTAGACGAACTCCTCCGAGCGGAACTGGAGCAGTATCAAACTAGGAGCGGCGCGCATGTGGTGATTGACGGTCCAACCGTCCTGCTAGGACCCAAGGCGGCCCAACTTCTTGCGCTTGCCGTGCATGAGCTTGCGACAAATGCAGCGAAGTATGGAGCACTCAGCGTCGTTGAGGGACGCCTCACTGTGATGTCTGCATTCGAGGGAGACGGGGAGGAGCGGCGGCTGATCATTCAGTGGCAAGAAGCAGGCGGTCCTCCAGTGAAGCCACCACAACGCCAGGGCTTCGGTTCGCGCCTGATCAAAAAGGTAGTCGCCAGGGCTCTTCAGGCCGATGTGGCGATGGAGTACCGACCCGAAGGCCTGACCTGTCGAATTTCTGTGCCCGCGGGCCTCTTAGAGGCAGCCTCCTAGAGACGGAGAGCCTCCCTATGTCGGGCTGTTGCCCAAAGTCCGGTATGGGTCGACATGCGACCAAGGCGTCCGACCAGAAGGCGGACATTCGGCTCCATCAAGCCGCCCATCTGACCATGGCCAAATAGTTCTCAGCTTCGTCCACGGCGGCGCGCCATTTCTTTCCCTAGTCAGGATCGGTTCAAGCTCAATCGCTTGAGTAAAGCCACTGCGGGTGGAGATCGCCGGATCCTGAGCGATCCCCTCGATCTTCATCTTCGCGGAAGACGATCCAGGCCGGCAACGCCGCGCCGCCATCCGATCTCCATCATGTCCCGGTCGTGCGCCGAGCGGTCATCGCCGCTTGCTCAGGAAGGCTGTTGGACGGCGGCGAAGAAGCTGATCGGGGCGACCTGAATGGGCGTCGGCAAATCCGATCCGGACTTGGCCAGAACGCGGGAACCAATGTGGTCCCTCAAGCCTCACAGACCCCCCTGACGTGGGTCGCTTATCCGACACTCGGAACGGCCGTCGAGACCTCGGATTGTTTCGCCATAGCCTTTCAAGGGAGATGCTCATGGCCAGCGATGACGTTTGGCGCGAAGTCTATGTCACGGGACTGAAGAACGCCCACGCAATGGAGCATCAGGCTCTGGCGCTCATGGACCGCCAGATTGAGCGGGCCAAGAATTTCACGGAGGTGGCCGAGCAACTGGCCGCGCATCGCACCGAAACAGAGACGCAAATCCAGAGACTCGAAGGATTGCTGGAACAGGTCGACGAGAGCGCCTCCGGCCTGAAGGACGCGGCCCTGTCTCTGGGCGGGTCGATGGCGGCTCTGGGGCACGTGTTCGCCGAGGACGAGATCCTGAAGAACGCCTTCGCCAATTTCGCCTTCGAAAACTACGAGGCCGCCGCCTATCGCGGGCTCATCATCCTCGCCCGCCACGGCGGTATGACGACCGCGCTCGATCCACTGAACGCGACCCTGGACGAAGAGCTGCGGATGGCGCGGTGGGTCGATGAAAGCCTTCCAGCCCTCACCGAAAAATTCCTGCTGCTGAAGCAGCAGGGCGAAAACCCCAGCCGCTAGGAGCCCAGACTATGTTCATGCACAACAAACGCCTGATGTATACGGTGCGGGTAGCGGAGCCGAACCCCGCCCTCGCGACCCTGATGCTGGAGCAGTTCGGGGGTCCGCAAGGCGAACTCGCCGCAGCCATGCGCTATTTCACACAAGGCCTGGCGGATGAGGACATCAATCGTCGTGACCTGCTGATGGACATCGCCACGGAGGAGCTGAGCCATCTTGAGGTGATCGGTTCGATCGTGGCCATGCTGAACCGGGGCGCCAAGGGCCGTCTGGCCGAGGCCGCCGAGGAAGAGGCCGACCTCTACGCGAGCATGACGTCGGGCGGGGAAAGCCACACCATGTCTATCCTCTATGGCGGCGGTACGGCTCTGGTGAACTCGGCCGGCGTGCCCTGGACGGCCGCCTATGTCGACTCCATCGGCGACCCCACGTGCGACCTGCGTTCCAACATCGCAGCCGAGGCGAGAGCCAAGATCGTCTATGAACGCCTGATCAACGTCACAGACGATGCCGGCATCAAGGACGCACTGTCCTTCCTGATGACGCGCGAGGTCGCCCACCAGAAGGCTTTCGAGAAGGCGCTCTACGCCATTCCAGCCAACTTCCCGCCCGGCAAGCTGCCCGCGCGCCCCGAGTTCGCGGATACATATTACAACATGTCCCAAGGCGAAGGCGACGCCTCCGGTCCTTGGAACGAGGGAGACCAGTGGGAGGTGGTTTCGGATCGCGAGCGCCAGATGGCGGTGGACGGCGGGGACGGCAAGGCCACGGTCGACCTGTCGGATACGGAGCGTCAGGCCGTGGACGCCTTCATGACGCGCACCATGTCCGATCCGGCCGCCACGCCTCTGACAGGGGCGGACCTCGGGGCAGGCCCCGGCGCGGGCCGCACCACCCCTTATGACGCCTGAGTAATCCCGCAGTTCAGCGGTGACGGCGGCGCCCGCGTCGCCGTCACCGCTCAGACTTAGAAAATCCAGCCAAGCTGAACCTCGGCCTGGACCCATTCGACGCGGATACGCCCGGTCGCCTGTACAGGCCACAGTCGCCCGTCCCTTCACACGTCCGCGAGAAAAGATGTTCTGTCGGAAAACTGATAACCTATGTGAATGCCTTCGCCTTAACCGGTCGGCACGTTAGAGGCATGCTGGATTCAGCCTCTTACGAAGAGACCTTTCGCCCTGAGCCGGTGCGGATCGACGCCCGGTCCCAGGCTGTTCTCGATCATCCTGTCCTTCGGCTGATGCCGGACGAGGTGCAGGGCCTGATCCGGGATCGGGGGCGGTTGCGCAGCCTTGCCGCTGGAGAATGCGCCACGACGGGCGCGACGGTCGGGTTTGTCGTCGATGGCGCGGTGGCCGCGTTCGACCGCAAGAATATCGCCTGCGTCAGCCTGCATGGACGAGGTTCGATGTTCGGCTGGGAAACATCGCTGACGTCCTCTGTTTACCCGACGCGGTTTCTGGCGATGCTGGGTTCGCAATGGATTGAGGCGCCGGCCGAGGATCTCACGGACCTGATGGGTCAGACATGGGTGGAACACGTCTTCGCCCGTCACGCCCTGGATCGCTTGGTGCGCGTTCAGGCCGAGGCGGCCTGCAATGCGGTTCACCAGGTCCCGCAGCGAACGGCGAACTGGATTTTTCGGCTGTATCAGATGGCCGGCCGGGAACTGCGAACCACTCAGGCTGTCCTGGCGCAGGCCATGGGGGTGCAACGCACAAGCGTCAATGCGGCGGTCAAGGCTCTGGAGCGTGATGGAGCGGTGATACTGTCGCGCGGGCGGCTGGTCGTCACGGATGCCGAAAGACTCGAGCGCTTCGCCTGCGGATGCTGATCCGGTCTTTTCCTGTCGGCTCCGACCCTCGCGTCTTTTCGGACGCCTGATGGGTCAAACCGCTTCCTTCCATAGTCGAAGATAGAGCGGATCGAACTCCGCCAAACGGACTAGACGGGGCCAGTCGTTCAGAATCACCCGCCCGTCCCTCCAATCCACAAGCTGGGCGGACCGAAGCGCCATGAGGGTTCGGTTTACGTGCACCGTCGACAGCCCGAGCACGTCCGCAAGCTCGGTCTGGTTCAGGGGGAAGTCAAAACCGTCGTCCGTGGCCAGTCCAACGACCTCCAGACGGACCTTGGTCTCACAAAACAGATGCGCCATCCGGGCCTGGGCGTCCTGGCGGCCGAGGGCAACCAGCCAGACCCGGTGAATGGCGGCGTCCACGACGGTTTCAAGCCAGAACAATCGCGCCAGATGAGGATCGTTCGCCATCACCGCCTTCAGGGCGCCGTGGGGGATGGCCGCTAGTTCGCACGTCGAGATCGCCGCCACACTGTGATCGAGCCTCTTCATGACCATGGCGTGTAAATCCATGAAGTCCCCCGGCAGGGCCAGTTCGGTGAATTGTCGTCCTCCGTTGCCGAGCAGGGCGAACCGTCCCGCGAAGCCGGAAATCAGAAGAAGGCTCACGGCCTGTCGATCGCCTTCACGGACGATCAGGTCTCCCGCCCTCACGACCCGATGTTCGAGCGGCAGTCGGCGAATGGTTTCGCGCTGACCCTCACGAAGGTCGTCGCGTCGTTCGAGCTTGCGGACCAGAATGTCCAGCATCGAACAAATCCCCTCTTCTTTCATCCACCTTTCCGACTTGCGCGTATAGGAAGTCATGACCGGATATCGGCTTCAGCTGGGCGTCGCCGGTTTGGACGAGCGCCTTGAATTCATGGCTGCGGATGACAACGCCGCACGTCGTGAAGCGTTGCTGACGCTGGGTGATCTGCTACGCGACCAAGCGCTTAGAGGCGTTTATTCGGCAAGGCTGGACCTCGTCCTCTTCGACGCCGGCGACAGCGTCGTCTATCAGGCGCATGTGGCGGCGGCGTAGATCCGGTCCAGAGTCGCGGCGACCCTGCGCAATTCTTCAACCGCCGGATCGTATCGACCGCCAGCCGCCAAGGCCCGCGCCCAGGATTGCGCCGCTCGACCGCCCCAATCGTCGGGCGGCTGGACCAGCGGACGGCGGGTCACGCCGTCGAAGGCCGTCGCCTCGAAGTCGTAGAAGGAGCCATCGACATTGCGCAGGGCCGCACCTCCGCCGCTGCCATAGAAGGCGGCTTCAATGATCGCGTCCCGACCTGCCGGCAGCCGCCACGAACAGGCGAGCCGCACCACGGCGCCGGACTGGAGCCGGAGGGTGGCGATGGCGTAATCCTCGGCCTCGGCGCGTCCCGCGATCGGAACGCCCTCGCGAAGCAGATGCGCCTCGACGTCGGCGACGTCGTCGTCCAGCAGCCAGAGACACAGGTCCACCAGGTGGACGCCGAGATCCATGACGCACCCCCCGCCCGAGAGCGCCGGGTCGTAGAACCAGGGCTTGTCGGGTCCATAGGCGTTGTGAAACGTCAGATCGACGGCATGGATACGCCCTAGGCGCTCCTGGCTGATCAGGTCGCGCAACGCCTGCGCCGCCGCCGTGTGGCGATAGCTCAGGTCCACTGCAAGCAGTCGATCGGCGCGCTTCGCCGCGTCGATGGCGGCTTGCGTCTCCGCCGCGTCCCGGCCGAGCGGCTTCTGGCAGAAGACGGCGACGCCGGCGTCCAGCGCCCGGATGGTCTGCTTCGCGTGCAAGGCGCTCGGGGTCGCGATGACCAGCCCATCCAGCCCTTGAGACAGCAGGCCGTCCAGGTGCGGGCAATGCGCGGCCGTAGGGGCGAGGCCGAGGGCTTCCTCCACCATCTCCGCGTTCGGATCGGCGACGGCGACGGCGTCGATCCGGCCGTCGGTCAGCATGGCGGCCATTCGGTGTCGGCCGATCCAGCCCACGCCCAGGAAACCGACGCGGGGGCGACGCAGCGCCGAAGACCGATGGCGGTCAAGGACCAACTCCGTCATGGCATCGTCACCACGGCCTTGAGGAAGCCGTCCGGCCTGTCGCGCGTGGCGTCCAGCGCCCGATCCAGTTGATCGAGAGGATAGGCGTGGGTGAAGAGGCCGCTGACGTCCAGCCGGCCCGAACGCACGGCCTCCACCGCCTCGCGCACGCCTTGAGCATAGACTGCGGGGTCGCGTTCATGGGCGTTCACCACATCGAGGCCGCGCCAATTCCACAGCTGCATATTGATCTGGCGCGGGCCGTCCTGGTGATAGCCGGCGATCACCAGCCGCCCGCGTTCGCGGGTCAGCTCCGCCGCGAGATCCAGCGGCCAGGCCTTGCCGACCGCTTCGATGACGACATCGCAGAGTCGGCCGTCTGTCAGATCAGACACCTTGGCGATCAGGGCGTAGTGGTCGTCGAGGGTCAGCGTCTCCGCCGCGCCCATGCGGCGCGCGACTTCCAGCGAATAGGGCCGACGGGACAGGGCGATGACGCGCGCGCCCGCATCGGTGGCCAGGCGCGTCAGCACCGCCCCCAGAAAGCCTATGCCGACGATGGCGACGGTCTGGCCCGGGCTGATCTCGCTGCGCCGGAAAATGTTCATGGCGCATCCCAGCGGCTCCCCCGCGAACGGGAGGTCGTCTAGCTCGGGCGGGAGGGGCACGACCGCGCTCTCGTCGGCGATGTCGTATTCGGCGAAACTGTTGTGCGAGAGCGCCGCCACCCGTTGTCCCTTCGCGACGGCTGTGACGCCGTGTCCGACGGCGTCGACGACGCCCCATCCTTCATGGCCCAGACCGCCGGGCGGCGTCGGAAAGGTCATCCAGTCGGGACCGGCCCAGGGGGTGAGGTTGGAGGCGCAGACGCCGCAACCCTCCAGCCTGATCCGAACCTGACCGGCGTCCGGCTCGGGCCGAGCCACCGTACGCACCTCCACTCGACCTGGACCCGTCACGACTGCGGCGCGCATGGCGCCGTTCTGGGCAAGAACCTCGGTCATGGTGTTCCTCGCTTGTTTGGCTGGGGTCGGATCGGCTCTGCCCACATCAGGCGATCAGGGCGGGCTGTTCGCCGCGCAGCGGACGGCGATCGGCGTCGAACCAGTCGATCGTGCGGCGCAGGCCGTCCTCGAGCGCCGTTGTGGGACGCCACCCCAGCACCGCTTCCGCCTTGCCGATGTCCGGACGCCGACGGCGCGGATCGTCGATTGGAAGGGGGCCGTGCTCGATCTCGGATCCCGAGCCCGTCAGGTCCAGTATCAGCCGGACCAGTTCCGACACGCTGAGTTCGACAGGATTGCCGAGGTTGATCGGCCCGGGCTGAGGCCCTTCATGCTCCATCAGGGCGATCAGGCCGCTGATCATGTCGTCGACATAGCAGAACGACCGGCTCTGCTCCCCGTCCCCGTAGATGGTGATGGGCGCGTCAGCCAAAGCCTGGGTGATAAGGTTGGACACCACGCGACCGTCGGCCGCCGACAGGCGCGGGCCATAGGTGTTGAAGATGCGCGCCACCCTCACGTCCGACCGACCCGCGCGGTCGTAGTCGAACACCAGGCTCTCCGCGGCCCGCTTGCCTTCGTCGTAACAGGCCCGCGGACCGATTGGATTGACGTTGCCGCGATAGGTTTCGGGCTGCGGATGCACCTCGGGATCGCCGTAGACTTCGCTGGTGGACGTCAGCAGAAGGCGTGCGCCGGTCTTCTCCGCCAACTTCAACATATGGCTGACGCCGAGCACGCAGGTCAGCATCGTATGCTCGGGATCCTGCTGGTACTGAGGCGGCGAGGCCGCACAGGCCAGGTCGTAGATCCGGTCGAACTTCCGCTCGACGATCCTCTCGGGCAACGGCTCCACCACGTCGTGACGCACGAATTCGAAACGGGACTGCTTCATCGCCGACTCGAGATTGACCAGATCGCCGGTCTGCAGATTGTCGAGACAGACGACGTGATGGCCGTCCGCCAGTAGACGGTCGCACAGATGCGAGCCGAGGAAACCGGCGCCGCCCGCCACCAGGATGGTTTGGCTGTCGGAAATGGACTTCATGGGTCGGTCCTTCGTCTT
>Ga0209643_1002040_pt1 | contig 14746 bp, 13 predicted proteins | sample AutmiccBRH37_all_FD_187383 | JGI IMG/M metagenome (GOLD analysis project Ga0209643, IMG submission 187383) | Deep subsurface microbial communities from Mt. Terri, Switzerland - Autotrophic microbial communities BRH/37_all (SPAdes) (version 2) | ecosystem: Environmental > Aquatic > Deep... | reverse complement strand
CCGCGCGCCCCTGGCCACCTGCCCTTCAGCCGCCACGCGCGCGCGCTCGGGCCCCGGGCCCGCGCACACGACGTCGACATCGCCGCCGCCCAGCCCTGCTTTCAGCACCGCGCGAAGTGCGAGCCGCGCTTCGCCCTGAAGTCCCGTGACGATGGCGAGTGCAGGCCCGCCCACTACATGCCGAAGGCGGGACGGCCCGCATTGGCACGCACGAGATTGCGGTAGCGTGCGAGCGCCCAGAGCGGAAAATAGGCGCTGTAGCCGTCGTAGCGCAGATAAAACACGCGCGGAAAACCGACCGCCGTGTACCACGCCTCGTCCCATTTCTCGCCGGTGCGCTTGGCGGCCATCAGATAGGCGATGCCGCGCTTGACCGCATCGCTCTCCACCTCGCCTGCCGCCATCAATCCAAGCACCGCCCACGCGGTTTGCGACGGCGTACTCGCCTTCACTTCCGCACGCCGCTCGTCCCAGTAGGTCGCCCCGTCCTCGCCCCATCCACCATCGTCGCGCTGCCGGCTCTTGAGCCAGCTCACCGCGCGGCGCAGATGGGGCTGACTGAAATCCGCGCCCACGGCGTTGTAGGCGCACAGCGCCGACCAGGTTCCATAGACGTAATTGGTGCCCCAGCGGCCGAACCAGCTGCCATCTTCCTTTTGATCGGCGTCGAGAAATTCGATCCCGCGCCGGATCGCGGGATGATCGATTCCGTAGCCCGCCTGCGCGAGAAAACCGACGCACCGCGCCGAAACGTCCGCTGTCGGAGGATCGAGCAGCGCGCCGTGATCGGCGAAGGGAATGGAGTTGAGGTAATAGGCGGTGTTGTCGGCATCGAACGCGCCCCACCCGCCGTTTTTGCTCTGCATGCCGATAACCCATTCGGCGGCGCGCGCGATCGATTCGTCGTGACGCGGGTCCTGGGCGCGATCGAGCAACATGCCGACCACTGCCGTGTCGTCGACATCTGGGTAGTGATCGTTGCGGTATTGAAACGCCCAACCGCCCGGCCTCAGACCGGGACGCTGAATCGCCCAATCGCCCTCGACATCGAGAATCTGCGTGCCGAGCAGCCAGTCGAACGCCTTGCGCATGCGTGGATCGCCCGGCGCCAGGCCGGCTTCCAGAAGTGCGTGCCCCGCAAGGCTCGTGTCCCACACCGGCGACACGCAGGACTGACAAAAGCGCGGCGTTCCATCGGCCTTCTTCTGCGAGATCAGCTGACGCACCGCAGCCATCGCGGCGGCGCGGCTGGGGTGATCGGGCGCATATCCCAGCGCGTCGAACGCCATGACGGCGTTGGCCATCGCGGGATAAATACCGCCAAGCCCCTCGTTGCCGTTGAGGCGCTCCTCGATGAACTTGACCGCCTTGTCGATCGCGCGCTTGCGCAGGGCCTTGGGAAAATGCGGCTCGACGACGCGCAGCACCTTGTCGAGGCCGATGAAGAACTTTCCGAGCAGACTGCCTGTCGGGTTGCGCAGCCAGCCCGTCACTTCCAGAGGCGGCCTGGTGAAGAGTTCCTGGATCCGCACACCGTGAGGATTGCGCGCCATCGGTTTGACCGTCGCAACGATGAGCAGGGGCGCGATTACGGTACGCGACCAATAGGCCATGCGCCACAGGGAAATCGGGAACCAGCGCGGCATCAGCATCAGCTCGATCGGCATCACCGGCACCGCATGCCATGGCACTTCGCCGAACAGCGCCAGCGCGTAGAGCGTAAACACGTTCGATTGCGCCGCGCCGCCATGGCTTAAGATCACTTCGCGCGCACGCACCATGTGCTCGGCATCGACGCTGTCGCCCGCCAGCTTCAGCGCGAAATACGCCTTCACGCTGGCACTCATGTTGAAGTCGCCGTTGTAGAACAGCGGCCAGCCGCCATGCGCGCCCTGCAGGCCGCGGATATATTGCGCGTACTCGGCCTGGCGCGGCGCATCGATCATATCGAGAAAATGCTCGAGCATGATGTATTCCGACGCAATCGTAGCGTCGGCTTCAAGGTCGTAGAGAATGTGGCCGTCCTCGCGCTGGCGCGTGGTGAGGAGTTCGGCGGCCTCGCTGACCAGCGCGTCCACCTCCTCCAGGCGTGGTGCCAGAACCGTCGCATTCATGCTGCTATTCCCTTCATGCGTGACCCGACACGGGCGCTGTCGCGCCTGCCGAACGACGCGCGGAACGAGAGGCTCCCAGATCGCGGGTGAGTTGCGCGGCCGCCCGTTCGCCCGAGCGGATCGCGCCCTCAATCGTAGCGGGCAGCCCGGTGTCGGTCCAGTCGCCCGCGAGAACAAGATTGCGGAATTGCGTGCGCGTCTTCGCCCGCAGCCGCAGCGATGCGGGGTCCTGCGCGAACGTCGCGCGGCGCTCCTTCACCACCCGCGCGGGCGGCTGCGCCATGCCCGCGTTGCCCAGTGCACGCGCGACCTCGCTCCAGATTTTCGCCGCGATCGTCTCGGCGTCCTGCGCTGCAAGCGCCTCCGCCGCGCTCACCGTCACCGAGGCGATGCGCCCGCGCACGAATAGCCAATGGGTGATGCCGCCGACCATGCCGAGCAGCGAGGGTGTCCCCTCCCCCACGGCCGCGGGCAGCCGGTAATGGACATTGACGATCGGGTAGCTCGCTTGCGGCGCCTTGAGTCCGGGAACGATACCGCCCGCCACCCATGAGGGGAGCGCGACAACGACCCGGTCCTCCGGCTCCACCGCCACCGCCCCGCGCGAGAAGACGAGCCCGCTCACCCGGTCGCCCGCCGTCTCAAGCGCGGTCAGGCGCTGGCCGAACCGCACCTCGACGCCATGCGAGTGAAGAAACGACAGCGCGGGCGTCACGAAGCTCTCGGAAAGCCCCTCGCGTGCAATCCGCGGGCGGCACGCCGCGGCGCCGCGCCCGAAGGTTTCGAGCAGCACCGGGACGAGCAGCCGCGCGGAGGCCCTGTCGGGCGGCGTATTGAGCACCGAAACCGCCATCGGCTCCCAGAAGCGCTCATAGAGCGCGCCCTTCGGGCCCAGCACGCTCTCGACCGTCGCGTCGCGGCCCGCGGTGAACAGTTTGAGCGTTGCGGCATAGTCGATCGGCCGCGTCCCCGGCACACGCGCGGCGGGATCGAACACCCAGACCGGCAGCGCCGTTTTGCTCATCCGCACGGTCCAGCGCTCATCTGTTTTGAGATCGTAAAACGGAAATGCCGCATCGTCCGGGCCCGCGAGGCTGCCGCGCGATCCGATAAGATCGAGATACGCCATCGCAGAGCGGTTCCCCGACAGCAGCAGGTGATTGCCATTGTCGATCGTGCACTGAAGCGCTTCGTCGAAATAGGAGCGCGCCCGCCCGCCCGCCTGTCCGGCGCCCTCGTATACGCGCACCGCAAACCCCGCGTCCGCGAGGCGGACCGCCGCCGAGAGACCCGAAAGTCCGGCGCCGATGACATGAACCGTCGCCATGGTCATCAAAACAGCCCGTAACGAACCGCAACCGTCAGCTTACGGATTTTCTCCAGCGGGCCGCTCTTTTTGCGCGGCGCGCCGATATTGGAAAAGTGGTCGTGCTTCAAGGCTTCGAGCACCGGCCGGTAGACCTCCATCATCATGCGCGCGGGCCGCACGGTCTGCGCGGCGCATGAATCCATGATCTCTTGCGAGCGTGCATAAGCGTCGTCCGCGCGGTTCCCCACCAGCCGGCCGGCGACCGGCAGATTGGGGTGCGCAATCACGCTCAACGGGTCGCGCGTCTCGATCCCCGCCTCGTCCAGCGCTTCGCCGGGCAGGTACAGCCGGCCGATCTGCGCGTCTTCATGCACGTCGCGCAGTATATTGGTGAGCTGGAGCGCCCGGCCGAGGGCCTGCGACAGTTTCGGGCCCGCCTCGCCCTTCAAGCCAAAAATCCGTACACTGAGGAGGCCGACCGCGCCCGCCACCCGCTCGCAATAAAGTTCGAGCCGGGCCCAATCGGGCGCCACAATCGGTCCGTCGGCATCCATTTCCATGCCGTCGATGATGGCCAGGAACGCCGACCGCTCAAGATTGTATATCTCGACCGGCGCAAGCAACGCCCGCGTGACGGCGTTGCCGGGACGTCCCGCGTAAAGCCGCGCGATTTCACCGCGCCAGCTTTCGAGCGCTGCGCGCTTGCCCTCATGGCTGAGATCGCCGTCGGCGATGTCGTCGACTTCCCGGCAGAACGCATAGACCGCGTACATCGCGTCGCGCTTTTCGGCGGGGAGAAATCGCATCGCCCAGTAGAACGAGGTGGCCGAGGCGCGGACGATCGAAAGAACCGCCGCGCGGTCCTCCCCCGAAGCGGACACGCCCGCATCCGACGCATCGAAAGCATTTTGCGCGCCCGTCATGCCGCGAGGTCCCCGCCCGTTCCGTCTTTCGCTATGCGCGCGCGCTCTCGATCAGGCGCCGGGGCGGCGCCGAAAGCGCGAGCGCGCCCATTGCCGTTTCAACGATATTCTTCGCCTTGAGGCCCGCATCGGAATAGAGCGCTTCGGGATCGCCGTGCGGCATGAACTTGTCCGGCAGCACCATCGGCCGCACGCGCAAGCCTTGATCGAGCGCGCCCTTGGTCGCCAGCAGCTGAAGCACATGCGACGCGAATCCGCCGACCGAGCCCTCTTCCACCGTGATCAGCACCTCGTGCTCGCGCGCGAGACGCAGGATGAGATCCTCATCGAGCGGCTTCATGAAGCGCGCATCGGCGACGGTGGTGGACAAGCCGTGAGCGTTGAGCTCCTCGGCGGCCTTGAGGCATTCCTGAAGCCGTCCGCCCAGCGACAGGATCGCGACCTTCGTGCCTTCACGCATGATCCGGCCCTTGCCGATTTCCAGCGGCACGCCGAACTCCGGCATCTGCACGCCGACGCCGTTGCCGCGCGGATAGCGGAATGCGCTGGGGCGATCGTCGATCGACGCCGCCGTCGCCACCATGTGCATCAGGTCGGCTTCGTCGGCCGCCGCCATGATCACGAAATCGGGCAGGCAGCCGAGATAGGCCAGATCGAAAGCGCCGGCATGGGTCGCGCCGTCCGCGCCGACGAGCCCGGCACGATCGATCGCAAAGCGCACCGGCAGATGCTGGAGCGCCACGTCATGAACCACCTGGTCATACGCACGCTGCAGGAACGTCGAGTAAATTGCCGCGAAGGGCTTGAGGCCCTCCGTCGCCAGCCCGGCCGCGAAGGTCACGGCGTGCTGCTCGGCGATCGCAACGTCGAAGCTGCGGTCGGGAAAGTGCTTGGAGAACAGATCCACCCCGGTGCCCGACGGCATCGCCGCCGTGATCGCCACGATTCGCTCGTCCTTCTCCGCTTCCTGGATCAGCGACTGCGCGAACACCTTGGTGTAGGACGGTGCATTCGATTTCGCCTTTTGCTCCGTACCCGTCACAACGTCGAACTTGCCGACGGCGTGATATTTTTCCGAATTGGGCTGCGGAAATGGATGCCCGTGCCCTTTCTCCGTCACGACATGGACCAGGACGGGACCGAGATTTTCCGCGTCGCGCACGTTCTGGAGCACATGAACCAGGGTGTTCATGTTGTGCCCGTCGACCGGCCCGACATAATAGAAGCCAAGCTCCTCGAACAGTGTGCCGCCGCCGGTCAGCATGCCGCGCGCGTATTCTTCCGCACGGCGCGCCGCGTTTTCGATCCGCTTGGGAAACAGCCGCGCCATCGCCGAGCCGATGTCGCGCAAGGTCAGGAACGGCTTGGAGGACAAAAGACGCGACAGATAGTTTGACAATGCACCCACAGCGGGCGCGATCGACATGCCGTTGTCGTTGAGCACGACGACCAGCTTGGAGCCCAGCGCGCCGGCGTTGTTCATGGCTTCATAGGCCATGCCCGCGCTCATCGCGCCGTCACCGATGACCGCGATGACATTGTTGTCTTCCTGCTTCAGATCGCGCGCGACCGCCATGCCGAGCCCGGCGGAAATCGAGGTCGAGCTATGGCCGGCGCCGAACGGATCGAACTCGCTTTCCGTGCGCTTCGTGAAGCCGTAGAGCCCGCCGCCCTGGCGGATCGTGCGGATGCGGTCGCGACGCCCGGTCAGGATCTTGTGCGGATAAGCCTGATGCCCGACATCCCAGATCAGCCGATCGGCCGGTGTGTTGAACACATAGTGCAGCGCAACGGTAAGCTCCACCACGCCCAGCCCGGCGCCCAGATGTCCACCGATTCCGGAGACCGCGTCGATCGTTTCGGCGCGCAATTCATCGGCAACCTGCTGAAGCTGACCAACCGCAAGTTCACGCAGGCGCTCCGGATCAGGCACCTGATCAAGCAATGGTGTCGAGACTGTCATGTTCGGCTTTGACCTTTCCCTCGCGGGTCACTTGATGCTTCGCCAGCGCTCTTGACCGTACGTCCCCCAAGCGCGTGACGTGCTCCAAGTAAAGCACGCTAAATTCTTGGAATCATAGGGAGACGGGCCGGGATTGTCAGCCAAAATCGTAGGTGCGTGCTTTCCATGCACCACCTTCGCCCTGCCAGTGTCGGCGGGCGGAATCGGCCGTCATTGCGGTATAGAGGGCGGCTGCCGCCGGAAGGGTCAGCGCGGCCAGGGGGCCCTTGGCATAAATCCGCAGGGTCGGCGCATAGGCCTTGATCATCAAAGCCACCACGCCAAGCCCGCACAAAAGCGCCAGCGCGCTGCCGTGCCAGGGCGCCAGCAGCACCGCCAGCGGCCCCACCAGGAACACCAGCGCCATCCCGAGCACGGTTCCGGCAAGCTTGGCCGGGGAATAATCGAGCTGCGTGTAGGCCGTGCGTGCGACCATGTTCCAGATTTCCGCCAGATTTTCGTAGCGGCGCAAGCTGCGGCTGTCGTCCGCATGGCCGAGCCACAGGTAGAATCCCTTGTGCCGAACAGCTTCCGCGAGTGTGCAATCGTCGATCAGTGCGCCCTTGATGGCATTGAGCCCGTCGATCGAGCCCAGCGCCCGGAGGGACACCAGCAGGCACCCACCGGCCGCGCCGCCGATTTGCGGGGGCCGCGCGTTGATCGCCGGGAACGGGTAGAGCATCTGGAAGAAGAACAGAAACGCGGGGATCAGCAGCCGCTCCCAGAAGCTGCGGCAATGCAGGCGGACCATCAGCGATACGAGGTCGTTGCCCTCATGGGTCTTGGCGATCAGCCGTTCGAGGGTTTTGGGGCCGTGGACGATATCGGCGTCGGTGAACCATACGAAGGCGGCGTCGGGCGCGAGCTTGGCCGCGGCATCGACGCCGGCCTGCATGGCGGCGAGCTTGCCGGTCCAACCCGGTTCGAGGGGCGGCGCCTCGACGACGGCGAAGCGGTGCTCGGCCCCGCTCTGCTCGAACGCGTTGCGCGCGAGATCGCCGGTGCCATCGCTGCTCGCATCGTCCACCACGATGATCGCGAACGGCCCGTCATAGGCCTGCGCGGCAAGGCTCTTGACCGTCCTCGCGATGGTCTCGCCCTCGTTGCGCGCAGGGACCACGGCCACCACGCCGGGCCGCGCGGGCCCCTTCGCCGGAACGGGGCCAAGCCATTGATCCGCCTTCCAGAAATTTGCGCGGCCCCAGACCAGATAAATCCACGCCCCGAGCGCGACCAGCGAAACGAAGCCAAAAATCGAAATGGTCATGAAGCCCGCATCGCCCGCTTGAGGAAGGTTTCGCCCGCGCCGCACGCGGCTTGAAAGACGAGCGCCGGCTTGGACAGCGCAACCCGGCTCGCCAGTGGATCCTCACCCGACAGCCGCGCGGCGATCTTGCGGGCGAGCGCGACGATCGCCCCGGATTCCAGCGCGAGACGCTGGCTTTTAAGCACCTTCGGCAGGATTTCCGCTTCGCGCAGCATCGCCCGGGTTCCTTCGAGACACCGATCGAGCACGCGCCGCATGCCCGCATCGAGCGCGCCCCGCCGCAGCACCTCAATCGACGTGCCCTCCGCCGCCATCCATTCGAGCGGGAGGTAGCAGCGGTCGATGTTGGCCAGATCGTCGCCGCAATCCTGCAGGTGGTTGATCACCTGCAGCGCGTTGCACAGGGCATCGGAATAGCGGTAGTCGGCGGGATTTTCACCATGCAGATCAAGCAGATAGCGCCCCACCGGCGCGGCCGAACGGTTGCAGTAATCGACCAGCTCGCCCCAGCTTTGATAGCGCCCTTTGACCGCGTCCTGCTTGAACGCACTGATCAGATCGACGCCGTGCTGCGGCGTGATCGACGTCGCGGCCAGGCTCGCCCGCAGCGCGTGGGCCTTTTCGAGTCCGGGCGCGTCGAGCCGGCCGAGCAGCGCCTGCTCGAATCCGTCGAGGCGGCGGATTTTCTCCTGCGCGTCCAGCCTGGGATTGTCCGCGACATCGTCGATCGCCCGCGCGAACGCGTAGAACGCGAGCACATGCGGGCGCAACGCCGCCGGCAGCAGGAACGAGCCGACCGGAAAATTTTCATCTCCGGCGCCCTTGCCCGACGGGGCCTCGTAGTCCGGCAATGCCACGGCGTCGTCCATCTCACCTGTCCGGTCCTGTTCGCGGGCGCATTCTGGCCATCATGGCGCCCCACCGCAAGCACGCGGCCCCGCCCCCGGGGGGACGATTTGGCGCAGGCTGGCGCACGGGCCGGCGACCCCCGGCGCAGGTGGCGGCGCGGGCCGGCGCAAGGCGGCGCACCGGCGGGGATTTTAACGGCTTTTCACAGCGACGCGCATGGGCTAGACAATCCCCCTTCGCCTCTCGCCGCCGTAGCTCAGGGGTAGAGCACACCCTTGGTAAGGGTGGGGTCGGAGGTTCGATTCCTCTCGGCGGCACCATTTCTTTTCCGCAGCGCTATGACATGGCGACCCGCCCGAGAGGCCGGGCCTGAGGGTGTTGGTCGAGTGATCAACGTGAAATCATTGAGCGGCGACGCCGGCCACGAGGCTCCGTGGTTTCACGCGGGGCACATGTAAGCGGCGATCAGACGTCGCTGTTCGCGTATTCAGCCACGCCGAGCGGCTTCGATTTGCGCGACGTCGATTTTGTTCATCTCCATCATCGCCTCGAACGCACGCTTCGCTTCATCGCCGCCGACAGCCAGCGCTTCGATCAGCACGCGCGGCGTGATTTGCCACGATATGCCCCATTTGTCCTTGCACCAACCGCACGCGCTTTCCTGACCGCCATTGCCGACAATTGCGTTCCAATAGCGATCTGTCTCTTGCTGATCGTCCGTCGCGATTTGAAACGAGAAGGCTTCGCTATGTTTGAATGCGGGCCCGCCATTAAGACCGAGACAGGGTATGCCAGCGACCGTGAATTCGACCGTCAATACGTCACCCGCCTTACCGGAGGGATAGTCGCTTGGAGCACGGTGGACGGCACTCACCGAGCTGTTCGGGAAAGTCTGCGCGTAGAAGTGGGCTGCAGCCTCGGCGTCCTTGTCGAACCAGATGCAGATCGTGTTTTTGGCAATCGCCATCGCCAGTCCTTTCGCTTTTGAAGCTCATTCGGTCAGGCTTTCCGCGCACAGAACGCAGCCCACCGCCAATTCGAAGGTACACCACGAACGTAGAATGCGCTGCCGCGATCTGGCGTTCCGCCAGCTACGCCTGAAATCCTCTGCGACAGCACCGGTCTTCTGATCATCACGAATACGTATGCCCGATCAGCCGCGCGGGTATCAAGACGCAGGCCAATGGACGAAGGAGCCCGGAGCAGACAACCGCTCAGGTTGAGAAAACTCAAGGATGCGTGCTAAAAACTATCGTTGCGCTATAGGAATAGGCTTCCCCCTGAGCTCGCGGCAACGTAAGGCGGATCTTTGAATACACCCACACGAGAAGATGCTCCGCCAAGCGAAGCATCTGAACCCTTTCTGGAGGCGATAGATCTTGCGGCAGAAAATTCTCAGTTACGAGATGCCCTTGCTCGATCAGTAGGCGCCGGCGTCAGGCGTGATCTTGTCACGGAGGAGTTGAAACATCGTATCGGCAATCTCGTCGCCGTGATTCAGGCGATCGCTCGTCAAACCTTCAAATCTGCCGATGCAGCCAGCGTTGCAGACTTTGACGCACGTCTGCATGCTCTAGCTGCCGCACAGGTCATTCTCATAGACACAGAAAGCCGCGCTGCCCTGCTCCGCGACGTCGTGGTAGGCGCGCTGGCCCCGCATTGTGTAGACGGGGACCGTTGCACGATCTCTGGACCAGTATTGGCGATCGGCGGTCGGCGCGCACATGCTTTGACGTTGGCGTTGCATGAGCTTGCTACGAACGCCCAAAAGTACGGCGCGCTTTCAGTTCATGAAGGCTGGGTTGAAATCATATGGACCTGCGTTGACAATCGCCTCGACTTTAAATGGCGAGAACACAATGGACCTCGTGTTTCGGCGCCAACGCGAAGCGGCTTTGGCTCGAAGCTAATTACCCAGAACCTTCAAAGCACGTTCGCTGGCAAAGTGCACCTTTCATTCGAGGTGACTGGGGTCGAATGCCACCTTATTGCAAACGTGAGTGAATGACCGCTTTTTGGGGCTAGGCGGCACTTCGCACGTATAAAATCAAAGGAGCTGGAGTTTCTCAACCATCTCCCCCACGCTCCACCTTTCCCCTTTATAAATCCCGCGCTCTTCGAGCCACCACGCGATGTCGTCCCGGTCGATGCCGGTGATCTTCGCCGCTCCTTCCGGGGCTTTGGCAGTCACCGATTTCTTCCACCTGAAAACAGCGACGAGATAGACAGGCAGGTGCGCCTCCGAATTTCATCCGTCCCCTGAGGAAAACACAGGCACGTCATTCCGCACAATGATTGCACGTTCCCCGATCTACTCCACCGGTATCCACCCCCGCTGCAGATCGTGCTTGCGCGGAATGCGGCGCGCGGGCGCCAGCCAGGGCCGCGCGCCACCGGGCCTTGGGTCATGGCTCCCGCCGGACCTCGGGGAGGGCCCATTCAAGGGGGGAGATTACAAACGCGCGGCGTGCTATCATCAAACAAAGTCCCTTGAAAAATACGATGAGAACGCTTCAAGGGCACAGATCAATTCCATTTCAGACCGGCGGCACGCTTTGCGTGTTCGCGGCATAACGCGGAGGGCCCCGTATGTCAGACGAGGCAACACAAAATCATCGCTGGCGTGCGCTGTTTGCCGCCTATCACGGGCCGAGGCTTTCGCGGTCCATCCTTGAACTCATTGTGACGGCCGCGCCCCTCGCGGCGCTCTGGACGGCGGCATGGGCCGCCGCCAGCTTCGGGCTGTGGTGGCTGGCGCTGCTGTTCGCGATCCCGTCCGCCGGGTTCCTCGTGCGGCTCTTCATGATCCAGCACGATTGCAGCCATCGGGCCTATTTCAAGAGCGCCGCGATGAATGACTGGCTCGGACGGATCATCGGCGTCCTGACGCTGACGCCGCATGATTGCTGGCGGCGCACGCACGCCATTCACCACGCCACCTCCGGCAACCTCGATCGACGCGGCATCGGCGCGGTGGCCACGCTGACCGTTGAAGAATATTGCGCGCTGCCGCCGCTCAGGCGCGCAGCCTATCGACTGTACCGCCATCCCGCCGTGCTTTTCGGGATCGGCCCGGCCTTCCTGTTCCTGTTGCAGCACAGGGTGCCGGCGGACCTGATGCGGCAGGGCTGGTGGCCATGGCTGAGCGCGTTCGGCACCAACGCCGCGATCGCACTGTTGATCGGCGTCGCGCTGTGGCTTGGCGGATGGAAGCCGCTGCTGCTGGTGCATCTGCCGACGTTGCTGCTGGCGTCATCGATCGGCGTGTGGCTGTTCTACGTCCAGCATCAGTTCGAGCGCACCTACTGGGCACGCCAGAACGGCTGGAACGCCACCGAAGCGGCGCTGCACGGCAGTTCGCATTACGATCTGCCGGCGCCGTTACGGTGGATCACGGCCAATATCGGCGTTCATCACGTGCACCACGTCAGCAGCCATATCCCGTTCTATCGCCTGCACAGAGTGCTGCGCGATTTCCCCGAACTGAAGGCGATCGGGCGGATCAATCTGCTGGAGAGCGTGCGCTGTGTCGGCCTGTCGCTGTGGGATGAAGCCGCCAAGCGCCTCATTTCATTCGCCGAGTACAAACGCTCGTACAAGAAGCGCTGAGCGGCCGGGTTGCGGTCAAAACGGGAAGCATGCTTGCTGGTGGCATCACAGATGGGATGATTCGCCGTTGCCAGTCCGCAGGGAGCAATCCCTTTACCGCCCCGTCAAGGCGTTCCTGGAAAAACTGGGTTACGCCGTCAAGGGTGAAATCTGCGGGTGCGATATCGTTGCCCTCAAAGGCGACGCGCCGCCCATCGTCGTCATCGGGGAGTTGAAGCTCACCTTCAACCTGGAGCTTGTCCTTCAGGGGGTGGACCGCGCCGCAATCAGCGATGAGGTCTGGCTTGCGGCGCGCATGTCGGCACGCGGCAAGGGACGCGAAGGCGACCCGCGGTTCCGCAACCTTTGCCGGCGTCTCGGGTTCGGCCTCCTCGGGGTCACCCCGGCCGGCGCGGTCGAGATTCTCATCAGCCCATCGGCGCCGACGCCGCGGCGAGACCCGCGGCGCCGCTCGCAGCTCGTCGAGGAACATCGGCGGCGACAGGGCGATCCCGTGGCGGGCGGCGGCTCGCGCGCGCCGATCATGACGGCCTACCGCCAGCAGGCGCTCATCTGCGCGTCCCTGTTGGCGCAGGGTCCAAAGCGACCGCGCGACCTGAAGCCCGTTGTTGCGGAAGGACCTACGATCCTGCTGCGGAATGTCTATGGCTGGTTTCGACGGACGCAGCGCGGTGTCTATGCTTTGACCCGGGAAGGCGAGAGCGCGCTGAAGCGTTGGCCCCAACTGCCGGTGGCAGAGATCTCACTCGTCGCTGCGCGGACCCCGGGCCCGGACGACGCCGTCAGCGCCTGACTTCGGCCCCGCGGAAACTCCAAGAGGACGCGACTCTCATAGGGATCGGCCTCCGCTCACGCAATTCGGTCCAGAGTCCGGAATGAGAACGCAAGCAACTCGCCGGGACGCAAATTGCATACGGGGAGGCATGTCAGCGGGGCGTTGGTGGGGTTGCGAGCTCGATCGCGCCCGGCGCACGCCGCGAAGACAAATTGATCGGGAGAGAGCGCCTTAAACCTTTTTTGGTGTAAATGCCGTCTCGGCCTGGACGGCTCCCACGAAAGCCTCCGCGTTGACGTGGCGCCGGTCCCGGGCGCGCGGATGCCACGCTAGTCCGGCTTCGGATTGGACATCTTCGCAAAGACCAGACGGTCCCTGTTTTCCTGCATCAGCTTTGTGAAGCCGGCGATGCTGGTCAGGCCCAGACCGCTCGGGAGCCCCGTCTGCTCATCAAGAGCGACCTTGCCGTAGCTCTCGCTGGAAATTTTCTCCCACTTCCCCACGGGCTTCTTGAACTCGATGGCCACGACGGTCGCCTTGAGGACCATTCGAACGATTGCCTCTTTCGGCGCTGACGGCTTTGTAAGGCTCGGCCAACCGCCGATCATCTGCCATCCATTGGCGAGCGCCCAGCGCGTCAGTTCATCCTTGTCCATGACGGATTTCCTTTCCTGCGGCACCGCCGCTTGGCTCGACCTGTGATATATCACGGCGCGCGATGCCGCCGCGGCGCACGCTCGAACCAGCCTATGACTGATTGCGGCCGGCGTGATAGCTCGACCGTATGCGCGCACGCACATCCTCCGGCTCAGCGGCGACCGCCGTCGCCAAACCCTTTAATTCCCGGCGCAACCCATGGATCTGGTCGATGAGCGAGAGCACGACCGGGATCGCCTCCTGCGGCAAGGCGCAGTCCTCGCGCAGCTGACACACAAGCCGGACCCGCGCGATATCGAGTTCGTCGAAACCGGGGTCCCCGGGGTCCGATGTGTCCGTCTCGGGGGCAAGCCAGCCCTCGGCAACCCAGAGCCGCAGCTCGCTCACGCTCACGGAGCCGATCAGCTCGGCGACCTGGTCCTCTCGAAGCTTCATGATGCGCTCCTCAGCTTGGCGCGCGGATCGTAATGATTTTGCTCGCGCCACTTCGTCATGAACGTCTCAAGCTCCGGGTCGATCTTGTCGGGCAGCACGACCTGCAGGATGACCCGCTGATCTCCCACGCCGCTCTTTGATTTTACGCCCTTGCCCTTGAGCCGCAATGTATGCCCCGTACTCGACCCTTTGGGCACCGTCATCGCGACACGGCCCGAAATGGTCGGAACCTCGACCTTTCCGCCGAGCACGGCTTCATCGATCGTGATGGGCAATTCCACGACGATGTCGGACCCGTCAAGACTGAACTGGGGATGGGGCCTGACGGCGATCTCGACGAGCGCGTCGCCCGCCGGTCCGCCGCCAAAACCGGGGTATCCCTTGCCCTTGAGGCGCAGCACCCCGCCATCGCGAATGCCGGGCGGAATGGTCAGATCGAGCGCCGTGCCGTCGGGCATTGAGATCCGCTTCGCCGCGCCGTTTACCGCGTCAAGGAAATCCACATGCAACTGATATCGAAGATCGCGCCCCTTCGCCCGTATCGTGCCGCGCGCGTCGCCGCGGCCTCCAAAAAGGTCGGCGAAGAGATCAGAGACGTCCTCGAAATCGCCCATTCCCGCGGTTGAGGTATAGCGGCCGGTCGGATCCGTTTCCGCATATTGGCGATAGTAATTCTGCTGAGGGCGCTCCACTCCCGAGGCATCGATTTCACCGCGGTCGTAACGCGCGCGCTGCTCCGGGTCGCTGAGAAGATTGTTGGCTGCGGAAACCTCCTTGAAGCGCGCCTCGGCCTCTTTGTTCCCGGG
>Ga0209643_1002038_pt1 | contig 14750 bp, 14 predicted proteins | sample AutmiccBRH37_all_FD_187383 | JGI IMG/M metagenome (GOLD analysis project Ga0209643, IMG submission 187383) | Deep subsurface microbial communities from Mt. Terri, Switzerland - Autotrophic microbial communities BRH/37_all (SPAdes) (version 2) | ecosystem: Environmental > Aquatic > Deep... | reverse complement strand
TTAAAAATACTGCCAAAAAGCTGGATAGTTTACAAAGGAAAAACCGAAATCAAATTGCCCAACCGCGAGTTTGAGCTCTTATTATTCCTCGCGGAGAACCCCAATACAGTTTTTTCAAAAGAACAGCTTTTTGAAAAAATATGGGGCTTTGATTATACAGGCGACAGCGCGACCGTCACGGTGCACATGAACCGTATTCGGGAGAAAATTGAGGATGATCCGACCAATCCGAAGGTTATAGAAACCATATGGGGTGCGGGATACCGGCTTAAAGCTTAAGAATATAATTTTCAGTATTAAAACCGTGTGGGCTATACCCGCACGGTTTTTTGTGTTCAATTTGTTTCTTCTTTGTTTAGAAAATATTTATATCTTTTCATCTGGCAGTTTAGAAATGGCTCCTATAATAAGCTTATTAAATCAAAAGGAGGCGTTGATGTGAAACTAACAATCCAAAACATCAGTAAAAACTACGGTAATAAGCAAGCCTTAAATGGCGTCAGCTTTGAAATGGAAAACGGTGTTTACGGCCTGCTGGGTCCTAACGGGGCAGGCAAGAGCACCCTTATTCGCATTTTAGTTGGGGTTATGGAAGCAAACGGCGGCGAGGTTATGGTAAACGGCAAACGCAGAAAGCCCAGTGACCGTGATTATCGGTCAAAACTTGGTTATCTTCCGCAGTCGTTGGATTTTTACCCGGAGTTTTCAGGGCTTGACTATCTGCGCTTTGTCGCCGCGCTTAAAGGTCTTGAAGGAGAAGCGGCGGAGTCGAAAATCAAGGCGCTTACCGAACAGGTTCATCTAACAAATGATTTGCACCGCAAGTGTGTCAACTACTCAGGAGGAATGAAGCGGCGGCTCGGTATTGCGCAGGCACTCCTCAACGACCCGGAGATATTGATTCTGGACGAACCTACCGCCGGGCTTGACCCCCATGAGCGTATTAAGTTCCGTAATCTTGTTTCAATTTTCTCTCGTAACAGGACGGTGCTTCTCTCCACTCATATCGTGTCCGACATCGATAGTATAGCAAAGGAAACAGTCATGATAAAGGACGGAAAGGTGGGGCGAATGGAGAGTACACAGAGTTTTGTGGACGCAATCGCGGGAAAGGTCTGGCTGATGAAAATGACAGTGGATGAACTGGTGGAATATCAAAATGACCATATCATCAGCAATGTCATACCAACAGGCGACAAGATGGAAGTGCGAGTAGTGTCGGACACAAAGCCGTCAGCTGATGCCGCCGCCGCCGCGCCAACGCTTGAGGACGCTTATCTCTATGAGTTTAATCAAACAAAAGGAGATGCCGTATGAAACTCTTTAAGTATGAAATGAAAAAGCTGCTCTTTAATAAAAACAGACTGATCCTATTGGCAGTGATGTTCATCCTGTTTACACTTATGAGCCTGCTTACAAGCAGCGGTACTTTTGAAATGCGTGGCAGCAGCGGCTATCAGGAATATCTCAATCTGGTTACGGAACATTCCGGCACATTAAACCCCGAACAGTTTGCAGAGTCCAAGCAAATATCGGAAGCTGCCAGAGCAAGCCATGAAGCCGAATATGGTAAGGCAGAAAATGATCTGTTTGTCGCGTATCTATTCCGCAATCCTGTGATGAAGTTTCACTATGACTATGCAAACTTTGGCGAAAGGGTTTACGAATACTGGAATGGCCCCGAACCTCAAGACAAATCGGATATCAAGGGCTTTTATCCTTTGGAAGAAAAATTAGAAACACTCAAAAATCAACAGGACTCGTATGAATATAAGTATTACCAAAAACGTTTAGCAACAGAGCTTTCACAGGGTGAGCCAGTCTTTGCCAATAAGCAGTTTTGGAATAATTTTTCCGCTGCGTTTGACATTACAAGAGTTGTATTTTTACTTTTGATGATAGTAGCGTTTTTTATAGCCCCTGTTTTCACACGAGAAATAAAGGACGATATGAACAGTATTATACTTTGTTCACTCAAAGGCCGCCGCGAAATTGTAACTGCAAAGCTGCTAAGTGTTTGTTCGACCGCTGCTATTTTGACGGCTGTATATTTCGCCGGAAATTTTATTGGGGCTTTTATCGCCAACGGGAATATCGTTGGTTTTGACGCTCCGGCCCGCTGTTTTGCAACATTTGAGGGTACAGCGATTGATACAACAGTCGGCGGCATCGCTTTCTTCGGCGTATTATGGACGACGCTTGCCGCAGTGGTTTTTGGTTTGGTTGTTTGCCTTATCTCCGCATACGCCAAAAATCAGACATCTGTGTTCGGCTTGAGCATTGTATTCATCCTGACATTTAGTATGATGGGCTTTCTTCCCGATCACATCCATGCAATGATCTGGCCTTTGATTGATTTTAACTTTGTTACACTTTCGCTTTGCGGCATGATATTTAGTGGGAGCACAATGTACAATTTTCTTGGAATGCCATTATCATACGGCATAGCCGCTTTCATAGTTTGTATAGCTCTTTCTGTAATAACAGTCCTGCTGACATATCTTGCACAAAGGAAGCGGTCGGTGGTGTGATTTACCGGTATGTGACGCTACAATAATTATTGTCCCGTGATAAAGGCTTCCCCATTATCAAAAGGGGAAAGAAAAATACACCGCATTAAAGCGCACTCTTTGGCTTTGTACTAAAGGTGCGCTTTCTCAAATCATTATAAATAAGCTCAATTATCTGTATTAGGGCAAACCTATCAAAAGATTGGGACGCAAAACTATACGGTCTAAAGTGCTAAATCAGCACTATGATAACCAGATGGCCAAATTGGATGTGTGTCCTATACCTGCCTTTTACGGCAGGGTTTCATTTGCTAAGCAAAAAGAAATATGGCTAATACATATTGGGGAAAGGAGATATGTTCTTGGAAAATTGGATATTGGCAGTAGATAATAATCTCAACAATTTAGAAGAAACGCAACAAGAATGGTTTAAATATCATGTGTTCGTAAGAGTAGTAAAATCCATGCAGAAAGCATTAAGGCTGCTGATGAACACGGATTTTCTTCTCGTTGTAATCGTCGCTGACACCATAGAATACCTACCACATCTGGCATCGTCCACGGAAACATATCCACCGACTGGACATTTTTTTATCTCATAGCTTCCAACATTATTCCCGTTGCAAGTGCTAGGATCTTCAAGTCTCTTACCAAGGAGACCTGTTAACAAACCATAAATAATCTTCCACATAATCTCGAGTTCCCATTATATATATCCCATCCGGCAAGCAATTTCTTCCGGGCAGGCGACCTTCAATCCCTGGCGTTCTTCTACAGTCTGAATAAAGTTAGATGCCTGAAGCAGCGATTCATGAGTCCCGGTATCCAGCCAAATAAATCCACGACCTAGTTTCTCAACCCGCAATTCCTGATTCTGTAAATAAACCTTGTTCACATTAGTAATCTCAAGTTCGCCTCTGGGGGAAGGCTTAAGGTTAGCGGCGATATCAACCACTTTATTATCATAAAAATAAAGTCCTGTAATAGCGTAATTGGATTTTGGGCTAGTCGGCTTTTCTTCTACGCTAATCGCCTGTCCGCTTTGATCAAACTCGACAACCCCGTATTGTTGAGGTTCTTTGACCCAATAAGCAAAGATAGTAGCCCCGCTTTCCTGTTTGGCAGCTCGGGCAAGTATCTTGGTTAGACTATGTCCATAAAAAATATTGTCACCCAAAATAAGGACACAGCTATCTTTCCCTATGAATTCTCGACCAATTATGAAAGCCTGCGCCAATCCTCCGGGACTAGGCTGTGCTTCAAACTGTATGTTGATCCCCCATTGACTGCCATCTTGCAATACTCTTTCAAACAAAAACTGGTCCTGAGGTGTTGTAATAATCAAGATATCCGTAATACCCGCTAACATTAAAGTAGAGAGTGGATAATAGATCATAGGCTTGTTATAAACGGGCATCAGTTGTTTACTGACAGCGATCGTAAGCGGGTATAAGCGAGTACCCGATCCCCCAGCAAGTATGATTCCTTTTTTGATCATGCCATTTCACCTCTCCTTGCTTTTGTTAGACAGTCTTTAACGTATTCCTTTGGCAAAAAACCGTTTTTGGGCATGACAGCCTAAAACGGTTTTTTGTTCTCCATTTGGAGTTGTTTTTGGGAGGAATATTTTCAATCATTAGAATAATTGGCCAGAATATACGATGAAATATCTAAGACACAGACCGCCGACAATAACCATCCCATAAACAGGTGCAACCCATTTAGAATGTTTATATAATCCATATACTGATAATACCAGAGGCAACACCAGACCTATTCCTACAACACCAATCCAAAACAAGGTTGCCATGCTGCCGTTGAAATAGATAGGATTCACTGTTAGATATAATAGTGCAAGAAGTATCATTTCCATAACAATAAAAGCAATATCCAGTTTTTTATAAATCTTTAAGCCATCGGATTTAGCGGCTCCCAGTAAAGTTGCAGCCAATCCTGTGGATACTCCTGATACTAAGAAAAGTACTGCAAGGAAAGGTACCCCAACGAGTCCAAGAAATGGTACAGACCAGAGTGTATTTGTTGTTATGGCTGAAAGAAGAAAGCCTGTATACGTTGTTGTACATATGGCAAAGATGGCACCCAGCAGGGCTACCGGTTTTCTCAACACGAAGAATCTGCTGGAGAATTGAACTAATTTTGCCCAAATCCCCGTGAGTGTAGTGGCAGACTCCGCCCAGACAAGATACGCATAAACAAACGCCAATGATACGAAAACCGAAATAATATACGTCCCTATGGACATAACGGAGTTTGTGTTAATATTGATTAAAAGTTTCCAGAAGAAGAAAGGCTTGCTGAGGTCCAATACCAGTAACCCTAGTCCAAAAATGATGGCCACTGGGGCAATGTATGCACCTGTTTTAATTAATTTAGTAGGCCGTTCCTTGCTGAATAAATCCGTTAAGGAAGCTGTCAGAAAGCCACCACCTGCAATTCCAGCCAGGAATAAATACAACGCAATCATCCCGCCCCAGGCAATGTGTTCTTCAGATGGTATACCCCAGAAAATATCCATTTTATCTCACCACCCCATCAAAAATATAGTAAATACTCGGATGTGTCCCAAATTCAGCTTTACGGAATTCTGATTTACTTTTTGTCAGTATTTTCGCCACATCACTATTGGGGTCATTTACATCCCCAAAACTTAGAGATCCCCCAACACATGTTGAAACGCATGCTGGTTTGAGACCTTTGGATACCCTTTCTTCAAAACAAAATGTACATTTATCAGCAGCCCCTGTTTTTGCGTTAATAAAACGGGCATCATAAGGACAAGCTGTTAGACAATATTTACATCCGACACATTTATCCGGATCAATCATAACAAGTCCATTCTCATCATAATGAGAAGCTTTTGTTGGGCAAACATTTACACAGGGTGCCTTTTGACACATTTGACAAGCTTCTTTTTCGAAATACATCGCAACATTCGGGTAGGTTCCTATGGGCCCGAATACCGGTGACTTTGTTCTATACTGCCCTTCAGGAACTTCATTTTGAAATTTACACGCTACGGTACAGGCCTGACACCCAATACACTTAGCAACCTGTATTACCATCCCGTATTGTTTAGCCAATTGAATCGCCCTTTCTATCAGAATTTAATTGCCATATTTCCAGAGTTTTAGCAGCACTCGAATAAACCGGTCGCTTACTTTTAATTATCAATGGCAGGATTGTGCGGAGGAATGGTCTTAAATGGTCTCTCTCGAATTCTGCCAATTTCTGCGTTTTTCCATCTCTGGCTAATAATGCCAAGAACTCCAGTTCGACTGCCAGATGATCGGGCAGTTCCTGTTTTTCATTTCCGATAACATAACCACAGGAAAGATAAAACTCTCTTACATCTTCCGCCTCTTTCCCCAATACCAATCCGTTATCGTTAAAGTAAACTGAGGCATAGGGTATTGCCTCAATATCCCCGGTCTCAAATAAAGGGATATAATGTTCCCATAGCGTATCTAAGCGGTCATTGACCAGAGGATATTTCCTGCAATAATCTTCGATTTCGACTAATTGCTCTTTAGATTCAGGGATTTCCCCACGCCACAATTCAATGAGCTCTTCAAGATGCTCAGCAATTTCCGGGTGAGGCCTATGAAATATTCCCGCAAAAGATAAATATAGTTCTGCTGTTTTGTTATTCAATGATATATCCTCACCTTAAATATGCTGACTTTCTTTTAATCACAAGACTGATGGTTAAGCCTTTTTAACAGTTACCATTGTCATGGATGTGCAGACATTTCCAACTTCACCAATCTGGTTAAGAATCAGTTTGTTATCGTTAATTCCTTTGCCGAAAGCTCTTTTCAGCTCGGGTGAAATACGACCGAATCCATGATAACAAAATACTGTGTCAGGTCGAATACCCTCAGTAACTTTGGCCTTCCCTTTGTGTTCATATATACCGGATGAAATGATGATGTCGTCCCCATCAAGGATGCCAAGGTTATCTGCACTTGCTTTATTGATCCAAAGAGAGTTTTCTGGCATGAGTTCATTCAGCACCGGAACATTTACCGTACCGGCATTGGTATGTACCGCTACTTTACCTTGTACAAAGCGGAATTTTCCTTCCTCTGGTTGAGGGTGGCGTTTGTATTGCGGAACCCCTTGCTTTGTGGCATGCTGAACTTCTTCCGAATAAAACTCAATTTTTTGGCTGACTTTACTGATTACATTTCCCAAAGAAGCTTGTGAGTCATTGGCACGAAGATAGAAAGGCTTCATTCCCTCCGGCGTCCAGACACCTTTTTGTTTTAGTTGGCTTAGAGACAGCCCTGCTGGAGTTAACTGCCGACTGATGTAATTCTCAATATTTTGAAATGGGAAATACTTCCCAAGATCCATTTTTTCTCCTAATTCTTTATAAATCTGCCATGAAGGTTTCGTGTCTGGATAAACTAACTCAACAGCTGGTTGACGAAGGACATATTTTGGTGTTAATCCGGACATGTCATAGACGGGTTCATGTCTCTCCAAATATGAGCATTCGGGAAGAATCACATCTGCAAACATGGCTGTATCCGTCATGTAAACGTCACATACTACCAGTAAGTCAAGTTTCTTTAATGCCTCTATGACTCGATCACTTTCCGTAATACTAATTACCGGATTAAAACGGTGCACCATCCAGGCTTTAATCTGATATGGCTGCCCAGTCAATATAGACTCTACAATCTGCCCGACAGCACCATCACCTTCCGGTATGAGCTGCCCCGGTATTCCTTTTATTCCTGTTCCATCAATTCTGCTGGTGACCGGTTTTGGAAAAGCCGGTTGATTTATTGCGCCAAGTGCTTTGGCATAGCCCGTCATTTCCGGGAATCTATTGGTGACGGAGGCATTTTTAATACGGTAATAACCCCCAGGGACTTCAAAATTCCCCATCATCATATTGACGATCATGATAGCCCGGCGTAATTGAAAATCATTCGGGGTAAGCCCTGTCCGCCAACCAAAGTCTAAGATTGCCTGTGGTCTGGCTTCGGCAAATTCACGTGTAATCCTGATGATTGTCTCTTTAGGAATTCCTGTTTCGTTCTCTGCCCATTCCGGTGTCTTGTCTTTAACAGCCTCTTTCCATTGATCAAATCCCGAGGTATAACGCTCTACAAAATCTTTATCATATCTTTCCTCAGTAATAATAATATTAGCCATGGCCATGACAAAAGCCAAATCTGTGGTACCTTTAATCGGTATCCATTCCCCTTTGGATGCGGTTACACTAAGCCGGGGGTCAAGCACAACAAGTTTAGCACCATTATCGATCGCTTTCATAATAGCTCTGGTTTGTGCAATATGAATGCCTTCCAGCCAGTTGCGTCCAAAGGAGACGATATATTTGGCATTGGCATAGTCTGCAGCAATAGCCTCCACGCCAAACATGCTATCCAAAGCAACGGAACGGGTCATAGGACAGGTGGCCTCGTGAGAAAAAATATTGGGACTCCCTATCCCCTTACCGATCGTACGGAAAAACCAGTCATGAGGTCCTTTGCGACTTGCAAACGCAACAGATTCTCCCCCAAAGTCCTGCTGTATAACTTTTAACTTATCCGCAATATACGTATAGGCTTCGTCCCAACTAACCTCTTTATATTTGCCTGTTCCCCGTTCTCCCGTTCTAATCATTGGCTTTTTAAGCCTTTGAGGATCGTACAACAACGATGGTCCTGAATTCCCCCGGGCACAAATTACCCCTCCGAACCCAGAATCATTGGGATTCCCTTCAATCTTTGTGACTTTTCCGTTAACTACCTTTACGGCAATAGGACATTGATTGCGGCACATTTCACATGCAGAAAAAACAGTAGTCTCCTCTGTATTTGTAGTGGCTATAGCAGATTTGGGTGCAACTTTAGTCAGAGCTCCTAAACCACTTACACCAATGGCCGTACCCCCTGCTCCATAAAGCGCATACTTAAGAAATTGTCTCCTGTTCACACCTTTCCCTCCACATCAAGTAATCTCTACATCGTTTAAATACTCTTGCAATTATCTTCACATATTCCTCAAGCAATTGCTACACCCGTGAGCATCGCATCTTCTTATATCGATATAAGGAACTTTTATAACTGCCTGTAAAAAACAAAACTCTATAAAATTTGAGGACTTACGAAAGAAAATTCAAAGAAAGTTCGGGTTTATGCTGTTCAGATAGAGATTTGTGGTGTAACATTAAGATATGTGCCTTTTTATTCTTAACATTAAGATTAAAAAAATTAGAGAGCAGGTGGACGTTTGGACAGTTATCAGTTAAAAATTTTCCTCGCTGTATCCAAATTCCAAAGTATTTCCAAAGCTGCAAAAGTCTTGCATTTAAGTCAACCTGCAGTAAGCACTCATATCAAGAGTTTAGAAGAGTATTATCGTGGCCAGTTATTTGAACGTACGCAACAGGGAGTTTCTCTGACGAAAGCCGGGCAGGTCTTTACTAACTATGCACAGCGTCTTCTAGCACTGCAGGATGAAATGGAACAACAACTGGAACTAACATTGCAGCATGAGAATAACCAAATTACCGTTGGAGCCAGCACAACCATTGGCAATATTTTACTACCCTGCTCAATTTATTTGTTCAAAGAAGAACATCCAGAGGTTAATATCCGGCTCGAAATTGCCAACGCAGAAGAAATATTACGTAAGGTAAAGAATGAAGATGTTGACTTTGGCGTGACTGAAATATATCCGACATTACCTGGATTCAGTACGCATCATATTGCTTCTGATGAACTGGTTTTGATTGTACCTCCTTCTCACCCTGCCCAAACTGATAAGCTCAGTTTAAAGGAATTCCTGAGTCAGCCATTAATTATGCGTGAATCCGGATCAGGTACACGAACAGTATTAGCCCAAACCCTAGAAGCTCAAGATTACTCTATCAAACAACTTAACGTGATTACAGAAATGAGTACGATAGACGCAATTAAATCGGCCGTGCTGGCTGGAATGGGAGGGGCTGTTGTACCTCGTTTATCTGTAAAAAAAGAAATCTACCTTGGAACGCTTAAAGCCCTAACAATATCCAATCTGGATATGCCTTTAACCTTTAATATTATTAAATCTGATAATCATTTTTTGTCTTCCAAGACAAGAAAATTAATAAAGTTTCTGACTGATCCGGAAGAGAGTTTTTTATGTTAAATTATTTATGAGTTAGAAAAGAGGATGACTTTCTGTACTAAGTCATCCTCTTTTTCTCAATTTCTTTCTGTTTTTTTAACTGCAACATCAATTTCTATAATAAAAAGCGAAGCAGAATTTTAGAGCCTAACCAAACACCAATAAAAACAGCAATTGTGAAAAGCCATCCGGATAATGAACTGGAAGCAATACCGTTTAAAACCAATCCAATGTTGCATCCGCTGGCAATACGGGCACCATAACCCATAAGCAGACCACCGATAAGTGCTGATATTACAAACTTTCTATTCTTCATATGGCGAAAGCGTGCCTGTGATGCCGCTAATGTACCCCAAAAGGCACCAAGAATAACACCCATATTCAAGTAAGTTCCGTCTGACAGCATTAACTGCTTGAAGGTAATTCCTTCATCATGAAGCAAACCCATGTTAGAACCTAGCCAGACTGACCAAGCTTCAATATTTGTTGTAATCCCCCAAGGCATTTCCCTGACAATGAGTACAATCATATTTAAAATTGCCAATACCACTGCCCCAACCCAGTATGCCCAAGGTCCTTTATAGATGATTTGCACTTTATTTCGCATAGTTTCACCCACTATCAGTTATGTCTTTTGATCAGTTCTAGACGCCATATTCCATTCGCAACCTCTTTTTCATCGATTTCATGACCCTGTTCCCGAGCCCAGACTACGATAGCCCTACTGGTACAACTATGATCTGTTTCCATAATTAAAACATCGCCGCAGCACATTAGTTTTAGCTGTCGTTGTGTTTTGATGATTGGAATAGGGCACATCTCGCCCCATATATCGATTTGATGCCTTGCCATTTTTTTCACCCGACTCCATTAAGTTTTCTCTTCCACCAACGGGTGACTTTCCATAAAAAGAAAAGGATTAAAAGCTGCAGCACTACAGCAGGCAGCCAGCCGATTATATCAGGAAGAAATATCCCCGGCGCCTCACCAAAATTCGCGCGCCAATAAGGTAACGAGTATTTTCCTAAAATGGCTCCAATCATTAGACCTGCAAAAGCGATCATTTGCATAGCAAACCCTTCGCCAATACGCATTAGGATACCCGATGCACAGCCACCAGCCATCACCATTCCGATTCCAAATAAAATACCTCCAACAAAGGTATGAATGCCAAAAGGAGTTACATATAAGCTTAATGGCAAGTGCAAAATACCGGCTACATTTGAGACAATTGCAAAGCCGGGTATACTGATAGCTAAAAGCAAGATTAAAGCCTCTGTTAAAGTTGTATAACCGACAAGCAAAGGATCACGAAAAGCTGATGTAAAGCAAAACCTCGATTTTTGCAATGTAAAACCAAGAGCCAGACTTACAGCAAAAAGTAACGTTAGCTGGATACTGACCTGTAGAAGCAAAACGATAAGCATAAGTATAAAAAAGGAAAAACCAAGGTTTAGTTTCCATTGTGAAGTGAGAGCTTTTTTCTCCATATTTCCTCTTGTGAAAAGATTTTTAATTTAAGTTTAGATAGTTTTGCAATATTAGTCAATCATCAAATATTTCAAATTTATATAATATCAAAAAAATGAGTTGCCTGACAAGGGATTGTGTTAAGCAAAGTATAAGACGGAGACAGCTATTCTTACTGCCTCCGTCAATTCTTCTTAGTTAAGTCTTATAACCTAAATTTTCTTTTTTTGACCTTGGATTGGATTATCGCGGGTTTTTATTGGACAACAGGGAATCCTTTATTGACCCAACCAGCACTGCCTGTAGATTCCATACCCATACCAGAGTTTAAAGATACCGCATCATAACCTAATAATCTGAGAATTGCAACTGTCTGACCTGCGGTTTGGCCGGTATAGCAGTAGGTGACGATTTTTTTGTCTGTTGGAAGCTCACCAAAGGAATCTTGCATTCCCTGACCAAACGGGATATTAATAGCCCCTGAGATATGACCTTTGGCATAGTCTTCAGCTTTTCTTACAGATAAAAACATTACATTAGGATCTGTAGAATCCAGTGCTTTTTTGGCATTATCTTCACTGATTTTGAAGTTAGCGTAAGTGGTTTCTTTCAATTCAGTCATTTCAGTGAAGTAATTCGTAATTGCTGTCTGGATTTCTGAGTCTACCTGTGTTTTCCCTTCCGGAACTGCATTGGCTTTCGTTTCAGTTACTGCAGCAACACCTTCTACTTTAGAAATGCCAAGATTCCACCCCAGGTTAACAGATTTTGCATCAAAACCGGCAACATTTAAGAGAGCAACGGTCTGACCAGCAGTTTGACCGGTATAGCAATAGACCATAATCGCTTTGTCTTTGGGCAGGTTTACAAGATTATCAGCAATCGCTAATCCCCAAGGAATATTTACAGCACCGTTAATATGTCCTTTATCATAATCTGCCGCCTGTCTGACATCCATAATAAACATATCTTCATTCGCTTTGACCTTTTCAACAAAGTCATTTTGGGGAATCTTGTAAATATCTGCCGGCATGTTAGCGAAATAGGCTTTCGCAGCATCAGCGACAACATCAACATCAGGAGCCGGGGCAGGAGCAGGTTGTTGGTCAGCTGCAGGTGGCTGGGTATTGGCCGGAGCGGCTGGTGTAGCAGCACAACCAGCAACTATTACAGAGAAAACAAGAATGAGTACGAGTGGTAACATTTTGAACTTTTTCATCGAATTCGCCTCCCTAACTTTTTGTAATAGATTAATTGAATCCTGGGTTTTTTTAGATACATAGTTTATATCAATATCTTTACAGATAATTATTTTTGCGCATTTCATCTTCATGAATAGCTAGCTTTTACTTTAAGAGTGATCCCCCGCGCTAGGTTTAAGTACAGTATTGGTTGCACCTTCGGTCGGGAATCCTTTATTCGCCCAGCCTGCACCAGGTGTGGCAGGTGTGCCCATACCCGAGTTTAAGGAAACTGCATCATAACCTAATAATCTGAGTATCGCAACTGTCTGACCTGCGGTTTGGCCGGTATAGCAGTAGACAATTATTTTTTTATTTTTTAAGAGCAGTAGGTCAAAGTAGGCTTGCATTCCCTTAGAAAACGGAAGATTAATTGCCCCTGGGACATGCTGTTTATCAAAATCCTCTCCTTTCCTGACGGATAAAAACTTTACGTTAGTAAGTTTAGCATCCAGTACTTTTTTAGCATTATCTTCACTTATCTTATAGTTGGCATAAGTTGTTCCTTTAAGTTCAGCCATTTTAGAAAAATAATTTGTAATTGCTGTCTGGATTTCTGGATCGATCTGGGTTTTTGCTTCCGGAATTGCATTCGCTACCGTTTCAGTTACATCTGCTATACCCTCTACTTTGGATATTCCAAGATTCCAGCCCAGATTAATTGATTTTGCGTTAAAACCAGCGACATTTAAAAGAGCAACAGTTTGCCCAGCTGTTTGGCCGGTATAGCAATAGACCATAATTACTTTGTCTTTCGGCAAGCTTGCCAGCTCTTTCGCTATAGATTCTCCCCAAGGAATGTTTACGGCACCTTTAATATGACCTTTATCATAATCAACAGCCTGCCTAATATCCATAACAAACATATCTTCATTGGCTTTGACCTTATCTACGAAGTCTTTTTCTGGAATCTTATAAATATCTGCTGGCATGTTTGCAAAATAGGCTTTGGCAGCATCTGCGACAATATTAGCTTCAGGGGCCTTGGTCGTTGTAAGTAACCCAGCATTTACAGGGATAGTAGGTGTAGAAACACAACCTGTCAGTATTAAAGTCAGTACAAGCAATAGTACAAGTGGCAAGTGTTTGATTCTTTTCTTCAAGTTAGTAAACCTCCCCAAATATTTTTTGTGATAATAAAAGCTTGTTATAATTTACACATAAAGTACTTTTTCATTATAATTTAATAAGATATTTCTGTAATATAAGTTTTTCTGATAGGCCCATCACATAATTTGATATTGTGAAAACCTTTTTTTGTTGAGAATTTGTTACAATAAATAAAAATGTCACAAACAATAATGTGACAAAATATAAACATAGATATATTTCTATTATATGTAATAACATAATGGGGTAAGGAAAATTGATAAAATTGAAAAGCTTTTTTACTACGAAAATAATATATTTACTTTCTATACTTCTTTACATTACGGGCAATATCATCATTCTTACCCGGTTTCCTTTCGTGCATTCAGATGAAACATGGCTAAGCGGCCTATCCAGAAATATCATGGAGACAGGAAGCTATGCGGTGACTGAACCATTTTTTGATCTTTATCCGCGTTATCCCCATGCTATTAAGAGTCTTTTCCATTCAGTTCAAATTATTTTTATAAAAATTTTAGGCTATGAAATATTTACAGTTCGGCTGTTGTCTTTTTCGTTTGGATTGCTTACACTATTTTATTTTTATAAACTCTGTGCACTTATTTTCGGTTCCAAAAAATATGCTTTCATATCTACTGTGCTTTTAGCTATCGATATTCAATATATTTATGCTTCGCACTTTGCTCGCCAGGAAATTATTTTGCTCTTTGTCTTAATTTTTTCTTTATATTATTTTCTCTCTAACCTTTCAGATTTAAAGCTTGTTAACCACCTTCTTCTGGGAATCATAATCGGACTTAGTATTGGAGTACACCCAAATAGTTTTATCATCTCCCTTCCATTAGGTGTCCTTTACCTGTTTTACATTATCTTTACCAAAAAACTTAAAATCTCCGGACTTTTTACTTATATTACAACAGCAGCATGTTTTGCTTCGGTTTTTATCGCCTTGAGTTTCTCCTTTGACGCCAATTTTATTGAGAATTATTCTAATTATGGGAGTCAATTTGGTGTCACTAATACGCTGACTTCAAAATTCTTAGAAATCATAAACTTTTATCTAAAACTTTTCTATGGGGTAAGCGGCACATATTATACTCCGGACATCAGGCTTGAGTTCTATCTTTTCGCCCTGGCCTTTTTAGCAGCTATATTTTTATTATTCAAAGAAAAACATAGTGAATCTAGACAAATGTTAAGCAGCATCATTCTCGCAATCTTAGCTGTTAATGCGGGTATTATTTTTATCGGTCGCTTTAATCAGACG
>Ga0209643_1002035_pt1 | contig 14771 bp, 14 predicted proteins | sample AutmiccBRH37_all_FD_187383 | JGI IMG/M metagenome (GOLD analysis project Ga0209643, IMG submission 187383) | Deep subsurface microbial communities from Mt. Terri, Switzerland - Autotrophic microbial communities BRH/37_all (SPAdes) (version 2) | ecosystem: Environmental > Aquatic > Deep... | reverse complement strand
TTCCGGCTGCGTCCTGCAGCCGGCTCGGCATTCCGTAGGCTCGGTCGTTAAGAGACAGTAGCAGCCTCCGGTAAATTCCGCCCAGAACCAAAAATCACTCCCCCTCACTGCATGTCGCTGTGGGGTCTCTTGAGGGTCGCTTTTAAGGTATGCTGTCACTATTCTGGCTCCTGGCTTCTGGCTTCTGGATTCCGCCGTCTATGCATCGGGGACATTCCTCTGACCCCCGGAGGCAGTCACGTTAGAGAGGTGTGTCCCCTTTCCTCAGCCGGCACCCGGTTTGTCCAGAAACCTCATGGATTCAAATTTCATGATATCTTCCCGGGACACCTTTTTACCTATGCGGGCCATCAGAACATTTGCCGGATGTTCAATTATGTCCGGATCGTCTGTGGCTGTCTTATTCAGCCCTACCCTGGCAAAGAGCTTGGTGAGCATTTTCTGGTACTCCCACACATCCAGGTTGCAGTTCCGTAAGTCCCAGTGCCAGCAGTATTCCATGGTGAGGACTATGTATTCATCCAGCGCCTCATTGCTAAAAGCCGACTTCATCAGGCGGTCCCCCACATTGCATTTACGCCAGTCAGGACTTATTTCGATACCGCCCATCTCAACAACCCTGGTATGTTTATGCCACCGGGTATACTCATCAGCCATGTGAAAGGTCATGTATCCGATTATCTCATTTTGGTGCCGGGCTATGTACACCATTCCGGAGGACATTCCAGTTATTCTTATCAGGGCCTCTTTTTGTTTGTCGGCGGGCCTGAAATTTATGAGGTTTTGATTCATCTGGAGGGAATCAATATAATCCCCGGTAACCGGACCCTCTATGCACACCTGTCCCTTGGGGGTTTCAAATTGGCAAACTTCACTACTCAATCACATCACCACCTTAATATTGTAGCCAAAGCAGTGGAAAGATCATGGCATAAATCGATCATATGTACACATCCCTGGCTTCCGCCCAATATTTTTGCCGTTTCCTTTTTGGAAGGGGACGGTTTGTGTCCGATTAGATCCCGGGCATAGTCTGCGGCCTCAAAGCAAACCGGGTCGGGCGCCCTCAAAAGCCGGCAGTGGGCCAAAGAAACCGCTCGGCTCTCTTTATCCATGGTCATGCTTAATCCCAGTTCGTGGAAAGAGTCGGACAATCCTGCTTCGGCATAATAAAAGCCTGCACCTTCCGATACCGAAACCGTTTTAAACTTGTTATAGAGGTTTCGGCTGAATCTTTCTTGTCCTGAAATGTGCTCATCCCACCGGACCGATACCCTGTCCAGATTGCTGTAATAACGGCAGGAGTTCTTGTATGTTCTGTTCCAGAAGTCATCGTAGCTTTTGGCGTCCTTGAAACCCCTTTCTTTGAACAAAAAGGTTTCAGCCTGTATTATACCCCTGACAGTTTCCGATATCAGAGACAATGCCTGCGGACCACCCTCACTGATAACGGCCCTGCGCAAATCCTCTCCGGACCCCAGGTATGCCTCCACGCCGTAGAGACCATCAATACTTGAGCTCAATGGCCCGCCTGGTCCCCGGTAAACTTCCCAGCGGGCTTTTTTTATTTTAAAAGTTTTTAAATCCACCAGGAGGGTGGCTGTACACTCGGTGTCGGCGGAAAGAAAGACTGTTTTGCCGGCGAGAGTTTCCGGCCCGGTTACATTTACCGATGTGTGCCAGTGGGTATGATTAATTCTTTGCACAATTATCACTCCTTTTATACAGGTAAAAATAATATTCTTTACTGAATAAAATTTTCCTTTTATATATTTTAGGAAGGAAATACCTGTATTAACGTGGAAAAATCTATAGTAAACTCCCTGGGAGGTGAATGGTATTGGATTTTTTACAGAAAATGAGTGAGACAGCCAGGGGACTTCAGGAAAAAGCAAGGGAGCTGGGTGACATCGCCAAAGAGGTCACCCGTAAGTCAGGGGATCTACTGGAAGTAACCAAGCTGAAGTATGAAATGTCCAGGTTGGAAAAGGAAATGGAAAATAACCTTGCCGGGCTGGGAACCGTGGTTTACCAGAAATTCAGGGGCGCCGGTGATGTGGATGAAGAAATCGACCGGCTATGTCAGAGCACGTCCAGGCTGGAAGAGGAGATCAAAGCCCTGGATTTGCAGATTCAGAAGCTGCAGCCCAAAACACTGACTTGCACCCAGTGCAAGGCGGATCTTCCCCCGGGCGGAAAATACTGTTCTTTCTGCGGCGCCGCGGCGCCGGCGGAAGACGGGGAAAGCTAATACAAAAAAAGCCGCAGCGTGTCTGCGGTTTTTTTTTGAGATATAGGAGGAGATTGTAAATGGGAGATTACAATGAAAAAATAAGTACCCTGGCTACCCTTATCAGGGTCAGCAGGCCCTGCTTTGTTTTGAGCGGAGCCGGCATTAGCACAGAAAGTGGGATACCTGATTTCAGAAGCGCGGAAACAGGACTCTGGACCAAAATAGATCCTGTAAAATCGGCCAGCCTAAGTGCTTTTTTAAGGGATCCGGCCGCCTTTTACAACATGAATCTTAAAAGATGGAGGGATCTCCATGAGGCCTGTCCCAATGATGCCCACAGAGCACTGTTTGTTTTGGAAAGGGAGGGGCTCATTGTGGGGGTGATCACCCAGAATATAGACAACCTTCACATAAAAGCAGGTTCCCGCAGAGTGTGGGAGGTGCACGGGCATCTACGCACCTGCCGCTGTATGAGCTGCAAGCAGAAATATCCTTTTGGCCACCTATTATCAAACTATGACGGCGGAGAGAACCCTCCCCGGTGCCCGGAATGCAGGGGGATATTGAGGCCTGACGTGGTTTTATTTGAGGATCCCATGAGTGTTGACTATAACAAGGCTGAAAAGGCTCTGACCGGGTGCCAGCTTATTATTGTGGCGGGAAGCAGCCTCCAGGTTTATCCTGTGGCGAACCTTCCTGCCCTTGCCAGGAGGCTTGTGATCATAAACCGCGACCCCACACCCTGGGATGAAAGGGCCGAGATTGTTATTAACGAGTCCACAGGAAAGGTGTTTCGGGATTTACTGGCGGAACTGGGGTTGTCGCTGGCGCATTAGCCAGCGGCTATAAGCTATAAGCTGTAAGCTTTTAGTAGAGCCTACCGTTTACTGCTTCCTGCAACCTTATGGTATAATAATTGTGTTTTATCAACAGTAAAATTAGATTGGGTGGGATTCATGGCTCTAATCATGGCGATTGAAACTTCCTGCGATGAAACCTCTGCGGCTGTTGTAAGGGATGGCGTTGATATACTGTCAAACATAATATCCTCACAAATTGATATACATAAGAAATTTGGCGGGGTGGTGCCCGAGGTTGCTTCCCGGAAGCACCTGGAACTGATCAACGGGGTTATTCAGGAGGCGCTGGATACAGCCGGTGTGGGCTTTTCATCACTGGACGCCGTGGCCGCCGCCAGTGGTCCCGGGCTGGTGGGAGCGCTTCTGGTGGGGGTGTCGGCCGCCAAGGCCATGGCCTACGCCCTGGATATACCCCTCATAGCGGTCAATCACCTGGAAGGTCACATACATGCAAATTTCCTGGTTGAGCCGCGCCTGGAGTTTCCTCTCATCTGCCTGGTGGTAAGCGGAGGGCATACCGACCTGGTGGTCATGAGCGGTCACGGAAGCTATAGGGTGGTAGGGAGGACCAGGGATGACGCTGCCGGTGAAGCCTTTGACAAGGTGGCCAGGACAATGGGACTGGGATATCCCGGGGGGCCTCTGGTAGACAGGCTGGCAGCTTCCGGTAACGGGTCGGCTGTGCCGCTTCCCAGGGCATACCTGGAGGAAGGAAGCCTGGACTTCAGCTTCAGCGGCCTCAAGTCGGCGGTAATAAACTATCTTCACCGGGCCCGGCAGAGGGTTGAGGAGACAAACCTGGCCGATTTGGCCGCCAGCTTTCAGCAGGCCGTAGTGGATGTGCTGGTGAACAAAACGCTGGAGGCCGCAGAACTGTACAAAGCCAGGACTATTTTGCTGGCCGGGGGAGTGGCGGCCAACAGTTTCCTCCGATCCAGCATGACTGCGGCCGCTTCCAAATACGGATTACGGCTGGCGTATCCTCCCGGTATTCTTTGCACTGATAATGCGGCCATGATTGCCTGTGCCGCTTACTACAGGTATTTGAGAGGGGATTTCTCCGATCTCACCCTGAATGCCGTGCCCGGTCTGGAGCTGGATGAGCATAATTGTTGATATTTCTGATAATTTGATATTTTAAATCTTTTCAACAATATCAACAGGCTGTTGTTTTATTTTGAGTTGGGAAAAAAAACACATAAAAGCTACAAGCCAATGACCGCTTTGTTTTCAAGGATATCCGTGCCGCTGGTTAACAACATTTTGCACCGTCAGGTAAAGTTCATGTCTGTGGACAATGTGGATAAGTCTGTTAATAACTTGATTGAAGGGGTTTATATCTGTGGGTGAAATTGTTCGGCGAATGTTATCGAAAGATAGGATAAAAGCCATGATGCTTGAAAATGCTGCTCTCTCAAACATTTTACCTGTAATTTCGACCTGCAACGTACAGTGCAGGTTCTGCAGCCATGGTCAGAACCCCCTACAGGTGGAAACAGAAAGAATGCCTCCCATTTCGCTGGATCTGGTAGGGCAGGCGCTGTCTTTGATGGATTCCAGGAAACCGGTGGTCGTCGGTGAGTCAGTAACCCGGCTGATGGAGGGAGAACCCTTTCTGCATCCGGAGATCAGGCAGATACTGCTGTTAATAAGAAAAGAATTACCCCTTTCTCCCCTCCGTATCACCACAAACGGCACTTTGCTGGATCGGGAAACTGTTAAATTCCTGTATGACCTGGGCCGTGTGGAGATCTGTCTTTCCCTGAACAGCGCCGATGCCGGGGTAAGAAGAATGATGATGGGGGATTGCCGGGCAGAGGCTGCTGTAAATTCCGCAAGGCTGCTCAGTGAGTATGCCGTTTCCTATCACGGCAGCATAGTGGCCATGCCTCACCTTACCGGGTGGGAGGACCTGTCCCGGACCGTAGAGTTTTTGGACGGCTACGGGGCCCGGACTGTAAGAATTCTAACCCCCGGGTACACATCGCTGGCTCCTCCTGAACTAATGGCGGAAAATATAAGGGAAAGACTTCATGCTGTTGTAAGTCATTTACGGATCAAACTGCGCGTTCCTGTTACCGTGGAGCCTCCTCTTATCGAGCATCTTAATGCCGCGGTTACCGGGGTGATGGTGGGATCTCCGGCCCACAGAGCCGGAATAATGACAGGGGATGTAATAGACCGGGTAGGGGGAAATCCCGTCCTTTCAAGGGTCGACGCCTTCAAAAGGGTGCTGGCGGGGGAAAGCCCGCCGGTGGAGGTGCTGAGGCAGGGGAAAAGGCATTTCCTTACCATTGTCAAGGATAAGCAACAGTCATCCGGACTGGTTTTTGATTATGACATCGATCCTTGCACAGTAAAGGAGATTTACCGGGCTGTCAGGCGAAGAAGGGCTGATCGCACGCTGCTGATTGCCTCTGAACTGGGATATCCGGCATTGAAGATGGGACTGGAGAAAATGCGGGAGGATAGTCGGGAAATTAATCTGGTAATGGCAAAAAATAGTTTTTTTGGGGGATCAATCGGGTGCGCCGGACTCCTCACGGTGGAAGACATGATGGAAGTCGTGGCTGGGTGCGGGGGCAAGACAGATCTTATTATTATTCCGTCAATTGCCTTTGATAAGAGAGGAAGGGACCTCACCGGACGCAGCTACCTCCAGCTGAAGCCGGAAAAAGGACCGGAATTGGAAGTAATTTAGGATTTCGGAAGGATTCCTCATCTAAATGTTGAAAAATATTTATATTTTAGCATGCAGACATATAATAGAAAGGGGTAAATTATGTATTGGGACCGGGAATACGAGACCATGCACCGGGAGAAACTCCGGGAGCTGCAGTTGGAACGTTTAAGATCAACACTGGACAGGGTTTATAACAATGTTCCCTTTTATAAGAAGGCCATGGATGAGAGAGGGATAGCGCCGTCCGACATTCGCACCATGGATGATATTAAAAGGATTCCCTTTACCGTTAAGCAGGATTTACGGGACAACTACCCCTTCGGACTGTTTGCCGTCCCCATGGATGAGGTGGTGAGGGTGCACGCCTCCTCCGGAACCACCGGAAAACCTACGGTGGTGGGATATACCAAAAATGATATCAACATGTGGGCCAATCTCATGGCTAGGTCATTGACCATGGCGGGCGCCACCAGGGGTGACGTCATCCAGAACGCTTACGGTTATGGTCTTTTCACGGGGGGTATGGGAGTTCACTATGGAGCTGAAATGGTGGGCGCCACCGTGGTGCCCATTTCCGGCGGGAACACGGACAAGCAGTTGATGTTGATGCAGGACTTCAGTTCCACCATTCTGACCTGCACACCTTCTTATGCTCTTTTTCTGGCTGAGGAAGGTGAAAATGCGGGCCTGGACTTTGCAAAGCTGCCCTTAAAGGCCGGGGTTTTCGGAGCCGAGCCGTGGTCCGAGCGCATGCGCCAGCAGCTGGAGGCCAAGCTTTCCATAAAAGCCTATGATATATACGGCCTGAGCGAGGTGATGGGCCCCGGGGTGTCCATGGAGTGCCGGTGCCAGCAGGGGATGCATATTTTTGAGGATCACTTCCTGGCCGAGATAATAGATCCCGGTACCGGCGAGCCTCTTCCCTTCGGCCAGCAGGGAGAGCTGGTATTCACCTCCCTTACCAAGGAGGCCTTCCCCATTATACGATACCGTACCAGGGACATAACCGTGCTGACCGACGAGGTTTGCGACTGCGGCAGAACCCATGTCAGAATGAGGCGGGTCACCGGCCGTACCGACGATATGCTGATCATCCGGGGGGTTAATGTATTTCCCTCCCAGGTGGAAAGCATACTGCTGGAATTCGGCGAAACCGAGCCCCATTACCTTCTGGTGGTGGATCGCAGAGGCAACCTGGATGATCTGGAGATCTTGGTGGAAATTTCAGAGAAATGGTTTAGTGATAAGGTGCGTCATCTGGAAGAGGTGGGGGGCAGGTTGAAAAACCGTATTGCCAGCGTACTGGGGATTTCTGCCAGGATCAAGCTGGTGGAGCCCAGGACCATTCCCCGCAGCGAGGGTAAAGCCATGCGAGTGGTGGATAAAAGAGAAATTTAAAGTTAAGGAGGTCATTATACCGTGAAAATAAAGCAGATTTCTATTTTTCTGGAAAACAAGTCCGGACGTCTGGCCAGGGTGACCAGGGTTCTGGCTGATAACAACATAAACATCAGGGCGCTGTCCATAGCGGATACCACCGATTTTGGCATACTGCGCCTGATTGTAAACGACCCCGACGTAGCGCACAGGGTACTAAAGGAGTCCGGTTTTTCAGTTAACTCCGCCGATGTAATAGCGGTGGAAATACCCGATATTCCCGGCGGGCTGGCCGACCCCCTGGAATATCTCAGGGAGTCCGGTATCAACATTGAGTACCTGTACGCTTTTCTCACCAGAGCCTCAGAGGCCGCCCTGGTGGTATTCAGGGTGGAGCAGATAGACGACGCAATCAGGGTGCTGCAGGAAAAGGGCATCAAGATACTGGGCGGGGAAGACGTTTACGAGTTATAAAGAACTTTCACTAATTGGGTGGGCAGAAATCTGCCCACTCTTTTTCTTAAGGGGTAATTACTTATAAAGCAGGATATTATTTTTTATTTGGCGAATTTTAAGAGGCTATGGTTTTCGTTCGGGTGGAGGAGTTTTTTTGAACAGAAACGAAATAAGGCAGTATGTTCTGAGGTCCAGAATGTCCATGCCTCCGGATCGGGTTAAAGAGAAAAGCAAAATTATTATGGAAAAAATAATGGCTTCCGATGTCTACCGGAAGGCGCAATCCCTCATGGTTTATGTGGATTTCAGGAATGAGGCGGGGACCGGAAGCCTGATTGTCCGCGCTCTGGAGGAGGGGAAGAGGGTATCGGTTCCCATTACAGGCATAAAGGAAAAAAAGCTTACCCCCTCGGAGCTGCTGGACTATCCGGGAGACCTGGAGCCCGGCGCATGGGGTATACTGGAGCCCGGAAAGTCATCTATCCGGCCTGTGGACCCCATGACCCTGGATATGGTTATCGTGCCCGGTGTGGCCTTTGACCCGGGCGGAAACAGGCTGGGATACGGAGGGGGCTTTTATGACCGGTTTCTGCCCGGTACCCGCCCGGGGACTGTTTACCTGGCCCCGGCCTTTGAGGTTCAGATGGTGGATAATGTTTTCCCGGGACCCCTGGATGTGCCGGTGCATTTGGTATTTACCGAGGAAAGGGTTATAGCTGCCGGAATAAAAAAAGTATGAACGGGACGGGCAGTATACCCGGGGGGCTTAGGCCTGATACGGGGGAAAATGTCCTTCCTTTCAGGTGTTGTTTAAAAAAGGGAGAGAAATTGAGAGGGGGTTTATAGTTTGACTTGCCAATGCGGACACGCACACAACGATGACGGAGCCAAGCAGGAAGCGCTGCAAAAGGCCATGGACAAGTACAAAACCGTAAAGGGCGCGCTGATACCTATTCTGCAGGAGGCCCAGGAGATTTACGGGTACCTGCCCAAAGAGGTAATGCAGCAGATTTCAAGGGGACTGAGTATTCCCTTCAGTAAAACCTTCGGGGTTGTCACCTTTTACGCCCAGTTTCACCTGAAGCCCCGGGGGCGCAATATTATACGCATCTGCCAGGGTACCGCCTGCCACGTCAGGGGGGCTTCCAAGGTGTTTGACGGGGTGTCCGCAAAGCTGGGGGTAGGGAAGAATGGCACCACCCAAGACCTGCGCTATACCCTTGAGACCGTGGCCTGCCTGGGAGCATGCGGCCTGGCCCCGGTTATGATGGTAAATGACGATACCCATGGGCGGCTCACCCCGGACAAAGCGGCGGGCACCCTGGAGAAATACGAATAGAAAGGAGGTTGTGGCATGAAAAATCTGATGGATAAATGCTGCGACAAGTGTACACATACAGCGTTTTTCCCCTGCAAGGATTATATAAAATGCCGTAAGGAAGGACCTATCTGTCACCAGGATGAAGCCTGCAAGCAGAAAAGGGCGGATTTCCTGGGCGACATTCATTTGGCTGCCGACTCGGATAAGCGTCAGGTGCTGATTTGCGCCGGTACAGGCTGCAACTCCTCCGGTTCGGGGAGATTGGTGAAAAAGCTGCAAGAGGAACTGGCAGCCAACGGACTGGCTGACAAGATAAAGATTAAGATAACAGGCTGCCACGGTTTCTGCGAGCAGGGCCCGCTGATGATCATAGAGCCTTTGAAAACATTCTATACCAGGGTTGATGAAAACGATGTGGCCGAGATTGTGGCCAAGGACCTGATTGGCGGCGAGCTGGTGGAGCGGCTTCTTTACAAGGATCCCAATACCGTAGAAACCGCAAAAACCTACGAGACCGTTCCTTTCTATGCCCGTCAGAAGCGGCTGGTGCTGCATAATTGCGGCCATATAAATCCGGAGGAATTGTCCGACTATGTAGCCAGTGACGGTTATTTCGGATTGACCAGGGCCTTGTTTGAGAAAACCCCCGATCAGGTGGTGGAAGAGGTTAAAACCTCCGGACTGCGGGGAAGGGGAGGGGCCGGGTTCCCCACCGGGATGAAGTGGGGCTTTGTAAAGCAGGCCCAGGGCGATAAAAAATACGTGGTCTGCAACGCTGACGAGGGTGACCCCGGCGCATTCATGGACCGCAGCGTACTGGAGGGAGACCCCCATGCGGTGCTGGAGGGTATGGCTATTTGCGGCTATGCCGTGGGTGCCGATGAAGGTTATTTATATGTTCGGGCGGAGTATCCGCTGGCCATTCAGAGACTTAAAATAGCCATTGCTCAGGCCGAAGAGTACGGTGTGCTGGGCGATAATATAATGAATTCCGGCTTCAGCTTCCACCTGAAGATTAAAGCAGGGGCCGGCGCCTTTGTATGCGGCGAGGAAACCGCTCTGCTGACCTCCATAGAGGGCAACCGCGGGATGCCCAGGGTGCGTCCTCCCTTCCCGGCCAACAGCGGACTGTGGGGCAAGCCCACCTGCCTGAATAACGTGGAGACCTTTGCCAACGTTCCCCAGATACTGCGCAACGGAGGAGCCTGGTATGCCTCCATGGGCACCGAAAAGAGCAAGGGCACCAAGATATTCGCCCTGACCGGAAAGGTAAACAACACCGGTCTGGTGGAAGTAGCCATGGGTATGACTATGAGGGATATTATTTTCGCCATTGGCGGCGGCATACCGGGCGGCAAAAAGTTCAAGGCCGTTCAAATCGGCGGTCCTTCGGGCGGGTGTCTGCCAGACGAGTTGCTGGATCTTTCGGTGGACTACGACTCCCTTACCTCGGCCGGCGCCATGATGGGGTCCGGGGGACTTGTGGTGATGGACGAAACCACCTGCATGGTGGATATAGCCAGATACTTCTTAACCTTTACCCAATCTGAGTCCTGCGGTAAATGTACTCCCTGCAGGGAAGGAACCACCAGAATGCTTGAGATACTCACCCGCATCTGCAACGGGGAAGGTAAGATGGAGGACATTGACACTCTGGACCGTATTACCCGGGTGGTTAAAAATACCGCCCTGTGCGGACTGGGCCAGACCTGTCCCAACCCCATCATTTCCACACTGCGTTATTTCAAGGATGAGTACATTGCCCATATTCAGGAAAAACGCTGTCCGGCGGGGGCCTGTACCGCCCTGCTGACATATACCATCAATGCGGAAAAATGCAAGGGCTGCGGCAAATGCCTTAGGAGTTGTCCGGCAGAGGCCATTACCGGTGAGAAAAAGCAGCCGCACGTTATCGACGCAGCAAAATGCATTAAGTGCGGGAGCTGCATAACCGGATGTAAATTTAATGCCATTGAGCGGGGCTAAACCGAGGAGAGTGATATAAATGGCAAATGTTACGCTGACCATAAACGGGATCAAGGTGATCGTGTCCAAGGGAACCACAGTGCTGGACGCAGCCGCCCGGGCGGGATTCTTCATCCCTACCTTCTGTCACGACCCGGAAATACCCCGCTTCGGCGCCTGCCGTATCTGCGTGGTGGAAATAGCCGGAATGCGCAACCTGCCGGCCTCCTGCGTGACCGAGGCCACCGAGGGCATGGTGGTCAATACCGAGTCTCCGGCGGTGGCGGAAGCCCGCAAGACTATATTGGAGATGCTTCTGGCCAACCATCCCCAGGACTGTTTGACCTGCGAAAAGAACGGTGACTGCCGGCTGCAGGACTATTCTTTCCGTTACGGAGTCAAGGGCCCGGGCTTTGAGGGCAAAAGGCATGAGTATCCCCTTGATGACAGCAACCCCTATATTGTCAGGGATATGAATAAATGCATACTTTGCGGAAGGTGCGCCCGCACCTGCGCCCAGGTGGAGGGCCGGGCGGTAATTGACTTTACCTACCGTGGCTTTGACACCAAAATAGCCCCTCCCATGGACACCACCCTGGCCGAGTCTGATTGCGTTTACTGCGGCCGCTGCCTGGCGGTCTGCCCTGTGGGGGCACTGACCTACAAGCGCATGGCCGGTAAGGGGCGCGCCTGGGAAATAGAGAAAAAGCCGGTTACCTGCACCTTCTGTGACAGCGGCTGTTTATTCGACCTTAATATCAAGGATGGTAAGGTCATTGGCGTAACCGCGGGATCACCGGGGCAGGGGAGGCCCCTTTGCCTGAAGGGCCGCCTGGGCCTGGAGCTTTTGTACTGCGACGACCCTGCCGATCCCCAGATGAAGAGGGACGGGGAATTTGTCAAGGTTTCATGGTCCGACGCACTGGGCCTGGATGGCGTGCTGGATAAAATCAGGAAGATTGAAGGGAAGTAAGGAGGTTGAAAGGTGGCTGACGTCACTTTAACAATAAACGGCCGGCAGACAAGTGTTGCCCAGGGCAGCACCATACTGGACGCTGCCAGAAAAATGGGTATTTTCATACCTACCCTGTGCCATGATCCCGAGCTGAGCACGGTGGGATCTTGCCGGATGTGCGTGGTGGATGTAAAGGGAGCCAGAAGTCTGGTTATATCCTGTGCCACCGCCGCTGCCGGGGGCATGGTGGTGGAAACTGAGTCACCGGCGGTAATGGAGGCCAGGAAGACCATAATTGAGCTTTTACTGGCCAACCACCCCCAGGACTGCCTCACCTGTGGGAAGAACGGGGACTGCCGTCTGCAGGATTACGCATACCTGTATGGAGTCAGGGGCAGCAACCTAACGGGTGCGGTGCACCAATATGACCTGGAGACCGACAACCCCTTTATAGTCAGGGATATGAACAAATGTATTCTTTGTGGCAAGTGCGTTCGCATGTGCGCCGAAATACAGGGCGACAGCGTGGTGGATTTTACCTGCAGGGGCTTTAACACCAAGGTGGCCCCGGCCATGGACACCACCCTGGCGGGTTCTGAGTGCGTTTTCTGCGGCAACTGTGCAGCCGTATGCCCCACCGGGGCGCTGCAGGAAAAGGGGCTGCGCTCATCGGCCCGCACCTGGGAAGTTAAAAAGGTCCGCACAACCTGCCCATATTGCGGCACCGGCTGCAGCCTCGATCTCAATGTCAGGGACGGCAAAGTGGTGGGCGTCACCTCCTGTGACGGGGATGTAAACGGTCGGGCGCTGTGTGTCAAGGGACGCTTCGGGTACGGCTTCATACACCACCCGGACCGCCTGAAAAGCCCCCTCATCAAAAAGGACGGGCAGTTTGTGGAGGCCACCTGGGATGAGGCTTTGGGTCTGGCGGCCCGGAAACTGGGATCCATCAGGAACCAGTATGGTTCCGACTCCATTGGGGTTCTCAGCTCGGCCCGGTGTACCAACGAAGAAAACTATTTGCTCAGTAAATTAACCCGCGCGGTGATCGGTACCAACAACATCGACCACTGCGCCCGGCTCTGACACGCTCCCACTGTTGCCGGTCTGGCGACAGCATTCGGAAGCGGGGCAATGACCAATCCCATCAGGGATATTGCCGGAGCCGACTTTATATTTGCCATAGGCACCAATACCACCGAGTCCCATCCCATCATAGGCCTGCAGGTGAAAAAGGCCGTTAGGGGAGGGGCCACCCTGGCTGTGGCCGACCCCCGGAGGACCGGTGTGGCCGAACTGGCCAAGTACCATCTGCAGATTAAATCGGGTTCGGATATCGCCCTATTGAACGGAATGGCCAATGTTATAATATCCGAGGATCTTTATAACAAGGAATTTGTGGCCAGCCGCACCGAGGACTTTGAGGCCTTCAAGGCCGCCGTTGTCAAATACACCCCGGAATACGTGGAGGGAATTACCGGAATTGATCCGGAAACCCTCAGGCAGGTGGCCCGGGGATACGCCAGGGCAAAGAACGGCACCATACTATATACCATGGGAATAACCCAGCACATTTGCGGCACCCATAACGTACTGGCAGTGGCCAACCTGGCCATGCTTTGCGGCCATATAGGGAAAGAATTCTCCGGAGTCAATCCCCTTAGGGGCCAAAATAATGTGCAGGGGGCCTGCGACATGGGGGCGCTGCCCGGGGTAATCACCGGCTACCAGGGAGTGGGGCTGGATGAGGTCAGGGCCAAGTTTGCCTCGGCCTGGAGCGTTGAGCAGCTGCCCGCCAAGGTGGGTCTCACGGTGGGCGAGATAGTTGAGGGGGCGTCCCACGGAAACATTAAGGGAATGTATATAATGGGGGAAAACCCCGTTCTATCAGACCCGGATGCCGGCCACGTGGTTCATGCCCTGGAAAATCTGGACTTCCTGGTGGTGCAGGATATATTCCTCACCGAAACCGCCCAGCTGGCCGATGTGGTGCTGCCCGGAGCCAGTTTCGCCGAGAAGGACGGAACCTTCAGCAACACCGAGCGCAGAGTTCAGCGGATCCGCAAGGCTGTTAATCCGGTGGGCAAGGCCAGGGCCGACTGGGAGATAATCTGTGGCTTGGCCACCGCCATGGGTTATCCCATGGACTATGGTTCCCCTGCTGATATTATGAAGGAGATAGCCTCTCTGACGCCTTCCTACGCCGGCATTTCCTATGATCGGCTGGAACAGGGAAGCATCCACTGGCCCTGCCCCACCGCCGATCACCCGGGAACACCGGTGCTGCACGCGGGCAAATTCTCACGGGGCCTGGGCAAATTCTCCCCGGTGGAATATGTTTCTCCGGACGAGATGCCGGACCAGCAGTACCCTCTGATACTGAGCACCGGGAGAAGGTATTATCACTACCATACCGGCACCATGACCCAGCGCACCGGATCTCTGGAGGTGCATTATGGGCAGGAAAGCCTGGAAATCAACCCTTCCGATGCCCAAAATCTGGGGATCGGCCAGGGAGACGAGGTCAGGGTATCTTCCCGCCGGGGCAGTGTGGTCTTGAAGGCGTGCATCACCGATGTAGTGCCCCCGGGACTGGTATTCACATCCTTCCACTTCCCGGCCGTGCCCATCAACAGGCTGACCAACCCGGCCCGGGACGCCATCGCCAAGATACCCGAGCTGAAGGTCTGCGCCGTGAAGGTGGAAAGTGCCTGAGGCTATGGAGTATAAAAAAGCGCAGTAAAATAAAGAGAGAGTCCGGTTTTGCCGGGCTCTCTCTTTCATTATCCGGACTTTTTTAGACACAATAATACACTTTTTAGACAGCGTCCGGCACTTTATAGTCATGTCCTGCAGGAAAATGACATTTGTCGCAATATACACCTTATATACGAAAGTGACGAGGATCCCGGGGACACGAT
>Ga0209643_1002031_pt1 | contig 14797 bp, 10 predicted proteins | sample AutmiccBRH37_all_FD_187383 | JGI IMG/M metagenome (GOLD analysis project Ga0209643, IMG submission 187383) | Deep subsurface microbial communities from Mt. Terri, Switzerland - Autotrophic microbial communities BRH/37_all (SPAdes) (version 2) | ecosystem: Environmental > Aquatic > Deep... | reverse complement strand
AGAAGAAGCAGGAGCCTGCTCCGTAATGGCACTAGAGAGAGTACCTTCAGATATTAGAGCTGCAGGTGGAGTAGCTCGTATGGCTGAACCTTCGATAATCAAAGGGATTATGGAAGCAGTGACAATACCAGTAATGGCCAAGGCAAGAATAGGCCACTTCGTAGAAGCCCAAATTCTAGAAGCTCTTGGAGCAGATTATATTGACGAGAGTGAAGTCCTCACTCCTGCTGACGATCTCTATCATATTGATAAGAACAAATTTAAAGTTCCTTTTGTCTGTGGATCACGTAACCTTGGTGAAGCTCTGCGTCGGATAGGCGAAGGGGCCGCCATGATCAGAACCAAGGGCGAGCCTGGAACAGGAAACATCGTGGAAGCGGTTCGTCATATGCGGACAGTTATGTCTGAAATTCGTAAACTTACAACCATGCCCAAGGAAGAATTAATGGCTGCAGCTAAAGAAATGGCAGCACCTTATGATTTGGTTCTATATGTAGCAGAGAATGGCAGACTGCCAGTAGTTAATTTTGCTGCCGGTGGAATAGCGACTCCTGCAGATGCTGCTCTTATGATGCAGTTAGGCTGTGATGGTATTTTCGTAGGCTCAGGTATATTTAAATCTTCCGAACCTGCCAAGAGAGCTCGAGCTATAGTACTGGCAACAACCCATTATAATGATCCGGAAATGTTGGCTAAGCTTTCTCAAGACTTGGGAGAGGCTATGCCTGGATTAGAGATCTCTTCCATATCCCAAGCGGAACGGATGCAGGAACGTGGATGGTAAAAGAACAAAACGCATAGGTGTTCTAGCCATACAAGGTGCTTTTCGGGAACACCGTAAGGTTCTAGAAAAATTGGGGGTACAGGTTGTAGAAGTTCGTTCCAAAGAAGACTTGACTGACCTTCAAGGACTAATTATTCCAGGAGGAGAAAGCACAGCTATCGGTAAACAATTAGAACTGGATGGCTTTGGAGACAGGATTAGAGAGATGTCGGACCAAGGAGTTCCTATCTTCGGTACCTGTGCAGGCATGATTCTATTAAGTAAAAGAGTAGATCAAAGTCAACAATACACTTTAGGTCTGATGGACACTCTCGTGAAAAGGAATGCATTTGGCCGGCAAATTGCCAGCTTTGAAGCTGATATCTCAGTTAAAGGATTCTCAGGAGATGTAAGAGCAGTCTTTATCAGAGCACCATATGTATTGGAAACCGGTTCTCAGGTAGAAGTACTAGGAGAGTATTCTGGTAAGATAGTATTCGTACGGCAGAATAATATTTTGGCGTGTGCTTTTCATCCGGAACTGACATCAGATGAAAAAGTCCATAAGTACTTTTTGCAGATGATTTAAGCTAATCAAAATATAGGAGGTCCCGTTATGCTCGATCTAAAATTTGTACGCACCAATCCAGATGTTGTCAGAGAGGCCTTAACTAAACGTCATGCAGATATCAACCTGGATGAGTTCCTCGGACAGGAAGAAAAGAGGCGTCAGATCTTATTTGAGGTAGAAACACTCAAAGCTGAGCGTAACAGGGTGTCTGAAGAAGTAGCTAACCTGAAAAAAAGCGGGCAAAATGCTGATGACCTCATAGTTAATATGAGGGAAGTTGGCCAGCAAATTAAAGAGTTCGAAACCATACTTGGAGAGATAGAGCAGAAGATGGGTGAGGTCCTGTACCTCATACCAAACATACCTCATCATTCTGTCCCCGTTGGTAAAGATGAAAGTGATAACATTGAAGTACGTAAATGGGGAAATCCACGAAAATTTGATTTTGAACCCTTAGCACATTTCGAACTAGGAGAACAACATGATATCCTGGATTTTGGCAGAGCGGGTAAGGTAACTGGAGCCAGATTTACCTTCTACAAAGGGTTAGGGGCCAAACTCGAAAGAGCATTAATAAACTTCATGCTTGATAGGCATTCTGTCAAAGGCTATGTTGAAATTTTCCCGCCATTTATGGTAAATCGTCAATCTATGACTGGAACGGGGCAGCTTCCAAAATTTGAAGAAGACGCATTTAAAATTGAAAATACAGATTATTTTTTGATTCCGACCGCTGAAGTTCCTGTTACTAATCTTTATAGAGATGAGATTCTTGATGCTGAAAAACTTCCCTTACACTACTGTGCTTACAGTGCCTGCTTCAGAGCCGAAGCCGGGGCTGCAGGCGGAGACACAAGAGGGCTTATTCGCCAGCATCAGTTCAATAAAGTTGAATTAGTAAAATTCGCTTTTCCGGAGAACTCCTATGATGAACTAGAAAAACTCACCAATGATGCTGAAGACATTCTCCAAGCATTGGAACTGCCCTATAGAGTAGTTACCCTGGCTACCGGAGATTTGGGGTTCAGTTCTGCTAAAACCTATGATATAGAAGTTTGGCTGCCGAGCTTCAACACGTATCGAGAAATCTCTTCTTGTAGTAATTTTGAAGACTTCCAAGCAAGAAGAGCTAATATCCGTTTCCGTCGAGGAACAAGAGAAAAACCGGAATTCGTCCATACCTTAAACGGCAGTGGTCTAGCAGTAGGCAGAACGGTCTCAGCTATCTTGGAGAATTTTCAAGATAGAGAAGGACGAATCAGTATTCCTAAAGTATTACAGCCTTATATGGGAGTAGAATATATCTAAACGAAAAACTAATAGTATTAAATAAAACTAAAACAGAAACAGAAAACCAAAAAAAGTTCTTGATTTTTGTTTGAAAATCTCCTAATATTACTTATTGTCTGAATGCCAAGAATATGATATACTAGCTATCGTCTCACTATCGTATTGTAAAAGTTCTAGGTGATAGAAGACTAACATTATGGAGGGGTGTCCGAGCGGTTTAAGGAGCCGGTCTTGAAAACCGGTGACCTCGTAAGGGGCCGTGGGTTCGAATCCCACCCCCTCCGCCATTATCGAAGTACGAGAATCGAGATTTGAACATCGAACTTCGAAGACTGTAAGCAGAATTTAAGAAAACTCAAAAACTCGGAAAAACTTAACAACTCTAAAACTAAGAGATATACACGTAATTGAACATCAAATATCTAACACGAATATCCAACAGCCGATAATGAATAATGAGCAACTAAATCTAGTATCTAATTAATGGCCTCGTAGCTCAGTGGATAGAGCGGGGGTTTCCTAAACCCTGTCTTGCGGAGGTTCGACTCCTCCCGGGGTCACCATAATGCATAGTGAAGAACTCCTTTTAATCTTACTAAGATGACTAATCTTAATAAGATTTAATTATATATAGGACTCGCAGGAGGAAAGGAGTAGACGCCTTAACCATGAAACATGAAGATTGGATGCGTCTTGCTCTTAAACAAGCTGAAAAAGGATTTGAATTAGATGAGGTACCCATCGGTGCAATTATTGTGCGAAAGGGAGAAATCTTAACGCTAGCTTATAATGAAAAGGAACTATGTCAGGATCCAACTGCTCATGCCGAGATAGTTGCTATCAGGCGCGCTTCAGAGACTTTAGGTCACTGGCGATTAACAGATTGTACACTTTATGTTACCTTAGAGCCTTGTCCGATGTGTGCAGGGGCGATAATCCAGTCCCGGCTTAAACATCTAGTATATGGAGCGAGCGACCCCAAAGGAGGGGCGGTTGAATCCGTGATGAGTGTTCTCAATGAGAAAGCGTGGAATCATAAAGTGGAAGTAACTGCAGGAATACTGGAAGAAGAATGTGCGAATATATTAAAGACATATTTTAAAGAAAAAAGAACAAATAAAAAATAGTGTATAAAAATCAAAGATAGATATTAAAAATATACATGAAAATTTTCATGAAAAATATTTTAATAGATATTGATTATATTGAAATGGTTAAGGATGGATTGATAAAAATATTTGCCTAAAATATTACAATCATACTTGTTTAGAATGTAGTTATCTTACAAAAAAGATAGTAATTATGGAGAGATGGCTGAGCTGGTCTAAGGCACCGCACTCGAAATGCGGAGTATCCGCAAGGGTACCGTGGGTTCGAATCCCACTCTCTCCGCCACAATCATAAACACAAAATTAAACATTATTATAAATTACTTGGCACATTGTACCGTAGTACATATACATATTTAAAGAGAACGTGAATGATGATATCATCATTCACGTTCTCTTTATAATTACAAGGATTTGACTGAATAATAAAGAGCAGTTAAAGACTTAAGTATGAAGTTGTTGTCCATATTATGGAAAAGATGTAGAATAGTAGAGTATAAAAAGATAATAAGAAGAGAAATTATAGAATGATTGCCTTAAGGAAAAAGTATATGGAAGATAAAAGTAATTTACCCGCAACACATGCGTGTATACCATTTAAAATTTGACTTTACCCGCAACTTTTTAGCGGGTAAACGACGTTGAACAAAACCGCTACGCGGTGGCGTAAATATATTAGTAACCTCCCCATACTTATTTACTTTACAGGAAACAATAACCAAAAAGCTGTAAAGGAATGATAGGTATGTCACAGTTGCGAGACAAAATGAAGATGGACTTAGAACTCAAGGGGTTTAGTCCAAACACAAAGAAAGCTTACCTCAAAAATGCTGAGCGATTCGCAAATCATTTTGCAAAATCACCTGCAATGATGGGAGAATCAGAAATCAGAGAGTATCTTCGCCATTTGGCGAGCCGGAATGTCAGTGATTCTTATATAAGTAGTGTTTACAGTTCACTGAAATTTCTTTACCAGGTATCCTTACAAAGAAATTGGAATAACTTATCCATTCCCAGGACTAAGGCAGAAAAGAGACTACCGTATGTACTTGCTACCTCGGAGATTAAGTCTTTACTGAACGTAACTACAAACCTAAAGCATCGAACCATCCTCATGACTATCTATGCAGCCGGGCTAAGAGTAAGTGAAGTTACTAATCTTAGAGTCTGTGACATAGACAGTAAAAGGATGCAAATCCGTATAAATCAAGGTAAAGGAAAAAGAGATCGCTATACCATTCTATCTCAAGTCAATTTATCGTTACTTAAGAAATACTGGAATCGATACAGACCTATCACCTGGTTATTTCCAGGCAGTAGTGATGTTAATCCCATTAGCACTCGTACTATTCAGAAAGTCTTTCAAGACAGTAAAAATAATGCTGGGATCACAAAGAAAGTATCTGTTCACTCCCTTAGACACAGTTTTGCAACCCATCTACTGGAGACTGGTACAGACATATCCCATATCCAAAAACTTATGGGTCACAGTTCAATAAAAACCACATCAAAATATATCCATCTCAAACAAGAAGACCTGCTCAAAATAAAAAGCCCTCTGGATGTTTGGGCTTAACATGGCAGAAGTCGCAGAAATCTTTAAACAATTTGGGCCTAGATATAGACAAAACAATAAACTGCCCATACAAATGCATAAAGTAATGAACGCCATTGAAAACTGTAGAACCTCTGCTCTTGGAGGACATGTAGAAAAGTGCAATAGCTGTGAATATATAAGAGTCTTCTATAACTCCTGTCGCAACCGGCACTGCCCAAAATGTCAAGGTCTGGCTAAAGAGAAGTGGCTCTTAGCAAGAGAAAGAGATTTACTTCCGGTTAGTTATTATCATATTGTCTTTACCATTCCCAGGGAGTTAAACTCTATAGCATTAAGGAACAAGAAAGAAATCTACAACCTACTCTTTAAAGCATCATCAGAAAGCTTAGTAGAATTGGGAAACAATCCTAAGTATCTAGGAGCTGAAATTGGATTTATCGCAATACTGCATACCTGGGGACAAAACCTCATGGAACATCCACATATTCATATAATCATCCCCGCAGGCGGATTATCTTTAGATCAACAAAGATGGATACATTCTCGCAAGAATTTTCTTCTTCCCATAAAAGTTATCTCTCGTCTTTTTAGAGGAAAATTTATGGCTTATTATAAGAAAGCCTGCAGTAATGGTAAGATCAAATTTGAAGGCCAGATAGAAGCATTAAGCCAAAATAATAATCATCAAGCTCTGATAGATAGCCTATATGAAAAAAACTGGGTAGTTTACACCAAGGAACCATTCAGTAACCCTATGAGCGTAATCCAATACCTAGGGAGATACACTCACAGGGTAGCTATCTCTAATCAAAGAATTATTGGGATTAAAGATGGCAAGATAAGTTTCAGGTGGAAAGACTATGCCGATAAAAACAAGAACAAAGTCATGGTCTTAGCTGGAGAAGAATTTATCAGGAGATTCTTACTGCATGTTCTTCCTAAACAGTTTATGAAGATAAGACATTATGGAATACTCAGCAATAGAAGCAGAAAGAATAAGCTGGAAAAATGCCAGGAGATATTGAACGTCAATCAGAAACCAGTAGCTAAGATTTCATGGCAAGAATTAATTCTAAAGCTTAAAGGTATCGACGTAACAGTTTGTCCGTCCTGCAAAAAAGGCCACATGGTGAGAAAAGAGCTGTTAATGCCGAGGTGCTGTTCTCCACCAAAAAGACACTTCGTAGCATAAGTTGACAACTAACAGAAACGTGAAGACTGTTCTTTTTTAAGAATAAACATCATATGGAGAAGTCTTACATAAAAAATGCTAAAAGATAGATATTTTTGAAGAGAGAAAGTTCTTTCTGGGATAGAAAAAAGATAAAAACTCGTATTCAATTAGGGGAAACTGTTGTTTAAATCTCCATAGTACCGTCGTGGCGGCTTCGTTCAACACAATTGTATCAAAAATTGAGAATAAACTTTTTGATGATACAATTGAGGAAGTACGCTCAACTTCTGATACAATACTAGGACGGTAATACCGACGTTATGCAACATATCTTGCAAGCAGACCATTCTCCTGGGGAGTAATATTTGAGGCAAGCTTCTTCACAATATGGAAGCTGATAAGTATGTTTTATTCCAAAATCAAGACATTTTATGAGGGGTAATCATGGAAGAAAAAGTAAGGGACTATATTAAGAAGAATAAAAAAAGAATTGAGCTCAAACTTGGGACTGTTGAGGATTTACAACAAATAGGCCAAGGGGGAAGTGGGCTAGTTTACTCGGGAATACTTAATGGAAAAGAGGTTGCAATAAAGTTTTTGGTTAAATCAGGGAATAATAAGCTGCTGAGATTTAAAGCAGAGTATTTTAACGTTAATTTGCTTGAAGGCAATGCTAATATTGTCAGTTATATAAATTACGAGGAGTTATTATTAGATAAAGATATTATAATTCCTATTATTGTAATGAAGAAATATAAATACTCTTTAAGGGATGAAAGGAAAGAAATTGAATCTACAGTTGAAGGACTATATAAATTATTCAAGTTATTAATAACTGCATTAGAGTTTATCCATAATAACGGAATAATACATAGAGATTTAAAGCCGGAGAATATACTAGTTGACTCGCAAGGTAATTATAAGCTGGGTGATTTCGGTATAGCAAATTATAATTCTGAGATATTTCAACTTAAAGCCGAAACAGAAAAAGGAGAACGACTAGCAAATTACGATTTCTCAGCACCTGAACAGTCATATAAAAATATTGATATTGTACCTCACCCGTCAATGGATATTTATGCTATGGGACAAATATGTCAATGGTACGTTTTTGAACGAACACATAAAGGAACAGGCAGGAAATGTTTTACTGAAATATTTAATAGTGATGAGTACCTAGAATTACTAGATAAAATCATAAATAAGTGTATTTCAAATGAAGCTTCTAGTAGATATCAATCAATTAAGGAAATAAGAGAACATTTTAATATTATGAAAGAGGAAAAGAAAAAGGCTGACCCTTTTGAAGAAATGTATTTATTTGGTGATGCTATAGTGGCTACATATCCTAAGGCGTATAGACGAGTACAGAGTACTAATGATAAAAATGTTCTTGAAAGATTAATCAAAAATATTAGTGATAGAGAATTTAAGTGCAAGATATGGTTCAATACGGGAACGGCAAATAATGAGCTCGATAGATTGAAGTACTTAGAAGATAATAAGATACTTATAAATTCACATGAACTCATTATAAAAAACTTGTGGATATATTCCGGAGATGATATTTATAACGATTTAGTTCTACTTGAGGCTGAGATAGAAAATATAGAAAAATTTATTATTGATGGGGAGGAATTTACACACGCCACAATAGTTAATGATACTTATTTTATAGATCCCATAATTGCAGAATCGAGTTATGTTGAGATTGAGGGAAATATTTTAAAAACATCTAATTTAAAGATAGATTACAGAGACAGATATAATAAATACCGATATTTTGCATTAGGAACAAGATGGCACTGTTTAATCATACCTGAAAATGACAAATTGTTAAATGATATACAATCTAAGACTCTTCTATCAAATGAGGACATTATAGAACTTATAAAAAACATAAGTAAAAAGAAGCACAGAGAAGTGTATTTACGGTTATAGGATTGCCTATTAAGAACAAGGAGTTTTGTTTATCTCCTCTGAATAACGGGGCAAGATACGTCGCATAACCAGGTGTTACCGTAACTTTGCCAATATGAAAGAAATATGACGCTACGGTAACACCCAACCGTTAGGCGACATACCTATTGTTGTAGATAAGAGGAGAGGAAATCTTGTGACTGGTGAGTTAATTATAGATTTTATAGCTACATTCTTAGCTGTTTTACTTGGAGGATTTTTAACATTTCTAATAGCTCGTTGGTAATCATCTAAGCAGAAGAAAGATGATGATGAGAGGAAGGCTGTCCTTTTAGAAGATCTTACAGATAGGATTAAAAAAGAAATTAGACACAATATCCGCATAACCAAACACTTAGAGAGTACTTTGAAAGAAGCTAAGGGTTCGGCATCAAAAGAACATTGGGAATATGTAGTTTCATACGTAAATGAATTTTCAAAAGTAGCATATCTAAATTTGTTACAATCAGGTTTAATCAGTATAATTCAAAGTCAACATTTAGCCAAAATAGATGAAGGATATTCACTTTTTGATAAATTATATCACCGAGCCTATCAGGAGTTAGCTTCATACAAATTTATTATTCATGAGGATGGAGTTAATTCTTATTATCTTGAGCTTCGAGATTATATTAAGCCTCCACTAAAGAATTTAGTTCTTGAATTAGAGATTGGTCTTGATAGTGAATTAAATAAGTATTTAGGAATTAAAAGTACTAATTTTTAGGATTTGATGTGGAATGTAAACGGGTACGTCGCCTAACGAGCCTAACACTCGTTGCAATTTAGGTAACCAAACGTAGAACAACAACAATTTTCAGATCATTCTAATAACGCCGTCGAAACAAAGGACTTTCCGGGTAATCTATAGAACTATATACCAAAAATAGAATAAACAAATTGAGGTGTAAGAAATGTCCGCTAACGGAAGATACAGGGAGCACAGTGGCGTTACCGAGCTTTTCTGGCGAGATCTAGAAGTGAGTTCCGATGCAATAAATGAACTGAGTGAAGATCAGCAATTAAGACGTTTTGTGGCATTTTTAAACGCAATGTCTTTGGAAGAACTTAAGGATTTAGCTGATATTACTGAAGTTATATTAAAAGACGCGGCAAATAAAGAACAATGTAAAACTGACATGACTCTGATCTCTAAAGAAAAAATGTTACTTACCCTCTTTTTGCGTGACTTCCAAAACCGTAAGAAACGAAGCATTACTACTTTTTATGAAACCACCTCTGTCGAGATGAAGTACAAAACTCCTCTAGCACAACTTCATCATCTATTTAGACAGTCTCCAGCAATGTTATTTTCATTGCTGACTTATCATTTATGGACAGTTCGTGGAACAGGTGATTTATTTGCATTGGATAAGAATATTGCTCCGGGTAAAGCTAGACAAGTTTTGACTGAAAAAGGCTTCGGAGATACTCTATGCAATTTGCTACATAAGGGCTCAAAAGAAAACAATAAGTATCGTATCTTTTCATACGCTGTCGTAGATGAATGCCGCTTTATTGGTTTATTGTACAAGCAAGTTAATGATACCTCTATACCAGATTATAACCAAGGGATTCGGCACCAGGAAGTCAACACACTTATGTTTGAGTTAAACTCCGAAAGTGGTACCGTGGAAATAAAAACAAAGGTTCACTTCGAAAGTGTAGCTATCAAAAAGTACATTGAAGAAACTTTTGAAGGGGTACTATCTGCTTATGAAACTGAAGTCTTTCACAATTTCAATAAGACAACTTTCATTGAATCTGTCCTGAGTGGGAAACCTGCAAGCGGTAAACCGATAAGTGATTTCCTAGTGGAAAAGGTTATCTTTCGCTCAAGTCCAATTAAAAACTCACCTGAGATTACTATCCAATCAAAAAACATGGATGTATGGCCATCTGTTATTGATGCTAGCAATAAGGGCTGTATAAATATTGAGAGTTTAAAAGATCTATCATTAATATCATTTAAATCATCTGGAATTAATCGGACTATTCGCTCAATAGTGAAAGATGATGGAAATGTTATTTTCACTATGGACGACAGTTTAATTGAGAAAGATACCCTCGAGTCAATTAAAACCAAGTTTTTTGAAAGGTTCGGAGTTCCTATGTTTCAGGAGATAGCCAACAATAAGTTTTCTGATGGACATGCAGATTTAATTGACTACGTTATGGGACAACGTGATCATAAAAAACATAGTCAAGATGATACTAAGGAACTCTACGAAACGCTCACGAAGAAAAAATTTCTCAATAATGTTAAAGAAACGTATACAGAGTGCACAAACATTAACTGCCCTTACGAGATAAAGCTCGATGATCCCACTGCTATACTTGGTGAATGTCCTCTTTGTGACAGCCCACTGAGAGCTAAAGAGAGTATCACGACTCAAATTGGAATCAGCGAGGTTAGAACTGAGGTTAAAAGGAGGTTAAGAATCTGGTGTACCGATGATAGTTGGGTTATGCTTGGAGACTCCAATCTGACATTCGGTAACAACGCGTTAAAGCTAATTAACTTGGAACGAGTAGTTGATCAACGCCCACTTCAAATCCTTATTTCTGAGCACACTATTGATGGGCGACTTCTGACTAAACTTCATAAAATGATAAACCCGTTAATATTAGTTTTAGTAGGGCAACAAGAAAAGTTTATAGAAAAATATTCAAGTGAGTGTATCCAAGCCATTAGTTTTGGAAAACTTTATGTTCAAAAAGACGGTGAATTAAAATTGTTTTTCAATAGATTATATTCCAACCTAGAATTAAGGGCGAAAAACTACTTAGCTTCCGCTGCCAACAAGTCCTATCACTCATTATGTGGTATCCACTGTCCGCCAGATAGTCTTGATAAAAAACAGTACACCCCAGGTGATCTTGAGGATGATGGATACGCACTTTTGAAAGACATGTTCCCCAACTCAGTTAAGTGGGGCAAGCAGCAAAGTGGCAAGCAACTTCCCGAAGGAGTCTTTTCGTTATCTTATGTTAGAGATGATAAACAAAGATACGCTTTTTCGTTTGATTTCAAGCTTGCATATAAAAATGAAGGCTACCCTTTAGAAATTGGAGAACAAAGAAAGGCTGTACAATATGCTAGAGATCTTAATGACTCTGATTTAATTACGATTTTTGCTAAACAAAGAAAACTAAGCGGACATATATTCATTTCAAATTGTTTTAATGCAGCCCAGGTCAACACGACTGTCAAGCATTTTGAAGATCAGCTACCTAGTTCAACTATTACTAAGCCTATCTTTATCACAACAGATGTACTCACGTATCTCCACTTAAAGTACAGAGAGAATTTCGAAGAAGTAGAATTGGCTAAAAATCACTATATGCACTGGCTATTTGAAGCTCTCGTTAACAAGTCACATTATTTGACCAGAGACCATGTAGATGCAATCTTCAAAAAACTATTAACAAAGCAGTATCGTGAGACAGATATTATGGACATGGCCCTCCTTACAGAAGAAGTAACAAAAAAAGATGCTATTTAGTTTGATTTACATTCTCATTGCTTGATTGCATGTTTCTCCAACCACAGCTCAAGTACAAGAAGCGTCAAATGATGCTCGACTTTATTTGTAACAATATCAATATCAGTTTAAGTTTCCTATAATTTGGTAATGCGATATATCACCAATATGCACTCGGCGTGCCGCTTTAAGGAAATATATACAATATATAGTTCGCTCACAGCGTACTATATACCCTGAAGACGAACAGCTTAGGATGTAACTCATAGTTTCAAAACTGTACGCACCCGAACAGCAGAAAAACAGCGCACTCGGCTTTTACGACCGTGTGCGCTGTTTCAGTATTTCTACGGGTTTATCGATTCTCCGTTTGGTTTGTATGGCGGCGGTGTGCTGTCCTTTGTTATCGGCGGCTGAAGCTCAATGTATATGACATCGCCTGTCGGTTCCGGCTCTGCTGATGGCTGAGACAACGAATTGCTTGGCGCAGATTTTGATCCACCCATAATCCCTATCTTATGACCGTTCTCATACATATCCTCGGCGATGGTGCCGCCACCCATAATGCCTACCTGCTTGTTGAATCGCCTTTACCGTGAACAGTTGTGCCTCTGCCCATGATGCCGACCTTGTTTCCTGTAAGCTCGTCGCCTGGGTTTCCGACCATTGTGCCGCCGCTGCCGCCGCCTTCGTCCTTAATCCAACCGAAGCCGAGGATGTAGATTTGCTTTCTCGCCGTTTACGATGCGAACATATCCATTGTTCGGCTCGGAAGGTGCTGGGGTTGGCTTGACCGATTGCGTTGTCTGCGGTGCAACAGGTTTTTGCGTTTCCTTTTCTGTCGCTATCTCTGTTTCCTCTGGCTCAGTTTCAGCGACAGTCTCAATTTTGGGAGCAAGAGTAACAGCAGAGAAAAGAGTTTGCGGTGTTCCCTCTGCCCGAGCCTCAATTTCGGCGTTTACGGCGGATAAATCCCCGACCTCAGCGCTCCTTGGCCACACGGCGGCACACAAAACGACACAGGCGATAACGGTAATTCTAGCGATTATGGGTTTCTTCAAGTAGACCATCTCCTTTCAGCAACAGACATTACCACAGCTTTTCGGAGATAGCTATCAGAAATGCCACAAAAAAGTGATATTTAATTTATTTATGCGATTAAGGATGCTTTTAAATCGTCTATTGTGATATAATTATAGAAAATTATAGAAAATTATGCCCTGAATAATGTGTTGAGGTGAATGGTGTGGCGGTAAGTTATAATAAACTCTGGAAGCTACTTATTGACAAAAAAATGAAAAAGAAAGATTTGCAGTCTGCCGCAGGCATCAGCTCCAGCCTTATCACAAAACTTGGGCATGATGAACCTGTAACAACGACAGTGCTTATGAAAATATGCACAGTTCTGCAGTGCGATATTGGCGATATCATGGAGATTATTCCTGATGGGCAGAAAAAGCTTTAATAAATAGAGATCTGCAGAAAGAGGGGGCAAATTTTGAAGACTATTTCCCTGCCGCCGCACGCACCGACGCTTATTGAGTCTACTCGTGCAATCGGCTATACATTAGAATCGGCAATTGCCGATATTGTAGATAACAGCGTCTCGGCAACGGCGTCATCTGTCGAAATCTTCTTCTTCCCCATAGGGGATTCATACATAGCAATATTGGATAACGGCAACGGAATGAATGCTGGTGAACTTGAAACTGCTATGCGTTATGGCAGCCAAAATCCGAATGACAAACGGGTAGCAACAGATTTAGGGCGTTTCGGACTTGGGTTAAAAACTGCGTCTTTGTCACAATGCCGGACATTGACAGTTGCCAGCAAAAAAGACGGAAGCATCGAAGTGAGATGCTGGGATATTGATCATGTAATTCAGACTGAGGAATGGTCGCTCATTATACTGGAAACCGAAGAAGAGATTAACGCAATACCCCGCATTGATAACCTGCGTGAACTCGAAACCGGCACACTCGTTGTTTGGCAGAATCTTGACAGGCTTAAAGTTGGAGAATTGAATTTTGATCGCTCAATGGGCAGAAAAATGGATGATGTCCGCTCTCATCTCTCTTTGGTATTCCATAGATACATCAGCGGAGAAGCTGGGTTGAGAAAATTGCAGATAAAAATGAACGGAGCTGCTATTGATTATGCTGACCCTTTTCTGACACGCAGGAATACACAGGTAATGGCCGATGAAGAGCTATTTATTGATGGCACAAAAGTCATTGTCCGTCCCCACATACTCCCTCATATATCAAACTTATCAGCAGATGAGATTGAGGAGCTTGGGGGCAAAGAGGGGTTGCGTAAAAGCCAAGGGTTTTATGTATATAGAAATAAGCGTCTTTTAGTCTGGGGAACGTGGTTTCGAATGATGCGACAGGGCGAGCTTTCAAAGCTGGCCCGGATTCAGGTCGACATACCAAATGATTTAGACAGCCTTTGGACACTTGACATTAAGAAATCAACGGCGATACCCCCTGAGATTGTAAGGAACAATCTCGGTTCGGTCATTGAGAGGCTTGCAGAACACAGCAAACGCACGTGGGTATTCCGTGGGAAGAAAGAAACACATGACTCCATTGTCCATGTTTGGCTACGGTTCAAAGGAAAGCAAGGTGGATCGTATTACGCCATTAATAGAGATCACCCGTTGGTTGAAGTTTTCAATGACGCATCACCGCAGATAAAGCGAAATGTTGAAAACCTATTGAACACAATTGAGACAGGGCTTCCTTTAAGTTCGCTTTATTTGGACATGAACTCAGACAAGCCCGTCGAAAACGATGTAGATACAACCATGCAGGAAGTTGAAGCATTGCTACAGGGCTTACTTGCCCAAATTCCCACAAATGCCGGAAAAGCGGAATTGATGGATA
>Ga0209643_1002029_pt1 | contig 14813 bp, 15 predicted proteins | sample AutmiccBRH37_all_FD_187383 | JGI IMG/M metagenome (GOLD analysis project Ga0209643, IMG submission 187383) | Deep subsurface microbial communities from Mt. Terri, Switzerland - Autotrophic microbial communities BRH/37_all (SPAdes) (version 2) | ecosystem: Environmental > Aquatic > Deep... | reverse complement strand
CCTAAATAAGTTCATTTTTTTTAAAATACAATACTATCGCTTCTTTCATCAACACGGTTTGCTCGCCTGATTTTAGTGGCGGTAATTCTTCCAACACTTTATAATGCGGCCAGCCATCATTGTCGAAAAAGTCAAATTCGTAGTAGCCAAAAGGCTCCAGCAATCGGCAAATTGCAATGTGCATTAAATTGAGTTTATCGTCTTTTTTGAATTCTTTGGCGCCTTGTCCCAATTCCTGAACCCCAATTAAATATATAATGGCGTCGAGATTAAGGACTTCCCCATCGCCAAAATTATCAGATAATATTTTGAGAACTTGTTCCCATTCTTCCTTTAAATTTTTATCTCGTGACATTTTGATTCTTTAGTTAGATGGCAAATATACAAATCGATTTATGTATATTTACAAAAATCATGAGATGAATACATTTGACATTATCATCACCGGACTTTTGTTATTTGGTTTTATAAGAGGTTTGTTTAAAGGCTTTTTTCTTGAAGTTGCCTCTTTTATTGCGCTCATTGCTGGGATTTATGGCGCAATTCATTTCTCTTATTTTATCAAGGATTTATTGCTTCCACGAGTCACTTGGGATGAAAAATACATTACGCTGGCTGCATTCGCCATCACTTTTATTGCAATTGTGATTGTGGTCACTTTGATCGGTAAATTGTTTACAAAAATTGCTGATTTTGCCAGTTTAGGCATTTTAAACAAATTGCTTGGCGGCATTTTCGGAGCTTTAAAAATTGGATTTGCACTAAGTGTTATTTTATTGATTTTCAGCAAATTGAACAATAAAATTCCATTTATATCTGTTGAACAACAAGAAAGCGCGATTTTGTATGAACCCATCAAAAATTTGGCGCCAAACATTTTTCCTGATTATGTAAAAGTTGAAGAGGATGAAAATGAAAAAATTGATAATATATTTCTTGAAAACTAGACTTAAATCTCTTTGATATCTGCCACATTTACCCAACCAATTTTACCATCGGCCAGTTTAATTTTTTTCCAGTTGGAAAGTTCATCCAAAATTGTCACTTTCGTTCCTTCGTGAAGTTCAAAAACGGGTTCACTATTTAAAGAAGGGGCATTTTTTATCTCACTTTTTGAGGCAAAAATAATGGCACTTCTGCTTTTTTGAGTGGTTTCATAGTTGCTGTATGCAAAAATTACCGAGACTGTCATTACAAAAACAGCAAAAATTGTGATGTTAAAATAAAATATTTTTCTTTTTGGCGAAGATGAAAAATAATACAACAAAAATAGCAAAGCCGCTAAAAACGAAGCTGTCACCCCTAAAATTGCCCAAGTATTATAGGTTAATTTTTGAATCACATTTGAAGAAAACCGCTGAAAAAATGTTTTTGGCAAATCTTCAATAACATCAATGGTCATTCGCTTTGCAAAAGCCAAATTATTTGAAGCGTCCTCGTGCATTGGATTTATTTTTAGCGCTTTCTCATAATAATAAATGGAAGGCGCCACTTTGTTCAATTTATAGTAACTGTTACCCAAATTAAAATACAAATCATCCGATTCCAATCCGCTTTTTTCAATGATTAAATACAATTGAGCGGCTTTGGTATATTGTCCGTTTTTATAGAAATCATTGGCTTTTGAAAACAATTCATCTGCAGTTTGCGCAAAAGAAATGTACCCCAAAAATAACACCATTGTAAAAATAAATCTTCTTTTCATATTACAATTGTTTATCAATTTCTGTTAATATCTCTACGGTTTTTCCATACACATTTTTCATCATAACATCCGTTGTTGGCGTGTATCTCGCAAAATCGCAATCGTTTAAAACAGTTATGAATTCTTTAATTGTGTTGGCATCAACCCCTTTGTTTTGCAATAATTCCGCAATTTTTTCCTTAGACATTTCCAAGGTTTCAATCTGAAGTTTTGCTTTTAAAAAGTTATGAAGCGCTTTTTCCAATGCAATATAAAATGCTTCTTTTTTGCCCAATTGTTTTTTGGCTTCCGACAAATATTTACGGGCCAGTCTATTGGCGTTTCTAATTTTATTTCCAAAAATATCACCAGCGCGTTTTGCACGTTTTTTCCCGATAAGTATCCCAATTGGAATTGCTAAAAACGGGAGTAGCAACAATAAATAAAATTCGGTTGAATGCAGAAAATCATTTTTTATAATGGGATTAAGCTTGGTTTCCAAGGCAATAAATCGAAAATTATTTCCATTTGCAACTACATTTTTTTTGAAAGAGGCGGCAGAGTCATTATTGACAAAAGGAAGTTCTTTGCCTTCGGTAACTTCCACAAAAACAGCTTCCGCCAATATGGTGTAATATCTTTCTTCATTCGGATTGAAATAGGAAAATGTCACTTCCGGAATTTTATATTTTCCCTTAAACTGGGGCACCACCGTATAAGCATCCGAAATAGATCCCCGCAAACCGTTTAACGAAGTGGTTACGTCTTCTTTATGTTCTGGCGTGTAAGCTTCCAATTCGGCCGGCGTGATAATTTTAGGGATTTCAAATAATTTTAAATTCCCGCTTCCTTTTACTTCAACTTTTATTTGCGCAGCGTCGTTGGCTTTTAAAACATTTTTATCGGCCTTAACACTGAACTCAAAATCACCCACAGCACCAGAAAAATCTTCAGGTTTTCCTAATTCAGGCAGGGCTTTTACCCTCACTTTTCTAACATCTGATGCTGTTGAATAACTAATATTTCTGGTAATCATATTTCCAAAAAAATCGCCTCTTCCGGTTGGAATTCCCACAGAAAAATCCATTTTCATTGGTTCAATAATTAATTCTCCTGAGCGTTGCGGAATTAACACAGCTCTTTTAAGGACTAAAAACCGATAATCCTCGCCATTGTATTTCCCGTTTTGAACATTGATATCGGTCACTTCAATATCTTGATTCCAGAAGCCATTGTATTGCGGAGATTCACTTACACGCCAATCGTTTACGCTAATATTTTGACTTACAAATAATTTATAAACCACATAAATTCCTTCACCAACATAGGGATTTAAGTTAGACACTTCCGCAACCAAATGGATGTTTTGCTGTGCAATATAATCAGGATTATTAGGATCTTTTGGGACTTCTATGGATTTTGAAACCGTTAATTTAATGGCATTCGACTTTACAATTTCATCGTTATATTCTATGGTAGCCGGTTCAATTATAAATTCGCCTTCATTTTTTGGTTCAAGAATATAAATGTAGGTTTGAGAATAGCTTGCTTTTCCATTAATCCAGGATTGGCTTACGGATGAACTTGGACCTCCAACCACTTTAAAATCGGCAAAAGAAGGTGGTTTAAAATTATCGGCGCCTTGTTTGTCTACAGAAAACTCAATTCTAAAACGCTGATTTAACCCCAAATTGGTTTTACTCACAGAAGTTTTAAACTCCACCTGAGCCAAAATCACTTGGGAAGCAAACGCTAAAATTGTAAATATGTAAAACTTTGCACTCTTCATTTTTTACCAGTCCTTTTCTTGTTTAATTTTTTGGCCTCTTGCTTTTTGGGCATTTAATTTCTTTTGCGTTTTGTTTTCTTCATTGTTCATAGCCTCCAGCAATTGCTTCATTTGTTCGGGCGACAATTGATTTGGTCTTGGTTTTTGATTTTGATTTTGCGGATCTTCTTTGTCTTTTTTAGGATCGCCCTTGTCATCTTCTTTGTCTTTTCCCTTGTCCTGATCCTTGTCTTTTTCGTCCTTTTTATCTTTGTCTCCGCCTTCCTTGTCTTTTTGGTCTTTATTTTTATCGTCTTTGTTATCGTCCTTATTATCTTTATTGTCCTTATTGTCTTTATCTTGCTGATTTTTCAATAATTCCTGAGCCATTGCCAAATTATAGCGTGTTTCTTCATCTTTGGAATTATTCCGCATCGCATTTTTATAGGCATCAACCGCTTTGTCATATTGCTTTTCTTTCATAAAGGAATTTCCCATATTGTGAAAAATTTCGGCTTTGCTCATTTTGTCCGGTGCTATTTTTTCAGCCAAATCATATTGAAAAACCGCTTCTTTATTTTGGTTTTTCTGGTAAATGGTATTTGCCAGATTATAGGAAGCTTTTGCGTAATTCGGATTTTTATCCAACGCTTTTTTATAGGCAATTTCAGCTTCTTCAAACTTTAGCTGATTGTATAATTCATTCCCTTCCCTCACGTCTTTTCTTGCTTCGCGTTCCAGATCTTTTTGATCTTTTTGCTGAGAAAACAGCAAAGTAGTAAATCCTAATAATATGATGAAAATGCTATTTTTCATTGAATAAATTTAATTTTTGAACCCATTTCGTTTTCTTATCAAGCAATGTTACGTCAATAATTAACAACAACAAGCCAATACCGACAAACCACTGAAACTGATCCTCATAATCTGAAAATTGCTTTGTTTCAAATTCGTTTTTTTCGGCTTTTGCCAAAACCTCTTTAATAGTGGCAATGGTTTCTTGCGTTTTATTTCCGTTGATGTATTTTCCGTTTCCTACGTTGGCAATTTCTCTTAAAATCTGTTCGTTCATTTGGGTGACAACCACCATACCTTTACTGTCTTTTTTATAGGCAATTACCCTTCCGTTATCTTTTAGGGGAATTGGGCCTCCCTTTGCGGTTCCAATGCCAACAGTATATATTTTTATGCCTTTTTCGGCAGCTTCTTTGGCCAACTCCAAGGTATTTTCCTGATGATCTTCGCCATCAGAGACAATCACTAAAAACCGATTGGTTTGCTCGTCATTGTCATAATAGGATAGCGCTCTTTCAATGGCGTCATTTATGGCCGTTCCCTGATTGGAAACCATCTCTGTATTTGCATTTTGAAGAAACATTTTTGCCGCGGCATAATCTGTGGTAATCGGAAGCAGCGGGTACGAACTTCCTGCATAAATAATAATGCCTATTCTATCGCTCCCCAAGTTTTCTATCACTTTGGTGATAATTTGCTTGGCTTTTTCCAGTCGATTTGGCGCAATATCTTCGGCAACCATACTTTTTGATACATCCAGGGCAAAAACAATATCAACACCCTGGCGTTTTACCGTTTCCAGTTTTGTTCCCATTTTAGGGTTTGCCAATGAAATAATCAGAAAAAACAAGGTAAAACAAAATACAATTAACTTTAAAAATGATTTAAACGTTGATTTTTCCGGACTTAATTTTTGAATTAATTTAGGATCCGCAAATCGTTTTTGAATGCGTTTTTTCCACCAAAGCACCAACAGAAACAACACAACTATTGCCGGAATAATTGCCAAATAATAAAAATATGTCGGTTCTTCTATTTGATACATTTCTTTTTGATATTTAATCTTTTAACTGCTGAATTTTTTATTTGCTATGGTCTATTTTTTAAACGCCTAAACAACTCAACAATCTATATAAAACTTCTAAAAACGGTATTCTTCAAGGCAAATTCCATCAACAAAAGCAAGCCTGCCCATAAGACCAGAAATCTATATTTTTCTTGGTAATTGTAATATTTAAATTCTTCCACTTCTGTTCTTTCAAGCTTGTTAATTTCGTCGTAAATAGCTTTTAGCTTTAAATTATCCGTTGCCCTAAAATAAATTCCGCCAGTTTGCTGAGCAATATATTGCAACAATTTATCATCAATTTCAACCAAAGAATTTTTAAACAATATTTCTCCCGACGTTGGATCTTTTGCATAAGGAAACGGCGCGGTTCCGTTGGTTCCAATTCCTATGGTATAAACTTTAATTCCTTGGCCAACCGCCAATTCAGTGGCTGTTTTAGGATCTACAAATCCGGTATTGTTAACGCCATCCGTCAATAAAATAATCACTTTGCTTTTGGCTTTGCTTTCTTTTAATCGGTTTACTGCCGATCCCAATCCCATTCCAATGGCGGTTCCGCCGTCGAGTTCTCCCCATTTAAGCTCAGAAAGCGTGCTCATTACTATTCTTTTATCGCTGGTAATAGGTGTTTGCGTGTAGCTTTCGCCTGCATAAACAACAATTCCTATCCTGTCATTCGGACGCTGATTTACAAATTCGGCTGCTACTACTTTTAAGGCTTCCAACCGGTTTGGTTTTAAATCGCGCGCCAACATACTTGCCGAAACGTCAATGGCCATCACAATATCAATTCCTTTGTTTGTTTTGGTATTTTGGCTCATTTCAACAGTTCTTGGACGCGCCAAGGCAATAATTAACAAGGCAATTGCCAATAATCTCAAAACATAAAGCAACGGTTTCAATTTCGACCAGATTGAAGGTTTCGCTTCAAATCCTTTTGTGGTCGAAATGGTCAATGCTGCACTGTCTTCTTTTCGTATTAAAAAGTACCAAATAGCCAGCAATGGTATCAGTACCAATAACCATAAAAACTGCGGATGTAAAAACTCAAAATTATTCCACTTCATTTTTTGTTTCTTTTGCAGGTTTTAAATTTTGTAAAATGCGCTCAGACAAATTTCTGTGCGCTTTTATTTCTTCAACAATTGGTTTCGATTTTGCGAATTTCACCATATCGGCGCTTTCTAAAACCTCTTTTAATTGTTGAATTGTTTCTTTTGAAATCCCCAATTTGCTCGACTCATTAAAATCATTGATGGTATCTATCAATTCATTTGTGGTCGATTCCAAAGCAGGAATATAAATGTCTTTTTCAATATAGGTTCTTACAATATCGGTAAGTTCCGTATAATATGTTTTTATTTTGTTTTGCTGAAGCAGTTGCTTTTCGTCCAATTCTTTAAGGCGTTGCAGCGCTTCCTGAATTGGGGCAATCACCACAATTACTTCTTCTTTTTTCTCTTTCTTTCTGAAAATGAAATACAACGCTGTGGCAATGATCGCTAAAATCAGCAAAATCCACCAAAGCATCGGTTTGTAATCGTCAAATGTTTTTGGTTCGCTTTTAATGGCTTTTATGGGAAACATTTGCTGCTTTAAGGTATCCACTTTAACCGTGGCAACACTCACCAGCAATGAGTCGGTGAAAAACATTTTGTTGTTGATAAGCACCTGTTGTTTTGGGATGGTATAGCGTCCGCTGTCGAAACTTGTAAGCACATATTTTTTTTCGTAGGTGTCTTTTAACGTATCAACGGGAAACGATTCCACCAACTCCACTTTTCCCAGACTGTCTGACTGAAATTTTGGAAAAACAACTTTGCCGGTCTTATTTACCGATATTTTATATTGAATTTGCTCGCCAATTCTAATGGCGGCAGTATCTACAACAGTTGACACCGGATTTTCCTGTGTAAAACCTATAAAACCAATAAAAAATAATATATAAACTATCCGTTTTTTCATCTGTTTCTCTTTTATTTTTTATTGGTACAGATGCTGTTCGCTATTAATCATTCTACTGTGTATCAAAATTTGTTAAGCTCGTTTCATTTAGTGTTCATTTGCTATTTAGCTCCTTTTCGCTTAAAATAACCCAATAATTTTTTAACATAACTTTCATCTATTTGAGAACTGATGGTTCCCGACCCGCTACGCGTAAAAGATTTTTCAAAATAATCCACCGATTCCATATAATGTACTTTATAGCTATTTCTAACGCTTTTTGAAGCGGTATTCACCAATATTGTCTTTCCTGTTTCGGCATCGCGCATAGGTACCATTCCCAGATTTGGAATTGAACTGTCGTGAATATCATAAATCCTTATTCCTGTTACATCGTGTTTTCTTCCAACAATTTTCAACGTATGGTTGTAATGTGCATCCATAAAATCGGAGAGGATAAATACGATGGCTTTTTTCTTCATCACGCTTGAAAAAAACTGAAGGGCTTCATTTAAATCTGTTTTTTTGCTTTGAGGCCTAAATTCTATCAATTCTCTGATGATTCTGAGCACGTGACTTTTTCCTTTTTTTGGCGGAATGTACAATTCCATTTGGTCTGAAAATAAAAGCAAACCAACTTTATCATTATTTTGAATGGCCGAAAAGGCCAATGTTGCCGCTATTTCTGTAATGGTGTCACGTTTAAATTGTTGGGTAGTTCCAAAATATTCAGAACCGCTTACATCAACCATTAAAACCATCGTTAACTCCCTTTCTTCCTCAAAAACCTTCACATAAGGTTCATTATAGCGCGCAGTTACATTCCAGTCAATGGCCCTGATATCATCGCCGTATTGGTATTGTCGAACTTCAGAAAAAGTCATACCGCGTCCCTTGAAAGAACTGTGGTATTCGCCAGAAAATATGTGATTAGACAAGCGACGTGTCTTAATCTCAATTTTACGAACTTTTTTAAGTATTTCTTTAGTCTCCATTTATTTAAGTTTTCAGTATTCAGTGGCAGTTTTCAGTATTCAGTTGCAATGACAATATTTAAAAGCAACTGCAAACTGTATTTGTAAACTGTAGACTACAATACTACGGTACTTCAACCTCGTTCACAATTTTATTGATGATGTCTTCTGAAGTGATGTTTTCTGCTTCGGCTTCATAGGTAACGCCAACTCTGTGACGTAAAACATCGTGCACAACAGCACGAACATCTTCAGGAATTACGTAACCTCTGCGTTTTATGAAAGCGTAGCATTTGGCTGCAAGCGCCAAGTTGATGCTTCCTCGGGGAGAAGCGCCAAAGCTTATCAAACCCTTTAAATCGGGTAGATTATATTTTTCGGGAAAGCGTGTGGCAAAAATAATGTCGAGAATATATTTTTCAATTTTCTCATCCATATAAACTTCACGAACCGCTTGTCTGGCCCTGATAATTTGATCAATAGAAGCAACTGCATTCACAATGCCATAAGTATCATTTAAATGTTGGCGCATAATTAATTGCTCTTCATCTAATTTCGGATAATTAATCACCGTTTTAAGCATAAATCGGTCAATTTGCGCTTCGGGCAACGGATATGTCCCTTCTTGCTCTATTGGATTTTGGGTTGCCATCACCAAAAATGGTTCTTCCAATTTAAAAGTAGTGTCTCCAATGGTGATTTGGCGTTCCTGCATAGCTTCCAATAAAGCGGATTGTACTTTTGCCGGCGCACGGTTAATCTCATCTGCCAACACAAAATTTGCGAAAATAGGTCCTTTTTTTATGGAAAAGTCATTGACTTTAATATTGTAAATCATGGTTCCAATCACATCGGCCGGCAACAAATCGGGCGTAAACTGAATTCTGCTGAATTTCCCTTGAACTGCTTTGGCTAAAGTGTTAATTGCCAATGTTTTTGCCAAACCTGGAACACCTTCCAATAAAATATGTCCATTTCCCAGCAAACCTATAAGCAATCTTTCAACCATATGTTTCTGGCCAACAATCACTTTATTCATTTCCATCATCAACAAATCAACAAAGGCGCTTTCTCTTTCAATTTTTTCATTTATAGCCCTGATATCTACCGAAACGTTATTATCTTCAATCATATTTATTGTTTTTAAACTTGTGAAATTAACTTGCATTAAATCGCTATGCAAATAGCAGAATATTTTATTTAAATCTTGTTAAAAATTGGTTAAAAATAATAGCAAAATGTGATGTTTAGTAAGATTTTAACAACATTTGTCCTCCATCAAATTCACCATAAGTGAAATGCACAATCCAATCTCCGGTATTGATGTATGTTGAATTTTGTGAAAGCGCTATTTCAAGCGGCAAATGGCGATGTCCAAACACAAAATAATCGTAGTGTTTCTCGGTTAATTTCATTTTGGCATATTGCACCAACCACTCATTCTCTTCCCCTAAAAACTTGACATCTTCAGCTCCTGAAATTAATTTGTTTTTTACCGATAAATAATGTGCCACTCGAATGCCGACATCAGGATGAAGCCATTTAAAAAACCATTTGGAAACCGGATTGGTGAACACTTTTTTCATTCTTTTAAAACCTTGGTCTTCTGGCCCTAAACCATCGCCGTGGCCTATAAAAAATGATTTTCCGTTAAGTGTAAATTCTTTTGGATGGTGGTAAACTGGAATATTCAGTTCTTTTTCAAAATAATCGTGCATCCAAAGGTCGTGGTTGCCCACAAAAAAATGGATTTCTATTCCCTGGTCACTTAATTCGGCCAATTTTCCCAAAACGCGCACAAAACCTTTTGGAACGGCTTGTGCATATTCAAACCAAAAATCGAATAAATCGCCTAAAAGAAAAAGTACATCTGCATCTTTTTTGATGAAATCCAACCAATTTACAAACTTTTGTTCCCGAATTTTACTTGCTTCAACATTGGGAGCTCCAAAATGCTGGTCGGAAGCAAAATATATTTTTTTATTGGTCATCAAAATTTAAACACGTTCGTTATAATTAATTTAAATAGTTACTGATTTTTGGTGTCCAGCTCAATCACTTTTAAAATCATATTGTCTTTTTTCTGGGTAATTATAAAATAGCCTGTTTCATCAAATAAATTCCGGGCCATAATTGCCTTAAAATAGCGTTTTAAATCTTCTCTTGCTGCTGGCGGAATTGGAAAATTTATATCCAGCTCGCTAATATATTGGTTGAATATTTTGTCGTTTTTATCAAAGTTCTCAACAAAATCATACAATTCCCATTTGTTCATTTCTTTTCGATTGTTGTCGATATATTTAAATATAAACGGATTCAACTCACTATACAACAAACTGTTGAAGGTACTTAACGTGTCTATTGAAACAAAAACATCAGGGATTATTCCACCGCCGCCATAAACGATTTTCCCTTTTGGCGTTTTATATTTTAAAGAGTCAATGACTTTAATGCTGTCTCTTGAAAGCAGTTCCCCGTTGTGAATTCTCTCCAAATAATCATTGTTATATTTATTGTTGTCGGTGTGGCTATAAGGTTTTTGGATTGACCTGCCGGTTGGTGTGTAATATCTTGCCGTTGTAAGTCTAACCGCCGATCCGTCACCTAAATTCATTTCCTGTTGCACCAATCCTTTTCCAAACGAGCGGCGGCCAACAATGGTGCCTTTGTCATTATCCTGAAGCGCGCCTGCAACAATTTCACTTGCAGAAGCAGAATTTTGGTCAATCAACACAAATATTTTACCGTGTTCAAAATCGCCCTTATCGGTTGAAAATGATTTGTCTACCGCGCCATTTTTGCTTTTGGTGAATACGATTAATTTACCATCCTCTAAAAATTCATCCACAATCATATTGGCAATGTCCATATAACCTCCCGGATTTCCTCGTAAATCAAGCGCCAAAGAAGTCATTCCTTTTCCTATTAGTTCATCCAATGCCTGTTTAAATTCCTGGTAAGTGGTTCTTGCAAAACGATCGACTTTAATATATCCCAAAGTGTTGTTGATCATATAATGTGCTGAAACGCTTGTGATTGAAACATCACCACGCGTAATAGGGAAATTTAATATTTGATTTGTTGAACGTCTGTAAACCTTCACATTGACTTTGGTATCCGGTTCGCCTTTAAGCGTTTTCATCACCGCATCACTCATTTTTCTGTTGCCTTCAATCGTTCCGCGTTCAATTTCAGTAAAGCCCGCTTTTTTCATAAGACTTTTACCAAACAAGGTATCGCTATTTGCAATAATAATTCTGTCTCCGGCTTTTATTCCTGCTTTTTCACTTGGCCCGCCTTTAATGACGCCACTTACTGCCACAGAATCATCGTGCATAATAAAACTTACCCCAATTCCTGCAAATTTTCCCTGCATACTTTCTGTAACGCGCTGCAATTCGTCTTTTGGAATATAAACAGAATGCGGGTCTAATTTTGCCAACATCGTAGTTATGGCATCATCCAGCAAACTATCTGTATTTACTTTATCAACATAATCATACTGAATGAAATTAATCAATCGTTTTATTTTAGCTTCATTGGAATTGGTGCTGAATAAAACCGATTTGTTTTTAAAGTTAAAAGTGCTGCCAATAAATATCCCTGCAGCTATGGCAACACCAATAATTAATGGAAAATAAACATTTCTTTTTGTCATTATAAATTTTTAAGATGGGTAAGTTCAACGCCTGCTTTTTCTAAAAACTCCAAACCGGTTTCATCTTTATAAGCATTGGCATAAACCACTCTTTTTATTCCTGATTGATGTATTAATTTACTGCACTCTTTGCACGGAGATAAGGTAATATATAAAGTTGAATCTTTGCACGATTGTGTTGAAGCTGCCACTTTTAATATGGCATTTGCTTCCGCGTGCAGCACATACCACTTTGTATCACCAGCTTTATCTTCACACGGATTTTCAAAACCTGTTGGTGTACCGTTAAAACCGTCGGAAATAATCATTCGGTCTTTCACAATTAATGCGCCCACTTGTTTTCTTTCGCAGTATGATAATTTCGACCACTCAAATGCCATTCGCATATATGCTTGGTCGTATTTTAATTGTTTCTTGTTCATAAATTTTTTAGAAGTTTCAAAAGTACTAAGATTCTAATAAACTCTACGTTAATTTTTTACCAAAATATGGACGATTTAAGGATTGGCAACACCAAACCAATCACTATAGACGAAATAATCAAAATCCAGTCGCGCTTCGGAAATCGGAAAATAGTTTGAAAAATAAGTCCGATTATTAGAATTGCAAGCACCACAATTAATTGAGCAAGTTCAATTCCAAGGGCAAATTCCAACAGCGGAATTAACTTTTGGGTTGAACTGCCTATTAATATTTTAAAATAACCCGAAAACCCGAGCCCGTGAATCAATCCAAAAAACAACGCAAAAAATAAATTGGTGTTTGTTTTTGCCAGTTTTGTGGCATTTTTTGCAAAAAACACATTCACCAAAGCGGTAATCAAAATGGTAACGGGAATTAAAAATTCAATCCAATTTTGACTTATTGACACTATTTTATAAGCCGATAAAATAAGGGAAAGTGTATGCCCGATGGTAAACAATGAAATGAGCCACAATATTTTTTGCCAATTTTTAAAATCGTACACCACCACCAAAGCTATCAAAAAAAGCACGTGATCATAGGCGTTCCAATCCAACACGTGAAAAAGCCCTTCTTTAAGAAAGAACATAAAATTATCCATCAAATATATTTATTATTTAAGCCCAAATATAGAAAAATTTGTTGCCCAATAGCTATACCTTAAACCAATTATTTACCAATTCGTTTTCAATTGGTTTGGCGGTTTTATGCGTAAACTCGTTTTTTATGGCATCATATTGATAATCATTGCCCCATTCTTCAATATTTTCGGCAACTTGTTTGATGCTTTCACAAACATAAAGAATTTCTTCATTGGTAATTGTTGGGTGAATAGACATTCTAATCCATCCCGGTCTTTCAACCAAACATCCTTCAATGATTTTTTCTTCAATACTTCTTGATGTTTGCTGATCTACGTGTAACAAAAAGTGGCCATAAGTCCCGGCGCAAGAGCAACCTCCACGGGTTTGGATGCCAAATCGATCGTTCAATAATTTAACGACTAAATTAAAATGCGCATTTTCAATAAAAAAAGAAAAAACGCCCAATCGGTCTTTGTGCTGTCCGGCCAATAGTTGAAGATTCGGAATTTTGGTTAATTTTTCAAAAACCATTTTAATGATTTCATGTTCGCGTTCCAATATGTTTTTAACACCCATTTTTTCTTTCAGCTGAATGGCCAAAGCAATTTTGATGGTTTGTAAAAAACCAGGCGTGCCGCCGTCTTCACGGGTTTCAATATCATCAATATAATCGTGGTTTCCCCAAGGATTTGTGTAATTTACGGTGCCGCCGCCCGGATTGTCGGGAACCATATTTTTATATAATTTTTTGTTGAAAATCAGCACGCCCAATGATCCCGGACCACCTAAAAATTTGTGAGGCGAAAAGAAAATGGCATCCAAATAGGCTTCTTCATCATCGGGATGCATATTTATTTCAACATACGGCGCCGAACAGGCAAAATCCACAAAACACAATCCGCCATAATGGTGAATCATTTTTGCAATTTTATGATATTCGGTCACAATGCCCGTTACATTGGAACAAGCAGTTACAGAAGCAATTTTTATGGGCCGGTCTTTATGTTGAATTAAAAGTTTTTCAAAACTGTCAAAACACATCAAACCGGATTCTTGACAAGGAATAATTTCAACATCGGCGATGGTTTCCAGCCAAGAAGTTTGGTTGGAATGGTGTTCCATATGCGTTATAAATACAATGGGTTTTAAAGCTGAAGGAATTTTAGCGTATTTTTTTATGTTTTCTGACACTTTCAGCCCTAAAATACGCTGAAACTTATTCACAACCCCTGTCATTCCTGTCCCTGAAGTGATTAAAACATCTTCTTTAGAGGCGTTTACGTGATCTTTAATTATTGATCGGGCTTTATGGTAAGCGATGGTCATTGCAGATCCTGTGACGGAAGTTTCGGTATGCGTATTGGCCACAAAAGGACCAAATTCATTAAGCAATTTTTCTTCTATTGGGCGGTACAATCGGCCGCTGGCGGTCCAATCGGTATAAATAATTTTCTTTTTGCCGTAAGGCGACTCAAATATTTGATCAACGCCAACAATGTGCTTTCTGAATTGTTGAAAATAGGTTTCTAATTCAGAAGGTTGATTTTGTTTTTCGATTGCTTGTTTTGTTGACATCCTTATTGAAAAATATTCATTTATTTAAAATTTGCGATTCCTTTTTTCAGCCAATCGTGATATTCCTCTACATTTGGCGTATACGCAACAGGTTCTGTTAAATTTTCTTCGTTATGATCCATCAAAACATAAAATGGCTGCGCGTTGGCGCCGTATCTTATAATTTGGAATTCACTCCATTTTTGTCCGATATATTTTAACTTTTTCCCCGGACGTAATTTGGATTCAATTTCTTCGCCATTGGCAAGCGGTCTTTTATCATCTACATACAACGAAATTAATACCACGTCGTTTTTAAGA
>Ga0209643_1002028_pt1 | contig 14828 bp, 11 predicted proteins | sample AutmiccBRH37_all_FD_187383 | JGI IMG/M metagenome (GOLD analysis project Ga0209643, IMG submission 187383) | Deep subsurface microbial communities from Mt. Terri, Switzerland - Autotrophic microbial communities BRH/37_all (SPAdes) (version 2) | ecosystem: Environmental > Aquatic > Deep... | reverse complement strand
TCTTTGCGTAAAAAATATACGGCAAAGAAGAATAGGGAAATCATGAGCAAGGCCCCGATTAAAAAAAATTCCTTGGTTATCAGAGCTTCATGCAGACTCATGATCTGCTCGGGATATCCAAGAAACATACCGTACCAGAACCCCCCTCTGGCATACTGGTGGTTCGATACATGTACGATCATATCAAACTCCGAATCCGGAATACTGAAAAAAATGGCCTGCGGCCCATATTCCCCGGTTTCTTCAGCGGGATTGGCTGAAACTTTTCCCCGGGAGGCCACCTTTTTTTCATTAATGAAGATGTTATAGGCACTAGATAAAGTATAAATTCTTAAGCCTAATGTGGTTTCTGGTGCAAGGTCTGTAACCACGTGAAGTCTATAGGTAGCATATCCCTCCCCGGAAAGTCTTTCACCATGGAGGGAATACTCATTCCAGGTGTCGGGGATGTCCGCATATAAATCGGGAGTTTGGGACAGCGGATCCTGATAAGATATAAGTTTATTCCAATAAAACTCCCATTCTCCATCAAGCTTCAGATTGCCGTACTCTTTAAAATCGTTTTGTGAAAGGTTCAAAATTCCTTTATTGGCCTGGGGCTTGAAAGGAGGTTTGCTATCCAATACTGAAATTAAGACAAGCACAATAAATATAAGGATAATGATTGCAGTCGTAAGAATGATTTTGTAATCGTGCCGGTTTGCCATTACTATCCGCCTAACTGTATCGTGATTGATAGTTGCCATTTCGACACGAATCAAAGTTATTCCTGTATTTGCGATTTGTAATGCGTTAATATTTAAAAAAATAATATTTTCTTAAATTGGAAATTAAGAAGGCATTAGCCTTTTGCATATAGAAATAAATATATTGCAAATATGACAAACTGAATAAAAGAGAAGAAGCAGAGAAAATCAAAAGGAACTCAGAAAGCCGAGAACAGCAGAGAAATACGAAAAGAATAAGCAAGAAACAGAAATAGAAAAATTTTAGATCGGATATTTCAAGGAGAAATTAGATGATTAAAGCCGTACTAGTCGATGACGAAAGACCTGCACTAAGAGAACTGGAATATTTCCTTCGGGATTATCCTGTAATTACGATTCAAGATAAGTTCACGGATCCGCAGCTTGCCTTAGAGAAAATTAAAAGCATTCAGCCGCAAATCATTTTCTTAGACATTAATATGCCCCAGCTCAAGGGGATAGACGCTGCCTCCAAATTTATGGATTTATGCGAAAAGGTAGACATTGTTTTTGTTACCGCTTATGACAGTTATGCAATTCAGGCTTTTGAATTATATACGCTTGATTATTTGTTAAAGCCCCTGACCGAAGACCGCTTTTACATCACAATGCAACGAATCATGAATAAGTATGGAACTATTCCTATCAATGATAAAAAGAATTTAATGATCAAATGTCTTGGAAAATTTGAAATCTCCTGGCGGGGTGAGGAACCCATCAAATGGCGAACGGAAAAGACGCGGGAGCTTTTCGCATTCCTTCTGCATCACCGTAATCGTAACCTATCAAAAGAAGAGTTGTTAGATGCGCTATGGGCGGAGGATGATCCGGAGAAGGCTATTCGACAGCTGTATAATGGTATTTACTATATTCGCAAGGCTCTGGAGGAATATGGGATTGGACGAAACCTCATCAGTATTGACGGGAATTATAATTTAAAACTTGGACCTGTAGATTTCGATGTAGAATACTATAACCAATTTGCAAGAGGTCATGATAACAGTAACCTAGGACAACTTGAAGAAATAGAAATCCTTTTTCAAGGAGACTATCTTCAAGGTGAATATTATCCTTGGGCTGACTTGGAGCGGGAGAGATTATCTTCCCTCCATCTGCGATGTCTCCTTCAACTGGCAAAGGAACTAAAAGCAGCAAGAAAGTGGGATAAAGCTGAGAATTATCTCGTAAAGGCATATCATAAAAATCCGTATTATGAAGAAACTACGGAGCTTTTGCTGAAGCTGTATGAGGAAACGGGGAATAGCAGCAAAGCGATCCTTCATTACAATACTTATACCAAACTAATACATGAAGAATTAGGGATACAACCGGATAAAAAATTACATGAGTTAGTTAGAACCATAAAATAATTCAATATTTGAATTAACCATGATCATAAAAGTGAAACCCACATTTCTGTCAAAAGTGATGGAAAGATGGGTTTTTCTATTCGTATTATGCGATTTTTAGTGGTTTTGGTGAAATTTTGGTGAAATATGAGTTGTAAGATAAGATCGAGAATCAGAAAGATTCAATTTTTGATCAACGTAAGTTCTATCCAAGCGGGAGGTGACCGTTTGATAGTTTTTCTTCTTGATGTAGGCAGTGAATGTCGAAACGCAATGGTTCAATGTTTACGTGAGGACATAAAAATCAAATCGGTAAATGTATTTGAGGATTATATCGCATTCATTGAACAGGTAGGAAAAATACTGCCTGATTTATGTTTCATTCGTTTGGGGGTGGATAAGATCCCTGGTTTGACAGCAGCGAGAATGGTCAAACAAATCGGAGTAGATTCCAGGATTGTATTTCTTTCTGAAGACGAGTACGACGCCCTAGAAGCTTATGAGATAGGTGCCTATGGATATCTCTTGTATCCGGTGGTGAAGGAGAAGTTAGAAAATATCCTCGCGAAAGTCGGATAGAAAATTAAATCAAATCCAGTTTATGAAGTAGAATTTGAAAGGAGAAAGAAGAGAATGGGTTTAAAAGTATTCAACAAAGTATTAGCAGTAACGTTGATTATGTTGCTGGCAGTAACACCGCTATCACACCCTCCAGCCTTTGCCGCTGATGAAGTTTCAGCTTCAGTTGGGGCAAGCACGTTGCAAGTTGACCGTCTTGGGGGTAAAGACCGTTACAATACGGCTGTTGAAATCTCAAAGGCAGGCTGGCAGACCGCCGATACCGCAATAATCGCTTCAGGTAATAATCAAAATTTAGTAGATGCGTTGACATCGGCACCACTGGCGAAAGCCAAATCAGCTCCGATCCTGTATACGGGGACGGATAATTTAAATGAACAAACAAAGTTGGAAATCAAGCGCCTGGGCATTAAAGATGTCTACATAACCAGTGGTTCAGGGGTTATTTCAGAACAAGCCATTATTGAGATCGAAGAGATGGGGATTACGGTTCATCGGCTGGGCGGTACGGACAGATATGAAACCGCTGTCAACGTTGCCAAAGAACTGATGAAATCGCAAGGCTTCTCCGATGTCGTAATTGCGAATGGTTATGCTAATGTAGATGCACTTTCCGTAGCACCTATTGCAGCTGCACAAGGTATGCCCATATTACTAACTGACGGGAATCAAGTACCGAAAGTGATTCGGGATTTCTTCAATCAGAATAAATTGTCCAGATCACTCGTAATTGGTGGCACGGGTGTCATATCAGATTCAGTAAAGAGCTCGCTTCCGAATGCGGAGCGTCTGGGCGGAGCAACTCGCTATGAAACCAATCTCGAAGTACTGAATGCATTTAAAGACAATCTTAGACCTGACAAAATCTATGTAGCCAATGGAGAAAATGAGCATTTAGTTAACTCATTAGCAGGCGCGGCTTTGGCGGCGTCCTTGGGAGCAGAAATTGTATTTTCTGCGAAAGAATCCATTCCTGGTGGTACAGTTGACTACATTAATAGAGAGCAAGCAGTAAACAATGTAGTTTTATTAGGCGGGGAAGCCGTCATTGATTATCAAGTGCATGAACCATTGATCAAAGCCTTCAGTATTGCAACAAACTCTGATGCGAAGGAAAGCATTTCTGGTAACACGGTAATTACAGGATCAAACATCGTAGTCGAAAATATGACATTTGATAAGAACTTAGTTATCCTTGGTTCGGGAGTTGTCTTAAAGAACGTAACCGTAAACGGTACGATCTTCGTCAATCCTGATTCAGGGAGTTCTGCTGGCACAAGTTTTGATGCTTCTTTGGAAGGAGTAATCTCTAAAAATATTGTGGTACAAAATGGGGCGAAACGTGGTATTCAGATCACGGATACGCAAGCTGATAAATTGACCGTAGCAAGCCAAAAGCCTGTGGTCGTGGTAACGGAAGGATCAACCAATATAAAAAGCACGGTTGTAGCTTCCGACGCCACCCTGAAAAATAATGGAGCAACATTTGGTCCTGTTACTGCTGATGCGAAAAAGCCTATTACTGTCAATTTAGCAGGGGAATTTAAAACTAATGTGGTTATCAATAGCACTGCGACCGTTATAGCGGACGCGGGTTCTGTAATCGGAAATTTAGTGATTGCGGATAAAGCGAATAATAATGATATTGTAAAGTTAGAGGGATACTTCAAATCTATAATCTCAAATAGCAAAGCTGGCATTGCTTTGGCAGAGAATACACGAGTATCAAACTTCGAAGTGAATGAAGCAAATAATATCATTGTTCCTCCTTCCGCAAGTATCTATTGGCTGGAAGCAAAAGCCGATGGTGCTAAAGTAAGCGGTGGGGGAAGAATCAATGGAACAAATATAAAGGATACTCCTTCTGTACCACCAGAATTGCCAACCAGCGATGATGATAGCGGGGATACTTCAGAACCAGTAACACCACCAGTTGCAGCCCCCCTATTGGTAAGTGCTGAAACCAGCCCAGCGGGTGATAAAATCCTGCTAACCTTCGACAAGAATATGGCAGATCCAGCAGGTAAGCAGGAAAGTTTTACAGTTCAGACAGATGATACCCCCAATACTGTAGCAGCTGCAGCACTAAATAACCTGGATAATAAGATTATTGAACTTACCCTGACCAGCTATATTACGAACGGACAGACAGTTACTGTAGACTATACTGCCGGTACGATTGCAGCAGCTGATAACGGCGCACTGGCAACTTTTGCTTCCCAGAGTGTAACCAATAATGTGCCTGTTGACGCAGTACTGATGTCGGTAGAATATGACAACGGCATGCTGGCCGATGAAGACGATGATAAGTTCACCCTAACCTTTAATCAGGACATTACGAATGTTGGTGCTCCGGGTGATTACCGTGTAAGATATGCACATGACGGACAAGTGTGGTCATCTGGAAGCGAAGTTGTGGAGCTGTCCTATAACGGGACCGACTATACAGTAAGCGATGGACCTATAGGAACAAATACAGTAATCATTAATTTAACGTCATCCGGACGATCCAAAATGCTTGCTATGAGAAGCAGCAGCCCAGACGGAAACACGGATGATGTCATAGTGATAGTCTATTCCCATTTCAGTTTGACACCTCATGTCGATAATACGAATGGGCTGAACAAAAGTAAGATTGACGACAATGCAGGAATAGATATCGTTTCTGAGGATCCCCAACCACCTGTATTAACCGCTGACAGCACGAGCAATAACACAACAGCAGACATTTCGATTACCTTCACGGATGATGAGACTTGGCGTAACGCGATTACGGCTGTAAAAGATGGTGAGGATACATTAACAGAAGAATGGGACTATGAAATAAACGAAGGGGAGATTCTCATTTATGGATGGCTACTATCCCCGGGTTCTCATACAATTACAGTGCAAGCCGGGGGGCACTCCGATGCGACAGTAGTCCAGAATATTGTGGGCTTATCCGTTAGTGACGACGGTGAAATTACAGAAGGTGCGGAAGATGGTGAAATTATAACGGTTACACTTGATGGCAGTACCTTTGTGGACCCTCTCAATGAAGATATGTTTACGGTTACAAATTTACCGGATGGCGTAAGTAAAGGTACGGTTACTAGAGTAAGTGATACTGAAGTTACGATTGCACTTAGTGGTAACACCACTATTGATTATGATATAGATATGTATCCCGCAGTTTCAATAGATCCGAGCCAAGTGATAGGTTATTCAGGAGATAATCTGACCGAATCAGGGGTAACCTTAACGGCTATCGATATTACCCCGCCGATGCCAATAAATAACGGTGAGGATATCGAACTGGAACTTGACGCAGAACAGGATTTTGATACAGGCAAGGTTAAATTCTATTATCACCCGACGTTTGATAATTACTGGTTTGCAATATGGCATGTCCCGTCCGATGTGAAGGATATCGTACTGACGATAGATGGCAGTGCCGAGACCAGAACCAATCCGGGCGGCAACAATACAATCCTGAAAATGTTAGGAGACACTATTCCATCTTCTTCACTCTTTATCGAATATAAAGATGCGAAAGGGAATACGAGTTCAGCTACCGAAATTATTTTCCCGAGCGAACTTTAAAGCTCTGCCACTACCAATAGTGATACAAAGGATAAATAAGGCAGGTCAACCACTATGTGTAGTGGATTTCGAGTAAAAAAGGGAAAAAATGGGCCAAAAAAGTGTATTTTTGGCCCATTTTTTTGCCCTTTTTTAAAGCTGGAAAAGATGCTGCCGCTCGTTAATGAGACACAAAAATAGGCTTTACAGAAAAAGATCTTAAAAAAGCGTGATAAGCAAACGATATCAACCTATAAACCCAATCAGTACGTCTATGTAACTTATAATTGTTGACATCCGCGTTATCATATGTTATTAATAACATATGATAACGCGGATAAAGGAGAATAATAATGTCCATCAAATTTGCAATTTTAGGAATTCTAAGTAGCAAACCTTTAACCGGATATGACCTGAAAAAAATCATTCAAGAGTCACCTTTCATGTATTGGTCCGGAAACAATAATCAAATATATAAATCATTGGTAGAACTACTTGATGAAGGTTTAGTTACGAATGAGGTTCGACATCAGGAAAGCTCTCCCTCGAAAAAGATTTATACAATTACCAAAGAAGGATTGGCTGAGTTAAAAGAGTGGGTAATCTCTTCTCCGGAACCTCCTGAATGCAAGAAGCCCTTTCTTATTCAGCTTGCATGGGCGGATCAGCTCCAGCCAGACGAATTAAATACCCTGTTATCTGGATATGAGAACCAAATCAGGATGCAAATCTTATTACAAAAGGAACAACAACGCAGGGGTACTTTTTCTCCTGCTAGGACCTCACGGGAAGTCTATTTATGGGATATGATTCAGGAAAATGTCATTTCATCCTACGAAAATGAATTAACCTGGCTAGAAAAAATACGCAAGGTAATCGATAGTGACTGCAAGGAGAAAACGAACGGAATGAATTATAGAGTTATAGAAAAGAACGAAAAGAAATATATTGAATGCTTTTCGGCAGAGACCCCGATTCAGTGGGAGCAGGATGTGTTGAACCTGATTGCCGCTTGCGGTGAAAACAATACCAATCTATTACTGATCCATTCGGAAGCCGTGGCTGAAGACTTATTCAAACTCAAAACAGGCATAGCTGGAATGATCTTGCAAAAGCTCGTGAACTATCACGTGAAGACTGCGGTCGTTTTACAGGAAGAATTGAAAATTACCGGTAAATTTAAAGAACTGCTTGCTGAATCCAAGAAAGGCAATGATTTCAGAGTATTTAACAACACTGCAGAAGCTGAAAACTGGTTAATCAACTAAAATTGAGGTGGAGAATAGTACAATGAAGACAAAACTTGCTTTTAAGTCACCAGAAGGGAAAGCTGCGGTTTTAAGATCCTACGATACATTACTTGAACATTGGACTTTACCCAATGAGAAGTTAACTGTGGATACACGTTATGGAAGCACTTTTATTATCGCTAGCGGTGAAAAAAATGCACCACCCTTAATCCTGCTTCACGGAAGTGCGATGAACTCTGTTATGTGGACGAGCGACGCATGTGAATATTCCCGTAATCATCGCGTGTATGCTGTTGATCTGCCGGGAGAGCCGGGCCGAAGTGCAGAAAATCAACTACCGTTCAGCGGACCTGCCTTTGTAGAATGGCTTGATGATGTCTATAAGGCCTTATCCATAGAAAAAGCAAGCCTTATTGGTATTTCTTTGGGGGCATGGCTGGCAATTAAGTTTTCCGTGAGTTATCCGGAAAAAGTGGATAAACTTGTGCTGCTTTGCCCTGCGGGTATCGGACCGCAAAGAACCTCTTTTCTTTTTAAATCCATGGCCCATATGATTTTAGGGGAAAAAGGAATGGAACGATTATACAAGAAGGTCAACGGAAATCAGACTATACCTGACGAGATGTTACAATATCAAAAACTAATAGGGAAAAACTTTAATTTCCGCCGTGAAGTGATACCATTGTTTTCTGACAGTGAATTAAAGAGATTAACCATGCCTGTTATACTGTTTTTAGGCGAAAAAGATATAATGTTTCATTCATCAAAGACAGCTAAACGCTTAGGAAATATAATTCCACATGCAAATATTAATGTTCTGCCAGGGGCTGGGCATGCCCTTATCAATCTTGCAGATAAGATAATCGCATTCTTGAAGTATCAATGAGAGTTATAAGAGCAGGTTGTTCACTTGCTCTTGTTCGGTCAAACAGTTAATGTTAGAATTAATAAATTGTTATGCTATAGAAGACCAATTTTAACTCGCCGATGATGAGGCTATAGAGGAGTCTTAATGAATATTCCAAGTTACAAACCGTATTTTTCCCAAAAAGAAAAGGAATATATTCTGGATGTTTTGGAACGAGGTCAAATAAGTGGAGACGGTTATTATACGGAACAGGTCTCGGCATTTATTGAACACGCATTTCATGTTAGAAAGGTCTTGATGACTACATCCGGGACACATGCTCTGGAGATGGCAGTAAGCTTAGCTGACCTGGAACCTGAAGACGAAGTAATCATGCCTTCTTTTACCTTTGCTTCGACTGCAAATGCTGTCATATTAAGAGGGGCAAAGCCGGTTTTCGTTGAAGTCAATCCAGATAATTTGAATATTGAACCGGATGACATCGAGAGAAAGATTACGGAAAAGACTAAAATCATCATACCTGTACATTATGCCGGGGTAGCCTGCGATTTAAATAGAATCATAGCTATTGCCAGGGATCATAATTTAATGGTAATAGAAGATGCGGCTCAAGGAGTTAACGCTAAGTATCGAGGGCAGTATCTTGGAACAATCGCAGATTTTGGTTGTTATAGCTTTCACGGCACGAAGAATTATACCTGTGGTGAGGGCGGCGCATTACTGATCAATCTGGAAAGCACTCTACTCAGAGAAAAGGCAGAAATAATCAGGCAAAAGGGCACAAACCGCTGTCAATTTTTGCGCGGCGATGTGAATCAATATAACTGGATTGATACAGGGTCAAGTTATTCGCCGTCCGATCTGTTAATGGCCGTCTTATTGGCGCAGCTTGAGGATATGGAGGAAATAAAGGATAAGAGGAAAGCTGTATACGGGATCTACCGAAATTTTTTTGAGCAGTATGAAAAGCGTGGAATACTTAAAATGATGAGGATTCCTGATGCCTGTGATCCAAATTACCATATATTTTGGGTTGTATTCAACACGGAAGAAATGAGAGATCACGTGTTAACAGCACTAAACAGCAGAGGCGTGGCGGCTTCTTTCCATTACTTACCTTTACATAGTTCTCCTATGGGTCGAAAAATGGGTTATAAACCTCAAGATTTAGCGATTACCGAGAAAGCGGCCATGTGTTTGCTTCGTATGCCTCTTTATGCGGGAATGACGGAATTGGAGATAGGACATACCCTGAATATTGTAGAGGCAGTAATCGGAGCGTTATGATGATAAAGATCAGTGTTGTTGTACCTGTCTACAATAGTCGGAGTACTTTGGAAATGCTGTATCATCGTCTTAAAGAAACCTTTGAAACACTAAATCTTGATTTAGAAATTATTATGGTCGACGATTGCAGTAAAGACGACAGTTTTAGCAAAATGATGGAGCTGCATACGAATGATCCGAGAGTTAAGATCATTCAATTAAAGAGAAATTACGGCCAACAAAATGCACTGATGTGCGGGCTGCACCACGTAACTGGGGAATATACGGTGATCATGGATGATGATTTGCAGAATCCGCCGGAGGAGATAGCCAAGCTCTGGCTTAAAATTCTGGATGATTATGATGTGGTTTATGGTTTGCCGGCACTGCCCATTAAGAAAGATCAAGGATATAGGTATTGGGGCGGCGTCTTAAGAGATCTGCTTTTTGATCTGATGATTAATAAGCCTTCAGGAATTAAGGTTAGCAGTTTTCGGATCTTAAAGGGAGATTTGGTTCAGAAAATAATTAAGGATAAAACTTCCTTTGTTTATATCTCAGCAATTACCTTTAAGCATAGAGTTAAAGCAGCTAATATCGAGGTAGAACATCATCAAAGGGAACTTGGTTATTCCAACTATAGTATGTTAAAATTAGCTCAGCTCTATCTAAAGATTTTGTTTAATTACGGTCCTGGGTTTTCTCGATTGGCAAGGACATCTCAACTCCAGTATGAGATTTCCAAAATAAAATTATAAAACAGAAATTGCAGAAAAGACAATATATATTGGCGTTAGGAGGAGACATCACTGGCCAGGCTGCTGATTCTAGGAGGAAGTAACATCCAGTTAAATGCTGTACTGCGGGCTCAAGAAAAAGGACATACCGTAATTGTTGCAGACTATGATAAGACTTCACCTGGGAAAGGATCTGCTGATTACGCAGAATTGACCAGTACTTTTGATGCCGAAGGTTGTCTGGAAGTTGCCCGTAAATATAAGATAGATGGTATTCTGACTGTTGGGACAGACCAGCCTGTTCTGACTTGTGCCAAGGTAGCGAGTGATTTTGAGCTTCCATTTTTTTTGGATGCCGAGACGGCAAAAGCTGTCACCCATAAAAAAGTTATGAAAAACATATTTAAAGAGTACGAAATACCCAGTGCAAAATATCGATTGTTAAAAGAAGGGTTCACCGAAGATGAATTAAGGGGCTTAAAATTCCCTTTAGTCATAAAGCCGCTTGACAGTCAGGGACAACGGGGTGTTTACAAAGTGAGCTCTCTTCAAGAAATTAGGAACTTATTGCCCAATGTTTTAAGTTATTCCAGAGAGAATGAAATTCTAGTTGAAGAATTCTATGAGAGTGAGGAGATCACGCTAAGCGGATGGGTCAGGGAAGGGATAGTACATATTTTGACTGTTACGGATAGACTGACGATTTCAAACTATCCGCATATCGGTATTTGTGTTGCTCATAATTTTCCTTCGAAGCATCTGTCCGCCAATTTCCATGAAATAAAAGAGCTTGCGGAGAAAATTGTCAAGGCTTTTAAGATTAAGAACGGGCCCATCTATTTTCAAATGCTGATAGGCTCGGATGGGATTAAGGTGAATGAGATAGCCTGCCGGATCGGAGGGGCTTACGAGGATGAATTAATACCGGTGATCACAGGGGTAGATATTCTTGATATGGTGATTACTCATGCCGCAGGACAAGAAATTGATTTTTCTCCCATAGAAGCGTATAACTTAAAAAAGAATACAAACTATGCCGCTGTCCAGATGATCTTTACCAAGCCGGGCAAGATCGGAAAGATGACGCCAATGCACACTATCATGATGTTGCCTGGGGCAATAGCAGGAAAATTTAACTATCACGAAGGCAGTACTGTCCAAGAAATCCAAAACGCTACCCAGCGGGTAGGCTATATGATTTTTCAAAGTGACTCGTTGGTAGATCTGAAAAAAAGGATAGCGGAGGCTTTTGCAATAATGGAAATTAGAGATACACAGGGAAATAATATGCTACTTGATTTGCTTAGATGAAATAATGACTGAATCAAACGTATAGACGACGAGATTAGCGTGTAAGGAGAAAATAAACCAGTGAAAACAAAAGTAATACTAAGCATTGTAGTATTTTTATTTTTTGGCTTGATTTTAGCTGGTTGTAGTGCTATGGGAAAAGGCCGGGAGGAAAAACTTCAAATAAGAATAGCAGAACAATATGGTCTGGCCTATGCTCCCTTGCAGATTATCAAGGAAAAAAAGCTGATCGAAAAGAATTTGCCTGACATACAAGTAACCTGGCGGCAGCTTGGCAATACGGCTGCGATTCGGGAAGCCATGCTGGCAGATGAATTGGATGTTGGTTTCATGGCGATTCCACCCTTTCTTATTGGGTGGGATAAAGGTATGGAATGGAAGATTGCCTGCGGGCTTTCCTCAAGTCCAGTCGCGCTTGTGGTAAATAAAGAGAGCATTAAATCTATACAAGATTTTACCCAGGAAGACAGAATAGCTTTGCCGCAGCCTGGTAGCGTTCAACATATTTTATTGTCCTTAGCCTGTGAAAAGATATGGGGTGACCCTACAAGATTGGACAATCTGCTTGTAACCCTGGATCACCCTGATGGGATGAATGCGCTTCTGGCCCGGAGGGAAGTCAGCGCACATTTTACTACACCGCCTTACTTGTTTAAAGAACTGGAAAATCCAGGAATGCGTCAAATCCTGGATGGTAAGGAGGCTTTGGGTGAAGAGTTTACTTTTATTGTTGGTGTTACTACCGCTAAACTTTATCAGGATCAGCCTGAAGTATATGATGCATTTCTCAGAGCTTTAGAAGAAGCGGTAGACTTTATGGAGAACAATCCAACCGAAACGATCAAGATTCTGGCTGCGGCTTATCAGATCGAGCAAGAAGAAGTATTAAAATACTTGGAACATCCGGATATGGCCTATAGTCTGGAAGTAAAGGGTGTAATGAAATTCGCTGACTTCATGCAAAAAAACGATTATATTAAAAGAAAACCGGCTAATATCGAGGAAGTAATATGGGATGAAAATGACAAATAAGACATCCTCTTATCAAAAAATAAAGACCCGATTGTTTTGGGTTATAGTCATTCTTGTATTGTGGGAAATCGTGGCTCAAAGCGGTATTTTCCCAGCAGCTATTTTCCCTTCCTTGCTGGTGATTGCGAGGGCTCTGGAAAATTCCATTGTCAGCGGGGAAATACTTCTGCAGACGGCTTTTTCTCTGGCCCTAATCCTTCAGGGGTTTCTTATCAGCCTGCTGGCAGCGATTCTGGTGAGTTCCCTGGCTGCTGGAAATAAGATGTTTAATGGATTGGTCGATACACTTGCGGCTATTGCCCATCCTTTGCCGGGAATTGCCCTTTTGCCTCTGATTATTGTTTGGTTTGGTACCGGAACTACTTCTATACTCGTTATTATTGTGCATTCGGTCATTTGGCCTATGATTTTAAATATTATGACTGGTTTCAAGGCTATATCGCCGATCTATAAAGAAGCAGGGCTTAATTTCGGGTTGAATCGTTTTCAAATCATTAAAGATATATTAATCCCAGCTTCCCTGCCCTATGTGTTATCAGGAATCCGGATTGGCTGGGCGAGAGCGTGGCGAGCCTTGATTAGTGCGGAAATGATCTTCGGTGCGGTAGGTTTAAAAGGTGGTTTAGGATGGTATATCTTTAAGCAGAGAGTATTTATGGATACTCCGGGGATGTTTGCCGGAATTTTTGTGATCGTACTGATTGGGATTATAGTAGAGGATTATGTTTTTGCTGCCTTTGAAGAAAGGACGGTCAAAAAGTGGGGAATGATCTGAAACAGCAGGAAGAGAACTTAATAGACAGGACTGTGATTATCTGCCTGAAGTCGGTCAGTAAATATTACCGAAGATCTCAAGAAACACTGAGAGTACTCGATCATATCGATCTGGATATCTATCAGGGAGAAATCTTAGCCTTATTAGGACCTTCAGGCTGTGGTAAGACTACACTTCTAAGACAGATTGCAGGCTTTGACCATAGGGAATCTGGAAGTTTGCTCATGGATGGACATGAGGTCGTTCAGCCTGAAGTAAAGCGGATTATGATTTTTCAGGATTTCAATCAGCTGTTTCCTTGGAAAACCGTAATTCAAAACGTGGTCTATCCCTTACAAGTAAACCGGGTTGGAGAAAGTGACACTGCCAACAGGGAGATAGCTCTTGAGTATCTTAAATTAGTTGAATTAACCGGATTTGAAGACAGTTATCCTCATCAGCTTTCCGGAGGAATGAAGCAGAAAGCGGCGATGGCCAGAGCCTTGGCCCTTAAACCTAAAGTGTTGCTCATGGACGAGCCTTTCGGGAGCTTGGATGCTTTAACCCGGATAGCACTTCAAAACTTGCTTTTAAAAGTTTGGCAGGAAACAGGAGTCACGATTATCTTTGTAACACATGATATTCAAGAAGCGGTGATACTTTCTGATCGTATTGCCGTGATGGGCAGAGAGACTGCAGGAATTAAAAAAGTAATACCAAATCTGCTGGATAGACCAAGAGTTGTCGGAGAAGCGGGTTATTCAGAAATATATGGTCATGTTTATTCGCTGATGGACATCAATCCTACAAAATGATATTTTCAATACAAAAATGATAATAAAAATTAAAGCCAGAGCAATTGAAAGCTCTGGCTTACGTATTTACTTTATATATTCTTATTTTCCAATCTCTTTTGTTCGTATATTTCGTAATCCGCATCCCATATGTAGGTTCAGAGAACTCGTAAACCAACTGAGTTTTCGTATTAAGGAATTTTTGCATATCATCATAATATGAGGAAATATCTCCGTATACATTGTTCCATTCCGGTCTAAACATATAAATAAAATCCATTTCTTCAGGATAGATGATATACGAAATTTTATTGCGAACAATATATTGTTCAAATGTTAAGTTGTTCTCGGCAAGGAAAGCCAGATTTCTATAATCATAGAGCCTTCCGTTATCGAAATACATCTCCGCATTCAGGTTAGCCAGAACAGTTTCCTCGCTTTTAACCATCTTTCCAATCTCTTGAAGATACCTGTCATACGAGTGATTCAGATAAGGAAGAATATTGGTAATGCTATTAATAGATATTATCAGTACCAAAGCTGCTGTTAAATAGATCTTAGGACTCTTATTCAAACGTGTT
>Ga0209643_1002020_pt1 | contig 14941 bp, 17 predicted proteins | sample AutmiccBRH37_all_FD_187383 | JGI IMG/M metagenome (GOLD analysis project Ga0209643, IMG submission 187383) | Deep subsurface microbial communities from Mt. Terri, Switzerland - Autotrophic microbial communities BRH/37_all (SPAdes) (version 2) | ecosystem: Environmental > Aquatic > Deep... | reverse complement strand
CTGCTGGGCCTGCGCACCGTCGAGGGGGCGCCGGTCGGCCTGCTGGCGGACCTGGGCCTGTCGCCGCAGGCGGCGCCGACGGCGGATCTGATCGCCGACGGTTTCCTGGAGATCAGGAAGGGCCGACTGGTCGCCACGCCGCGCGGGCGACCAGTGCTGGACGGGGTGCTGAAGGCGCTGCTGACCTAGAGGATCAGACCAGCGCCCCGTGGCAGTGTTTGAACTTGCGGCCCGAGCCGCAGGGGCAGGGCGAGTTGCGGCCGGTCATCTCCCAACCGTGCGGCAGGGCCTCGACCGGCAGCTTGGAGCGGTCGTCGCCGATCAGCTGGCCTTCCGGGTTCTGCGCCGCCGGATTGGCCATCTCGTTCTCGCCGGTGCCGGGGTTCAGGTGGATTTCCTGGAACTCGGGCATTTCGGGCGGCGGCTGGAAGCGGAACTCGACCGTCATCAGCCAGCGGGTGACGTTGTGGCGCAGGTCGTACAGCAGGTTCTCGAACAGCGAGAAGGCCTCGGTCTTGTACTCGTTCAGCGGATCGCGCTGGCCGTAGCCGCGCAGGCCGATGACGCCGCGCAGATGGTCCAGATGGACCAGGTGCTCGCGCCACTGCATGTCGATCATCTGCAGCATGAACTGTTTTTCGAGACCGCGGGTCTGGGCGGCGCCGATCTGTTCCAGACGTTCGGCGGCGCGGGCGTCGGCGGCGGCCAGCAGCCGCTCCTCGATCTCCTCGTTCGACACGCCTTCCTCCGCCGCCCAGTCGTGCAGCGGCAGTTCGAGGCCCAGGGTGGTGCGGACCTTCTCGTCCAGGCTGTCGATGTCCCACTGTTCGGCATAGGCCTTGGGCGGCATATAGCGTTCGACCAGGTCGGAGACGACGTCGCGGCGGAAGTCGCCGACCAGTTCGGACAGGTCCTCGGAGTCCATGAACTCCTGACGCTGCTCGAACACGGCCTTGCGCTGGTCGTTCACGACGTCGTCGTATTTCAGCAGGTTCTTGCGGATGTCGTAGTTGCGGGTCTCGACCCGCTTCTGGGCGGTCTCGATGGCGCGGTTCAGCCAGGGGTGGGTGATGGCCTCGCCCTCGGCCACGCCGAAGGTCTTCATGATCGAGTCCAGACGGTCGCCGGCGAAGATGCGCAGCAGGTCGTCCTCGCAGGACAGGTAGAATTTCGAGGTGCCGGGGTCGCCCTGACGGCCGGTGCGGCCGCGCAGCTGATTGTCGATCCGGCGGCTCTCGTGGCGTTCGGTGCCCAGGACGAACAGGCCGCCGGCGTCCAGGGCGATTTTCTTCTGCACGGCGATGTCGGCCTTGAACTGGGCCTCCTGCGCCTGCTCCATCTCGGGCGTGACCTCGACGGCCATGTTGCGCTGTTCCAGCAGCCACTTCTGCATCTTCATCTCGAGGTTGCCCCCGAGCTGGATGTCGGTGCCGCGACCGGCCATGTTGGTGGCGATGGTCACCACGCCAGGCAGACCGGCATCGGCGACGATATAGGCCTCCTGCTCGTGCTGGCGGGCGTTCAGGACGGAGTGCGGGATGCCGCGCAGCCGGGTCTCGTAGGTGATGTCATAGGCGGCGTCGCCGATCTTCTCGGCCTCTTTCGCCTTGCCGACATATTCCTTCTTGAGCTCGCGCGAGACCTCGACCTTGTATTCGTAGCTGTTCAGCAGGTCCGACAGCTGTTCCGAACGTTCGATGGACACGGTGCCGACCAGGATCGGCTGGCCCGCCAGATGGCATTCGGCGATCTGACGGGCGATGGCCTGGTTCTTCTCGGCGTGGGTCCGATAGACCTCGTCGTCATAGTCCTTGCGCTGGATCGGCCGGTTGGTCGGCACCTCCAGCACCTCCATCTTGTAGATGTCGCCGAACTCCTGCGCCTCGGTCGCGGCCGTGCCGGTCATGCCGGACAGTTTCTCGTACAGGCGGAAGTAATTCTGGATCGTGACCGAGGCCAGGGTCTGGTTCTCGGGCTGGATCTTGACGTCTTCCTTGGCCTCGATGGCCTGGTGGAGGCCCTCGGAAAGGCGGCGGCCGGTCATCATGCGGCCAGTGAATTCGTCGATCAGGACGATCTCGCCGCCCTTGATGATATAGTCCTTATCACGCTGATACAGGGTGTTGGCGCGCAGAGCCTGGTTGGTGTGGTGGACCAGGCTGATGTTGGCGGCGTCGTACAGGCCGGTGGTGTCGGGGGCGAAATGGCCGCCGGATTCCAGCGCCTCTTCCATCCGCTCCGAGCCCAGTTCGGTCAGCAGGACCTGTTTCTGCTTCTCGTCGAGCTCGAACGTCTCCTTGTCCTTGATCAGCTCCTTCACCAGGCCGTCCAGGACCTTGTAGAGGTCTGAGCGGTCCTCGGTCGGGCCCGAGATGATCAGGGGCGTGCGGGCCTCGTCGATCAGGATGGAGTCGACTTCGTCGACGATGGCGAAATTATGCGGGCGCTGCACCATCTCGCGCCGGTCATAGACCAGATTGTCGCGCAGATAGTCGAAGCCGAATTCATTGTTGGTGCCGTAGGTGACGTCGGCGGCGTAGGCGGCCTGGCGCTGGCCCTGGGACAGGCCGTTGACGATGACCCCGACCTCCAGACCCAGGAAGCGATAGACCCGACCCATGGTCTCGGCGTCGCGGCGGGCCAGATAGTCGTTGACGGTGATGACGTGGACGCCCTTGCCGGCCAGGGCGTTCAGATAGACGGGGGCCACGGCGACCAGGGTCTTGCCCTCGCCGGTCCGCATCTCGGCGATGCCGCCTTCGTGCAGGATCATGCCGCCGGCCAGCTGGACGTCGTACTGACGCTGGCCCAGCACCCGTTTGGACGCCTCGCGCACCACGGCGAAGGCCTCGGGCAGGATCTTGTCCAGGGCCTCGCCGTTCGCCACCCGGTCACGGAAGGCGTCGGTCATCATACGCAGCTCGTCGTCGGACAAGGCGGCGAACTTGGGCTCCAGCGCATTGATGCGCTGGGCGTGGTCCTGGAAGGCCTTGACCTTGCGGTCGTTGGAGGAGCCGAAAAATTTCTTGGCGAAGCCGAGCATGTCAGATCCGGTAAAGGTCGAGCGTCATTAAGGAGCGGCTCTGAAATCCCGTGAGGGGCGGCGATAGGCGCGCCCCACGCGAGGCCCGGAACGATGGCGGCCCCGGCGCGCCCGTGCAGGCGCGCGCGAAGGGCCGCGCAGACGATCAAAACCCCTCGACTTGGGCGCAGGCGGGACTTAAGCACCGGCCTAACCCCTGTCAACGCGAGGGGCATTCGGCCGCCTTCGACGGAGCGCCCTCTTGACCCCATATCGGCGACCTCTCGGCTTGATCACCCTGGCGCTCATGGCGACCCTGACGCTCGGCGCCTGTTCGCGCGGGGACGGGGACGACCGCGCGCCCCAGCCCGGCGACCGGCCGGTAGCCGAGGTCCAGAACGAGACGGTCTGGGCCTCGGACGTCAAGCGCGAGGCGGTGGCCCAGGGTCTGGTGGGCGAGGGCGAGCCGCTGGACGTGACCTCGGACCTGTTCCGCCGCGTGCTGGACGAGGTGATCGACCAGAAGCTGCTGGCCCGAGAGGCCGAGCGGCGGCGGCTGGACGCCTCGCCCCTGGCCCAGCGCCGCCTGGAGGCGACGCGCGAACGGATACTGGGCGACATGCTGGTCGAGAGCGTCGTCAACGGTGCGATTTCGGACCAGGCGGTCCAGACCCTGTACAACGAGCAGCTGCGACTGGCGAAGACGTCGGAGGAGATCCGCGTCCGCCTGATCCTGTCGCGCACCAAGCCCGAGGCGGACGCCGTCATCGGCATGCTGGGCCAGGGCGCCGGGTTCGAAGCCGTGGCCATGGAACGGTCGATCGACGAGGCGACGCGCTTCTCGGGCGGGGATCTGGGCTATTCGACCCTGGACGTCATGCCCCAGGCCTATGCCGGCGCCCTGCGCGACAAACCGGCGGGATCGACCGTGGGTCCGTTCCAGACCGAGGGCGGCTGGGCCGTGCTGCGGGTCGAGGACCGGCGCAAGGAAAGCCCGCCCACCCTGGAACAGGCCCGGCCCCAGATCGTCCGCTATCTGACCTATGAAGGGGTCCGGCGTCTGCTGGAGCAGTTGCGCGACAAGGCCAAGGTCAATGTCCTGCTATCGGGCGAAAGCACCGGGCAGAACGAGGAGCCCGCCTCCGCGCCCGCCGAAACCGCGTCCGACGCTCCACCCCCGACTTCCGCACCCGTACCGGCCGCCTGACATGACCAAGCCCCCCTCGACCACCGGCCAGAAGATCGAACAGGCTTTCGAGAAGGCGCTGGACCCCTTCGCCACGGCTCTGAAACGCGCCACCCGCCCGGCCGAACCTGCAGCGCCGGCCGTGCCCGCCGCGGGCAAGCCGGGCCTGGCCATTTCGCCGCTGGCCGTCCCCTTTCCGACCATTCCCCCCATCGGCGGGGTCGAGATCGCCGCCGCCCGCGCCGGCTTCTACAAGCATGAGCGCGATGATCTGGTGGTGTTCCGCTTCGCGCGGGGGACCAGTTGCGCCGGGGTCTTCACCCGTCACAAGATCGGCTCGGCGCCGGTCGACTGGTGCAAGCGGCATCTGTCGGGCGCCGAGGGGGGCAAGGACGTGCGCGCCCTGGTGGTCAACGCCGGCTGCGCCAACGCCTTCACCGGCAAGGCCGGCGCCGACGCCGCCCGCCGCGCCGCCTCCGAGGTCGCCAAACGGTTCGGCTGCCGCCAGCGCGACGTCATGCTGGCGTCGACCGGGGTGATCGGGGTGGTGCTGGACGACAAGAAGATCGTCTCCAGACTGGCCGAGATCGAGGCCGGACTGGACGCCGACATCCACCCGACCGAACAATGGGCGCGGGCGGGTCGGGGCATCATGACCACCGACACCTTCCCCAAGGGTTCCTACGCCGAGGCCGAGATCGAAGGCTACAAGGTTCGGATCGCCGGGATCGCCAAGGGGTCGGGCATGATCGCGCCGGACATGGCGACCATGCTGGCCTTCATCGTCACCGACGCCGACATCCATCCGAACGTGCTTCAGGCCCTGCTGAGCCTGCATGTCCGCACCACCTTCAACAGCGTCACGGTGGACGGCGACACCTCGACCAATGACACGGCCCTGCTGTTCGCCACCGGCGCATCCGGCGCGCCGCGCATCGGCCGGGTCGGCGACCGGCGGCTGAAGAGCTTCTCGGCCGCCCTGGACAAGGTGATGCTGGACCTGGCGCACCAGTTGGTGCGCGACGGCGAGGGGGCGACCAAGTTCGTCAAGGTGACGGTGGACGGCGCCGCCAGCCCCGCCTCGGCCCGCAAGCTGGCCAAGTCCATCGCCGACAGCCCCCTGGTCAAGACCGCCATCGCCGGTCAGGACGCCAACTGGGGCCGGGTGGTGATGGCCGTCGGCAAGACCGAGGAGCCGGTCGACCGCGACCATCTGGCGATCCGGTTCGGCCCGCACCAGGCCGCGATCGACGGCGCGCCGTCCCCGACCTACGACGAGGTCAAGATGACGGCCTATATGAAGAATTCCGAGATCGACATCACCGTCGACGTCGGTTCCGGCCGGGCCTCGGCCACGGTTTGGACCTGCGACCTGACCAAGGGCTATATCGAGATCAACGGCGATTATCGTAGCTGATTTCGTGCTAAGATGAGGCCATGAGCGCCAAGCCCAAGCCCGTCGATCCCTATGCCGAAGAAGCTGGCCCTTTCGTCAGCCGGGCTCTGTGGGATGATCTCGATAGCGAAACGCCCTCGCCCGAAGCTGTCGCCTGGGCGCGGCGCCAGCATGATCAGGCCCTGGCCGATCCGCGACCGCCGCTGACCTCTGAGGATCTACGGCTGAACCTTCTGGCGCGACATGAAGCCCGCCTGAAACGGGACGCGGGTTGAGCCGCAAGTTGGTCTTTCTGCCTTCGGCAGAGTTCGACTTCGCGGCGGCCTACGACCTGATCGCCGCAGACTCGCCCAACGCAGCCCTGCGATTCATCAACGACATCCGTCGGCGTTGCGAGACCTTGACAGAATTCCCGCGCATCGGTCGGCCGCTGGACGATCTGGTGCATCGCATCACCTTTGATCGCCGCGTCGTGGTGCTCTATTCGTTTGACGATGAGACCGTCCGGGTGTCGGCCTTGCGTTATCTTGGACAGGCCTTCTGATGTCGCTTCCCACCGTCCTCGTCGTCGCCGTGGCCCTGATCGACGTCGACGGACGCGTCCTGATCGCCAAACGCCCCGAGGGCAAGAAACTGGCCGGTCTGTGGGAGTTTCCGGGCGGCAAGGTCGAACCCGGCGAACGGCCCGAACAGGCGTTGATCCGCGAACTGCGCGAGGAACTGGGCATAGAGGTCAGCGAGAGCTGTCTGGCGCCCTTCGTCTTCGCCAGCCATGCTTACGATTCATTTCATCTGTTGATGCCACTGTATCTGTGCCGACGCTGGGACGGCGTGGTCACGGCGCGTGAGCACGAAGGCCTGGCCTGGGTGAAGCCGAACCAGCTTTCGGACTATCCCATGCCGCCGGCTGACGAACCCCTGGTCGCCTGGTTGCGCGACCTGCTCTGATCACCGCCGACCAGGGAGGCCGGCCATGAGAGGTTTAATCGCCCGGTTCCTGCGCGACGACAGGGGCGCCACCGCGCTCGAATACGGCCTGATCTGCGCCCTGATCGTCCTGGTCATCATAAGCGGTCTGGCCGCCATCGGCGGGTCCAACGAGGGCAGTTTCAACCAGATGATGCAGAAAATTTCCGACGCCCTGAAAGCCTGAGGTCGCTGAGAACCGGCCTCAGTCGGTCTCGTCGCCCGTCATCTCCTTGACCCCCAGAGCGTCCGCCAGACGGGTCTTGGCGGAGCCGCGCGCCAGCGGCTTCTGCTGGCTTTCGTGCGGCTTCCAGCCGGCCAGATGGATGATCTCGAAGGTCGCCGGAATACGGCCGTCGGCGTCGCCGTGGCGTTCGGCGTAGAGGGCCGCGGCGCGGGCGAGGACGGCGCGGCTGAGCGGGCGGATCGGGCCGTGCAGCACATTGGTCTCGCCCATGGCGCGCAGATCGCGGACCAGGGCGAACAGGTCCGGGTAGCGAACCGTGAACCGGTCCACGTCGGACACCGGCAGGGCGAAACCGGCCCGCTGCAACAGGGCGGCGCCGTCATAGCCGTCGGCGAAGGGCGAGATCCGCGCCTGGGCGCCGCCGCGCTCGGCCAGTTCGGCGTCAGTCAGGACGGCTCGCAGCTCCTTCAGGGTGCCCGCCCCAAACAGGGTGCCGATGAACAGGCCGTCCGGCTTCAGGGCCCGCCGGATCTGGGCCAGGGCGCCGGGCAGGTCGTTGGCCCAGTGCAGGCTGAGCAGGGAGACGATCAGATCGGTCGATCCGTCCTCCAGCGGCAGGGCGGCGGCGCCCGGCGCGGCGCGTTCGGCGCGCGAGGTCGGCGTGACGACCGCGCCCACCCGGCCGGCGGCGTCGCTGGCGGCCAGGGCCTGGGCGAAGGGGCCGGGATGGGCCGAGAGGTCGACCGCAACGGGAAAGTCGCGCAGGATGGCCTCCAGGCTGCCCGCCGCGTTCTCGGCCGCCCGGACGTGCAGGAAGTCAGCCTCGCCCAATCGATCGGCGGCGCGCGCCAGCCTGGCCTCGCGTCTGCGGGCGTCGAAGATGCGGGGCGGGCCGTCTGAGGGCGCGGGGGAGGCGGTCATGACGGTGCAGGATGGGGTCTGGCGTCGCGCCTGGGAAGGGGCGAGCCGTCAGTTTGGGCGGATGTCAGTCCAGGCAGGCCTTGGCCTGGGCAGGAATCTGGCCGATCTGATCCTGCCGCCGCTGGCCTTCGACAGCCGCGAGGCGACGGCCGCCGCAGGCCTGACTCCGGACGCCTGGAGCCGGATCAAGTTCCTCGAGGCGCCGGTCTGCGACGGCTGCGGCGCGGCGTTCGAGTTCGACGGCGGCGTCTTCGCCGAGACCCGCTGCGCCGCCTGTCTGGCCCAGCCCTACGGTTTCGAACGGGCGCGGGCGGCCTGTGTGTACGATGAGCATTCGCGGGGGCTGATCCTGGCCTACAAACATGGCGACCAGCAGCAGTTCGCGCCTCTGTTCGCGCGCTGGATCGGCCGGGGGGCCGCAGATCTGATCCAGGAGGCGGACGCGGTGGTCCCGGTCCCGCTGCACCCGTTCCGCCTGCTGTCGCGCCGTTTCAACCAGGCGGCGGAGATCGCCCGGCCTCTGGCCCGCGACGCCCGGCTCGACTATCTGCCAGACGCCCTGACCCGCACGACCCACAGCGACAGCCAGGGCGGCAAGAGCCGGCGCGGTCGGCGTCTGAACGTCAGGAAGGTCTTCGCCGTGACCGAGGCCGGGCGTCGGCGCATCAGAGGGCGGCGTATTCTCCTGATCGACGACGTCCTGACCACGGGTGCGACCGGCGAGGCCTGCGCCCGCGCCCTGATCGCGGCCGGGGCGCGGGCGGTGGACCTGGCGGTGATCGCGAGGGTGCGAAACGCCCGTGAACTTATTATGTAGGGCGCTGGTTCATCATGCGGCGGCTCGCCGCTGAAGATGTTTTCTTTCCTGGAGTTCTGATTTGGCCGACGTCGTCATCTACACCAAGCCCGGCTGCCCCTACTGCTACAGCGCCATGGCCCTGCTGAAGAAGAAGGGCGTCGACTATACCGAGATCGTCGCCTCCAACGACCCCGACAAGAAGGCCGAGATGGTCGATAAGTCCGGCGGCCGCATGACCTTCCCGCAGATCTTCATCGACGGCGACCATGTCGGCGGGTCCGACGACATCCACGCCCTGGACCGCGACGGCAAGCTCGACCCGCTGCTGGCGGCCTGACCATGAGCGGCGGGCTCGACATCGCCCTGATCCAGACCCGCACGCCGGCGACGGCTGAGGCGGCCCTGGCGCATGTCGAGCCCCTGATCCGCGAGGCGGCGGCGGGCGGCGCCCGGTTCATCCTGACGCCCGAGGGGACCAATCTGCTCGAACAGCGGCGCGACCGCCGCGACGGGGTCGTCTCGGACGAGGACGCCGACCTCGCCGTGCTGGGCCTGCGTCGTCTGGCGGCGGAACTGGGCGTCTGGCTGCTGATCGGCTCGGCCATCGTCCGATCGGGTCGCGAGGGCGACGACCGGGCGGCTAACCGGTCGCTGCTGATCGACGCTTCGGGCGGGATCGTGGCCCGCTATGACAAGCTGCACGTCTTCGACGTCGATCTGCCGAACGGCGAGAAATATCGCGAAAGCGCGACGGTTCGGCCCGGCGACGGGGCGGCGGTCGCCGACACCCCCTGGGGTCGGCTGGGCCTGAGCGTCTGCTACGACGTGCGCTTTCCCCACCTGTATCGCCAACTGGCCAAGGCGGGAGCCGGAATGATCGCCGTGCCCTCCGCCTTCACCGTCCCGACCGGCGAGGCCCATTGGGAGACCCTGTTGCGGGCGAGGGCCATCGAGACCGGGGCCTTCGTCCTGGCCCCGGCCCAGGGCGGCCTGCACGAGGACGGGCGGCGCACCTGGGGCCGGTCGACCATCGTCGGGCCCTGGGGCGAGATTCTGGCCAGGGCGGACCACGACGATCCTTGCATTCTGACGGCCAAGCTGGACATGGAGGCGGTGGTCAAGGCCCGTGCGGCCGTGCCCGCCCTGACCCACGACCGCGATTTTCTGCCCGTCTGATGCGCCCATGATCCGTTACGCCCTTCGTTGCGACCAGGCCCATGGCTTCGAGGCCTGGTTCGGCTCGTCGTCCGACTATGACGACCAGGCGGCGCGCGGCCTGGTCGAATGCCCCTTCTGCGGCTCCCATTCCGTCGAGAAGGCGATCATGGCCCCTTCGGTCAGCGGCGCGAAAAAATCCGATCCGGCCCCGGACGCGGCGGCCAGAATGCAGACGATGATGATGGAGGCGGCCCGCGAGGTCCGCGCCCATGTCGAGGCGAACTTCGACTATGTCGGCGACACCTTCGCCCGCGAGGCCCGCGACATCCACGAGGGCCGATCCGAGAAACGCGAAATCTACGGCGAGGCCACGCCGGTCGAGGTCAGGAAGCTGAAGGAAGACGGCGTGCCGGTCGCCGCCCTGCCCGCCCCGCCGCCGGACCGGTCCAAGGTCAACTGAGGTGGCCTCGGGGGAGGAGCGCTATCAGGAGTTTGCGCCGCCGCCGACGCTTCGCCCCTTTGTCCGCGTCATCTGGACCTATGCCGCGCCTGAGCCCTCGCCGACGATCCAGCGCATCGCCCCGGACGGCTGTCCCGAACTGGTCTTCGACATCGGCGCCCCCTATGCCGAACAGGGCGAGGACGGGCGGTTCCGCCTGCAGCCCCAGGCCCTGTTCGCCGGCCAGATGACGCGACCGCTGGCCCTGCGGCCGACCGGTCCGACCGAACTGGTCGCCGTCCGTTTCGAGCCAGACGGCGCGCGCGACTTCCTGGGCCGACCGCTCAGGGAGGCGACCGACCGGCGGCGGGACATGGTCGCAAGACTGGCCGGGTTCGCCCCGCCGCCCGGCGCCCCCGCAGACCAGGCGGCGACCTTCGCCGACTGGCTGGACGACCAGAGACGCGGCGCGGACTGGCGTATCGACCCCATCATACGGGCGGAGGTCGGGGCGGCGGGGTCGGAAACCCCGGCGCCGGCCCGGTCCGCGACCGAGCAGCGGGCGCTACAACGCCGGTTCGCCGACCGGGTCGGGGTCTCGCCCCGGCTGTTGCGCTCGATCTTCCGTTTCCGCCGGGTGTTCGATCATGCGGCCCATCCCGGCGAAGACGTGGAGGGCTGGCTGGGAGCGGGTCTGGAGGCCGGCTATTTCGACCAGCCGCAGATGGCGCGCGACTTCCGCCGCTTCCTCGGCTGCACCGCCACCGACTGGGCGCGAGAGCAGCGTGAGCTGGCCCGGGCCATAGCGTCGCAATCCTACAAGCCGTCGGGACCGCATACGAATAGCGTCTTCGTCGGAGAGAGGGAGATCGACCATGCTGACCGTCCTGATGATGACCGCCGCGCTTCAGGCGCCTGACCTGCGTCCAGACCTGGGGTGGATGTCCGGCTACTGGCTGTCCTGCGAAGGGGGCCGTGAAGCGTCCGAGACCTGGACCGATCCACGCCTGAACCTGATGCTGGGCGCCGCGCTGACCGTGCGCGGCGGGCGGGCGGGGTGGGAGCTGTCGCGCATCGGCCCGGTCGATCCGACCCCGCCCGCGTCCCCGGACACGCCACCAAACACGCCGCTGGCCTATTTCGCCCAGCCGGAAGGCCAGGCGCCGGCCGTGTTTCCCGTGATCGAGTCCGGCCCGACCCGCGTGGTGTTCGAACGGGCGGCCGACGACGACTTTCCCAAGCGCGTCGTCTATGAACGCGACGGCGATGTCCTGAACGCCCGGATCGAAGGCGTGCTGGACGGTCAGGAGAGGATCATCCGATGGCGCTTCCAGAAGGCGGAACTGAACAGCCGCTGTCCTCGCTGAGCTGGCGGCCGATGCGGCCGGACGACATCGACGCCGTGGTCGAGGTCGCACGTCTGTCCTTTCCCGACCATTTCGAAGATCGGGCCTGTTTTCAGAACCGGCTGGCGCTTTATCCGCGCGGCTGTTTCGTCCTGGCGGACGGCGATGAACCGGCGAAGGGTTATCTGATCGCCTATCCGTGGCGGGCCGAGGCCGCGCCGCCGCTGAACACGGTGATCGAGGGCCTGCCCGCCGAGCCGGCCCTGATCTATCTGCACGACCTGGCCCTGCACCCCGACGCGCGCGGCGGCGGGGTCACGCGCGCCGTCGTCGAGCGGCTGGCCGAACAGGCTGAGGCGGACGGCTGGCCCGCCATCGCCCTGGTCGCGGTCAATGACGCTGTCGGTTTCTGGACCCGCCATGGGTTCCAGGCCCGCGATATCGCGGGCCTGGAGGAGAAGCTGGCCAGCTATGGCGCCGACGCCCGCTATATGATCCGCGCCCTCTAGTCTCGGTCAGAGGTTCAGGGCGCGCTGACCGCCGGCCCTGACGAACAGGAGCCGCTCCGCCCAAGGCACCTGATGGATGGCGCGCCGTTTCATTTCGCGCTCGCAGACCCGCGGGTCGCCGACATGGTCCGGCGTCAGCACCGCCCGATGGGTCGCGCACCAGGCCCCGCTCGCGCTTCGAATACGCTCGGCCAGAACCAGGGCGTCGCCGGGGCGCGCCATCGAAAGGCCGCGGGCGTCCACATACATGTCGGGCGCGCCGCCCGTCGCCAGAAGCCCCGCCATCATGAGTCCCGTGATCGTCGCCATCGTCGTCTCCATTCCCGTTCGGTTTCACCGTCACGGGAATAGAGGAGGCCGCCGCACCCCACGGATGCGGCCGCCGGGATGAAATATCGGTAAGGCCGCAGCGGGCTTCGAAACGCCTGCTCTGGTCTTTCGGTCCACATGCCTGTAAGAGGCGCGCGCTCCCTGCATGCCTTTTCATGACCAGCGGCCGCCTGCATCCCGGCCGCGCCTTTTCGCGATTATCAAATGAACCTGCGCAACGTCGCCATCATCGCCCACGTCGACCATGGCAAGACCACCCTGGTGGACCAACTGCTCGCCCAGTCCGGCGTCTTCCGAGCCAATGAGGCGACGACCGAGCGCGCCATGGACTCCAACGACCAGGAAAAAGAGCGCGGCATCACCATCCTGGCCAAGTGCACCTCGGTGCTCTGGAACGGCAAGGCCGGCGAAACCCGCATCAACATCATCGACACCCCCGGCCACGCCGACTTCGGCGGCGAAGTCGAGCGCATCCTGGGCATGGTGGACGGCTGCGTCATCCTGGTGGACGCCGAAGAGGGCGTCATGCCCCAGACCAAGTTCGTCCTGACCAAGGCGCTGAAGATGGGCCTGCGCCCGATCCTGTGCATCAACAAGGTCGACCGCGCCCACGCCGATCCGGACCGCGTCCACAACGAAACCTTCGACCTGTTCGCCGCCATCGGCGCGACGGACGAGCAGCTGGACTTCCCCCACATCTACGCCTCGGGCCGCAACGGCTGGGCGACGATGGATCTGAACCAGCCCAACGACAATCTGGCCCCGCTGTTCGACCTGATCGTCGACCACGTCCCGCCGCCGAAGGTGCAGGACAACAAGGACAAGCCGTTCCAGATGCTGAACGTGCTGATCGAATCCGACCCGTTCCTGGGGCGTATCCTGACCGGCCGTATCGAGAGCGGCAAGGCGGTCCCCGGCATGGCGATCCACGCCCTGGACCGTGAAGGCAAGGAAATCGAGCGCGGCCGCATCACCAAGGTGCTGGCCTTCCGCGGCCTGAAGCGTCAGGCCCTGGACGAGGGTTCGGAAGCGGGCGACATCGTCGCCATCGCCGGCATGTCCAAGGCCACCGTGGCCGACACCCTGTGCGCCATGGAAGTCGTCGACGCCCTGCCGGCCCAGCCGATCGATCCGCCGACCATCTCGATGACCGTCTCGGTCAACGACAGCCCCCTGGCCGGTCGCGAAGGCGACAAGGTCCAGTCGCGCGTCATCCGCGACCGCCTGCTGAAGGAGGCCGAAGCCAACGTCGCCATCCGCGTCACGACCACTGAAGGCGGCGACGCCTATGAAGTGGCCGGCCGTGGCGAACTGCAGCTGGGCGTTCTGATCGAGAACATGCGCCGCGAAGGCTTCGAGGTCTCGATCTCGCGTCCGCGCGTGGTCTTCCAGGAAGGCCCCAACGGCGAGAAGATGGAGCCGATCGAAGACGTCATGATCGACGTCGACGACGAGTTCTCGGGCATCGTCATCGAGAAGCTGTCGGCGCGTAAGGCCGAAATGACCGACATGGGCCCGTCGGGCGCCGGCAAGACCCGCATCAGCCTGAAATGCCCGTCGCGTTCGCTGATCGGCTATCAGGGCGAGTTCCTGACCGACACGCGCGGTTCGGGCGTGCTGAACCGGGTGTTCAGCCACTATGAAGCCTACAAGGGCGCGATCGCCGGCCGTCTGAAGGGCGTGCTGATCTCGAACTCGGACGGCGACACGGCGGCTTTCGCCCTGTGGAACCTGGAAGATCGCGGCGTCATGTTCGTCGGCGCCGGCGAGAAGACCTATCAGGGCATGATCATCGGCGAGAACGCGCGCTGGGACGACCTGGACGTCAACCCGATCAAGGGCAAGCAGCTGACCAACGTCCGCGCCTCCGGCAAGGACGAGGCCGTTCGCCTGACCCCGCCGCGCCAGATGTCGCTGGAACAGGCCATCGCCTATATCGACGACGATGAGCTGGTCGAGGTGACGCCGAAGTCCATCCGCCTGCGCAAGCAGACCCTGAACCCGTCGTTCCGCAAGAAGCGCGTTCGCCCGGAGTAATCCGTCACTGACGCGAAGGGGGTTGGGGCCTATAGGTGGCTGACATGACCCTCGTTTCGCCCAGTCTGGATGACCGTCTTGACGAGGCCGCCCGCGCGGAAGATCCGCGCGAGGCGGTCGCGTCCGTTCTGAGGGACAGTTTCGCCGCCGCCCGCGCCCGCGCCGAGCGCAAGCTGGACGGGGGCATGAAGGGGCGCGAGGTCGCCCGCCTGTACGCCACGGCTGCGGACGACATGCTGGCCGCCCTGTGGCGGGTCGCGACCCAGGTCCTGTTCCCCGTCTCGGCCGTCGAGAGCGAACGCCTTTCGCTGGTGGCGGTCGGGGGCTATGGCCGGGGCGTTCTGGCGCCCTATTCCGACCTGGACCTGCTGTTCCTGCGCCCGGCCAAGACGACGCTGCGCGGCGGGACGGTGGTCGAGTTCGTCCTCTATGTGCTGTGGGACCTGGGAATCAAGGTCGGGCCGGCCGTGCGGTCGGTCGAGGAATGCCTGACCCTGGCGCGCACCGACATGACCGTGCGGACCACCCTGCTGGAGGCCCGGCATCTGGCGGGCGACGACCGGCTGTCGGATCTGATGATCAGCCGGTTCCGCGACATGGTGGCCAAGGCCGATCCCCGCCCCTTCATCGCCGCTAAGCTGGAGG
>Ga0209643_1002018_pt1 | contig 14955 bp, 28 predicted proteins | sample AutmiccBRH37_all_FD_187383 | JGI IMG/M metagenome (GOLD analysis project Ga0209643, IMG submission 187383) | Deep subsurface microbial communities from Mt. Terri, Switzerland - Autotrophic microbial communities BRH/37_all (SPAdes) (version 2) | ecosystem: Environmental > Aquatic > Deep... | reverse complement strand
TGCAATACCTGTCTCTGTTCTTCAGGCGGGCCCTTGTGTGGTTTATTCAGTCAAATCGAAAGATAATGACGGATACGAAGCTATTCAGCTTGGATTTGGTGAGAAGAAAGAAAAATCTGCTAATAAAGCTCAGCTTGAATATTATAAAAAGAATGGGTTGAAAGTACCATATTTATTACAAGAGTTTAGAAATTATGAGACTCCAAATTATAAAATTGGCGATGAAATTAGAGTAGAAATGTTTCAAGTCGGAGAAAAAGTAAAAGTATCCGGTAAAAGCAAAGGAAAAGGGTTCCAAGGTGTTATGAAACGTCATAATTTTGGCGGTGTCGGAGGAACAACTCACGGTCAAAGTGATCGTTTAAGAGCTCCCGGATCAATTGGTTCTTCGTCTTACCCTTCAAGAGTTTTTAAAGGAATGAAGATGGCGGGTCGTATGGGTTTCGATAATGTTACAGTTAGGAATCTTAAGGTTGTTAAAGTAGATACAGATAAAAATTTAATATTAGTTCAGGGAGCAGTTCCCGGTGCTATTAATTCAATTGTTACCATTAATAAATAATTGTGTGAAAATGAAACTAGATGTTTATAAAGTTGACGGTACCAAATCTGGTGAAACTATTGAGCTATCGAAAGATATATTCGAGATCGAACCTAATGACCACGTATTATATTTATCAGTGAAAGCGTATTTGGCTAATCAAAGACAAGGTACACATAAGGCTAAAGAAAGAAGTGAAGTAAGAGGCGGCGGTAAGAAACCATGGAGACAGAAAGGCAGAGGCGGCGCAAGAGCCGGTACTTCTCGCTCTCCACTATGGGTCGGTGGCGGTACTATTTTTGGACCAAAACCACGTGATTACACCCAGAAATTAAATAAAAAAGTCGTTTCATTAGCTCGTAAATCGGCTCTTTCTTATAAAGCTAAAGCTAATCAGATTGTTATTGTTGAAGACTTTAACTATGATTCACCAAAAACTAAGAATTTTGCAGATTTATTTGCAGCTCTTAATTTGACAGGTAAAAAGTCTTTATTCTTAACGGATGGTTATAAGGAATTAATTTATAAATCAGGCAGAAATATTCCAAAAGTTAATATATTGGAAGCAAATAAAGCATCTGCTTACGATTTAGTAAATAATCAAGTAGTGGTTCTTCAAAAGAGTGCACTAAAATCATTAGAAAGTACTATTAATTAATATCTGGTTGATAAAGATGCGAAATATTTTAATAAAACCTTTGATAACTGAAAAAATGACCGGCATTAGTGATAAAGATGCTACTAAATATGGATTTCTTGTAGCAGTTGATGCTAATAAGATTTCAATAGCAAAATCACTTAAAGAAAAATTCGATGTTGATGTTGTTTCGGTTAATACAGTACGTTACAAAGGCAAAACAAAGACACAATTTACCCGTAAAGGAAGATTTTCGGGTTCAACACCAAAGTTTAAGAAAGCGATTGTTACCTTAAAAGAAGGTCAAACAATAGATATTTTTGGACAAGCATAGAATTTCCTGAATTGGAGCGAGTTTAAATGGCAATTAGAAAATTAAAACCAAATACGCCCGGAACAAGATTTGCATCTTATTCCACGTTCGAGGAAGTTACCAAATCGACACCGGAGAAATCTTTAACGAGTCCGTTAAAGAAATCAGGTGGTAGAAACAGTGATGGTAGAGTAACTTCTCGTCATAGAGGCGGCGGACATAAGAGAAGATATAGAATTATCGATTTCAGAAGAGAGAAATTCGGAATTCCGGCAAAAGTATTTTCGATTGAATATGATCCGAACAGATCGTCAAGAATTGCATTATTACATTATGCCGATGGTGAAAAGAGATATATTATTGCACCAAACGGATTAAAAGTAGGTGATTCATTAATGTCAGGACCCGGTTCTGAAATTAAAGTTGGTAATGCACTAGCAATAAAAGATTTACCACTTGGCAGTACTCTCCACAACGTTGAGATTAAGCCAGGTAAAGGTGGACAGATTGGAAGATCAGCCGGTACAGCTATTCAATTAATGGCTAAAGAAGGTAAAATGGCTACATTGAAATTACCTTCAGGTGAAGTCAGAATGGTTTCGGTAGAATGTATTGCTACTTATGGTAGTGTAGGAAATGCTGATCACGAGAATATTAGTTTAGGTAAAGCAGGCAGAAGCAGATGGTTAGGAAGAAGACCACATAATAGAGGTGTTACCATGAATCCTGTTGATCACCCGATGGGTGGTGGTGAAGGAAAGACTTCAGGTGGTGGGCATCCGGTTTCTCCATGGGGTCAAAGAGCCAAAGGATTTAAAACTAGAAAGAAAAAGAATCCAACTAATAAATATATTGTTAAGAGAAGAAAATAGAGTAGGATATGCCAAGATCAGTCAAAAAAGGTCCATTTATAAGCGTCAAATTAATGCAGAAAGTTAGAAAGCTCAACGAGACTAATCAAAAAAAGATTATTAAGACTTGGAGCAGAGCGAGTACAATTTCTCCGGAATTCGTGGGACACACTATTGCTGTCCATAACGGTAAACAAATGATACCGGTGTATGTATCTGAAAATATGGTCGGTCATAAGTTAGGTGAGTTTTCTCCGACAAGAATATTCAGAGGTCATCCGGGAACTAAAGCTGAAAAAGCGTCAAAAGTAAAGTGATTATAGGATAAAGATAATGGAAGCTAAAGCTACTCATAGATATATTGGTTCATCACCACGCAAAATGCGCTTAGTGATTGATTTAATCAGAGGAAAATCTGTTAATCAGGCGATTGAAATACTTCACTTCAATCCTAAACATGCATCAAAGCCTGCTGAAAAAGTATTACGTTCAGCCGTATCTAATCTTATGAATAAAGACGAAAATACAAAGCATGATGCATCGGATATGGTTGTTAAAGAAGCATTTGTAAATCAGGGACCAACATTGAAGAGAATTTCACCCGCGCCAATGGGCAGGGCTTATAGGATTAGAAAACGTTCTAACCACTTAACCATAGTGGTCGCAACAAAAAGTTAATTTTAGGAGGATTTTTTGGGTCAGAAGACACATCCAATCGGTTTTAGAGTCGGTATTATTAGAGGCTGGGAATCTAACTGGTATGAAAATAAGAGTTATGCCGGTAAATTAGCCGAAGACAGGAAATTAAGAATTTATATTCGTAAGAGACTCCAAAATGCTGGTATTTCATCAATTATTATTGACCGTACCTCGAAGAATGTAATTATTACAATTCATACTTCAAGACCTGGCGTTGTAATTGGAAAAAGCGGTAAAGAAATTGCACAGATTGAGCAGGAATTGAAATCTATTACTGACAAAGAAGTTAAAGTTCAGATTACAGAGATCAAAAGACCGGAACTTGATGCTTACCTAGTAGCAGAGAATATCGCAAAGCAGCTTGAGGGAAGAATATCATTCAGAAGAGCAATGAAGCAAGCAATTACTTCAGCTATGAGAATGGGAGCCGAAGGTATTAGAATTATGTGTGCTGGTCGTCTCGGCGGGGCAGAAATGGCTCGTACCGATCAGTATAAAGAAGGTAGAATTCCGTTGCATACAATTAGAGCTGATATAGATTATGCTACTGCAACAGGAAATACGATTTACGGAGCCATCGGTGTAAAAGTGTGGATTTGCCGTGGTGAAATTTTAGGTAAAAGATTATCGGAATAAGGAGTATTCTCTATGTTAATGCCGAAAAGAGTAAAATATAGAAAAGCGCAACGCGGAAGTAGAGCCGGTAAAGCTATGAGAGGTCATTTGGTTGCATTTGGTGATTTCGGATTGAAAGCTCAGCAAGATGGCTGGATTACAAGCCGTCAAATTGAAGCATGCAGAGTTGCTCTATCAAGAAAAATGAAAAGAGATGGTAAAGCTTGGATTAGAATTTTTCCTGATAAGCCAGTTTCTAAGAAACCGCTCGAAACAAGAATGGGTAAAGGTAAAGGTGCACCTGAATTTTGGGTCGCTGTGGTTAAGCCCGGAAGAATTTTATTTGAAGTTAATGGTGTAGATAAAGCTACTGCTCATGAGGCCTTAGAGTTAGCGGCTCATAAATTGCCAATTAAAGTTAAAATTGTTCAAAGACCAGATTACGAATCATAAAATAGGGTTGCGAAATGAAGATTTACGAAATTAGAGAAATGACGACTGATGAAATCACCAAACGAGTTTTGGAAGAAGAAGGGAATTTGATTGATTTAAGATTTCAGCACGAGTTAAAAAATTTATCTAATACTGCAAAATTGCGTAATGTCAAAAAAGATATTGCAAAATTAAAAACGGTTCTTAAAGAGCGTGAATTGCAGGATTTGAAAACCTCAAAGGAAAATAAAGAAGGAGTCAATTGAGTTCTATGCTTACAAGAACATTAAGAAAAGTAAGGATTGGCACCGTAGTTAGTAATAAGATGAATAAAAGCATTTTGGTTGCGATAGAAAGACGTGTAGCTCATCCTCTATACAAGAAATATTTTAAGAGTACTACAAATTTAATGGCTCATGATGAAAAGAACGAGTGCAGCATAGGCGACGTAGTGAAAATTATGGAAACACGTCCTTTGAGCAAAAGAAAAAAATGGCGCCTTGTAGAAATTGTAGAAAAAGCTAAGTAAAAGTTCAGGAGTTTTTATACCATGATTCAAGAAGAAAGCAATTTAGTAGTTGCCGATAATTCAGGAGCTAAAAAGATCAGGTGCATTCGTGTTCTTGGTGGCAGTAATAGAAGATATGCTTCTGTAGGTGACTTGATTGTAGTAAGTGTTAAATCTGCCATACCGGGCGGAGGTGTCAAAAAAGGAGAAGTTTCTCGTGCTGTTGTTGTTAGAACTAAAAAAGAAGTTCGTCGTACTGACGGTTCTTATATTAGATTTGATGAAAACGCAGCCGTACTCTTAAATGCACAAAATGAACCAAAAGGAACACGTATTTTCGGACCTGTTGCCAGAGAATTAAGAGATAAGAAATTTATGAAAATCGTCTCTTTGGCTCCAGAGGTTCTTTAATAAGGGAAATAAAAATGAAGATTCGTAAAAATGATAATGTAGTTGTTTTAGCCGGAAATGCTAAAGGTAAAACCGGAAAGATTTTGAAGGTATTTCCTGAGGTTAATCGGGTAATAGTTGAAGGCGTTAATATACGCAAGCGACACACAAAGCCATCGCAGAAGAATCAGCAAGGTGGTATAATTGAAAAAGAAGCTCCAATTAATGTTTCTAACGTGGCAATTTTAGACCCAAAATCCAATAAAGCTTCGCGAGTTGGTGCTAAAGTGATTATCGATGAAAAAACCGGTAAACAGAAAAGAGCTAGAATAAGCAAAGCCAGCGGCGAAATGTTGCAATAATTAAAGGTTTATGAGAGAAATGGCAAAGACAAAAGAAAAAGTAGAAAAAACTGAAAAACAAGGCAAGAAAGCTAAAGCACCTGTGGAAGCTCCGGCTCCTAAAGAAGCTGCCGCTCCACAGCCTAAGATTCCTGCTCGTTTATATGAAAAATATAAAACTGAGATTGTTCCTAAATTAAAAGAACAATTTTCTTACAAGAGTGTTATGCAGGTTCCGCGTCTTCATAAGATTGTTATTAATATGGGTGTGGGAGAAGCCGCTTCGGATCAGAAATTACTAGACGAAGCGATTAAAGACCTTGAAACAATTACCGGTCAAAAACCTTCTGTTAGAATAGCTAAAAAAGCTATCTCGAATTTCAAACTTCGTGAAGGAATGAAAATTGGTGCTAAAGTAACTCTAAGAACTGATATCATGTATGAATTTCTTGATAGATTTATATCATTAGTTCTTCCACGAGTTCGTGACTTTAAAGGAATTCCTGATAAGTCGTTTGATGGAAGAGGCAATTATACACTTGGTTTGAAAGAACAAGTTATTTTCCCCGAAATCAATGCAGATAAAGTAACTAAAATTTTAGGAATGGATATAACATTCGTTACATCGGCTAAGACAGACAAAGAAGCATTTGAATTATTAGCTGCATTTGGAATGCCTTTCCGTAAAAAGGAAATTAATTAAAGGTTATTATATGGCAAGAAAAAGTTTGTTAGCTAGAGAAGCAAAAAGAAAAGTATTGGTCGCTAAATTTGCTGAAAAGAGAAAAGAATTAAAAGAAAATGGTGATTATGATGCTTTGCAGCTTCTACCAAGAAATTCTGCAAAAGTAAGATTACATAATCGATGCCAAATTTCAGGAAGGCCAAGAGCATATTATAGAAAATTTGGAATTTCACGACTCGTTTTCAGGGAAATGGCTCTTAAAGGTGAAATTCCCGGTGTAAAAAAATCAAGTTGGTAATAAGAGGAGAATTAGTAAATGCCAGTTAACGACCCGATTGCAGATTTTCTAACAAGAATAAGAAATGCAGTTAAAGCACGTAAAAAAGTTGTGGATATTCCTTCATCTAAAATGAAAGTAAGCTTAGCTGAAATATTAAAAGCTAATAGGTTTATTAAAGGGTATTCTATAGTTGAAGATAATAAACAGAACGTATTAAAGGTTCAGCTTCAGTATATTGGTGGTGTGCCTTCAATTAGCGGATTGAGAAAAATTAGTTCTCCCGGTTTAAGAAGATATACCGATAAAAATGGTATTCCTAGAGTCTATAATGGTTTAGGTATTGCAGTGGTATCGACTTCAAAAGGATTATTAACAGATAAACAAGCAAGAAACGAATCTGTCGGCGGTGAAATAATCTGCCATATTTGGTAAAATTTGTGAGGAATAAGAAGTGTCAAGAGTTGGTAAAAAACCGGTAAACGTAAAAGACGTAACAGTTACCTTAGCTGATGGTTTTGTTAAGGTTAAAGGTAAGCTTGGTGAGCTTCAGACTAAAGTTCATCCGAATATGAAAATTGAAATTCAAGATACTGAATTAATTGTATCGCGTCCGGATGAAACAAAAGTAAATAAAGCACTTCATGGATTAACTAGAGCTTTAATACAGAATATGGTTACTGGAGTAACTGAAGGTTACGTTAAAACATTGGATATAGTAGGTGTTGGTTTCAAAGCAGAAGCAAAAACTAATGGTGTGTTATTTAACTTAGGTTTTTCACATCCAATCTTTTTCCAAGTTCCGGAAGAAGTGAAATTAGATGTTGTAACTCCAACACAATTAAAAGTATCCGGAAGTGATAAAGAATTAATTGGCTTAGTAGCTGCAAAAATTCGTTCACTCAAGAAACCTGAACCTTATAAAGGTAAGGGTATTAAATACTCTAATGAAGTTATCATTCGTAAAGCTGGTAAAACAGCCGGCAAGTAACAGCAGGAGACAGGAAATAAAATGTTTTTAAAGGATAATCAGAAAAGAGCAAGAAAAAAAATACGTGTACGCAAAAAATTATCTGGTACTTCAGAACGTCCTCGTTTAGCAGTATATAGAAGTTTAGATAAAATTTATGCGCAGATCGTAGATGATTCTAAAGGTGTTACTTTAGTTGCTGCATCTTCATTAACTAATGAATTAGCTGAAGAGCTAAAAGTAACAAAGACGAAAGTTGCCAAAAGCAAATTAGTCGGAAAGTATATTGCCAAAATTGCAATAGAAAAAGGAATCGAAACTGTAGTATTCGACAGAAGCGGCTATGAATATCATGGCAGAATACAAGCATTAGCAGAAGGTGCAAGAGAAGGCGGTTTGAAGTTTTAATAAATATACTGCCGGGTCGTCTAATGGCAGGACAGCGGCCTTTGGAGCCGTATGTGGAGGTTCGAATCCTCCCCCGGCAGCCAAATATTAATTCAATTTTAAGACGAATTTAATCGGAATAGAGTGAAATGAATTTAAAGTACAAAAAAGTTTCAGGCTTAGATAATCTGAAGGAAAAGATTGTTCATATCAATAGAGTTGCTAAGGTGGTTAAAGGTGGTAGAAGATTCAGCTTTAACGCTATTGTTGTAGTTGGCGATGGTAATGGACATGTAGGTATTGGTATGGGTAAAGCTAATGAAGTAACCGATGCTATTTCCAAAGGTGTTGATGATGCTAAGAAAAACGTATATAAGGTTCCAATTATTAAAGGAACTGTACCTCATACCATAATTGGAAAATTTGGAGCCGGAAGAGTATTATTGAAACCAGCTACTCCGGGTACAGGTGTAATTGCTGGCGGTGGAGTTCGTGTAGTTTTAGAATCTGCCGGCATTCAGGATATCTTAACCAAATCTCTCGGTTCTAGTAATCCTCATAATCAGGTTAAAGCTACTTTAATGGGTCTTCTTAATCTTATTGACGCTCGTTCTATGGCATACAAACGTGGTATGAAAGTTAATGAATTGTTTAATTTATAATTGAGGATTCTATGGCTAAGAAATTAAAAGTTACGCAGACAAAAAGTGTTATTGATAGACCAAAAGGGCAGAAATTAACTATTGAAGCTCTCGGATTGGGCAGACCCCATTATTCAGTTACAAAAAATGATACTCCTCAGATTAGAGGTATGATAAAGAAAGTATCGCATCTTGTTAAAGTAGAGGAAATTGAAGAATAAAGAGGATTAAATGGATATTTTAAGTAATTTAAAACCTGCAGAAGGTTCTGTAAAAAAAGTAAAAAGAATTGGACGTGGTCAAGGTTCAGGACATGGTGGAACCTCTACAAAAGGTATGAATGGACAAAATTCACGTTCAGGTGCTAAGCATAGAGCTTGGTTTGAAGGTGGTCAGATGCCTTTGCAGAGAAGAATTCCTAAACGTGGATTCAATAGCCCGTTCAAAGTGTATTTTCAAATAGTTAATTTAGCTAAATTACAAATGTTGGTTGAAAACAAAAAATTTGAAGATGGTATAGTAAACGCTGTAACTCTATATAAGAACAACTTAATATCAAAAGCCGGTGCTCCTTATAAAGTATTGGGCAATGGCGATTTAAAAGTTAAATTAAATGTAGAAGCACATGCTTTTAGTGCTACTGCAAAAGAAAAAATTGAAGCCGCTGGTGGAACAATTAAAGAGATAAAAATTTAATGGCTACTGTACAGGAAACCTTTAGAAATATTTTCAAAATTCATGAATTGCGTCAGAGAATTTTATATACTCTCGCTCTTCTATTAATAGTACGCATAGGTGCGCACGTTACATTGCCCGGTATCGATACATCATTACTTTCGGAGGCGATGAAAAATCAGTCTGCAAATAGTCTTTTTGGTTTATATGATCTATTTGTGGGCGGTGCATTTTCTAATGCTGCTATTTTAGCACTTGGCATTATGCCATATATCAGTGCTTCTATTATCATACAGTTAGGTGGAGCAGTAATACCTTACTTCCAAAAACTCCAGAGAGAAGGAGAAGACGGAAGAAAGAAAATTACTCAGCTCACGCGATATGGAACTGTCCTAATTTCTGCGCTTCAATCTTGGGGTGTTACTATTCACTTGATGAGTCTTCAAGTAAATAATATGCCTATTGTTCCTGAAGCTGTTAGAGGAATTACTTGGACATTATCTACTATTGTTCTTCTCGTTGCAGGTACCGTATTTACAATGTGGTTAGGTGAGCAGATTACTGATAAAGGTATAGGAAATGGTATTTCCTTAATCATATTTATCGGTATTATTAATCGGTTCCCATTTGCATTGATTGATGAATACAGATTAATTGCTGCAGGACAAAGAAATATTGTTGTCGAAGTAGTAATTTTAGTAATCATGGTTCTTGTAATTGCCGGAGTGGTACTTGTTACTCAAGGCACTAGAAGAATACCTGTTCAATATGCAAAAAGAGTAGTGGGCAGAAAAGTTTATGGCGGTGTAACTCAATATATTCCATTAAGAGTTAATACAGCCGGAGTAATGCCGATTATTTTTGCGCAGGCAATTATGTTCTTGCCATCAACATTATTATCATTTTTCCCAAATAATGAATTTGTAGCTAGCATTGCAGGATATTTTAATTATACTTCACTTGTATATGCTTTTATTTATGCATTAATGATTATATTCTTTACATATTTTTATACTGCAATTGCATTTAATCCGCAGGATGTAGCAGAAAATATGAAAAAGCAGGGTGGATTTATTCCCGGAATTAGACCCGGAAAGCAAACATCCGAATTTATTGATAATATATTAACAAAAATTACATTGCCCGGTTCAGTATTCTTGGCGATAATAGCTGTAATGCCATCTTTTATTGCTAAGTTTGGTGTTTCAGGAAGTTTTGCTTCATTCTTTGGCGGTACAAGTTTATTAATTATGGTAGGTGTTGCATTGGATACTTTGCAGCAGATCGAATCCCATTTATTAATGCGCCATTACGATGGTTTTATGAAATCGGGCAAGATGAAAAGCAGAAGGTCTTAGGCGGTTAACTTAAGTGGTAATAATTAAGACAAAGAAAGAGATTGATAAGATACGCGAAAGTTGTAGAATTGTAGCTGAAACTCTACAATTAGTAAAAAGTTATTCAAAGCCGGGTGTTACGACTTTGGAATTAGATAGAATAGCAGAAGATTATATTTTAAGCAATAACGGTATTCCGGCATTCAAAGGATATTCACAAGCCGGTTCATTTGATTTTCCGGGTACTATTTGTTCTTCAATTGATGATGAGGTTGTTCACGGGATTCCCGGAGATAGAAAACTTATTGAAGGTGAGATTATTTCTATTGATGTTGGTGTAGAAAAAGATCACTATTTCGGAGATGCAGCTTTAACGGTAGCGATCGGAGAAATATCAAAAGAGAAAGCTCTATTAATGAAAATTACCGAAGAAAGTTTGTATCTTGGTATAGAACAAGCGATTCCAAAGAATCGAGTTGGTGATATCTCTGCAGCAGTACAGGAGCATGTAGAAAAATATGGTTTCTCGGTTGTAAGGGATTTATGTGGACATGGAGTAGGGAAGTATCTTCATGAATCTCCGCAGATACCGAACTTCGGGAAGCGCGGTACCGGTTCTGTACTCAAAGAAGGAATGACAATTGCGATAGAGCCTATGATTAATTTAGGTTCACACAAAGTAAGTGTTGCCAACGATGGCTGGACTGTTCATACGGTTGATGGTTTAGCTTCTGCTCATTTTGAGCATTCGATAGCAATAATAAATGGAAAACCGGAAATTTTAACAAAGTGCTAAATTATGGCTAAACAAGGTTCAATAAAAGTTGACGGGATTGTATCTGATACATTGCCAAATGCACATTTCAAAGTGAAATTGGAAAATGGACATGAAATACTTGCCCATATTTCCGGTAAAATGAGAATGCACTTTATAAAGATTTTAGTGGGTGATAAGGTAGCAATTGAATTATCTCCTTATGATTTAAATAAAGGTCGAATTACATATAGGTATAAATAACGGAGAAGAAATGAAGGTTAGAGCATCTGTTAAGAAAATATGCGAACATTGCAAGATAATTAAGAGAAAAGGGACTGTAAGAGTAATCTGCAAGAATCCAAAACATAAACAAAGACAAGGTTAAACCCTAATTAGGAGGCTATTGATTTGGCTCGTTTAGCTGGTATCGATTTACCAAAACAAAAAAAAGTTTTTATCGGATTGACCTATATATACGGTATAGGCAGGAAAACTTCTTATGAAATACTCGAAAAAGCCGGCGTTAATCCGGAAAAGAGAGTTAATGAATTAACCGAAGAAGAAATTGCACAGATACGTACAATAATGACTTCGGATCACAAAGTTGAAGGTGCTTTAAGAAGTGAAATTCAACAAAATATTAAAAGATTGATGGATATTGGTTCCTATCGAGGAGTACGTCATAGAAGAAGTCTCCCTGTTAGAGGTCAAAGAACTAAGACCAATTCCAGAACTCGTAAAGGTAAACGTAAAACTGTAGCCGGCAAGAAAAAAACTCCGGCTAAGAAGTAGTAATAAATAATTTCAAAGGGAGTTAGATTTGGCTAAAGTTGCTAAAAAGACAAAGAAAAAAGTCCATGTTGATGCTGTTGGTGTGGCTCATGTGAAAGCTTCATTTAATAATGTTATTGTAACGGTTTCTGATATTTACGGAAATACAATCTCATGGTCATCTGCAGGTAAAAACGGGTTTAAGGGTTCTAGAAAGAACACTCCTTTTGCAGCTCAGGTAACCGCAGAAGCAGCAGCAAAAGAAGCATACGATTTGGGTTTGAGAAAAATTGACGTATTTGTAAAAGGACCCGGCTCGGGTAGAGAAGCTGCCATCAGAGCTCTTAATACTGCCGGATTACAGATATTATCAATAAAAGACAGTACGCCTATACCACATAATGGCTGCCGACCACCAAAACGTAGAAGAGTTTAATAGGAGAAAATTTAGATGGCAAGATACACAGGTTCTAGCTGCAAATTATGCAGAAGAGAAAAACAAAAATTATTTCTAAAGGGTTCTAAATGTACATCTGAGAAATGCCCGTTAGAAAAGAGAAACTATCCTCCGGGTCAGCATGGGCAGTCACGCAGATCTAAATTTTCGGAGTATGGTCTTCAGTTACGTGAAAAACAGAAAGTTAAAAGAATTTATGGTATTTTAGAAACGCAATTTGAAAATCTTTTTGATAAAGCTAACAAGATGAAAGGTATTCCCGGTACGAACCTAATTAAGCTTCTTGAAAGAAGACTTGATAATACAGTTTACCGTCTTGGATTTGCCCCATCAAGAAAAGCTGCGCGTCAGTTGATTACTCATCGTCATTTTACTGTAAATAGTACGCTTGTTGATATCCCTTCTTACTTATTGAAACCAGGGGATAAAATTAGTGTCCGCGATAACAGCAAGAAACTTGATGTAATTCATAATTCATTAAGAAAAACAAAAGATAACGTATATAATTGGCTTACAGTTGATAAAGCTGCTCTTGCAGGTTCTTTTATTCAAGTTCCGGAGAGAGAAGATATTCCATTGACTGCAAATGAGCAACTAATTGTAGAGTTATATTCTAAGTAATTTGAAATTTAATAAAGAGGATACTAAATGAGCTATCCGTTTATAAAAATTCCTGAAGGTGTTGTAATTGATGACTCCTCAAATTCTACTGATTTTGGAAGAATTTTTATCCAGCCGTTAGAAAGAGGATTTGGTGTTACATTAGGTAATTCTTTAAGAAGGGTATTAATATCATCTTTAACCGGTGCTGCTTTTACTGCAGTAAAGATTGAAGGTGTTTTGCATGAATTTGCTACCGTTCCGGGAGTTGTTGAAGATGTAACCGAAATTATCCTTAATCTCAAAAAAGTGAGATTAAAAATAAACAACAAGAAGACCACTTCATGTGAATTGTCTTTAAATGGTTCAAAAGAATTCACCGCAGCAGATATTCAGAAAGCATGCCCTGATATTGAGATTCTAAATCCGGATCAGCATATTGCTTCGCTTACAGGTGATGCAAAATTTAATATAGAATTACGTTTTGGTATTGGTAAAGGTTACGTGCCTTCATTAGAGCAGAAAATACCGGATCAGACAATTGGAATAATCCCGATTGATTCTATTTTTACACCGATTGTGAATGTAAAATATGATATTGAAAACGTTCGTATCGGCGAAAAGAATGATTATGAAAAATTAACTCTTGATATAAGAACAGACGGTTCGATTACACCTTTGGAAGCATTATCCGGAGCCGCAAAAATTCTTAAAGATCATATAAATTTGTTTATTAATTTCGATAACGAACAAGAAGAAGAAAAAGAAGAAAGCAAAGAAGATGCTGAAACTGAGAGAATTAGAAAAATCTTGATTACAAGTGTTGATGATCTCGAGTTAAGCGTCCGCTCTCATAACTGTCTTAAAGCAGCTAATATTAAATATTTAGGTGATTTAGTAAGACGCGATGAAAGTGAAATGCTTAAATTCAGAAACTTCGGAAGAAAGTCTTTAGCCGAATTGATTGAGATTGTAGAGAATTATAATCTTGAGTTTGGTATGGACGTTGATAAATACATTAAAGAAAAATCAGATAAAAATTAGTCATACCTGGAGAAGTTTTAAATGAGACACGGAATTAAAGGAAGAAAGCTTGGAAGAACTGCCAGTCATAGAAAAGCTACATTAAGAAACTTAGCTATGGCGCTTCTAAAACATAAAAAAATTAAAACTACCTTAGCAAAAGCAAAGGAACTGCGCACGTACGTAGAGCCAATGATTACTAGAGCTAAAGTTGATTCAGTTGCTAATAGAAGAGTTACGGCTCAAGATATTAATGATAAAGAGTTGGTAAAAGAATTATTTTCTTCTATTGTTGAAAAAGTAGCTGATCGTCCCGGTGGTTATACTAGAGTTGTTAAATTGGGTCAGAGACTTGGTGATGCAGCTGAAATGGCTATTATTGAATTAGTTGATTTCTCTGAAATATCAATTGAGAAAGCAAAAGCTAAGAAGAGCGAAGAACCTGCAGAAAAAGAGAAGAAAGAAAAATCTACTAAAGCTAAAGCTGATAAGGCAGAAGCTAAGGAAGAAGCAAAAGTAAAGAAAGAAGCCAAACCTAAAAAGGAAAAAGCATCTGTATCAACTAAAGCTAAATCTTCAGCTAAGAAAACACAAATAGCAAATAAGACTGTTTAGTTTCCTTAAAAATTAAGGATTATTAAAAGAGCAGACGTTTGTTCAAAAAACGCTGCTCTTTTTTATTTTATGAAAGAAATAATATTTTTAAAACCTGTTTATAAGCTATCAGAAGTGCCAACAGACGAATTGCCTGAAGTAATACTATGTGGTAGATCGAATGTAGGTAAATCTTCTTTTATCAATACTCTTTTTAATAAAAAGAATCTCGCTAAAACTAGCTCAACCCCCGGTAAAACTCGCTCAATTAATTATTACTTAGTTGATAATAATTTTTATATGATCGATCTTCCAGGATTTGGTTATGCTAAAGTAAGCAAGAGTGAAAGAGATTCTTGGAAAAAAATGGTTAATAGTTTTTTCGAAAGAAAAGTAGAAAAGAGAATTGCTATTCATCTTATTGATTCGCGTCATAAACCGATGGAGCCGGATT
>Ga0209643_1002017_pt1 | contig 14958 bp, 15 predicted proteins | sample AutmiccBRH37_all_FD_187383 | JGI IMG/M metagenome (GOLD analysis project Ga0209643, IMG submission 187383) | Deep subsurface microbial communities from Mt. Terri, Switzerland - Autotrophic microbial communities BRH/37_all (SPAdes) (version 2) | ecosystem: Environmental > Aquatic > Deep... | reverse complement strand
GTCGGCCCGTCCTGGTCAATTTCACCGCCGACTGGTGCGTCACCTGCAAGATCAACGAGCGCGCGGCCCTGTCCTCGCCCCGCGTCGCCGAAGCGTTGAAGACGGCGAACGCCGTCTATCTGGTCGCAGACTGGACCCGGCGCGACGACGCCATCACCCGCGAGCTGGAACGGCGCGGCCGCTCGGGCGTGCCCCTGTATCTGCTGTATCCGGCGAACGGCGGCGAACCCCGCATCCTGCCGCAACTGTTGACCGAGGGCGTGGTGGTCGAGGCGTTGAAGGCGGGGTGAGGTTCGCCCCCGGCGCCTAGACCTCGGGCGCCGGCGGGGCGGTGATGACCTCGACATTGTCGTTCAGCAGATAGGACAGTTCTGACAGGGCCGTGGCGCGTTCGGCCGGGGTGGTCGCGGCCTGGACGGCCTCGATCTTTTTCGGGATGTCCTCGGAAATGCCGCGCAGGATGCATTTCAGGTCGCCGTCGGTGCCGCGCTGTTTCAGAATCAGGTGGCCCTGCATGTCCAGCGCCGCCAGTTCGGCCGCCTGGGCCTTGAAGCCGGCGAAGGCCTGGCCGGTGAAGAAGGCCGCGTCCTCGGCCGCCTTTGACGCCGCCCAACCGTCGACCATGGTCTTCAGCGCGCCGGACCGGGCCACGATGTCCGAAAACAGGGGCTCGCCGGCGACCGACACGGGGGCGCCGACCGCCGCGGGGGGCGTTTCGGCCGCCAGGGCGACGGCGGGATTGGACATCGACAGGGCGATCGTGAGAGCAAGGCCGCAGGACATGGGGTACCTCTGGGGGTGACTTCCTGTTTCAGCGTCGGCTAGGACGTTGGACCGGCATACGCCCCAGCCGTAAACGAGTGTTTACCATCTCTCTCCCCAGAGGACGCCAATGACCCGCCCGAGCCGCGACGACGCCTGGACGACCTTCGACCAAACCGCCGCCCAAGCCGGCGAGACGCGCATTCTGGACCAGTTCGCCGCCGACCCCGACCGGCTGGCGCGGATGTCGGTCGAGGCGGCGGGTCTTTATCTGGACCTGTCGAAACAGAGCTGGACCCGCGAGGCCTTCGAGGCCTGTCTGGACCTGGCCCGCGCCTGCGACGTCGAGGGACGCCGCGCCGCCCTGTTCGCCGGCGAGGCGGTCAATCTGACCGAGGGCCGGGCCGTGCTGCACCCGGCCCTGCGCGCGGCGCCGGGCGCCGACTTCAAGGCCCTGGGCGAGCCGGTCTCGGCCGAGGTCGAGGCCGTGCGCGCGGACATGAGGACCTATGCCGAGGCGGTCCGATCGGGCGCCGAGTCGGGCGCAACCGGTCGCCGGTTCGAGGCCATCGTCCATGTCGGCATCGGCGGGTCGGATCTGGGACCGCGCGTGGTCTGGGACGCCCTGCGCCCGCTGGACCCGGCCATCGACCTGAGGTTCGTCGCCAATATCGACCCGCGCGACATGGCCGAGGCCCTGACCGGCCTGGACCCCGAGACCACCCTGGTGGTGGTCGTGTCCAAAACCTTCACGACCCAGGAAACCCTGGCCAACGCCGAGGCGGCCAAGGCCTGGCTGGCCGCCGCCCTGCCGGCCGAGGGGATGACCAAACACTTCATCGGAGTGACGGCGGCGCCGGAAAAGGCGGGCCAGTTCGGTTGCGGCCGCACCTTCGCCTTCCGCGACTGGGTCGGCGGCCGGTATTCGCTGTGGTCGGCGGTCAGTCTGTCGTGCGGCATCGCCCTGGGCTGGGACGTGTTCGAGGCCATGCTGGCCGGGGCAGCCGCCATGGACGACCATTTCGTCGCCGCCCCGCTGGAAAAGAACGCGCCGGTCCTGCTGGCCCTGGCCCAAGTGTTCAACGTCGATGGCCTGGACCGCCCGGCGCGCACCGTGGCGCCCTATGCCCACGCCCTGCGCCGCCTACCCTCCTTCCTGCAGCAGCTGGAGATGGAATCGAACGGCAAGCGGGTGCATCGCGACGGCACGCCTGTGACGCGCCAGACCTGCCCCGTGGTGTTCGGCGAACCGGGCACCAACGGCCAGCACGCCTTCTTCCAGCAGATCCACCAGGGGCCGCAGATCGTCCCGGCCGAGTTCGTGATCGTGGCCCAAACCTTGACTGGGGGTACGCATGCTGACGCACCCGAGTCACCCCTGTGGTCGAACGCCCTGGCCCAGGGTCAGGCCCTGATGCTGGGCAAGACCACCGAGGCGGCCAAGGCCGAGGGCCTGGCCCAGGGCCTGTCGGAAGAGGAGGCGAGCCGGCTGGCGCCCCATCGGACCTTCACCGGAAACCGGCCCTCGACCGCCATCGTCATGGAGCGTCTGACGCCCCAGACCCTGGGCGCGCTTCTGGCCCTCTACGAGCACAAGACCTTCGTCGAGGGCGTGATCTGGGACATCAACAGCTTCGACCAGTGGGGCGTCGAACTGGGCAAGGTCCTGGCCAGGGCGATCCTGAAGGACGTCGACGCCGGCGGCCCCTCAACCGATCTGGACCCGTCCACCGCCGCCCTGATGACGCGGCTGATGGGCTGAGCCTCAGCCCGGCCGCGCGGCGTCTATGGTCAGCACCCGCCGGGGGGTTCGCCATCCGGCGGGCGGCGACCGATGCAGCACCACCGGAAAGTCGGGCCAGGCCTCCCAGCCCGGCGCCGTCCCCTTCATGATCGCCACATCCCCGGGCTGAAGGGTGCGGACGCGACGGCGCGTGCCGATCCTGCGGCCGTCCAGATCCTCGCCGATCTCCCCGGCGAAAGCCCATTCCGGCCCCGGCCCGGCATAGGCGAGGATCAGGCGCACCGACACCGCATCCTGGTGAAAGCGCGGGCAGGCGCGGTGGGTCACCGTCTCGCAGCGCGCGCGCCAGGCCTCGCACCCGCTGATCGCCGCGACGATCTCGCCCAGTCCCTGAATATCCCGCAGCAGCCAGTCCGGCGCCGGGCCGGACGGGGCGATCCATCGCCCGTCGCACTCGGCGGTGAAGTGGGCTGGCGCGTCGTCCCGAGGCGGGGCGTCGGCCGGAAAGGGGCTCGGCCTGGACCAGATCGCCATCCGCACCTGGGGCTCGAACAATGTGGTGAAGACCGTGGGCCCGAGCCCCTGGACGACAGCGCCAACCGCCATGGAGAACCTTGCTGACCGTGAACGTTATACTATAACGTAACTCTCACAGTCGCCTGGCTATGGTCAAGCTCGGCGAGACCCAGCGTCGAGAGCCCCATGTCCGTATTCCGCAAACTGCCCGTCACCGTCCTGTCCGGCTTCCTGGGGGCCGGCAAGACCACCCTGCTGAACCATGTGCTGTCCAATCGCGACGGACTGAGGGTCGCCGTCATCGTCAACGACATGAGCGAGGTGAACATCGACGCGGCCCTGGTGCGGGACGGCGGCGGGGCCGACCTGTCGCGGACCGAGGAACGGCTGGTGGAGATGTCGAACGGCTGCATCTGCTGCACCCTGCGCGAGGATCTGCTGATCGAGGTCGGCAAGCTGGCGCGCGAGGGGCGGTTCGACCATCTGCTGATCGAATCCACCGGGATTTCGGAGCCCATGCCGGTGGCCGCCACCTTCGACTTCCGCGACGAGGACGGTTTCAGCCTGGCCGATCTGGCGCGGATCGACACCATGGTCAGGGTGGTGGACGCCTTCAACTTCCACCGCGACTATCCGTCGACCGACCGGTTGAAGGCGCGCGGCGAACATCTGGGCGAGGACGACGAACGCACGGTCGCCAATCTGCTGATCGACCAGATCGAGTTCGCCGACGTGATCGTGCTGAACAAGACCGATCTGCTGGATGCGGCCGCCCTGGGCGTGCTGAAGGCGATGATGACCCAGTTCAACCCCCGCGCCCGGATCGTCGAGGCGGTGCGGGGCGCCGTGCCCCTGGATCAGGTGATCGGCACGGGCCTGTTCGACATGGAGCGGGCCGAACAGGCGGCGGGCTGGTCCCAGGCCCTGCGCGGCGAAGTCACGCCCGAGACCGAGGAATACGGGGTCTCCACCTTCGTCTACAAGGCGCGGCGGCCCTTCCATCCCCGCCGGCTTTACGATCTGCTGAACCGCGAATGGCCCGGGGTCTGGCGTTCAAAGGGCTTCTTCTGGCTGGCCGGCCGGATGGACTATGTCGGCTCCTGGAGCCAGGCGGGGGCGGTGACCGAGCACGAATGGGGCGGTCTGTGGTGGGCCTCGGCGCCGCGCGACCGCTGGCCCGACGACAATCCGGAATGGCTGAAGTCCATCGAGGCGGTCTGGCGTCAGCCCTACGGCGACCGCCGCCAGGAGATCGTGCTGATAGGCAAGGACATGAACCGCGACCTGCTGACCTCGATGTTCGACGCCGCCCTGCTGACCCGGTTCGAGATGGAGCGAGGGCCCAAGGGTTGGGCGAAGTTCGACGATCCCTTCCCGCACTGGGGACCACGACGCGACGCGGCCTGACGAAAAAGGGGCGTCCGCGCTGGGACGCCCCCTTTCCGGCGTTGAGGCTTCGTCGACTACCAGCGGCGGTCGTAGCGGTAGTCGCGACGGTCATCGCGGCGGTCGTAACGCTGGTCCCGGCGATAGTCGCGATAGTCGCGGCGCTGTTCCCAGCGCGGGTCGCGGCTGTTGATGCCGTGGTCACGCTCCCAGTGGCCCTGGTTCCGGTAGCAGCGGCCGCCGCGGTAGTATTCGCAGCCGGAGCCGCGGTTGGTCGCCACGGCGCCCAGGGCCGCGCCTGCCAGGGCGCCGCCGGCGATGTAACTGCCGTCGCCATTGCCGTAGAGGGCGCCGGCCAGGCCGCCGATGGCGGCGCCGATCAGGGCGTTCTTGGCGCTGTCGTCGTCACGGTCGCGGTCGCGATACGACTGGGCCGAGGCGGGGGCCGCCATCAGGGTCATGGCGACGACCGGAGCGGCGACGACGGCGGTGATCTTCAGCATCTTCGACATGGTGGATCTCCTTATGTCTCTGGCTCGAGCGGTGGTCCCACAGGGAATGCGTCGAGCGTTGGCTCAGTTGTAGGTCGCCGCGTTTGAACCGACCCGGAGGCGCGCGTTCATTTCGGGTTCATTTGTCGCGGAAGTTTCGCGGCCCGGCGCTTGACGCACGGCGGGCCTCTGACTAACTCCCCGCTTGCGTTAGCACTCTCACTGACTGGCTGCCAAAACAGCGGTCCAAGAGAGGCTGACCCATTGTTCAAATCGCCCCATCCGGGGGATCAAGGGAGACAACCGATGGCGTTTCGTCCGCTCGGCGACCGCGTGCTGGTCAAGCGCGTTGAAGAAGAATCCAAGACCAAGGGCGGGATCATCATCCCCGACACCGCCAAGGAAAAGCCGCAGGAAGGCGAAGTCGTCTCCGTCGGCCCCGGCGCCCGCGATGAGACCGGCAAGGTCAATGCTCTGGAACTGAAGGCCGGCGACCGCATCCTGTTCGGCAAGTGGTCGGGCACGGAAGTGAAGATCGACGGCGACGACCTCATCATCATGAAGGAATCCGACGTCCTGGGCGTGCTTTCGTAAGCACCCGACGCTCGCGTTTCTTCAATCAATCCATCTAGATAGGAGCTGCCCGCATGGCCGCTAAAATCGTACACTTCAACACCGACGCGCGCGACAAGATGCTGCGCGGCGTCAACGTTCTCGCCAACGCCGTCAAGGTGACGCTCGGTCCCAAGGGCCGCAACGTCGTGATCCAGAAGTCCTTCGGCGCCCCGCGCTCGACCAAGGACGGCGTCTCGGTGGCCAAGGAAATCGAGCTGGAAGACGCCTTCGAGAACATGGGCGCCCAGATGATCCGCGAAGTCGCTTCGAAGACGAACGACAAGGCGGGCGACGGCACCACCACCGCGACCGTCCTGGCTCAGGCCATCGTGCAAGAGGGCCTGAAGGCCGTCGCCGCCGGCATGAACCCGATGGATCTGAAGCGCGGCATCGACAAGGCCGTCACGCTGGTCCTGCAAGAGATCAAGGACAAGTCCAAGCCGGTCTCGAACAACTCGGAAATCGCCCAGGTCGGCACCATCTCGGCCAACGGCGACTCGGAAATCGGTGAACTGATCGCCCAGGCCATGGCCAAGGTCGGCAACGAAGGCGTCATCACCGTCGAAGAAGCCAAGACCGCCGACACCACCGTCGACGTCGTCGAAGGCATGCAGTTCGATCGCGGCTACCTGTCGCCCTACTTCATCACCAACGCCGACAAGATGGAGGTCGTTCTCGAAGAGCCGCTCATCCTGCTGTTCGAGAAGAAGCTGACCTCGCTGCAGGCCATGCTGCCGATCCTGGAAGCCGTGGTGCAGTCGGGCCGTCCGCTGCTGATCATCGCCGAGGACATCGAAGGCGAAGCCCTGGCCACCCTGGTCGTCAACAAGCTGCGCGGCGGCCTGCGCGTCGCCGCCGTCAAGGCTCCGGGCTTCGGCGACCGCCGCAAGGCCATGCTGGAAGACATCGCCATCCTGACGGGCGGCCAGGTCATCTCGGAAGACCTGGGCATCAAGCTTGAGAGCGTCACGCTCGACATGCTGGGCAAGGCCAAGAAGGTCTCGATCACCAAGGACGACACCACCATCGTCGAAGGCGTCGGCGGCAAGGAAGAGATCGAAGCCCGCGTGGCCCAGATCAAGCGCCAGATCGAAGACACCACCTCCGACTACGACAAGGAAAAGCTGCAGGAACGTCTGGCCAAGCTGGCCGGCGGCGTCGCGGTTCTCCGCGTCGGCGGCTCGACCGAAGTCGAAGTGAAGGAAAAGAAGGACCGCGTCGACGACGCCCTGAACGCCACGCGCGCCGCGGCTGACGAAGGCATCGTTCCCGGCGGCGGCATCGCCCTGCTGAAGGCCTCCAAGATCCTGGCCGACGTCAAGGGCGACAACGCCGACCAGAACGCCGGCATCGCGATCATCCGTCGCGCCCTGCAGGCTCCGATCCGTCAGATCGCCGAAAACTCCGGCGTCGAAGGCTCGATCGTGGTCGGCAAGGTTCTGGAAAACGAAGACGCCTCGTTCGGCTTCAACGCCCAGACCGAAGAATACGGCGACCTGGTCAAAATGGGCGTCATCGACCCCGCCAAGGTCGTCCGCACGGCTCTGCAAGACGCCGCTTCGGTGGCCGGCATCCTGATCACGACGGAAGCCGCCGTCGCCGACGCCCCGAAGAAGGCTTCGGGCGGCGGAGCCCCCGACATGGGCGGCATGGGCGGCATGGGCGGAATGGACTTCTAAGTCCTTTCCAGCTCAGGCTGAGACTGCAGAGGGCGGGACCGCGAGGTCCCGCCCTTTTTGTTCGAGCGGCGGCGATTCTGTCTCCTCCCCACGCAGTGGGGAGGGGGACCGCGCGAAGCGGTGGAGGGGTTCTGGACGCCCCACAGGACTTCAGCGATGCGTGAAGAACCCCTCCGTCACGGCGCTGAAGAAGCGCCGCGCCACCTCCCCGCGGAGCGGGGAGGAGACGGTGGGAGGGGGCGGGGGGCGGAGATCAGAATTCCGAGATGGCGCCGGGGCGGCGGGAGCGGGTCTTAAGCCACATGACGCCCAGGAGGTCGGCGAAAGCGACCTTGAGCCGGCCCCAGTTGGTGTATTTCGACCGGCCTGTTTCGCGGTGGCGGTGATCGACGTCCAGATACTGGTTGCGGAATCCCTCGCGAATGATCAGGGCCGGCAGATAGCGGTGGATGTGATCGAAATAGGGAAGCCGCAGGAAGACGTCGCGGCGGAAGGCTTTCAGGCCGCAGCCGGTGTCATCGGCGTCGTCGCCCAGCAGGCGGCGGCGGATGCGATTGGCCCAGAGCGAGGCCTGACGCTTGGCCTGGCTGTCCTGGCGTTTGGCGCGCCGGCCGCCGACAAGGCCGACGTCGGCGGGGGCGACCAGCAGGGCGTCGACCAGACGGGGGGCGTCGGCGGGCGGGTTCTGGCCGTCGCCGTCCATGGTGACCACCACGTTCCCCCGGGCCGCCAGCACGCCGGTGCGGACCGCGCGGCTCTGGCCCGCATTGGTTCCGTGCGACAGGACGCGCAGGGCTGGAAGCTCGGCCATGGCGGCCCGCAGCTCGGCCAGGGTTGCGTCCCTGGAAGCGTCGTCGACGAAGATCATCTCGTAGGAGCGACCGGCGAAGGCCTGTGCGATCTCCCGGGCCAGGGGCACGGCGGCGCCGGCCTCGTCATGGACGGGAACGACGACGGAGATTTCAGGATTTTCGGCGGTCATGGCCGCTCCATAGACGAGATCGACGGCTTAGGGGAGACGGCTGACGACGGGCCGGTCGCCGTGTAAGGAGTCTCATATGAAGACGTTCGATCTGGATCGCCGCATCGCCGGCTGGAGGGGGCCGGTGTTCGCCGCCCTGCTGACGCTGGTCGCGGGCCTGCCGGGTCTGCTGCTGTTGCCGCCGCTGGACCGGGACGAGAGCCGGTTCGCCCAGGCCACGGCCCAGATGCTGGAAAGCGGCGACTATATCGACATCCGTTTCCAGGACGAACCGCGCTGGAAGAAGCCGATCGGCATCTACTGGCTTCAGGCGGCGGCCGTCTCCGTGACTTCGGACGTCGAGGACCGCGAGATCGCCCCCTATCGCATCCCGTCCCTGCTGGGCGCCATGCTGGCCGCCTGGGCCGTGGCCTGGGCGGGCTCGGCGCTGCTGGGCAGCCGCGTCGGCTTCTTTGGGGGGGCGATCATGGGGACCGCCTTCCTGCTGTCGACCGAGGCGGGCATAGCCAAGACCGACGCCATGCTGTGCGGGGCCACGACCCTGGCCATGGCGGCCCTGGCGCGAATCTATATGGCGACCAAGGCCGGGGAACGCCCGATCCGGCCGCACAAGCTGCTGTTCTGGCTGGGCCTGGGCCTGTCGATCCTGATCAAGGGGCCGATCGGGCTTCTGGTCATCGCCCTGGCGATCCTCGCCCTGTCGATCTGGGACCGGGACGTGAAATGGCTGTACCGGCTCGGCTGGGGCTGGGGCCTGCCTCTGGTGGCCCTGATGGTCGGACCCTGGGCCATCGCCATCACCATCGCCACCGACGGCGGTTTCTGGCGCGAAGCCATCGGCGGCGACCTGGCGCCCAAGATCGCCGGCTCCCACGAGAGCCATTCCGGCTTCCCCGGCATGTATCTGCTGCTGGCGCCCCTACTGTTCTTCCCCTCGACCCTGCTGCTGCCCGCCGCCGTCTCGACCGGCTGGAGCCGCCGAGCCGAACCGGCCATCCGTTTCCTGGTCTGCTGGCTGGTTCCGGCCTGGCTGATGTTCGAACTGACCCCGACCAAGCTGTGGCACTATACGCTGCCGACCTTCGGGGCCCTGGCCCTGCTGGCCGCCGCCGCCCTGGCGCGGCCGATCGGCAAGGTCTCGCGCCTCACCGGGGCGGCCCTGGCGCTGTTCGCCGGCCTGCTGATCATCGGGATCACCGTCTATGGTCTGACGGTCTACGGCACGTCGACGGCCCAGACCTGGGCGGCCCTGACTGTGGTGTCGACCCTGGCGGCGTCGGCCATCGGCGCCTTCCTGCTGATCAACCGCGCGCCGGTCGCCGCCCTGGTCGCGTCGCTGGCCTTCGGGATCGTGGCCCATGGCGCCCTCGCCGGCACCATCCGCCAGCTGCGGCCCCTGGCCATAGCCCCCCAGCTAGAGAAGACGCTGGAGGCGGCGGACCTTCATCCCCGTCAAGGCCGTACGCCCGGTCCGGTGGCCATAACCAGCTTCCACGAGCCCAGCTTCGTCTTCCTGACGGGGCGCGACACCGAACTGACCGACGCCGAGGGCGCCGCGCGCGCCCTGGCCGAGGGACGACCCGCCATCGTCGAGGCGCGCGACGCCGACGCCTTCCGCATCGCCTCCGGGCGGCTGGGCGTCTCCGGACGCGCGGTCGGGGTGGTCCGGGGCTACAATTATTCCGGCGGAGACGAGATGAGCCTGACCGTCTACGCCCCGCCGCCCCGCAACGGGGCGGCGACGCAATGAGCCGCTTCATCCAGATCGTCGAAGTCGGCCCCCGCGACGGCCTTCAGAACGAGAAGACGGTTCTGGCCCCCGCCGTCCGCGCCGATCTGACGCGGCGGCTGGAGGCGGCCGGAGCGCGGCGGATCGAGGCCGTCTCCTTCGTCCATCCCAAATATGTGCCACAGATGGCCGGGGCCGAAGAGGTGATGGCCGCCCTGCCGCCCGAGCCGGGCCGCAGCCGCATCGGCCTGGTCCTGAACGGCAAAGGCTATGACCGGGCGCTGACGACCGGGGTGGACGAGGTCAATGTCTCGGTGGCGGCGACCGACGGCTTCGGCCTGAAAAACCAGGGTCTGTCGGTCAGGGATCAGCTGGTCATGCTGGGCGAGATCATGGCCCGCCGCCACAACGTCGAAGCCTCCGAGGGGACGCCGTCGCTGTCGGCCATGATATCCTGCGTCTGGGGCTGCCCGTTCGACGGCGAGGTCTCGGTCGGTCAGGTGGCGGACATGGTCGGCGCGATCGCCGAACTGGGGGTGGGCGAGATCGGCCTGGCCGACACCATAGGCGCCGGCGATCCCTGGGCCGTGACCCGGAAGGTCGAGGCCGCGCGCAAGGCCGCGCCGGACGCGACCCTGCGGCTGCATTTCCACGACACCCGCAATACGGGTCTGGCCAACGCCCATGCCGGGGTGGAAGCCGGGATCGACGTGCTGGACGCCTCGGTGGGCGGCATCGGCGGCTGCCCGTTCGCGCCCGGCGCCACCGGCAATATCGCCACCGAGGACCTGGTCTATATGCTGGAGCGCGGCGGGTTCCAAACCGGCTACGACCTGGAAGCCCTGATCGCCGCCGCGCGCTGGATCGGCGAGGCCCTGGGCCGCCCGGCGCCGTCCGCCCTCAGCCGCGCCGGCGGTTTTCCGCGGCCGTGAACGCACCGTCACGGCTCTGTCGTGGCGAATTGGGCAAAATGGCGTTAATCAGGGTTAACAAGCGCCGCCGTTGCGCCGGAGAGGACCGCCATGCTGACCGCCATTCCGCTGCTGCTGATCCCCGTCGTACTGTATAATATCGTGGTGCTGTTCGGCGCCTCGGGCAATGCGGGCATGACCCAGGCAGACGCTGTGCTGCGGGACCCGTTGTTTTCCCTGCCGATGGCTTCCGGCGCCCAGTGGAGCATAGGCTGGGGCGACCTGATCCTGTTCCTGGGCCTGATCCTTCTGTTCTTCGAGCTGATCAAGTCGACCTCGAGCCAGAAGGTGGCCATCGTCAATCACGCCCTGTCGATGATCCTGTTCATCGTGGTCCTGGTCGAATTCCTGCTGGTGCGCGGCTTCGCGACCTCGACCTTCTTCCTGATCGTGGTCATGATCCTGCTGGACGTGCTGGCCGGCTTCATCGTCACCATCATCGCCGCCCGCCGGGATCTCGACCTCGGCGCCGGAGGCTAGGCGCGACGACAAGGGTCAGCTCCCATGCAGGCCGGAGGCCAGAGAAGGCAGGCCGAAGGGCGATAGGGCCTAGGAAAACGCCGTGAAGATCAGGGTCACGACGGCGACGTCGAACACCTTGGCGGCGAGAGAGAAGGCGGCGGGCATGGGCTGGTCCGAAAAGAGGCGTCAGGCCTCGGTCCCAGCAAGCCTCGTGCCGCTTTCGGGTTCGCCGTCCCCGAGGATCAGATATCGGTCTTCCTGGCCTTGCCAACGGCCGGACGACGTTCGGCCTCGCCGGAATATTCGGTTCCCAGATAGGCTGCGCGGGCCGCGTCCAGCACCGGCGGGCCGCCCTTCAGTCCGCGCTTCTGGCCCCGCTGGCCCATCTGCTGGGCGACGAAGGCCGCCGCCCCGGGTTCGACCGTCGCATGGACGGCAGGTCTTGCCGGGCCGGTGACCGGCTTGAACTCGGCGTCGACAGGATCGACCGGGACCAGGCCCCGCGAAGCCGCCTTGTCGGCGCGACGCTCTCGCTCGCGGCGTTCGCCTTCGCGACGATCCACCGGGTCGACGCCGACGACCGCCTGGATTCGTTCGGTCATTTCGCCTTCGACCCGCCCGCCAGACGATCGATCTGGGCGCGCATCTCATCCATCTGACGCCGCATCTCGTCCAGGGCGTCGGATGCGCCGGGAGCAACAGGTTCATCCTTCGGATCGGTCGCCTCGGTCTGCACCGGCTCGACGCGAGAATAGCCGAAGGCGGGGAAGATCTGCAGGGCGCGCTCGAACATGGCCATGTTCGCCTTGGCCGCCTCCTCCATCAGGGTCGCGCCCGAGCCCGTGCCGAAGGCGCGGCTCATCTGGCTGGCGAACTGTTCCTGCTGGCGGCCGAAATTGGCCAGTGACATCTCCAGATAGGAGGGCAGGACCCCCTGCATCGAGCCGCCGTAGAAGCCGATCAGCTGGCGCAGGAACTGCACGGGCAGCAGGGCCTCGCCGCGGCTTTCTTCCTCAAAGATGATCTGGGTCAGGATCTGGCGGGTCAGATCGTCGTTAGTCTTGGCGTCATAGACGACGAACTCGGATCCCTCGCGCACCATGGCGGCGAGGTCCTCCAGCGTCACATAGGCGCTGGTCCGCGTATTATAGAGCCTGCGGTTCGCATACTTCTTGATGACGATCTGGTGGTCGTCGCCGTTCTTTCCGCCCTTGATCTTTTCGTCAGCCACGCTTGTTCTCGCGATGTTGCAACGCGTCACTATCCTCCGTTGCGACGCGAAGCGCCAGAGGGGTCGAGTCTTGGCGTCAGTGGCTCATCGCCGGGGCGAGGACCACGCCGACCAGAACCGCCGTCCAGTGGACGGTGGCGCCGGTGACGACGAAGCCATGCCAGATCGCCCGGCGGAACTTCACCTTGGGGCTGATGAAGACGAAGACGCCGGCGGTGTAGATCAGACCGCCGAGGACCAGCAGGGCCAGGGCGATGGGATGGACCGTCTCGACCATCGGCTTCAGGGCGGCGACGGCCAGCCAGCCGAACAGCACATAGACGCCGCTCCAGAACCGGTCGGAAATCCGCGGCGCGAAAAGCTTCACCCCGGCGCCCGCGAAGCCCAGGGTCCAGATCAGGGCCGTGAAGCCCACAGACCAGGCGCCCTCGAACCTCTGGGTCGTGAAGGGCGTGTAGCTGCCGGCGATCATCAGGAAGATGGCCGCCTCATCCAGGCGGCGCAGCACCGGGCGCGCGGCGCAGGGCTTGGTCTGATTATATATGGTCGAGGCCGTCAGCATGCCGACCAGGCAAAGGGCGTAGATGGCCGTGGCCAGCACGCCCCCGATGCCGGTGTAGACGCCCGCCAGACCGGCCAGGATCACCCCGCCGACCGCCGCCAGCATCAGACCGACGACATGGACCCACAGATCCGCCAGCTTTTCCGCACGCGTCTGGTAATGCTCGACCATGTCCAGCTCGTCCGGCGTGCAGACGTGGGTGACGAGACGTTTCAGCGTGCGCAGCATGGCCAATCAAATCCGGAATCGTCCGTATCGTTCCTAGAGAATGGGCCGTCACGGTGACGAATGACTGAATCCCGGCCGATCTTTATCGTCACAGGTGACGAAGCTGTCGGGATGCGGCAAAACGGCAACGAAATATTCCGCAGAGAGTGAAATCCCATGACCGAAGTCGTCATCGTCTCCGCCGCTCGCACCCCGGTCGGGTCCTTCCTGGGCGCGCTTTCGTCGCTGCCGGCGTCGAAACTGGGCGAGATCGCCATCAAGGCGGCGCTGGAACGGGCCGGGGTCTCGGGCGACGAGGTGGACGAGGTGATCCTGGGCCATGTGCTGCAGGCGGCCGCCGGCCAAGGCCCCGCGCGCCAGGCCGCCGTCGGGGCGGGCGTCCGCAAGGAAGCCGCCGCCTGGAGCCTGAACCAGATCTGCGGCTCGGGCCTGCGCGCCGTCGCCATAGCCGCCCAGCAGATCGCTCTGGGCGACGCCCGGATCGTCGTCGCCGGCGGCCAGGAGAGCATGAGCCAGGCGCCCCACGCCCAGCAGCTGCGCAACGGCCACAAGATGGGCGACGTCGCCCTGGTCGACACCATGATCAAGGACGGTCTGTGGGACGCCTTCAACGGCTATCACATGGGTCAGACCGCCGAGAACATCGCCGGCCGGTGGGACATCAGCCGCGAGGCCCAGGACGAGTTCGCCCTGGCCAGCCAGCACAAGGCCGAGGCGGCCCAGACGGCCGGCCGCTTCAACGCCGAGATCGTTCCGGTCGTCATCCCCGGCAAGAAGGGCGACCTCGTCGTCGACAAGGACGAATACATCCGCCACGGCGCCACCCTGGAGCTGATGCAAAAACTGCGCCCCGCCTTCGCCAAGGACGGCAGCGTCACCGCCGCCAACGCCTCGGGCCTGAACGACGGCGCCGCCGCCCTGGTGCTGATGAGCGCGGACGAGGCCAAGGCGCGCGGGCTTGAGCCCCTGGCCCGCATCGTCTCCACCGCCACGGCCGGGGTCGATCCGTCGATCATGGGCACGGGGCCGATCCCGGCCTCGAAGAAGGCGCTGGAAAAGGCCGGCTGGACCGTCGCCGACCTCGATCTGGTCGAATCCAACGAAGCCTTCGCCGCCCAGAGCCTGTGCGTAGTCAAGGAACTGGGTCTCGACCCGGCCAAGGTCAACGTCAACGGCGGCGCCATCGCCATCGGCCACCCCATCGGCGCCTCGGGCGCCCGCATCCTGACCACCCTGCTGTTCGAGATGAAGCGGTCAGGCGCCAAGAAGGGCCTCGCCACCCTGTGCATCGGCGGCGGCATGGGCGTGGCCCTGTGCGTCGAGCGGGACTGAGTTGAGACAAGGGGGGCGAATTCCCGCGCCCTGAGGACCGACGGACCGAGCCGAAGAGGTCAGCCCCACGGCCCTCGCGGTCCGGTCGGCGTGGCGGGAACGCCGGTCGTGGTGCGGACCGGCGCGGGCGAGGGCGAGGCGACAAGCGGCTCCAGCGGCGGCGGCCGAAGGGCCGTTTTCGCGGCCAGCTCGGTCAGGGCCCGCACCCGATTGACGGTCGCCGGGTGGGTCGAGAACAGGTTGTCGGCGCCGCGGCCGGCCAGCGGAT
>Ga0209643_1002015_pt1 | contig 14969 bp, 9 predicted proteins | sample AutmiccBRH37_all_FD_187383 | JGI IMG/M metagenome (GOLD analysis project Ga0209643, IMG submission 187383) | Deep subsurface microbial communities from Mt. Terri, Switzerland - Autotrophic microbial communities BRH/37_all (SPAdes) (version 2) | ecosystem: Environmental > Aquatic > Deep subsurface... | reverse complement strand
TTTGAAAATAAATGGTTAAATAATCAACTTAATCCTAAACCAATTTTTACTATTTTTGATAACGAAAAATTAATAAAAACCGGTCAACACTAATCAGGGAAGTTCATTTCTTTCAGCTTTGAACTTTGAACTTTTAACTATCCAGCGTTGATCTTCTGATTTTTAAATTGGGAGAGATCACAACTTTCTGAAACTCGACAGGTGCTGTATTCTCAATTCTGTTAATTAACAATTCTGCAACCTGTTTGCCCATTAAAAATCCGTGTTGTTCAACACAAGTCAATGGCGGATCAGTATATTCAGAAATTAAACCACTGGTAAAACCAATAATGGCAATGTCTTCGGGTATTTTTAATCCGCTTTCCTTGGCAACTTTTAAAGCGATTGCCGCATATATTTCATTCACCGCTAAAATGGCCTCGGGCGGATTTTTGCCGGCGAACACCCTTTTTATCTGCTCGTATAAATCCAAATTATCATCAATTTTGTATATCAGGCTTTCATCAACAGCAATTTTATTTTTATTTAATGACTTGATATATCCTTTTTTTCTTAGTGATCCAACACTAATAAAGTCTTGGGTTGTTAACAATGCTATTCGTTTTGAACCAATTTCAATCAAATGGTTTGTGGCCTTAAATGCACCGCCAACATCATCAATAATCACTTTATCGCATTCAATATCATCGTTAATTCTGTCGAAAAGCACCAAAGGGAAATCATCATTAATTATGGCTTCAAAATGTTTAAAATTCTGATTTTGCTGCGTTTCACGCGCAATGGAAACAATCAATCCATCAACGCTGCCATTGGTGAGCACACTCATGTTTGAAACCTCTTTTTCATAAGATTCGTTAGACAAACATACCATTACATTGTATCCCTTTTCTGTGGCATATTTTTCAATGCCATTGATGACCGTTGAAAAAAAATGATGCACAATTTCGGGAACAATCACGCCAATAACCGATGTTTTTTGACTGCGGAGCTGCAAAGCCAGGTTGTTTGGCTTGTAGTGGTAATAATCGGCAAAGGCCTTAATTTTCCCTCTTGTTTCTTCACTAATTTCGTGACTGTCTTTTAGCGCTTTTGAAACCGTAGAAATGGAAACACCAAATTCTCTTGCAATTTTTTTAAGGGTAATTCTTGGTTTCATTTGTTAAGGTTATATGTTAATTGTTATATGATTATAGAAATTTAAAAATCAAAATAGTTCACTAAGCGGAGTTGTAGTGAAAATCTACATTCTGAATTGATTTATCAACCTGCTTTCAAATATAATTTCAACAATGTTTTCTAAAAATAACCAAAACGGCTATTCTCCACAAATATAAACTTTATCCTTAAAAAAACGCAGTGATTTTAAAAAGAACAGGGGTATAAAAAACCCTTAAAAATTAAAAAAATTACTTATTTGGAAAATTTTCGTTAAAACCATTGAAAATTAGCAACTAAACTCTAACGTTTGCGTAAAAAAGTTACAAACACGAAAACGTTTGCGAAACTTTTTTTCTGATATATATCAATGTTAAATTAACGTTAATATCATAACTTCACAAAGTGAAATGTAATAAATAGTACACTAATTTAAACAAAACCTTAATTATTAATTAACTTAAAATAGATGAAAAATTTTAAAATTTTTTTGTTTAATGTCATGCTTCTTTTGCCTTTGGTGATGTTTGCCCAGCAAACCGTTAAAGGAAAAGTTACAGAAGCAGCGGGCGGTACAGCACTGCCAGGAGTTGGCGTTATTATTAAAGGAACTACTATAGGAACCGCCACAGATTTTGACGGAAACTATATTTTGGAAAATGTAAAACCAAGCGATGTCTTGGTATTTTCTTATGTTGGGTTCAATACCCAATCAATTACTGTAGGAAACAATACTACAATAAATATTATTTTAACTGAAAGTGCAGAGTCGTTAGATGAAGTTGTGATTATTGGTTATGGTACCACTACCGTGAAAGATGCAACAGGATCAGTAGCGGCTGTTACCGCCAAAGATTTTAACAAAGGAAATATCGTAACTCCTGCAAGCCTTATTCAAGGGCGAGTAGCCGGTGTTGACATTGTTTCAGATGGAGCGCCTGGAGGCGGATCGACCATAAGAATTAGAGGTGGATCTTCTTTAGGAGCATCAAATGATCCGCTTATTGTAATTGACGGACTGCCAATTTCAAATTCAACTGTAGGAGGATCAACTTCTATTTTATCATCCATAAATCCAAATGACATTGAATCATTTTCTATTTTAAAAGACGCTTCTGCAACTGCCATTTACGGTTCAAGAGCATCAAATGGGGTTATTATCATTACCACTAAAAAAGGAAAACAAAATTTTCAGGTTGATGTGAATATAAAAACCAGCTATCAAACCTTGGCTGATAAAATTTCTGTTTTCAGCGCAGACGATTATAGAAATTTAATTGCGGACAGAGTGGCCGCAGGACAAACCGGAATTAGCGTAGCCCAATTGGGAACTGCAAACACCGATTGGCAAGACGAAATTTATCAAGAAGAATTTACCTTTGACAATTCTATTTCTTTAAGCGGGGCCATTCTAGAAAATTTGCCTGCAAGGTTGTCTTTTGGAAACACACAACAACCTGGTATAAGAAAAACTTCAAAATTTGAAAGAACTTCCTTAGCCTTAAATCTAAATCCGACTTTCTTTAAAGAATCGTTGAAAGTGAATTTCAATTTAAATGCAAGTGCCGAAAAAAACAGATTCGCTGACGGCGTTGAAGGAGCGGCACTTAATTTTGACCCAACACAACCAGTTTATGATGCAAATTCGCCTTTTGGCGGTTTCTTTGAATATCATAACAATGGTGTTGCACAAAACGCACCGAGAAATCCGGTTGCCAGTTTAATGCAAAGAAAAAATACGAGTGTGGTTGACCGCTTGTTCGGTAATGTTGAATTTGATTACAAATTCCTTTTCTTGCCAGAATTAAGAGCCGTTGTTAACTTAGGTTATGACAGGTCTAAGGGTATTGGTTCCAATACGCTATCCGACCAAAGCATCAATGGGTTCAAACCACAAAATTCTCCATATTTAGGTTCTTTCTCTGAATACACAAGTGAGAAAAAAAACACCTTGTTAGATGCTTATTTGGCCTATAATAAAAAGTTTGAAAATGTAAATATTGAAGTGACCGGCGGTTATTCTTATCAAAAATTTGAAGGTGTAGGCTTTGACAGCGGAAACACCACAGACCCAGATGCAGAATCAGACGTTAGAACAATTCCTGATATTGTATTAATTGGTTTCTTTGGAAGAACAAATTTATCTTTTATGGATAAATATCTGTTAACACTATCATACAGAAGAGACGGAACCTCAAGATTTAATAAAGACAATCGTTGGGGTAATTTCCCTGCAGCGGCATTGGCCTGGAAAATTAATGAAGAAGATTTCCTAAAAGATTCCAACACGCTATCTACCCTTAAATTAAGATTGGGCTGGGGTATAACCGGTCAACAGGATATTGGAGAGGATGCATCCTATGCTTATTTGGGAAGACATTTAACGGGTGATGCGGTTTCTCAATACATTTTTGGAAATACACCAATTGTGGTTGGAATTCCACAATCAAGGTTTGAAGACATTAAATGGGAAGAAACCACCACATATAATGCCGGTTTGGATTTTGGTTTTGCAAATGACAGAATTACAGGGTCAGCGGAAGTTTATTTAAAAGAATCTACAGATTTATTGGCAAATGTTGCCGTGGCTGACGGTTCTAACTTTAGTAATGCAGGATGGCAAAATATTGGGAAATTTACTTCAAAAGGGATTGAATTTTCTATTGGCGCAGACGTGGTAAAAACGACTGATCTTAATTGGAATGTGAATTACAATTTAAACCTTAATCAAACTAAAATTGATGAATTGGCTTTAGGACAAGATATAGAAGTCGGCGGAATTGCAGGTGGAACAGGTTCCAGAATTCAATTACACCGTGAAGGTTTCGCTCCGTATTCTTATTATGTCTTTAAACAATTGTACGATACTGCAGGCAAACCAATTGAAGGCGCTTATGCCGACATTAACCAAGATGGAGTTTCCAATTTAAGTGACCGATACATTTATAAAAAACCAAATGCAGACATCACGATGGGATTCCAATCATCAATCGATTATAAAAACTTTGATTTGTCATTCAATTTAAGGGCAAGCATTGGCAATTATATGTACAATAATTTAAATTCGGAAAGAGCACAATACAATAATTTACAAGCTGTAACTGCTTTATCAAATATACCAGTATCTGTTTTGGAATCCGATTTTGTTGCAACCAGCAATGTGTTAATTTCTGATTATTTTGTTGAGAATGCCTCGTTTCTTAAAATGGACAATATAAATTTTGGCTATACATTTAATAAATTCAAAAAAGATTTGTCAAGCATCCATTTATTTGGAGGCGTGCAAAATGTATTCACCATTACAAATTACAGTGGTTTAGATCCTGAAAATTACGGAGGAATTGACTATACAATTTATCCTAGAGCGAGAACATTCCTGATGGGCGCAAACATTAAATTTTAATAAAACATACGAAAATGAAAACAAAAAATATATATAAATTTTATTTCTTTTTTGGATTGTTATTCATTCTTAGTGCCTGCACTGAAGATTTGAACGTAACGCCAAAAGATGACGATGAATTTTTATCAGAAGCATTTTATGCGAGTCCGAATTCATACAAACAGGCACTCGCAGGAATTTACGGAAATCTTTCATTGACAGGAACCACAGGGTCAGGATCTTCAAACTTACAAGGTATTGATCCCGGTACAAGTCAGTACGTGAGAACTTTATGGTATTTGCAGGATTTGGCGGCTGATGAACCAATTTGGTCTTATGAAAATGATGAAGGTGGTGCGGTTAGAGAAATCCAACGCAATACTTGGGGTCCGAGTAACACTATATTGTTAGGTTTTTTCAGCAGGGCGATGTTTTCTGTTGCTTTAACGAATGATTTTTTAAGACAGACTTCACCTGAAGCCTTAGAAGCAAGAGGCCATACTGCTGCATTGTCAAATGATATAAAAGCCTATAGGGCAGAAGCAAGATTGTTAAGAGCTTTGGCTTATTATAACCTGATGGATTTATTTGGCAAAGCGGCTTTTGTGACTGAAAACGATCCTGTAGGAACTTTCCAAGGCCCTCAATATGACAGAGCACAATTGTTTCAATTTATTGAATCAGAACTTTTAGAAATTGAAGGAGATTTGGTTGCGCCTAGACAAAATGAATATGCACGTGCTGATAAGGCGGTTGCTTGGACCATTTTAGCAAAAATTTACCTGAATGCAAAGGTTTATATTGGCGTAGATAAAAATACGGAATGTATTACTTATTCTAAAAAAGTGATGCAGTCAGGTTATCAATTGGCTTCAGATTATTCTTTAAACTTTTTAGCTGACAATGATTTTAATGAAGCTGGCAGAAATGAAATTATTTTCGCTACAGTTTCTGACGGTGTGGTAACCCAAAACTATGGTGCCACAACAGTAATAATTAATGGAGAAGTTGGAAGCTTGGAAGGAAACGCTGTTGCTTTAGGAGCCCAAGGATGGGGTGGCGCTTTAAGAGTCAGAAAACAATTTGCCAATAAATTTTTGGGCGGCGCTGTTCCTTTAACCGATAAAAGAAATACGTTGATTACTGCAAATAGAACTATAGACATTGTAGATGTTGGTGATAGAGACTCTGGATTTATCATTACCAAATATAAAAATGTGACATCTACAGGCGTTGTTGGTAAAGACCCAACTTTTGTTGATACTGATTTTCCTATGTTCAGATTGGCGGATATTTATTTAATGTTTGCAGAAGCTGTTGTTAGAGGCGGTGCCGGAGGAACAACTGGTGAAGCTGTTAATTATGTGAATTTATTAAGAACAAGAGCAAATTCTTCGTTAATATCAGCATCCAACTTAACCCTAGATTTTTTAATAGACGAAAGATCAAGAGAATTATACTGGGAAGGTCACAGAAGACAGGATTTGATAAGATTTGGAAAATTTACAGGCGGAACATACAATTGGGCATTTAAAGGAGGCAGTCCGGGCGGTATTGCTTTACCGGGGCATTTTAATGTCTACCCAATGCCGGCCAACAATTTGGCTGCCAATCCTAATTTAACCCAAAATCCAGGTTATTAACACTAAATCAAATTTAAGATGAAAAACATATTTAAATTTTTGTTCTTGTTAACCTTCGCTGTCGCTGCTTTTTCTTGTGACAATGAAGACCAAGATCAATTGACTTTATCGCCGAAAGGTGCAGGTGAAATTACCTCGCCTGAGGCAGGAACAGTTTATGTGCTGAATCCGACAGAGAACCAAACGAATACAATTTTTACGTTAACTTGGAATTCTGCAGATTATGATGTCCCTACAGAAATAACTTATGTGGTGGAATTCGCAAAAGCTGGAACTTCTTTTGCAGAGCCTTTTAAAGTTGGTTCTACAAATAAGACAAATTACTCTATGAATATTGGTGAATTCAACGGTGCAGCAGTTGCTGCCGGTTTAACGCCATTTACGCAAGAAGGACTTGACATCAGAATTACTTCCACTGTTGGTTCATTGGGAAGTACGCCTCAGGTATCTGAAACAGTCTCAATTTTAGTGACAGCATTCACTACCGATTTACCTAAAATATCAGTTCCTGGAAATCACCAAGGATGGGATCCTGCAACAGCTCCAACATTGGCAGCTTCAGGTTTTGGAAAAACTGATTATGTTGGATACGTATGGTTAGATGGCGGCCATAAATTTGTTGCGCCAAATGAAACCGGAGGATTCTTCTGGGGAAATACAGATTGGGGATGGAATGGAACAGATGCAGGTAAATTAGTTGAAACAGATGAAAAAGATCTTGTTGCAACTGCTGGTTATTACTATGTCCAGGCAGATACCGCATTGTTGACTTATAAAGAAACGGCAGTGAGCTGGGGAATTATTGGTGCAGCTACACCTACCGGATGGGACAGTGATACAGACTTAGTGTATAATGCTGCCACAAGAACACTTTCAGTTGATATTAATTTGACAGCTGGCGGTTGGAAATTTAGAGGTAATAATGAATGGGGCGCTTTTGAATTTGGATCATTAAATGCAGATGGCTTTTTACAGGCAGGTGGTGATTTTATATTCGATGGAACTCCAGGGAACTATCGTGTGGTATTAGACCTTAGCAATCCAAGAGCATATACTTACACGCTAACGCCTAATTTTTAATAATATTAAATTATATTCATATGAAATTTATATATAAAATAGTATTGCTTTCGTTGGTTATCATAGGATTTAATTCCTGTGATGCCAATGAAAACTTTGAAATACTGCCGCCTCAAGAGGGCATTACAATCACCAATCCTGTTAATGGATCTACTGTGGTGCTTGATGATACCAATACAGCCAATCCGGGTTTAACAATTAGTTGGTCTGCTCCTGCTTTAGCTGGTACTGCAGCGACTTATGACGTTGAAGTGGCGCTTACAGGGACTGATTTTGCCGCTCCAGTACTTATCGGTACCACAGAAGCAAATGTTTTAACCTTAACAGTGGTAGAATTAAACACTTTAGCGATTGATATGTTGGAAATTGAAGGTGATGATACGCAAAGTATTGACATTAGAATATCATCTGGAGCAGTTATTTCTGACAAAGTTTCTGTTATATTAACACCTTATAAGGTTGAATTTACAGAATTATTTTTGGTGGGTTCTTTAACAAATTGGACGCCTGCAGAGGCATTGCCAATGACCAGACTTGGTTTCAATGAATTTGAAATCACTGTTGACCTTCCAGCTGGCGCAGAGTTTAAATTCCTTCCTCAAAATACAGGTTGGGATGGCGATTTTGGTAAAGATCCTAATAATGAAGGCTTACTAATTCAAGAAGGAGAACAAAATCTTGGAGGATATGCGGCAGGTAAATATAAAATTAAAGTAAATTTAAATACTTTTACTTATACCGTTACTCAAGTTATTGCTCCAAATAATTTATTCTTAGTTGGTTCATTAACTGGTTGGGATCCGGGAACTTCTCTTCCTTTTTTCAAATCTGCTGAAAATGTATTCACAATTGTAGTTAATTTACCCGCAGGTGCCGAATTCAAATTTCTTCCGCAAAATACAGGCTGGGATGGAGATTGGGGAGCAAGCAAAACTGAAACTGGAAAAATTGTTCAGGATGGCGAAGATAACGTTAAAGGATACGATGCTGGTAAATATTTAGTGACTGTAGATTATAATACCTTAACTTTTAAAGTTACTCCAGTTGGAAGTTTAAATGTAGTTGGTTCTATAAATGGTTGGAATAATGCAACCGCTTTGCCTATGGCCGAAGCCAGTTTAGGAATTTACACCATTGTTTTAGATTTACCTGCTGGTGCTGAATTTAAATTCTTGCCTACTCTTGGTAGTTGGGATGGAGATTGGGGTGCAGATGCCGCCAATGCGGGACGACTTATTCAAGATGGTGAAGCAAACCTATCCGGTTATGAAGCCGGCAAATATGTGGTTGCTGTTAACTTTAACACATTAAGCTATACCGTTTCAAAAATTACGGGTGTACCTGCAAATCTATATTTGGTTGGAGGATTTAACGGCTGGAGCAATACCGCCGGAAATCCACAATTTACCCAAACTTCTGCAGGTGTATTTGAAATTACACAAACACTTAGCGCAAACGACGAATTTAAATTTGTGCCTGTTGCAGCAAGTTGGAGCAATGACTTTGGTGAAAGCAAAGTATCTTCAAGAGTTCTCGAACAAAATGATGAGAATAATCTTAAAGTGACTGCTGCCGGAAGTTATAAAATAATTGTAAATTTTAACAAAGGAAATATTTCCGTTGTATTGCAATAATATTTAATAAAAAAAGGCTGTTTTAACCGACAGCCTTTTACTAATAAACTTTTTGTGATGAACCGGTTGCCCTTTGTTTCCGGTTCATTTCATTTAGTCATTAAATTAATCCTCATGAAAAAAACATTACTTTTTATTTTTTTAAGCTGTACCGGCTTCTTATTCTCACAAGTGAGCACGGTGCCAACAATTCCTACGGCAAACAATCAAATTACAGTCACTTTTAATGCCACAGGAAGTGAATTGGACGGCTATACCGGTGATGTTTACGCTCATACTGGAGTAACAATAAATGGTGTTCGATGGCAAAATGTTATTGCTGATTGGAGTGTTAACACAACAAAAGCAAAACTTACAAGATCAACTTCAAATCCCAATTTGTATACCTTTGTTATTACACCAACGGTTTATGGATTTTACGGGGTTGCCACTTCTGTTGTTATCACCGAATTAAATTTTGTTTTTAGATCGTCTGATGGTTCTAAGCAATCTCGACCAGATATTTTTATTCCCATTTATGCAGCTGGATTGAACATTGCCTTTACCAATCCCGCAAACAACAGCTCTTATAACCTAAACAGCAGCATCACTATTTCTGCGGATGCTTCTGTAGCTTCCAATCTGGAGCTTTTTGTGAATGACACCTCCATAAAAACAGCGACCAATGCCACTGCTATTACAACTTCTTATATATTGACCACAGCAGGAAATCAAATCCTTAAAGCTGTTGCCACAAATGGCACTGAAGTTAAAGAAACAACGATCAATATTTTCGTAAAAACACCAACAGTGAATGCCACAAAACCTGTCGGATTAAAATATGGCTTCAATAAAAACCCCGATAATTCAGTGACTTTTTTACTGAAAGCGCCTTTTAAAAATGATGTGTTGATTTTAGGCGATTTTAACAACTGGACATTAAACGCCAATTACCAAATGAAAAAGGACGGGGAAGATTTTTGGCTTACAGTTCCCGCTTTAGACATAAACACAGAATATGCATATCAGTATTTTATAGATTACAGCATTAAAGTAGCTGATCCTTATTCCGAAAAAATATTGGACCCTTCAAATGACCAATATATTACAAGCGCCAACTATCCGAATTTAAAAGCTTATCCCGTAAATAAAACGACGGGCAATGTGTCGACTTTTAAAATAAATCAGGAAAATTACATCTGGACAAATACCAACTTCACAAAACCTGCGCAAAGCAATTTAATTATTTATGAATTGCTGATCCGGGATTTTACGGCAAGTTCTTCCTTTAATGAAGCCATCACAAAATTAGATTATTTGGCTTCCTTGGGCGTAAATGCCATTGAATTAATGCCTGTAAATGAATTTGAAGGCAATGACAGCTGGGGTTACAATCCGTCCTTTTATATGGCTTTAGACAAAGCCTACGGAACCAAAAACGATTTTAAAAAGTTTGTGGATGCTTGCCACCAACGCGGTATTGCCGTGCTTGCCGATGTTGTTTTCAACCATTCATACAGCCAATCGCCACTGTTGCAAATGTATTGGAATAGTACAACCAATAAGCCAGCTTCAAACAATCCTTGGTACAACGTAAACCATAACCTGGTTGACAACACCAGCGCGCATTGGGGTTACGATTTTAACCACGAATCGGCTTATACCAAAGCCTTTTTTAATAATGTTTTAAGTTATTGGATGGAAGAATATAAAATTGACGGATTCAGATTCGATTTCACCAAAGGTTTTTCAAATACGCTTTATTATGGTGCCGACAATTGGGCAAGTGCTTATGACGCTTCACGGATTACCATCCTAAAAAATTATGCGGACCACGTTTGGAGCAACAATCCAGCCAACAAACCATACGTGATTTTTGAACATTTATCAGACAATTCCGAAGAAACCGTTTTGGCAAATTACGGCATTATGCTTTGGGGAAATATGAATCACAGTTACAACCAAAACACGATGGGCTGGGTCGATCAATCCGATATTTCTTGGATCTCCTACAAAAACAGAAATTGGAACAACGCGAATGTTGTGGGTTATATGGAAAGCCACGATGAAGAAAGGTTGATGTATAAAAACCTGCAATTCGGAAACAGCACCAACAGTGCACATAACGTTAAAGATTTAAATGTCGCTTTGGCAAGGCAAGAACTTGCCGGAATGTTCTTTTTTACCATTCCGGGACCAAAAATGCTCTGGCAATTTGGGGAATTGGGTTATGATTTTTCCATCAATACTTGTTCAGACGGCACGGTGAGCAATGATTGCAGATTGTCAAAAAAACCAATTCGTTGGGACTATTTTGACAACGCCAACAGAAAACAAATTTACAATACCTGGGCTACGCTTACCGCTTTTAAAAAACAATTTCCTGATGTGTTTAACACCACCAATTTTACATTGAATACAGGAAATACTTTAACAAAATCTATAGTGTTAAGAGGTGTTTCCACAGATGTTGTTATTGTAGGGAATTTTGATGTCACCGCCAAATCTATTACCGCCAACTTCACAAAAACAGGAACTTGGTATGAATATTTTACGGGTGAAGAAAAAAATATCACCAATATTTCAACAGCAATTACGCTAAACCCAGGCGAATATAAATTGTATTCCACCGAAAAATTATCGGATCCAAGAGGCGGAACGGCACAAGACGACAGTGACGGCGACGGTGTTGCCGATACGGCAGATTTATGTCCGAACACCTTTCCCGGAACAAGCGTAAACAGCACCGGTTGCCCAATATTCACCTTGCCCGCCAACAATTTTACGGTAGAAGTAACCAGCGAAACCTGTCCGGGCAAAAACAACGGACAAATTAAAATAACGGCAGTGGCAGCTTTAAATTATACTGTAACAATTAACAATGCTACTTATAATTTTACAAGTACAACGGCAACTTCCCCAAATTTGGCTCCGGGAACGTATAATTTCTGTATAGAGGTTGCTGGGCAAACTTATCAGCAATGTTATGCCGTTACTGTTACTGCAGGAACTACAGTTTCAGGAAAATCGAGTGTTGTCTCAGGCAAAGCTTCCGTTGAAATTGAAAAAGGAACTGCGCCATTTAAGATTTTTGTAAACGGACTGGAACAATTTGAAACAATGGCTCCTATATTTTCTGTTGATGTAAAAGGCGGTGATATTTTGGAAGTTAAGTCGGCCGTTTTCTGTGAAGGAGTTTATGCAAAAACCATTGATGATTTTGAAAGTGTTTTTGCGTATCCTAATCCAACCAAAGACATTTTTTATATTACGGTTCCAACATCAGAAACAGAAGTAATTGTTGCATTGTACAACTTCAATTTGCAATTGATTTCGACAAAAAAATATCCGGTGGTTTTCGGAAAAATACAATTAAGTTTAGCAAACAAACCTATAGGCGTGTATATCGCAAAAGTGCTTTTAGACCAGCTTGTAACCCTGAAAATTATCAAACAATAATACAATGAAAAAATTTATATATATCGCAGCAATTAGTTTTAGTTTAGGGGCTTGTGGTGGTGGCGGAGACGACCCAACACCTCCACCGGTTGTAAATTCGGCGCCAACAGTACCAACACTCACCTATCCTACTAATAATTTATTGTGCATAGACAATGTGTTGAATTTTCAATGGAACGCCTCAACCGACAGTCAGGGCGATCCAATCAATTATCACATTGAGGTTTCTAAAAACACGCAGTTTTCGCCATTGACTCATAATGTAACTTCAACCACCACCAGCATATCAATTACTTTGGAAAAAGGAATTGCCTATTATTGGCGGGTAAAAGCCACGGACAATAAAAATGCGTCAAGCAATTATTCAACAACCTTTAGTTTTTATACCGAAGGTGTTGGCGTTACAAACCATTTGCCATTTTCACCGGTTTTGGTGAGTCCGGCTTTAAATTCTGTTCAAACCACAGCCACCGTAAACTTACAATGGACAGCAAGCGATGTTGATTCAAGTGACTCATTAACGTATGATGTTTATTTTGGAACTGCTAGTACGCCAACAGCCCTTGTTTCCCAAAATCAAAGCGCTAATTCATTAAGCAGAACTGTTGCTGCTTCAACAAAATATTACTGGAAAGTGGTGGTGAAAGACAATAAAGGCGGACAAACAGTTGGCCAAATTTGGAGTTTTACTACGGATTAAATTCCTATCCCCAACCCCTACCGCGGCAGGTAAACTTTCCTAAGGAAAGGGAATTCAATTTTACTGTAAAAGGAAATCATTTCTTAACTTTAGTATTTACATTTATTCAACATTTAACATTTAACATTTAACATTTAACATCTAACATTTAACATCTAACATTTAACATCTAACATCTAACTTTATTTAAAATCCTCCCATCCCCAAGATGGTTTTGGAATTTCAACTTCCTTGGTTAAATCGAAAGAAACAGTAAATAACCTGTCGGAGCCCAAACGTCTTAGGTTATACGTGTATGCGATGCCATCAACGGTAATCCACCAAGCATTAGAAAAAGCAGCAAGAATCACGGATACAGTTTCTTGATCGGCCGGAAATACTTGCATATTGGGTGTGCCTGAATTTGTGGATGTCCCGCCATACATCGTTACTTTATCCTTGCTGCCGTCTTCGTGTCGATGATCGTGTTTTAACTCAATTCGTCCGCTCTTGTATTTCAAAATCCAGGTTCTGGAGCGATTGTCGCCCACGTTAAATGGAATTAAGATGGTTTCTTCGTCAGCAAAAAGCACGTGCATCACCAATTTTTTGCCGGCAAAATCATCATTGGCAGGAGCACTCGTCAATTGTCCTTCAAAAGCTTTTCCGTTTAAAGCCTTTAACTTATTCCAAAATTCTTTAGCCGCTGTGCTGTCATTTTCAACAATTACTTTTTCAGGAAGATTGACTTTCACTTCATTTTTGAAGCAGGTATTCGAAGAAATTATAAAAGATAAGGCTATAATTGTAATGAGTTGTTTTTTCATCATTGGTGTTATATTAAATTGATTTGCTAAAATACAATTTTGAATGATTAAAAATCAGAGTATTAATCAAACATCCCAGAATTTATGGGTTAAGTTATGAATTTAAATAAGGCAATTTATCTATAATTCGTCACGATCAAAAGGAATATCATCATCTGGATCGTGGGTGTTTAAGTTATGAATTTAAATAAGGCAATTTATCTATAATTCGTCACGATCAAAAGGAATATCATCATCTGGATCGTGGGTGTCATAGTCAATTCTTGGCGGATTGAACAAGCCCCAGCGATCAATGATATAGTTCCATTGGTCAAATGTTTTTACCCATTCGGCGAACAAAATCCTGAATTCTTCCACTTCATTTCTTAACAATTGCAGGTAATCGGTATTTTTATAGCCGCACATTGCCAAACCCGAGCAATACGTTGAGAGCTCGCGCGCTGCTTTGCGGATAATTGCGGCATTTTCCATTTTCAAATCATAAATTTCAACCGCTTCGGCACCCGAAATTTTTGCGGGAATAATGGTGGCATTTTCTCTGATATATTGGGCATAACCCTCTAACAAATTGCCCTCAGCTTCAGTCAAATTTTTATCATCGTGCATTGAAACACTTTCACTAATTTTAAGGCTAATTTCCATAATTCCCTGTGCCTTTTTAAAAAGTGGCATTTTCTTTAGACGGTCATAACGGGTATCTTCAAACATAGGACATATTTTATCCGATAAATTTATAAATAATTGTTAAGTTCAGGACATAAAAATCTTGCGTTTTTCTTCAGATTACTATTTTGAAAATTTCTACTTTAATTAAAGGAAAAAAGTTGTAAAAATATTTAAATTGAAAATTTGTTGGTTAATAAAGAGCTTTTCAAAAAGCATTAAACAAAAAAATCCCACAATTTCTTGTGGGATTTTCCTTAGGTGGGCAATGAGGGGTTCTCCACTCACTACCTATCTAATTAATAAACAATGAATTAAAGTGACATAATTTTATCTATACTCCTAAAACCACTCCTATATACAATAGATACTGTTCTAAAAGAGCTAACATTATATTAAAAATTCTATTTATTGAGTTTCTTGATTTTTACCCTTAAATAGAAAAAAATCTCAGGTGGTTTAATATAA
>Ga0209643_1002011_pt1 | contig 15006 bp, 13 predicted proteins | sample AutmiccBRH37_all_FD_187383 | JGI IMG/M metagenome (GOLD analysis project Ga0209643, IMG submission 187383) | Deep subsurface microbial communities from Mt. Terri, Switzerland - Autotrophic microbial communities BRH/37_all (SPAdes) (version 2) | ecosystem: Environmental > Aquatic > Deep... | reverse complement strand
ACTCAAACCCCTCCACCGGCCACAGAGTGACCCAGGAGCGACCCCAGAAAAACTCTGGGCTACATAAAAATGCTTTGGCGATTTAGCGCTTTAATACTTTAATATGGTATATACTTTCCTTAACGATGATAAAGCCGCCCTGACGGGCGCTTGGGAATCCAGAATCCAGAACGATGACAGCCTGCCTTAAAAGCGACCCTCAAGCTGCATGCGTAGAGGGGGATCGACCCAAGAGTGAGCTGGATTGCATAGAATTGATTTAGTTCTAAAGCTTATAGCTTATAGCTTACAGCTTACGGCTTTTTTTCAAGGAGGATTTCCGATTGAATAGTGGAGTTATTGACACCAGATCATATGCAGCCTATGTGGTGGTTTGTATCGTGTGGGGTTCCACCTACCTGGCCATCCGCGTGGGTGTAGGCGAACTTCCCCCCGCGCTTTTTGCCGGAATAAGGTTCCTTCTGGCCGGCAGCTTAATGATGGCCTATGTGTACCTAAAAAAGCTGAAACTGCCGGAAACCGCCAGGGATATCAGAATTATAGCAACAGTTGGGCTTTTTCTGCTGTTCGGGGGGAACGGACTGGTGGTATGGTCGGAGCAGTATTTAGCCTCCGGCATCACCGCCCTGATCATTTCCACCGTTCCCCTTTTCGTGGCCGTACTGGATACGCTGTTTCCCGGCGGAACACCAATGAGCTGGAAGGGCTGGCTGGGCATGTTCATAGGGTTCTCAGGGGTGGCACTCCTGGTTTCCCCGGGAAACGGCATGCATGATGCCGACCCCCGCGGTGTGGCCGGGGTACTGGCGGCCTCCTTTGTCTGGGCTGCCGGATCGGTATACTCTTCCAGGAACCGTGTTACCGGGTCCATGCTGGCCATATCCGCCCTGGAAACCCTGGCGGCCGGAGTAGCCCTGACCCTTACCGGGATAGCCGCCGGTGAGCTTCCCCGCTTCCATCTGACCCTGAACGGGGCACTGTCCATGGCGTATCTCATCTTTTTCGGTTCAATTCTGGGGTACAGCTGCTTCGTTTACATAATAAAAACAATGCCCCCTTCCATTGCCTCCACTTATTCATACGTCAACCCCGTGGTTGCAGTAATACTTGGGGCGCTGATACTGCATGAAAACATCACCCTTCTGGAAATTGCCGCATCCGTTGTAATACTGGGGGGTGTGGTAATGGTACAAACATCCAGGTTTAATCCCCCCCGCAAAGAAAAAGTGGAAAGTAAAAAACGCCCTGACGGGCGTTGCCGTCTTGCAGACGGCGGAAGCCAGGAGCCAGGAGCCAGAAGCCAGAATAGTGACAGGCTGCCTTAAAAGCGACCCTCAAGAGACCCCACAGCGACATGCAGTGAGGGGGAGTGATTTAAGTCCGTGCGGAATGTACCGGAGGCTGCTACTGTCTCTTAACGACCGAGCCTACGAATTTGGAGGTTAGATGTTGGAAGTCGGAAGTCGGAAGTCGGATTAAGCTAGAAATGGCTCTGAGGTCATTTCCTACAAGTTTTCTAACCTCTAACCTCTGGCCTCCCACCTCCAAAATGGTCGGCATTCCGTTGGCGACCGAGCTTAGAGACAGTTGCAGCAGGAGGTAATGCAGGCCGGACTTAAATCGCTCCACCTACCCATTAGCGACCATGCAGCGACCCTCAAGTGACCCCAAAGATGTCTGGATTGCGAGGCATCGGGGCCTGTCCCTCAACTTGTTAACTTATTGCTTGTTGGTTACGTCTTGTTATTTTTAGCTTATAGCTTACAGCTTAAAGCTTACTGCCATTTTCAGGCAGCCCAATTGTTTTAATCTCTTTTAAATCCTCTATACCGCTCATTTTTACCGCACCTTCTGATATGGTATAAAAAACCTCGTTAATGTACGCCGCCCTCTTCACCGCATCATTTACCCAATATCCGGTTATATCTTTCTTAGACGGATGCTCAATCCTACCCTTCAGGCTGATGCCTTCTGACGGAGAGATATTGAATACGTACATCCCCTGCCACTGCCTGTAACGGGGCATAAACAACGCCTTGTCTTTTACGGGCCAGTTTTCCGGATAAGAAACCGGCAAAGCCATCAGATTCCTGTTCTTACTGAAAAGAAAGGCCTTGTGATTCCTTGAAACCTCGGAATCGGAATGAATCTTATCCACCACGTATTTAGAAACCTCCACCGGCTTGGAGGGATTGCTTACATCAAACAAAGCAATCTTTACACCCTGTTCCCTAACCGGAACCGGAGGAGCAATTACGGGCATCCGCCCGGGAACCGAAGTTTCCCCGGGAAGTGGCATTGGCATCGGCAGCGGGTCCGGCTGCACCGGAACCTCTTTACCTATACCAATGATATGGTTTTCATCATACGGGTGTAAATAATCGGAATATCCGGGTATTTTTAATTCACCCAATACCTTGGGGCTGACAGGGTTTTTAAGGTCAATTACAAACAGGGGGTCAATCCTCCTGAAAGTTACCAGATAAACCCTTCCTCCCATAAACCTGGCCGAAAAAATTCTCTCTCCGGGGGCCAGGCCCTCCAGTTTACCCACCACATCCAGCTTTTCGTCCATAACATATATATTGTTTCGAGTTGCGGGCCGGTCAGTAAACAGCCACCCCTCCGAAGTAGTGGCCACCCTGAAGCAACCCCCTTCCTCATCCATGGAAAACTGGTTCAGCAGCCGGCCATTAACCTCTCCCCGGCACCTGTAATCAACGCTGCCATCCTTTACTGAAAATTTGTATATGACGGTTTTATTTCTCTCCCTGGCCACATCCCTGTTATATTTTTCCTGCATCTGCCTTATTTTTTCCTCCAGGATCCCCGCCCCGGCATAGTCCAGCCCGCTTATGTAATTCTCCAGAATCTGATAGGCCCGCTGTACTTTCTCGTCAGGTCTGTCTGATGAAGCCGGGATGTTCCTTATCTGGTCGGCGGTATCCCCGTTCACCAGGGATGCCAGTCCCTCAATAAGTCTGTTGCCGATGAACAACATATCTGGCGCCTTGGGGCCGGTTAGATACAGGTTTTCCGGGGAGGAGTAGACATTCTGGGAAGCCCCGGTCAAAAAAGTTTTGCATAAAGCCTCCTGCCGGTCATCCTTTATGTTTATTGAAACTATCATTGTATAAAGATAGGAGTAGTCGGGATGGTCAAAATACTGTATTTCCTCCGGCTGGATAACCCTGGTCCGGTCATTATCATTAAACACCGGAAGATTGATATTATCCCCCTCCCCCTTATCCCCCCCGTTTAGAACAACAGGCATATTGAGCACAAGATAGATGCAGTCGCCAATCATCCTGGAGCTAACGTAACCCCCTTCCCAGGCCAGAGTCCTCACCAGGGACGGACTGGCCCTGTCAGTAATGTCATAAACAGCCGCCATCATCCCCGGGGCGCCGGATCTGTCACTTATGACAACGATCCTGCTGCCATTGAGGAATAATCCGGAAATATACCCCTTAATTTTAACGGTGGATAAAAGCCTGGCCTGTTCAGCCGGGTAGGCCTCCAGTATGTGCAACTGATTGGCCGAGGCTATGTACATATATTTCCCGTCATTTTTTATTATGTCAGCCTCATCAACCCCCTCAACCTGAACATTGGTTGCGGAGTACGCATCACCCGGCGAATCCTGCACGCGGGAGGCAGCGGACTTTTCATTCTTCATTTCCTTGACCGCAGCCGGCGCCCCCGAAACGGCATTCATCACCATCATGTCGGCAGAGGCCCTGCCTGTTAAAAATACACCATATCCATGAGCCAGCTGGATATTCTCTCTGACATATTCGGCCAGGTGCTGTCTGCTGGTAAATCTTCCGGGCTCCTGGGCCACCGACTGCCGGGGGTAAAAATACTGCCCAATGATTACCGCGGCGGCCGCCAACAATATAACGGGGAAAACACTTCGTCTCATCATGCCCCTGCTCCTTTCAATACTGCTTTACCCTTTATACCTATTGACGAAGGAAAAGGTCCGGCGGTTCGGGTGAAAAGAAAAAAAGACAGCAATCTTGTGAAACTTTCGCCTAGCCCGGCGGCTGCATTCACTTCATGTGAAACCGTAGACATTTACTTTAAGCAATTCAACAAAAATCAATTTATCTTTTATCCCGGTGGGAGTACGATGATATCAGGTAATAAGTATTTATCCATTTTAAGGAGATGTCGGGTATGGTAACAAAGTTCAAGAATTGGTTTGAAAGACATTTTGAGGAGCCATTCTTCCGCGCAGAAATCAAGAAGGCTGAGATACTGTCGGAAAAAAGAAATGGCGGAATGATGGTGTCCCTGGCCGGTTCACTGAGCCGCAATTACGACACCATGAAAAGCTGGTAGAATAAAAGACCCCCAGGAGGGTCTCCGGCATATAGATGGCAAACACCGGCAAGAACGGAAAAACGGCGTTCTTGTCGGTGTTTTTCATATGCCTTGGCCAACTTCCGCCTCCTGTCTCCTAACGGCTGTTTTCCAGAGACCTTTTTCCTATTTTTTCGGCTCACCCCCCTTAAAAAAAATAGCCTGGCGTATATAAGAGTTAAAGGAGGGTGATCTAAAGTGTCAAAAAAATTCATATCCCTATTAATGGTTACCTGTCTTCTGTTTCTGACGGTTCCGGCTGCGGTGGCAACACCCAATGAAAAGAATGAGCCCGGATGGCAGCAGAACAACAACCAGGACAGGCCTGACGAGCAGTTACAAGAGAATGAAGAGGAGGAAACGGTAACAGGATCAGTTTACGGCAAAATTAACAAAGGAAAACACCTGGGCATACCGAATGCTCTTTTACATGTCAAAAACCCCCGCGCCAGAGCGGTGCTGCAGGCTGTTCTGGATGGCAAAAGCGTATCTGAGGCGGTATATACCTTTAAAAACGATGTGGACTCCGGTATCGAACCGGAGGATGTGGAAATTGTCACCAACGAGATCGATGCGAAATTAACCGGGGATAATTCCACAGACAATCAGACCATAGCAATTACCTATAAACTCATGGCCCAAATACACGTGAAAAAGGGAAAGATGTCCGAAGCCGTCAGGTTCATGGAAAGATCCATCATTAAAAATCCTGCAGACGATGATACATTTAGAGAGCTTGACCGCATACACGCAAAGCAAAATAATATGTCGGTAAAGGTTTATGTCAACGGAAAAGCCCCTAAGTTCGACGTACCCCCCAGGATAGTGAACGGCAGAACTATGGTTCCAGTCCGATTCGTAGCCGAAGGTCTGAACGCCAATGTGGATTACAACGCTGAAACAGATACGGTGACTGTAACCGGTCCCGGCATGTCGGTGGAAATGAAAATAAACAGCACTACGGCAGTGGTAAACGGAGAAGAGGTGCAACTCGACGTCCCTGCCACCATTGACAGCGGAAGGACCATGGTGCCCCTGCGGTTCATAAGTGAGGGGTTCAAGTGCAAGGTCAACTTCTACGGTGAGAGCAACCTTGTAAGCGTTAACAAATAGCACCAGGTAAAATAACCGCCTTGCAGACGGCACCGCCGACAAGGCGGTTATTTTATCGTTATGGTAAAATAACTCTGTTATAATTTTTTTAAAGACGGGGATTTCACCTTCAATAAAATCTGATATAATTAACCTGTTGGCTTTTAAATATTAGAAAGCATCCGTTGTCTGCAGGTCAGGTTTTATAAAGCTTTTTTCCATGGATGGAGGGGATTTTAAGTCTTTAATAACAGTTTTTCTAATTATTATAAAAAGAAGCCCCTTTTATCCCGGAAGACACCGTCAAATTTTCGATAAAATAGCAAAAAACATTGTTCTTTCTGTAAACTTGACCTGTTTACCTCTCTGGCGCCAAATTTGCATATAGAATATTTTTAATGTTTTTTACCGGTAAAAAACATAAATTCCCTCCCGGTATGCGTCTGCGGTACTCTGGTCAGGTCCCGGGCGCGTCGCCGGATTAATGAGGACAACGAAAGGAGACAAAAATGCTTGCACAAAAAATCTTAACCAGAAACCCAAAAGCCGAACTGTACTATGACCTGGTTGAGCTTCTGACCGGGGTGACGCTGGTGGGTTTCCTATGGACACACATGCTTTTTGTGGCCACCATCCTTCTGGGGAAAAACACGTTTAATTCCCTGTCCCAGGCCCTGGACGACTATTATCTGTCATACGTAGGCATACCCTTTATTATCCTGGTATTTATGATGCATATCCTTACGGCCGGCCGCAGGCTGCCAACCCGCTACCAGGAACAGCAAATAATCTGGAGACACGCCAAAATGCTTGAGGGCGCCGATACCTGGGTCTGGGTTTTCCAGGTAATAACGGGGGCTGCAATATTTGCCCTGGGAAGTATCCATATGTGGGTTGTAATATCAGGCTGGCCCATCTCCGCAATGACCAGTGCGGAGCGCATGCAGGCCTTCTGGTGGTTTTATCTGGTTCTTCTTATACTGGGTGAATATCACGCCGGTTTCGGTATCTATCGCCAGTTTGTAAAGTGGGGCTGGTTCCCCAGAAAGCCTCTGGGCTATATTTCCAAGGTCATCACCGCAATTATTCTGACACTGGGTCTGGCTGCCCTGTGGGTATTTCTTAAGCTGGGAGGTGCCTGATGAGTAACTATACTACCGTAATCACCGATGTTTTGGTTGTCGGGGCCGGGCTTTCGGGGGAAAGGGCAGCCATAGAGGCGGCCTCCCAGGGCCTGGACGTTATAATTCTAAGCTTAGTGCCGCCCCGGCGCTCTCACAGCACCGCAGCCCAGGGGGGATGCCAGGCGTCTCTGGGCAATTGCGCCATGGGTAAAGGCGACAGCACTGACGTTCACTTTTCTGATACCGTAAAGGGCTCTGACTGGGGATGCGACCAGGAAGTGGCCCGGATCTTTGTGGAGACCGTACCCAAGGCCATCCGCCAGATGGCCATGTGGGGTGTCCCCTGGAACAGGGTTGTGGCGGGTAAAAAGGTTCTTCCCGACGGACGGGAGATTGAAGACACCAAGGATAAAGAAGGGCTGATCACGGCCCGGGATTTCGGGGGGACCGCCAAGTGGCGCACCTGCTACACCTCCGATGGCGCCGGGCACACCATGCAGTATGCCGTGGACAGCATAGTGATCAAGATGGGTATAACGGTGCACGACCGCACCGAGGCCATTTCCATCATTCACGACGGGGAGACCTGCCTGGGAGTGGTAGCCAGGTGCCTCAAGACCGGAGAGCTGAGAATTTACCTGGCGAAATCCACCATTATAGCCACCGGAGGCTACGGAAGGCTTTACGGGGCATCAACCAACGCAATTATAAACGAGGGCGCCGGAATGTCCATAGCCCTTGATACCGGACTTGTCCCCCTTGGCAACATGGAAGCGGTGCAGTTTCACCCCACCGGCATGGTTCCGGTATGGATACTGATTACCGAAGGGGCAAGGGGCGACGGCGGTTACCTTCTGGATAAGAACATGCACCGCTTTATGCCGGATTATGAGCCCAAGAAAAAGGAGCTTGCTTCCCGGGACGTGGTGTCCCGCCGCATGATCCAGCATATTCGCAAGGGTCTCGGAGTGGACAGCCCTTATGGCCCGCACCTCTGGCTGGATATCAGGCACCTGGGGGCAAAGCATATTAATATAAACCTTAGGGAAATAGCCAATATCTGCAAGAATTTCAACGGAATAGACCCGGTAGACAGCCTCATCCCGGTGCGCCCCACCCAACACTACAGCATGGGAGGGGTAAGGACCAACAAGGACGGCTATGCCTACGGTCTCAAAGGACTGTTCTCGGTGGGCGAGTCATCTTGCTGGGATCTGCACGGCTTTAACCGCCTGGGAGGAAATTCACTGGCCGAAACCATAGTCAGCGGCTGGGTGGTGGGTAAAAAAGTGGCGGAGTACACCCTGGGAGCAGAACTGAACTATCAGTACAGCCTGGTGCAGGACTTTGCAAAAAAACAGCAGGAGCGTATAGCCGGCCTTATTTCCGGCAAACAGGGCAAGGAGAATGTTTTCGCCATCAGGAAGGAAATGGAGCAAACACTGATGGATTATGTAGGCATATTCAGAAACGGCCCGGATCTTCAGACGGCAGTTGACAGGCTCAGGGAACTTCACCAGAGGGCTGGAAGAATCGGGCTTAAGACCAACGGGAAATGGGCCAGCCCTGAATTGACCGCCGCCCTGCGCTTGCCCGGAATGGTTCGGCTGGCACTGTGCATTTCCTATGGGGCGCTGACCAGGACGGAAAGCCGGGGCAGCCACGCCAGGGAAGACTATCCCAAGCGGGACGACGCCAACTGGCTGAAACGAACCCTGGCCTACTGGAAAGAGGGAAGTGATTTGCCCCAGTTACAGTATGAGCCGGTAAAAATAACCGAACTTCCTCCGGGAGACCGCGGTTACGGTGAATCCTCCGCTTCCTCGGCGGAAGGGAAAAAATAAACTGACAGGAGGGCAAAATGAGTATACAGCGGAAGTTCAGCATTTTCAGGTATAATCCCAACACGCCGGACGTAAAGCCCTTCATGCAGGAATACGTCATCGAGGAACCGCAGAGCATGACGATCTTTACGGCTCTAAACAAAATTCGCGAAGAGCAGGATCCTTCCCTGATGTTCGACTTTGTATGCCGGGCAGCCATCTGCGGGTCATGCGCCATGGTTATCAACGGAAAGCCACGGCTGGCCTGTAAGACCTTAACCACGGACTTTTCGGGAACCATTACCCTGATGCCTCTCCCGGTATTCAAGCTGGTGGGTGACCTTTCAGTGGATACCGGTGCGTGGTTCAGGCATCTTTCACTAAAAACAAAAGCCTGGGTCCATACCGACAAGGAATTTGACCCCAACGCCGCGGAGGAGCGCATGGACAACGAAACCGCCCTCCTCATATACGAGGCCGAGCGCTGCATTGAATGCGGCTGCTGCATAGCCGGGTGTGTAACGGCTAATATCCGGGAAGATTTCCTGGGAGCTGCCGGAATCAACCGGGTGGCCCGCTTTATGGTGGACCCCAGGGATGAAAGATCGGGAAATGAATATTTCGAGGTTATCGGATCCGACGAGGGCGCTTTTGGCTGCATGGGACTCATGGCCTGTGACGACAACTGCCCAATGCAGTTGCCCCTCCAATTGCAGCTATCCTTTGTGCGCAGAAAGATGCTGGCATTCGGACTTTCGAAATAAACACGCCAGCCCTCAGTGCTGGAAGTATAGAACACAGAACTCAGAACACAGAATGTTGAAAGCCAGCTTTACTGGCAATCTCAGGAAGACCATAATCATACAAAGCCTTTAACTGGAAAAGCTCCCCGCCATGCGGGGAGCTTTTCCAGTTACTTTATCGTAAGCTAAACCAGTTTAATTTACCCCATACAACTTGTGTGCCGTAAATATGCCTCATATCCCTGCCGAAGGAGAATACTGTTGGCTAGACAGGGAATTGAGTCGCAAGTCTCAACAGAATAAGCATTGTGTATGATTAAATCAATTCTCGGTTGCATTAAAATTATGTATATAAGTTTAACCAATCCCAGGATCGGAATTCTGAAAGCCGTCCCCCCGTCAGAGAGGGCGGAAACATCAGCTGGGATCTGAAGGCCATCTGGAATTTCAATCGTATATTCAGTAATATTATTGCTTTCCGGTAAATAGCATTAATTAAAATATATAATGCCGCCGGAAGGGGAGTAAACATTATGTCCATTCAAAAAAGCAAAGAAAAAAATGAAAACCGGTCCGATGATGTTAATTTTAAGCAGATTATTAAAAAAGAACTTGTCAGGTGGTACTGCAACGCAATGTACTCAGGGAAAGTCAAGGCTACCAATCGATCTGACCGATCTGGCTGCTCGGTCAAAAAAGCTTAAAGGAGGGTTATACTCCTGACCCTTTAATTTTACCAGTTTAAAAAAATATGACTTAAAGCAACAGGTTTAGTTATCCTTTTGTCGAATGAATATTAATACCGGTTCATATAAAAATGGGGGTGCGGGTTTTGATTATCATAGGATGTGGTGAATGCGGCGGGAAGTATCAGGTTGTTGAAGCAAGGATGGATAACCCCAAGTGTCCCAGTTGCGGAGTCGAAATACCCGACAAGATACGGGGACCCATTAAGTCCCTGGTGGATGAAAACCGCAACCGTCCAAACTGGAAACTGTTTATTGATATGGGCAATATGTTTAATATTGAACTTACCGTGAAATCCAGGAGCCAATAAAATAGTGATGGGGTGCTGGGCATGTGGGTAATACAACCGGATAAAGAAGCGTTTACCTTTGGGCTGGAATTCGTTGTTCCCAATGACATCAATTCATCAGCGGATTTGAAAAAAGAATTCTACGACGCAGTTTTAAAAAAGCTGCAGGAAAAGGGCTATAAAACCTTTGAAAAAAAGGTGGCCATTTTAGCAAGGGTTCAAAGAAACAGCCTAAAAGAGACCGAGGCCGACAGCATTTCCAAAACTCTGCTGGACGCCCTGCATAACTGGAGAAAGGTGAACCAGTATGACGTTCAGGTAGGACCCAGAAGGCTCATTGAAAACGATTCCTCGGCCTATGTGGCCTCTTTTACGGTGGAAGTAAAAAAGGGCTCCAACAGGGTGGATTACTTTATATGGGAAGTGTGCCCCACGGGCTGGTAGAACCCCTTTTAAACCCTCAGCCCCCGAAAACTATTTAAACCGCACCCTATTCATTTTATCGCCAATTTCCAGTTTGTCCACCACATCCATTCTAAAAAACCTCCTCGTTTCTTATCGAAATATATGAAAAGGAGTTTTTTTTATGTCTACCACCATTGATGGAGTAATCGCCTGCGCCACCTATCTTCTGGCAATTTCAGCCGGAGCCCAGGGGTTGACGGAAACCCTAAAAAACGCCATGCCATGGCTTATGATGGAAAAGGCGCCGTTAAACCCCGAGAGCCAGGACGACATTTCAGCGGCCTCAAAACTGGAAGGCTATCGGCAGGGGGCTCTGAAGGTAATGGCTACTCTTTCCGCCATGACGCTTATTTGGCTGGCCGAAGTAAATCCCATTTATTTTCTCACAGGAAGTGAAGCGCCGCTTAACATACCCCAGATAGTGGCCTGGGGTATGGTTTCATCCTTTGGATCGCCTTTTTTAAATCAAATACTGAAAATACTTATTTCCATAAGGGATACAAGAAACGCTCTGATTGACAAAAAATCCCCCACACAAGGAATAGGCAGTAAAAAGAACCAGGCAAAAAGTGCCTTTTTTAAAAGCGACCCCACAGCGACATGCAGTGAGGGGGAGTGATTTAAGTCCGTGCGGAATGTGCCGGAGGCTGCTACTGTCTCTTAACGACCGAGCCTACGGAATGCTGAGCCGGCTGCAGGACGCAGCCGGAAGCCGGAATCGATGCAAGGATGCGGCGTTGGAGGCGGTCGGCATTCCGTTGGCGACCGAGTTTAGAGACAGTTGCAGCAGGAGGTTATGTAGGCCGGACTTAAATCGCTCCACCTACCCATTAGCGACCATGTAGCGACCCTCAAGCGACATGCGTCTAACAAAGCTTAAAGCTTACCGCTATTCAGGGAAGGCACGTATTTATGAAAGCGACTCTGGAAAGTATAAAAAAGGCTTTAGTATAAGTTGACACCGCAGGAAAAGGTGGAATAAGCATTGGGTATCCTTGACAGTTTTTTCAATCCTGAATCGGTGGCCATCATAGGAGCCTCAAAAACACCCGGAAAGATAGGCAATGCCATTGTAAAAAGTATAGTAAGCAGCGGCTTCGGCCGGGATGTATATCCGGTTAACCCCCGCGAGGGGGAAATAGAAGGATTAAAATGTTATCCGGATATAGTATCCATCGGGAAAAAGGTGGACCTTGCAGTTATATCTGTTCCTGCGGCAACCGCAGTATATGTTGCTGAAAGCTGCGGCAGGGCAGGTGTCAAAAACCTGGTGGTTATTTCCGCAGGCTTTAAGGAAGTGGGGACAGAGGGGCTCGCCCTGGAAAAGGATCTGGTGCGGATATGCAAAGAATTCGGTATGCGCATGCTGGGGCCCAACTGTGTGGGTATGATGGACACCCACGTTCCCATCAACGCTTCTTTCAGTGAAGGATTTCCCGCCACAGGGGATATTGCCTTTATCTCCCAAAGCGGGGCCATGCTGGTGGCCATACTGGACTGGAGCAGATCCATCGGCCTTGGATTCAGTAAAATAATAAGCCTGGGAAACAAGGCTGACCTTACAGAGTCGGATTTTATTGAGGATGCCGCAGATGACCCCAACACCAGGGTAATTCTCTGCTATATCGAGGATGTGGCCAATGGAAAGCATTTTCTGGAAGCCGCCCGGGTGGCCAGCAAAAAAAAGCCTGTTATAATTTTAAAAAGCGGCACCAGCCAGGCCGGAGCCCAGGCCGCATCCTCCCATACAGGGGCCCTGGCCGGAAGCAACCTGGCCTACGATACCGCTTTCCAACAGTCCGGCATAATCAGGGCATCCACCATGGCCGATCTTTTCGATCTGGCGGTGGCCTTTTCCAATCAGCCAATACCCGGGGGCGATCGGGTGGCGGTGGTTACAAATGCTGGGGGGCCGGGCATTATTACAACAGACCGGATTGAAAATCTTGGGCTGGCCATGTCCCGCTTTCAGAAAAAAACCATTGAAACCCTTCGGTCTGGACTTCCCGAGGAGTCCAATGTTTACAATCCTGTGGATGTACTGGGTGATGCCAGGTCAGACCGGTTCAGACTGGCTATGAACAGCGTTCTGGGAGATGAAAATGTTGACAGCATGGTGGTCCTGGTTTGTCCCACAGCGGTAACCGAGGCTGAGGAAACAGCCCGGTCATTGATAGAGGCCCACCGAAATTACCCGGAAAAGCCTGTGTTCGCAGCTTTGATGGGCGGCCGGTCCCTGGAGGGCGGGGCCAGGATATTGTCCGGAGCCGGCATACCCTCCTTTACATTCCCGGAAACTGCGGTGTCAGTCATAAGCGGCATGAGCAGGTATTCCAGGATCAGACAAAGGCCTCCCAGGATAAGGGAAGCAATGGTATCCGGAGTATCCCCGGAAACAGTGCGGGAAATCTTTGAAAGGGTAAAGGATGAGGGAAGGCTGGTGCTCCTGGGCAGTGAATCCGCCGAAGTGGCCGAAGCCTATGGAATTCCGGCGGCCCCGGTGAAACTGGCCACCACTCCCGAAGAGGCGGCCAGGATTGCGGAAGAAATGGGATTTCCACTGGTAATGAAAGTGGCCTCCCCCAGGATTCTACACAAGACAGATGTGGGGGGAGTAAAAATTGGAATAAAAACGGCGGAGGAAGTCAGGCGCAGCTTTATAGAAATAACCGAGAACGTTCACCGTTACCTCCCCCGCGTGGTTATTCACGGCATAGAGGTGCAGAAGATGATGCCAGCGGGAACCGAGCTTATCATAGGGATGTCCAGGGACGTTCAGTTCGGGCCGCTGATAGCCTTCGGACTGGGCGGCATCTATGTAAACCTTTTAAAAGACGTATCCTTCAGGCTGGCAGAAGGTCTGACCCGGCAGGAAGCCAAGGCCATGATCAGCGAAACAAAGGCCTATACCCTGCTGAGAGGTTACCGGGGAGAAACCCCGGCTGACATTGACACCGTCATCGACATAATAATGCGGGCGGCCGCCCTGGTAACTGAGTTCGACCAAATCACAGAGATGGATATAAATCCTGTGTTTGCATACAGTAAAGGGGCCTCCGCCCTGGATATAAAAATAACGGTATCGTGAGGTGCGTCAGGTGAAAAGCCTTTTTATTATGGGTACCCCGGCCAGTGGCAAGACTGCGGCCAGTGTCGGTCTTGCCCTTAAATTCCAGCAGGAGGGCTACAGGGTAAATTATTTTAAGCCTGTGGGCATAGCCGGCGGGACATCGCAGGATGAAGACGAAGACGGGGTTTTGATGAAAAGCGTATTGAGGATGGATCATTCCCTGAAGGACATAATTCCTTGCACCGTGGGGCCCTCATACCTCTCCGGCAACCGAAACTGCGTATCCCTGCAAGAAATAATTTCGGCCTACCGAAGGGTTTCGGAAGGATCAGACATAGTCATTGTGGGAGGAGCGTCCTTCCCGCATATAATGGGCTGCGTTGGACTTGACTCCATTACCCTGGCCAGAGAATTCAAATCCACGGCAGTATTTCTGATACACATAGAAAACGACTTCAGCCTGGACAATGCCATTTTCATAAACAGCTATCTGGAGTGCCGGGGAATTCCCATATCCGGAAATATATTCAACAATGTTCCCAGACCCTTGCTGGCTAAAACCCAGGGAGTCTACCAGGCGGTTATAGAGGAAAAAGGGTACCGCTCCCTGGGAGTGGTACCCCGTCGGCCGGAAATTGCCTCCCCCACCGTTGCGGAATATTTTGAGGCTCTTGGGGGTGAAGTGCTTTCCGGCAAGGAAAACATGGATCGTCTGGTGGAGGATGTTCTTGTGGGGGCCATGACCATTGAGAGTGCGCTGGGATACCTGCGCAGGGCGCCCAACAAGGCTGTCATTACCGGAGGCGATAGGGCGGATATAGCCCTGGCGGCCCTTGAGACCAGCACTTCGGCCCTGATACTGACGGGAGGGCTTTACCCGGATGTAAAGGTAATCGCCAGGGCTGCCGAAAGAGAGGTGCCTGTATTGCTGGTGCATTATGACACCTACACCACCCTTGAGAGGTGCGCCGAAATCTCAAGACGCATCCGGCCCGCCGACCGTAGAAGTATAGAGCTGGCACTGGAAAATATAGATAAATATGTTGACTGGAAGGGAATATTGAAAACACTGAAATAAAATAACCGCCTTGTCGGCGGTGCCGTCTTGCAGACGGCGGAATCCAGAAGCCAGAAGCCAGAATCCAGAATTGTGACAGCCTGCCTTAAAAGCGACCCTCAAGCGACCCCACAGCGACATGCAGTGAGGGGGAGTGATTTAAGTCCGTGCGGAATGTACCGGAGGCTGCTACTGTCTCTTAACGACCGAGCCTACGGAATGCCGAGC
>Ga0209643_1002010_pt1 | contig 15012 bp, 16 predicted proteins | sample AutmiccBRH37_all_FD_187383 | JGI IMG/M metagenome (GOLD analysis project Ga0209643, IMG submission 187383) | Deep subsurface microbial communities from Mt. Terri, Switzerland - Autotrophic microbial communities BRH/37_all (SPAdes) (version 2) | ecosystem: Environmental > Aquatic > Deep... | reverse complement strand
GCAGCACTTCGATGAGCGCGCCAGCACTGGTGACCACTGGGCACTCGTGGCCTTGGGCCGCGACCTCCTTGCTCAACTTCTGTTCGCTTTCTCGATGATAGCCATTTCCAGCCGACATGATGGCCACCAAACAGGCATAACTAATCACATCTACACGAGCGTCCGCGAGGGAATGCGCACATTCGACACTCTGGCGGTCCATTGCCTGGAGTTCTTCCTTAGTTACCTTTTTCATTCGCATCCGCGCAGAGTGAAAGGTGAACTGCTCGGGATAGATTGACTGCCGATCCAAAAGGATTTTGGGCACTTCCGTTTCCATGGTCACATTCGAACTTGGAACGATCTGCCCAATCCGCAGTGTTGAAGAATCATTAATCATCATTCGACCCAATTCCCAAAAAGTTTCGCTTGGAGTTCACCGGCAATAACCTGTGCCATCAAGGCGTGCGCTTAATGCCGCGGACCGCCAATTCAATCATCCGATGCGCACAAATTATTAAACTCACGAGAAAATTTGTGCAACCCCGTGAGCACAGGCGCAACTGGCATCTTGATTAGACCACAAATGCCCTTGTTAACATTGGCATCAATAATCTTGGGGATCTGATCAAGCAGCTTACTGTTCCCTTTGTGCGCTGCCACCTGCCTCATTATCAAGGCCAACATGCGAGTTTCCATGCGACATTGCGGACATTGATCGCAGCAACCTTCCTCATAAAAGTCCATAATCTCAGAAATTGCTTCGACCATGCCGGCATTTTGTGGATAGCCGCGCACGGCTGCACAACCCATGGAAGATCCAACATCCTGCAACGAAGCTTTTTCGAACAAGCAATCGAATTCTTCGCGTATCAAGAAACCAGAAGAAGGACCTCCAGGCTGAACCGCAGCAACTTGCTCCCCACTACGCAGACCCTGGCCAATTTCATCGATCAGGTGACGCAACGGGATACCAAGAGAAATTAGATGTACTCCTGCGTTTACAAACTCGTCTCCCAAGGTGCACAGGGCTACACCCTTACCCTCGCTACCTAAGGTGCGATATCGGTCACCTCCAAAAAGCAGGATGAACGGTATGTGGGCCACTGTTTCAACATTGTGAACCAGAGTCGGGCAACCGAACAATCCACTTTCAATTGGCAGTGGCGGCCGCTTTCGGGGCAATGGTTTTTCGCCTTCTAGAACTTGTAAGAGCGCTGTCTCCTCGCCAACGATATACTTATCGGGCACGCGGTTAACTTGCAACGAGATGTTGGGAACCGCCTCACCGACATCCAGACGACCACTGGTGAAGTACTCCACCTCCTGCTCGATGCTTTTGATCGCCGCCGACGCATTCTCATTCACTGCGAAGCGAATTTCCTTCACGCCGAAGTTAATGCCCGCACACAGTGCGCCTTCCACTACCGTGCGTGGGTGCGTTTCCAGCAGATAACGATCCTTCAGCGACCCCGGTTCGTGCTCGCTACCGTTGATCACTAAATATTTAGTCTGCCCCCGTTGGGCAGCGAAGCGCTCCATCTTAATGGCGCTGGGAAACCCGGCTCCGCCCTTCCCGGTCAGCCCTGCCCTTGCGACTTCCCCAATGAAGGCATCCCCTCCTAGCGTACTAGCGTAACTCAGCGCTGGCAGCCTGCTTTCAGACCCAGCGTCTGAGGGAGTTGTAGCCGCGGAAGCCAGAATATCGCGATTAAAGATGTCCATTTTAGTTCAAATCTCACATTACCAATTCCGGCGTGGGTAAGCCATCGATATTTCCTAACAGCCAGGCCCTTTCCTGCCTGGCTTTGCTTTTTACACTTACCGCGCGAGCAGGTGCGCACCGACTGCCATAGAAACAATCGGTGCGCACCACCTTTGCAACTGGTGGCCGCTGGACCAATCCAAATACTATCTGTTGCCGAACCAATCGCGCCGTAAGTTACAATACGGGCTTATCCGGACTTCTTGTCAGCCGGCAAATCAGTCGCCGGTGAATAGCCGCCAAGTTGCTTCGAAAGCGTGGCAGTATCGCTGTAGAAATGGGTGCGGACAATTTGGCCGTCTCGAACCTCACAGAGCATTCCCTCATAGACATCGCATTTGCTTCCTGTGATGTCTCGGCCCATCCATGTCCCGGTGCCGACGCCCGTAGTGTCTATCGCGGCGAACACGCGATCTCCCTCGCAAATCATCTCCGTTATAGCAAAATTAATATCAACAGCTGCAAAGATCATTCCGAAAAGCTTGCGCACGTCCTGCTTGCTGTCGAGCGGAATAGGTGCCGCCACATCGATCATTACACTATCTTCGGCCAGAAGGGCCATCATAGCATCAATATCATGAGCGTTATGCGCATCGACGAATGCGCGCACCACCTGCTTGGGATCCATCATAGTAAGAACTCCTCTTCCATTTACATAATCACTGAAATTGTATTCGACTCTACGGCACACCAAGATTTACCAACAGAACATCTGTGCTCCGTCGATTTACTTGGTTGAGTTCGCAGACTAGACCGACTCCTTCACTTTCGGAAAGAGCTGAATTTTAGGCTTATTCTTCCAATCGGTGGAGTCATGTTCAGGCTTCCAAATATACCAAGGCATACCGTCAGGAACTGTCGGGCTTTTGTGCAACTCAACCGAAAGTGCTGCGTCCGAAAGCCCGTACATCAGGTTCATCAAGGTACGCGCCTCCAGTGCTTCATCCTCATCAACCGAATCGGCTTTCTCGTCTATCCGCTTAAAGTAAGCTAAGATATTCTCCACCTGCGGGAGCATGACATCATAGAATTCCTGAATAACGTCCATGGGTTGATTTTCGCGGAATTCCAAACGCCTGAATTCATCTGGCCCGGCCCATTGAATATATTTCTCCAGGGCAGCGAACTCCTGTGGCAACCTCTGAGTTGCAATATCAATAGATTTATCTGTCATGTAAGATCCTCTTTCCAATAAACGTTCAGAGATAAACCGCGTCACGCAAAACTTTGTCCGCGTGCCGGATCATGATTTCCTGGTCCTGGAGATACATCTTGGTAAAGACACCCGAGTCTATAGCTTTCTGCGCTCCAATCGTGGTGTTGCCATCCTCGCGCCAGAGGTCACGAAGGGACACCTTCATATGATTTGCAGCCCATTCTCCAGCCATATCACCAACCCCAAGAGGTGGCGTAAAATATCGCGCATTCCAAGATGATGTATTATACGAAGCTCCGGGCATCATCTTATGAATGATATATGTATTATATCCCAAAATTATAAAGTGCATGTTTGGATAGATATAAAGAATGTCGAAAAACCAATCCGGATTTCTCGCTGGATTGACCCCACGGGCCCATTTTTCGAGCGGGACTCGCTGCGCAGTATCACTTGCGAGGGTCTGCCCTAACTTGGAGGCTAGGGCGCTAATTGGAGCGACAGAGCCTAGATCCGCTCCGATCTTAGCGCGGTTTCCGTAAAAACTGCCGGACGAATTTTTCCCAAGCAACTTGAAGTCATAAGCATGCCTATTAGGCGTATCCGCACATTCCATAAAATTCGGGGCTGATCGTTTGTGCAGATACTTCAGATGGTATCCATCAATCTGCGAATCGCGCAACACCGGCCAGCTACAATCGAGATCCGCATTGTAGGATAATGCTACCGTCGTATCCCCGAAAGGATAGTCCTCGTAGAGATCGATAAGGTCTGCACCTAATTGCTCTTGCAACGTCTCTTCGGGCGTGGGATTCAAATTGTAAAAAATAAACCCTTGCCAGACATCTACAGGAACTGAAAATAAATTAGTTTCCATACAGTTACTATTGAAGAACATTTCCTTCTCAGTTATTAGTACATTTTTCCCAGTGAGACTGTAGGCCCAACCATGATATATACACGTAAACTTTCCTTTTACGTTACCATATTTTTCGAAAACAAGTTGGGTTCCTCGATGCCTGCATATGTTATGAAAGCCACGAATTTTTCCATCCAACCCACGAACTATTATAATCGACGTATTCGTAATAACGGATTCTTCTACAAAAAAATCTCCTGGATTGGGTATTTCATCGACACGTTTGGCCGTTCCAATCCACGCGTTTTTGAACACTTTGTCTCCCATACGTCGATAGAAATCCGGCGAGCTATATGATTCGACTGATACCGGGCCGGTTCCCAATTCTGGATGCTCTGCCGTCCATCGTTTATCCTTCAGATCACTTAGTTCCATGACTCGCTCCTTCTTTAAATCTGTATTAATATTGATTGAATGTCTTATTCGACTAAAGTCCCTGCCTTAACGACCGATACACCATCCAATTCAACGGTGCACTTGCGCATCGGGATATCGATGTGACAATGACTGGCATTTTTGCCACCGACTTCATTGTTTGGGCCGAGTGAAAACAGAAAATTGCCAGCAAAGGCGCGAGCGTCCATCCCTAGGGTCGCTTCCCGATTGTACATTGCCAGGGTCGGCCACTTCGCTCTCTTTTGAAGGCCCCAACCAACATGGGAAATGGCGTAGGCGTCTGGGTCATCGAATGTCGCCATGTACTCAGCAAGCAACTCGGCATCCAGCCCCCCGTCGATTTTAGTGACGTAACCGTCATTCACCGTGAGCTCGATTGGGCTCGCGATGAGATCGAGGCGCGGCGTCCAGATATCCCCGCAATCGAGGACGATTTTGCCCTGCGACTGGCCGTCGTTGGGCCAAGTCGCAACAAATCCAGATGGCCAGTGGTCCCACCGCCCCGGTTCATCAACGAAACCGTATTCCGAAAGGATCGGATAATTCCCGAGCGGAAACACTATGTCAGTACCCGCCGCAGAGGTAGCGCGCAGAACCTTTGCGCGCTCGAGTTTCTTCGTGGCCGCCAAGACCGCATCGCGATCTTCCTTCATGGGCAAGATTCGAAGTAATACCTCCGGCGGCTCAACTGCGAGCAGTATTCTGGTTCCGGCCTCAAGTATCTCGCCCTGTTCCGGCGAAAAAAGAAGGAGCATAAGATCGATCACCAGATCGCTCGCCTTTAAGGCTGCAAGGGCTGGCGTATTGCCCGTTAGGGCGGTGTTCCCCACAAACGCGGTTTTATCTGGGCTAAGTGACAGTGATCCGTTGCAAGGAGGAAGATCAATGCGCGTCACTGTCGCACCAATCGATTCAACGGCGATAACCGCGGTCCTCAAGGTTTGCTGGTTGCTTGTCGGATCAGTCAGGATACTGACTGCTTGCCCTACCTCGAGTTTTGACAGGCGCAGCACATGCTGCCATGCCTCTATCATTTCAAAGTCAGTTACCGCCATCATTCAAGTCCTTTCTTTAGCATCAGCCTCACTCTCACTCAACGCCAGAATTCTCTACTGCCCTTTGGGCTGCAACTTCACCACTCAGCTGTCCTCCGGAGCCAAAAGGCCGGCGCTAATAATTCCTATGATCAACTCTTCCAGGTCGGGTTCATTTTTCTCTCGCAATCGTATCGGCACCTCGCCGCCTTCGATTACTTCGCGCACCGTCGAAGCGTCACCGGGCGCAACCGATGACAACCAACATAGGCGACCAGGCAACACCACATTCGGCCCACTGTTGCAGGCCGAGAAGCACATATAGGCGTGCACCTTGACCGGTGGATTCACGTCATCAACAAACTCCTTCCTCAACGCAGACAGAACGGCATCCGCACCACGGCTTTTGCAATCGATGTTATTGCATACGTAGACTTCGACCGGTTCGTTTGACGCAGACTTCTCGCTACCCATTTTGACCCTTTCGAAAGAAGAAGTGCTTATTAATCTCATGACCGCCAGCGGCGGACTGCCTTGTGGGATGAAAGATGTGGCACACAGGCGCGCCTTGGTCGAGCGACTCGAACGGATGGTTATCCATTATAAACCCTCTCCGCACTGGTGAGGGGCCCCACATCATTCCTTTGAGAAAGGATTCTAACCTGCCTCATAGCGCATCCCCAACCGCAGCAGGTTTAAACTTGCCCCCCTCGCCGTTGTGCTTCGCCAGGAAGGCCAGAAGCAGGTCGTTAAATTTCTCGGGCTGCTCCGCGTATCCGATGTGACCCACACCCTCCATCAAGTGAAACTCGCTCCGTGGCAAATAACCGTGCAACTCGCGACCCAAATCTCCAGGTATAACTCTGTCGTTCGAGCCGCTGATCACAAGCGTCGGCACGTCAATCTTTTCGGCTTCGTCGCACGCCGAAAACTCGGCAATTATCTTTTGTAGGTAATAAGAATAGGTGCGTGGATCATTTTTACCGATCATCGCCGCCAGCCATGCCACCAGATCATCGGACGCCAGCTGCGCGAGCGCCTGGCCGGCAACCATAGCTCCGAAATCGGACATTGACAGCGATTTGAGCGCATCAACCCTGGATTGCACCACTTCGGGCGGGATGCCGGACCTACAAGCAGTGAAACAGAGAGTCAAAGTCCGACACAAGCCCGGGTTTGCCAAGGCCAGCTTCTGGCCGATAAACCCTCCCATTGAGGTGCCAACGAAATTGATGTCTCTTAACCCATAGTGGTCGCAAATTGCGGCCACATCATCGGCCAAATCTTCTATCGTGAAGCTCGGCTTCTCTTCCAGCAAAACTGACCTACCAAATCCTCGGACATCCATAACGAAGGTATGATACACGCGGGACAAGGCTGAGATTTGATTTTGCCAGAGTTCAGTACACGCACCAAGGCCATGTACTAAAAGGACAGGCTCTCCCTTTCCATATTGTTCGAGATTTAGTATCGCTGATCGCCTACTAATCTCTGCCATATGATCAATCCTTTTGGTTAAAGTCCACGCAGGTCGCAACGACCGTGCGTGGAGTAAAATACAATTAGAACTTATACTTTATACTTGTGCCATAGCTACGCCCGCCAGCTTGATAGGTCGCAAGAGCATTGGGCAATATAACAATCACATCCTGGTTATATATTTCGTTCGTTATATTGCGTACCCAGCCGGAAATTTCCCAATCATCACCTCCGAGCGACACGCGAGCATCGACCAGGTCGAGCGGCTTGCGCTTCGTGTTCGGCGCATTGGTCTCATCGAACCACATTGAACCCGTCCGACTATATTCCGTTCGAGCCGAGAGGGTAAGCGAATCGGAAACCGGGATATTGAGCTGCGCCCCAGCATTGACCGAGTGGCTTGGAATATAGGGCGCCCGGTTGCCGATGATTAGGGCGCGGAGCGCTGGATCGGTTTCAGCGATATCTTCGATCTTTGTATCAATGATGCTGAAGCCACCAAAGATAGTCAGCATATCGACTGGACGTAGCTGAAAATCAGCTTCGACCCCCTCGATACCCACTTTTTTCAGCGATGTTACCGCCTGCACACCTCCTGTTGGAAAAAACCGATAGAGCTGAGAATTACTCACATCAGTTTTAAACGCTGCACCATTAATGCTAAGACGTCTATCCAACAATTGCAATTTAAAGCCAGCCTCATAACTCTCTGACACTTCCTTGTCGAAGCCGTCCTGAACTAGTGAGTTAGGATCACCGGCAATAATTATAGCACGCGTGCCGATATTGTTGAAGCCACCGGACTTGAATCCCTTCCCCCACGACGCGTAAACTGATGCGTTGGTAAATTTATAGACGAGCGATACTTTTGGCTGAAACTGCTTGAAAGTTTGAGCGTCCCTACAGTCAGCGGCTGAACGACCGGTAACTGCAACGCAAGCATTGAAGGTCGCAAACGTAGCCCCTGGAGCAAGACCAAAAAATGGATTTATAACATCCGGACTGGTCGTTGCCAGCTTCCGCCTTTCAATATCATAACGCCCCGCAACCGACAATTCCAGTGCATCGGTAATATCAAACTGGGCATTGGCAAAAACCGCAAAGTTCCGTGCGGTAGCATCGAAAGCATCGACATTCAGTGTCGGGTTATTACTTTCCGGACCCTTGATATCGAATCCGGGCACGATAACACCGCCGCCAATGATAGTTCGCTCAACCGGAGCGACGGGCGCACCGATATTCGTACCACTGATTACAAACGGCGGCACAAACGCCCCACTCGAATCCACCGCAATCCGACCGTTTAACCCTTGATGGAACTCATATCCGCGATCTGAATAGAGGAACGAGCCACCCGCCTGCCAGCGCAATCTGCCGGTTGATGGAGAAGTTAGACGGATTTCTTGGGTAATTGCCTTATTGTCGTTCCGTATGTTCTGCGTGTTGTCGCCAAATAACGCAAGCAGATCCAATGGCAATCCCGGAGAGAATTCATCGCTGACGAAATCGTTACCTGGAAAATTCCAACCGGAATAGGGAAAGTTTTTCCCTCCAGATAAGCTATCGACGTTATTGAAACCTGAAATCGAAGTGAGAGTGCCTCCCCAATCAAACTCATGATCCAGTTTCAGCGAAACTGAGAATTTGTTTTGGCTGTCGGAACCAGCAACATCTGCAGTCCATGGCAAGGATGTGTTATTGGCATCAACCTGCGATAGAAACACGCCTCCTATGGTCGTGCCAGGAAGTTGTGGATTATACGCCAAGGCGCCGCCACGTAACCTGCTGACGGACGCTCGCAAATCCGCAGTTGTAGGCCCACCATCATCCCAGCTAAGCTGCAGGCGAGCGGTTTTTTCATTCGACCTACTCACCTTTTCTCCAGTATTGATATTGGTGAACGGCCCATCCGTGTCCGACATAGCTAGGGATACGCGAAAACGCAGCGCGCCCTCGATAATCGGACCGGATAGACTGGCATTGGAACGGACCGAGTTCCAATTGCCCCATCCCCCGGTGATCTGCCCCTCAAATTCATCAGTCGGCTGCTTAGTTGTAATTACGATTGCCCCAGCAGAAGCGTTTCGCCCGTAAATGGCGCTTTGCGGGCCTTTCAGCACCTCGATTTGCGCAATGTCGAAGAGCTCGCCGCTAAATTCGTTAGTAGACGCAAGTTGAACGCCATCTATAATGATGGTCACAGACGATTCACCAAGCCTAGCCGAGTTCTGACCACGCATGCTGATAAGCACTTCGCCAGCATTATTTCCTTGAACCAAATTGACACTCGGCACTTGCGATATGAAATCTTGCGGGCGAGTGATTCCTGCCTTCTCGATTTCCTTTTCAGAAAAGACCGAGACGGCCATAGGCGCCTCAATGGATTGTTGATCGCGCTTTGTGCCTGTCACAACAATATAGTTCGCTTCATCGTCAGGCATTGACACTTCCTGTGCCTGACCCGCAGCAGAGAAACCAACGACCGAAATGGCCGTCAGAGACCCCCCGAGATACTGCTTAAATTTCATCGATTCACTCCCCCTCAGTACAGACATTGAGTTTAAATTATTCTTTGTTTACCGCTTGACAATCCTCATTTATAGTATACAAATTCAACGTGTCAAGCAATATTTGGAGACTGTAAGTGTCCCGCGCATCCGACCATGCTTATGAAATTATCCGCAGCAAGATCCTTTCCGGCGAATTGCCTGGCGGCATGCAGGTTGTGGAAGAAGAATTGTCAAAGATGTGCGGGGTGTCGCGCACACCTGTCCGCGAGGCGCTCAGGCGTCTTGAATCCGACCTTCTGGTGATCCGGACCAATACCAAGCGAAGCTTCATCGCGGACTGGTCGCTCGATGATGTGGCCGACGCCTATGAACTTCGCGCTGAACTGGAAGGCAAGGCCGCCCGCCGCGCCGCCGAGCGCATGAGCGATGCTGCATTGGAGCAGTTTCGGGCTATCCATCGGCGGATCGCCGCAGCGCTCGGCCAGTCAGTGCCCGATGTTACGGGCTTCCTTAAGGGCAACCGCGAATTCCACGCCTTAATCCTTGAAGTGGCTGGATCGCGCCGTCTTGCCGCTCTACTCGGTATGCTGGTCGAGCAGCCGGTGGTCTGGCGTGTCGTCCAGCACTACAGCCGCGACGCGCTAAATCGCTCGAACGCCGATCACCAGGAAATGATCGCCGCTTTCGCCTGCCGCGATGGCGCCTGGGCCGAGGCTTTGATGGCTACTCATGTCTTGCGCTCCTACCGCACTTATGCCGATTCGCACTGCAACCTGACCGACGATGTGCAGCAGGAGGCTGCCGAATAATGTATCCAAAATCCATTGAGATGGTGGAGGTGTCCCCCCGCGACGGCCTCCAGAACGAGAAGGCCCTGATTGCCACCGCTGACAAGATTTCCCTGGTCGAGCAGGCGATCGCCGCTGGGGCGAGGCGCATCGAAGCGACAAGCTTTGTCAATCCCAGGGCCGTGCCACAGATGGCTGACGCAGAAGCCGTGTGCGAGGGACTACCCGAACGCGCAGATGTGACTTACATCGGCCTTGTCCTGAACATTCGGGGTGCCATGCGCGCACTTGCCACTGGGCGGATTGACCAGCTTGGCGCAGTTGCGGTCGCCACCGACACCTTTTCCATGGCGAACCAGGGCCAGACCAGCGACGGCTCGGTTGAAATGGCCATAGAGGCCATCGCCATGGCACGCGCGGCAGGGAAGACAGGCCAGGTCACGATTGCCGCTGCCTTCGGTTGTCCGTTCGAGGGCGAAGTTGCGGAGGAGAGGATTGTCGCTATGGCAGTCGCGCTCGCCGAAGCGCAGCCGGTTGAGATCTGCCTGGCGGACACGATCGGAGCAGGCAACCCGGCTCAGGTGGCCTCGCTGGTCGGCGCGGTCCGCAAGGCGTTGCCGCATATTCCTCTCCGCGCTCATTTTCATCATACGCGCGGCACCGGGCTCGCCAATGTATGGGTTGCGGTTGGTGCCGGAGTTTCCACAATCGATGCTGCGCTGGGCGGGTTGGGGGGCTGTCCGTTTGCCCCTGGTGCGGCAGGCAATGTCCCAACCGAGGATGTGGTCTATATGCTAGAGCGTGCCGGGGTGCGCACAGGGCTTGATCTTGAGGCGCTTATTTCAGCCAATCACTGGCTCGGCCATGTCATGCAGCGCTCTCTGTCCGGAATGGTAGCCAAGGCGCCTCTATTCCCTTGCCGACTTGACGAAGGCGTTTGCGACTAATGCTCCCCTTGCTCGGCATCGCAAGTGGCGGCGCTATCATGGGCCTGTTTCGTCCCATCTGGAAATGGGCGGCGAAGTCGTCGGCGGGCTACAAAAACGTGATCGGAGCGCTGTTGTACTTAAGCTGCGTCTGACCAATTTCATAGGCTTTATTGAGTATTGAGGGGGAATTATGAGTAACACAGAGACAGGAGCACTGGCTGGAGTTCGCGTTATTGAGCTCGGCCAGCTGATCGCCGGCCCATTTTGTGGTCAGTTGCTTGGAGACATGGGTGCCGAAGTGATCAAGGTAGAGCCACCGGCGGTGGATGGCCGCAGTGGTGGCGATCCGATGCGTAACTGGGGCCAGGGCCGTGCAAAGATGTGGTGGGAGGTGGTCTCCCGCAACAAGAAGTGTGTCTCGGCCAATCTGCGTTTGCCTGAAGGACAAGAACTCGTTCGAAAGCTGATCGCCCAAGCCGATATTCTGATCGAGAATTTCAAGCCCGGAACTATGGAGAAGTGGGGGCTGGCACCCGAGCGGCTGCATGCGATCAACCCGCGGCTGATCATTGTACGCGTTTCCGGCTATGGCCAGACGGGGCCTTATTCCGCCCGTGCCGGGTTCGGCGGCATCGGCGAAGCCATGGGCGGTTGGCGCTATATCGTCGGGGATCCGGATCGCCCGCCAAGCCGGATGGGAGTGTCGATAGGTGACTCGCTGGCGGCGACCTATGCCTGCATGGGTGCGCTTGCAGCATTGCACGCGCGCGCGCGCACTGGCCGGGGCCAAATTGTAGACAGCGCGCTTTATGAATCCGTATTACAAGTCATGGAAAGCCTGATTCCGGAATATGCGGTTGCCGGCCACATCCGGAAGCGGTCCGGATCTATTCTCGAAGGCATTTCTCCGTCCAATGTGTACCCAGCCAAGGATGGAGAATTCCTGATCGGTGCCAATCAGGACACAGTGTTCGCTCGCTTGTGCGAGGCCATGGAGCAGCCGGAATTGGCCCGCTCGGAACGCTATGCCTCTCATGAGGCGCGAGCGCGCAACCAGCGCGAGCTGGATGAGGTCATTTCCAAATGGACGTACACACGGACCATTGCCGAGCTGGAAGCCCTAATGGGCGAGCACAGTGTGCCTGCAGGCCGGATCTATCGTGCGCCTGAGATGCTCGAAGATCCACATTTTGCCGCCCGCCACGCGATCGTTGAGGTCGACACCGCGCGTTGGGGCAAGATCAAGATGCAGAATGCGTTTCCCTTCCTGTCCGATACGCCCAGCACCATCCGTTCGCCGGCCCCGACAGAAATTGGTCAGCACAATGCCGAAATCTATGGTGATTTGCTTGGCCTCGATGCCGCTGACCTTGAAAGGCTGAAGGAGGCCCACGTAATATGAACGAAGATCTCTCCGCGAATTATGCTGGTGTCTTTTCCAACCACTTGGAGCCAGGCAACAAGTCAGCACTTCTGATAGTCGATGTAATGATGGCTTATCTAGATCCAGCTTCACCGCTCTACGCAAAGGCAGAATCAGCGCTTCGCGTCAACGAACGGCTTCGTGAAGTCGCCGAAGCAGTTAATATACCGATAATTTTTACGAATTTAATATACCATGAAGAAGGCTTCGATGGCGGATATTTCTTGCGCAAGGTTCCTGCACTCAATGTTTGTCGGGAAGGTTCGCCAATGGCGGCCTTTCCCCCTACCTTGCAACCATCTTTCCACAACTTGGTGATAAGCAAACAATACCCATCCGCCTTTTTCGGAACCTCGCTAGCCTCCACCTTGCGCTACATGGGTGTCGATACGCTCCTGATTACAGGATTTTCGACATCGGGATGCGTGCGCGCCACAACCGTCGATGCGATACTGTAGATATGTAGGGACTCGTGAGACATCTTCTGTAAATTCCTAAAGCAGGAAGGAGATGATCGAATGACCAAGGAAGACGAGCGCGAAGTACAGCGTAAATTACGGATATTGCAGCATGCTGAGAAGATAGGACACGTCGCCAAGGCCTGCCGCTATTTTGGCATTGCCCGGGCCAGCTTCTACAGATGGAAGCGCGCCTATGAGCGCGATGGTGAAGATGGGCTGGTCAATGCCAAAACCATTCCTAAAAATCCGCCCAACCAGACACCGCCTGAGGTCGCGGAAAAGGTCCTGCATCTGCGCCGCAAATATCACCTCGGGCCTGAACGGATCATGTGGTATCTGGCGCGCTATCATGGCATAAAACTGTCCGACGCCACGATATATCGGATCCTTAAACGCAATGGCCTAAATCGGCTGCCGCGCGGAACTCGCCTTCGCAAGGTCCACACCAAGCGCTACAATAAGCAAGTTCCCGGTCATCATATCCAGATGGACGTCAAGTTCCTGAATTTCATCGGCAAAAAGGGCGAGAAGATACGCCGCTTCCAATATACGGCGATTGATGATGCAACGCGGGTAAGGGCATTGAAGGTCTACAAAAAACATACGCAGGCTAACGCGATCGACTTTGTCGATCACATCATCGACAAGTTCCCGTTCCGCATTCGTGAAATCAGAACCGACAATGGCCACGAGTTCCAGGCTAAGTTCCATTGGCACGTCGAAGATCTGGGTATCCGACATGCCTATATCAAACGCGGCACCCCGCAACTAAATGGCAAAGTTGAGCGATCGCATCGGTCTGACAGCCAGGAATTTTACCAGCTGCTAAGCTATAAAGGAGACGTCGATCTGGAAGCCAAACTCGACCAATGGGAACGCTTCTACAACTTCCACAGACCGCATGGTGCCTTCAAAGGAAAAACACCTTACGAAGCTCTTCGAGAAAGGCTATAATGCTATGGAGTGAATGTCTCACCAGTCACCCGATGTTACATCGCCTGCCCTCTTCTGGAACACCGGCGTTAATATTCATCGTTACGGAGCTTTTAACCGCGGAAATCAAGTCTTCTATATCTCTAGGAGGATTGCCTTGCTCGTCTTTATACATCACTATATCCCTTTCAAATATCTAACTAGTTTGAGTTTATGGCGGGTGAATACCGCCATTATCTATCGACCCCCGGAAATCGGTAGTATGGCCCCTGACGTATAGGCTGACTTGTCGGATGACAAAAATACGGCCGCTGATGCAATATCATAGGGCTCCGCAGGCTTGCCGAACGGCATATTGCCGTATTCCTGCTGCCAATCATCCGCGTTGCCTGATTTCTTATTCGCGATATGCTTCAGAACATATTCTAATCTATCAGTCCTCACCGGGCCTGGATTAATTCCCACGACCCGTATTCCATGATCGCTACTGCTACTCCCGAGAGCACGGGTAAATGCCATCAACGCTGCATTCCCGCTGGAACCACAAATATAATCAGCACTTGGTCTCTCGCCTCCCATGCCTATTATATTCAGAATAACTCCACTCCGCCTCTCTTTCATAACCCTATAAAATTCGCGACACATCGAAATATACCCAAACACCTTCAGATCCCAAGCTGAACGCCAGCTATCGTCATCAATATCTAGAATGCTTCCGCGCGGTATGTCTCCGGCATTGTTGACGACGATATCGATATCAGAATATTTCGTAGATATTTCTCTGGCACTGCTCCGGCTGCGTAAATCGGTATCATCGATTTCGACCGTTGCGCCTGTGGCGGTTTTAATCGAATAGGCGACCTCTTCTAGGCGGTCCCGATTGCGGGCAACAAGTACGACGTGAGCGCCTTCTCTTGCAAATTCTAGCCCTATAGATTCGCCTATTCCTTTTGAGCCGCCCGTTATCAGAACCTTCTTGTCTTTTAGATTCAGATCCATATGCTCATTACCACCTTCCGGTTTTTTAAAACTTGGCTTCCACTCGAACTCCTATTTCGATTGGTCGACCAAATGTGCCCGAGTCACCATTGCCAGTTTGCACTATGTAAGTGCGATAAACCTGCTTCGTGATGTTCTCGCCTGTAACATCGGGTGACTGGTGAGACATTCACTCCATAGCATTATAGCCTTTCTCGAAGAGCTTCGTAAGGTGTTTTTCCTTTGAAGGCACCATGCGGTC
>Ga0209643_1002007_pt1 | contig 15060 bp, 15 predicted proteins | sample AutmiccBRH37_all_FD_187383 | JGI IMG/M metagenome (GOLD analysis project Ga0209643, IMG submission 187383) | Deep subsurface microbial communities from Mt. Terri, Switzerland - Autotrophic microbial communities BRH/37_all (SPAdes) (version 2) | ecosystem: Environmental > Aquatic > Deep... | reverse complement strand
CCCGACAAGGCCATGACCGTCGCCGCCATCGACCGCCTCGTCCACCACGCGGCAATCCTCGAGATGAATGCCGAAAGCTTCCGCCAGCGCGCAGCCGCCTCAAGGAGGTGCTGAGCAGAACGCCAGCGACAACCATCACCGACAAACAGGACGAAGGAGAAAGCTGAGCGAAAAACAGTTCCAGATACGCCAACCCGGCGGCGTCAAAACCGGCCAAGGTGGTTAACGGTCACGGACATGCTGGTTGACGCGCTACATCCAGAGGACCCTCGACCTTCTCTACACCGGCCTCGACCTCGCCGATGAAGAACGCGGCACTGGCCTTCGCCTGCCGGCCGTCAAGGTGTCCCTGCTCGACCCGGAGAGCACCCCACTCCTGAACGGGCTGCGGCTGCGGAACGAGGCGGTTCAACAGGTGATCCGCCTGCTGTCGCTCCGGTCCACTGGCAAGAGTACTGGCCGAATTTCTTGTGCCAAGCTTGGCATCGGCCAGCTGGGCGCAGTCTATGAGACCCTGATTTCGTTCACCGGAGTGGTCGCCAAGACTGATCTCATCGAGCTGAAACCCCGCAAGGGCCGGTCGAAGGACGGGGAGGAGGCGGAAGCGCCCGAGCCGGAAGAGGACGCCGAGGAGGACCTGTTCGGCGAAGATGAGGCTGACCAGGAGGACGCCTTCCGCCGTGACAAGGTGGACAAGCTGGCGCCCAGTTGGTTCGTCCCCCGCAGCCGGATCAACGAATTTGCCCCGGATGAGATCGTCTTCAACGGGTCCGAAGCGCTCGTCTACGAGAAGGAACCTTCATCTACCGCCTCGCAGGCCGGGACCGGGAAAAGTCCGCGTCCTATTACACACCCGAACCGCCACCGTAACCGTCCGGTCTGACCGCTATCCGTTCCAGCGCCATGGGAGCAGGTCATCGACCTTGGTGATCTTGTAATCCGGGATGCGGGCGAGTGTGTCTGCGAGCCAGGCGTGTGGATCGACGGCGTTGAGTTTGGCGGTTTCGATCAGGGTGTAGGCGATGGAGGCGGCCTTTCCGCCTGCTTCTGATCCGACGAAGAGGTAGTTCTTCCGCCCGAGGGCTATGGCGCGCATGCCGCGCTCTGCGGCGTTGTTATGCGGCATGCTGTTGCCGGCGGCTCTCGAACGGCGGGCAATCCCCGCCCTGTCATGGTAGGATTGCTTCGTCGGGACAGGGGCGTCGGAGTGCGAAGAAGCGGGCAGGCCGTTTTGACTATGAGCTGCGAGCTCGCGTTGTTATCTGGCCGCCCCTGCGACTATCCCGTCTGCGCTGTGAGCGCGTATCCGTAGATGTCGCACAGCCCGCGCACTCCCCATCGACAACAGGGAGGATTTTTGAATGCGGTCGATCGGAATGGATGTGCATCGAAGTTTCGCCCAGGTGGCGATCCTCGATGGCGGCAGGTTGACGGAGGAATGCCGGGTTGAACTTGAACACGATGCGGTGCTGGTCTTCGGGCAAAGGCTGCGTAAGGACGATGAGGTCGTGCTGGAAGCGACCGGCAACACGGCGGCCATCGTCCGGTTGCTGACGCCGTGCGTTGCGCGGGTGGTGATCGCCAACCCGCTCCAGGTGAAGGCCATCGCCCACGCGCGGGTGAAGACCGACAAGGTGGATGCCAGGATTCTGGCGCAGCTTCATGCGTCCGGGTTCCTGCCAGAGGTCTGGGCGGCAGACGACGAGACGCAGAATCTCCGGCGCCTCGTGTCGGAGCGCGCAGCACTGGTTCGCTGCATCCGGCGGGTGAAGAGCCGGGTTCAGGCCATTCTGCATGCCAACCTCGTCTCCGGATACGCCGGGCATCTTTTTGGGAAGGGTGGCCGAAGATGGCTTGCGACAGCTCCCTTGCCCAAAGCGGAACGCGACCTTCTCACCCGCCATCTTGACGAGCTAGACTGGCTCGATGGCAAGCTGGAGAAGCTGGATAGCGCCTTGGCACGCACCTCTCTGGATGACGCTCGCACGCGCAAGCTGATGACGATCGCCGGCATCAGTTCCGTGGTTGCCACGGCGGTGATCGCCGCAATTGGCGACATCTCCCGGTTCCCGTCGCCCGACAGGCTGGCCAGCTACTTCGGCCTGACGCCTCGCGTTCGCCAATCCGGCGATCACCGCGCCGTCCACGGCCGCATCTCCAACAGGGGAACACGGTCGCCAGGACCATGTTGATTGAGGCCGCCTGGTCGGCATCGTCGGTGCCCGGCCCGCTGCGCGCATTCTTTCTGCGGATTAAGGACCGCAAGGGGGTCAACGTGGCGGCGGTTGCCACAGCGCGGAAGATCGCAGGACTGATCTGGCAGTTGCTGACGAAGGAGGCTCCCTATCGATGGGCGAGGCCAGCCTTTGTCGCAATGAAGATGCGAAGGTTGGAACTGCGGGCCGGTGCTCCCAAGGCACACGGGCCAGCCGGGCCCGGCCGCGACTACTGGATCAAGGAGCTCCGCCATCAAGAGATGGACCTCGTCGCACAGGCAGAAGCAGCCTACGCGGCCATGGTCGAAGCCTGGAGGGAAAAACCACCAAAAACGCAGAAGGGCTGAGAAAGGGGCTGTTCAACAACATCCGTATCCAGTTCAAGAATGCCGTGGTCGACGTAGGGGCGCAGGCGCTCCATGCGGGTCAGGCCATAGCGGATGGCGGCCGCGAGCGGGGATTTGCCCGAGATCGTGGTGAGTTGCATGGCCAGCCAGACCTCCAGGTCATCGAAGACCGGGGCCGCATGTGCCTTGCGAAGCGCGACGCGGACGTCCGGTGGCGACCCTCTGGCCTCCTTCTCGACAGCGTAGAGTTTGGCGATCCGGCCGGTGACCGGTGGATGTCGACGAACTTGCGCCGGACATGGGCCATGCAGGCGACTTCGCGGATGGCACCGGAGCGGTAGAGGTCCTCGAACCCGGCATAACCATCGGCATGCATCCAGCCGCGGTAGCGGGCGAGATGGTCCTTCGGATGCTGGCCTTTGCGGTCGCCGGAGAAGGGATACCAGGCAGCGGGCGGTGCCGCCCCGCCCCAGGGGCGTTCGTCGCGGGCATAGGTCCAGAGCCGGGCCGTCTGGGTCTTGCCGGTGCCGGGGGCAAGCATGCTGATGGGCGTGTCGTCCGCGAAGATCGCCTTGGCCGACAGGACATGACGCCCGATGGCATCGGCCAGCGGTTCCAGAAGGGCGGTGGTCTTGCCGACCCAGTCAGCAAGGGTGGAACCGTCAAGATCAATGCCTTCGCGGTCGAAGATCTGACTTTGGCGATAGAGCGGAAGGTGATCGGCATACTTGCTGACCAGGACATGGGCCAAGAGACCGGGACCGGGGCGGCCGCGCTCGATCGGGCGCGACGGCAGCGGGGCCTGGACGAAGCGTTCGCAGCAGGCGCAGGTCAGCCGGGGCCGGACAATGCGGTTCACGATGAAGCGTCCGGGGACGTATTCCAGTTCTTCCGTCACATCCTCGCCGATGCGGCGCTGGCGGCCGCCGCAATCGGCACAGGCCTCGGCTCCGGGCGTCAGTTCCACTTCCATCCGCAGGATGTGGTCCGGGATCGGACGGCGCTTCGGTTTGTCCTTCTCCTCGACGTCCGGCAGCTTCATGCGCGCCGTCATCGCGGCGGCGGCGATCTCGCTGGTCTCAAGCGCCAGCTGAAGCTGTTCCGCAGTCTCGGACGACGCCCCGAACCGGTGCGCGCGGTGTCCGGCCAATCGGTGCCGGAGCTTCTCGATCAGGATCGCCTGCGCCTTCACCTCGGCCAGAAGCCGCGCGGTGAAGCTGCGCAACTCCTCGGGGTCTTCCGGCAAGGTCAGGTTCTGATCCAGCATACAAAGAGTTTATCCCACTGTATCCGTTGTGCCGCCACGTCCGCTGCGGCGCCCGCCAGTCAATGCCTTCCAGCAGCATCGACAACTGGGCAGGCGACAGCGCGACCTTCCCGTCCTTGGCCGAGGGCCAGACAAACCGCCCCTTCTCCAGCCGCTTCATGAACATGCAGGCACCTTGGCCATCCCACCAGATCACCTTGATCAGATCGCCCCGACGGCCACGGAACACAAACAGATGCCCGGCAAACGGGTCTTGCTTCAGCACAGCCTCGGCATGAGCGGCCAGGGCCGCAAAGCCCTTGCGCATGTCAGTGACACCCGCCGCCAGCCAGGCCCGCGTATTGACCGGAACCGGGATCACGCCGTCAGGCCCCGTATCAGCCGCACCAGCGCCTCGGGATCATACTCGCCGCTGATCCGCATCCGGTGCCCGCCCGCCAGCTCGATCTCGACATTGCCAGCCGATGGCGCAGTCCCTGGCACCGGCGACAGGATGGTGTTCCGGTGCTGATCGGCAATCTCGACCGGCAGGAAGGTGGGAGCATCGGCCGGGCTCACCTCAGGCGCATAGCGTGGATCGCGCAGCCACTTGAACACCATGTTCCCGTTGACCGCGTAGCGCCGTGCCACCTGCGCCACCGAAACACCAGGCGCAGTCGTCTGGGAGCAGATCGACCGCTTCTCCTCATCCGTCCAAAGCCGCTTCGTCCTGCGAACCAAAATCTGCCCCAGAGTCTCCACTATCCATAGCGGACACTATCCGTCACTCCCGAGTTGCGGCAGAGCAGTCAGCCCGGACGCTTACTCGCCACCGCCTTCGCCCAAGACACCGCCGAGGCCACCAGCACCCAGTGGCGCGCCGTGGCCGATCAGATCAGGCCCAAAGTGCCGAAGCTGGCCAAGCTGATGGATGACGCGGAGCACGACGTCCTGGCCTACATGTCCTTCCCCAAGGAACACCGGGCCAAGCTGCATTCGACGAACCCGATCGAACGGCTGAACGGCGAGATCAAGCGCCGCACGGATGTCGTTGGCATCTTCCCCAACGACGAAGCCATCACCCGCCTCGTCGGCGCGCTGCTGCTGGAACAGAACGACGAGTGGGCCGTCCAACGCGCCCGCTACATGACACTGGAAACCATCGGCACGATGAGCGATGATCCTCTCATCAGCCTGCCAGCCGCAAGCTGATCCGGTCCCGGCTCTGTCCGGAATGCACGGCAAGCGCCGAAGCTACACCACATCCTGGGACACGATCCTTCCGCCGCCAGATTCAGAAGCAGCGTCGCCTGCAATGGGCCATGTACAACTAGCCCGGAGTAGGCTTCGGTTTCGGTGGCGTAGACGTGGTCATAGTGGATGCGATGGGCATTAAACGTCAGCGCCGAATAGCGAAACAGCAGCACCGGATCCGGTGCAAGGCTCGATCTGAGCGTGGTGGGGTCACTCACGTCAGGCGCGTTCTTGACCGGGCGGGGCGCGGAAATCTCACGATAGACAATCGATTGCTTCTCCCGAATACAAAGCCGGCCGCCGCTCGAATGCTCGTGTTCTACGGTCACAAAGACCAACGTTCCGCTGCGGCCCTGCTTGGCCGTTATATCCCCGATCACCGAGCGGCGGGTGACGGCTTCGCCGATCTTCAGCGACGTGAGATGTGTAACATCGCCGCCGGCCCACATGCGGGCGGGCAGCGGGACAGGGGGCAGAAACCCACCCCTTGCAGCATGGCCATGGTCTGACAGAGCGGCAGCTGGCACGGTATCAAGGGCAATACACCAATGAATCCCCAGCGGGACATCACCTGCTCCGCCGCAAAGATGCGGACCGAACGTGGCACGGAATTTGTCGATCGGACCGTGCGTCAGGACGTCTTCTTTGGTTTCAGTGCGTCCTAGCCAGGGTGCCAGCGCGTCACGGTCGATCTCACTCATGGTTCCTGGCCTCAGAACGACCGCGGCATACCCAGGATATGCTCGCCGACATAGGACAGGATGAGGTTGGTCGAGATCGGGGCCACCTGATACAGTCGGGCCTCGCGGAACTTGCGCTCGACATCGTATTCGCGCGCAAAGCCGAAGCCGCCATGAGTCTGGATGCAGGCATTGGCCGCTTCCCAGCTGGCATCAGCGGCTAGTAGTTTGGCCATGTTCGCCTGTGCCCCGCAATCCTGCCCGGCGTCAAAGCGTTTTGCGGCCTCGAAGCGCATCAGGTTGGCGGCCTCAACGTTCACATAGGCCTTGGCGATGGGAAACTGCACGCCCTGATTCTGACCGATGGGGCGATCGAAGACGATCCGCTCGCCGGCATAGGCGCGGGCCTTGTCCACAAACCAGTATCCGTCGCCGATACATTCCCCCGCGATCAGCGTGCGTTCGGCGTTCAGCCCGTCAAGAATGTGGTAAAATCCGCGGCCTTCGGTTCCGATCAGGTTCTCGGCGGGAATCTCCAGGTTGTCGAAGAACACTTCATTGGTTTCGTGGCCCGGCATGTTGGCGATGGGGCGCACCTCCATGCCATGGCCGATGGCCTCTTTCAGATCAACCATGAAGATCGACAGGCCCTGGGACTTCTTCTTGACATCTTTCAACGGTGTGGTGCGGGCCAGCAGGATCATCAGGTCCGAATGCTGAAGGCGGCTGATCCAGACCTTCTGGCCGTTGATCACATAGCCGTCGCCCTTTCTGACCGCAGTGGTCTTCAGCTTGGTTGTGTCTGTGCCGGTGGTCGGCTCTGTCACGGCCATGGACTGCAGACGCAGCGCGCCGCTGGCGATGGCAGGCAGGTATTTCTGCTTCTGCTCGTCCGAGCCGTGCCGCAGAAGCGTGCCCATGTTATACATCTGCCCATGGCAGTGGCCCGCGTTGCCGCCGCAGCGGTTCACCTCTTCCATGATGATCGAGGCTTCGGTCAGACCCAGACCCGATCCGCCGTATTCCTCGGGGATCATTGCGGCGAGCCAGCCCTCGCGGGTCAGCGCATCTACAAATTCCACGGGGTAGGTTTCGTTCCCGCCGAACTTTCGATGATATTCGGGCGGGAACTGTGCACAAAGCGCGCGCAGGGCATCGCGCAGGTCGCCATGGGTGTCGGGGGCTGATGTCTGCATCGCTTATTTCGCTCCCGGTCCCGAGGTTTCAAGGATTTCCTGCTCGGCACGCTGCCACAGCTCATAGGAAATCGGGTTTTCGCTCTCCTCAAGGATATGGCCTACCAGCCCGATGGCCCGCGCCATCACACCGAAGCCGCGCACGATCTTCCAGGGGAATCCGAATTCGCAGCAGATCGCGCCGATGGCACCGGTGGCGTTGATCGGCAGCATCTTGCCCGATTTCGCCTCGGCCACGCCCTGAATTTTCTGAATCAGCGCGACGTATTCGCCGGATTTGCCATTCTCGGAGGCGATCTGGAACAGGCGCGGTGTGCGTGGATCGACGGGCTTGTGTACCGGATGGCCAAGCCCCGGCACGATGGCCTTGCGGGCGCGGAACTTTTCGACCGTCTCGACGGCAAGCGCATCCAGATCGACACCGGTTCCCAGCTTGTCCTGCGGCAGCGCCTCGTAAAGCATCTTCGACGCGCCCTCCATCGAGCCGACAAAGACCGTGCCCAGCCCGCACAGACCGGCCGCCACCGCCGCCTGAAGCGATTCCGGCGCGCCCATATAGGTCATGCGTGCGGCAAGGGCCGAGGGCGTGATGCCATGTTCCACCAAGGTAATGACAAGGGCGTTGAAGACCCGGCTTTCCTCTGGCGTGGCCTTGCGGCCCGTCAGTTGCAGAAAGGCGAGATCGCCCAGGTTCATGTGGCCCAGGATCTCGTTCGGCAGGTCCAGGCCCCGCACGCAGATCTTGTCAGGGGTGCTCCAACCGATGTTCGAACTGATCTTTTCCTTGCGCTTTCCCATCAGACCGGATCCCACGAAAAGACATCCGCCGACACTTCGAGCGGTGTGAACTGCGATCTGAGCGCGGGAATGGCGCGCTCGGCGATTTCATCTGCTGTCCAGCCATCGCCGGAATGAACCGACCGCACCGGGCGGGGCTGGTTGAAGAGGAAGATCTCATTGTTGCGAACGGCAAAGATCTGCCCGCTGACGCCATCGGCCTTGTCGGAGATGAGGAAACAGGCCATGGGTGCCACCTTTGCAGGGGTCATCTGTTTGAGCTTTGCAACCCGCGCCACCTGATCGGGCGTTTCGGTCTTGATCGACGAGATCATCCTGCTCCAGGCGAAGGGCGCGATGCAGTTCGACCGCACGTTCCACCGCTTCATGTCGAGCGCGACCGATTTCGAGAACGCCGCGATACCCAGCTTTGCGGCTGAATAGTTCGCCTGCGCCAGATTGCCGATCAGACCCGAGGTCGAGGTCATGTGAACCAGGGCGCCGCCTTCCTGTTCGCGGAAATAATCGGCGGCAGCGCGGCTGGTATTGAAGGCACCATAAAGATGGACCTTCACCACCGCATCGAAATCCTCATACGTCATCTTGTGAAAGAACCCGTCGCGCAGGATGCCTGCATTGTTGACCACAGCGTCAATACGACCGAATTCCTTGACACCGGCCTCGATCATCGCACGCGCGGCCTCGGGGTCTGTGACCGAACCGCCATCGGCGATCGCATCACCTCCGGCGGCTTTGATCTCTGCGACGACAGCCTGAGCGGCGCTTTCGGTCTGGCCGGTGCCTTTCAGGGACGCCCCCAGATCATTGACCACCACCGCCGCCCCTTCGGACGCCGCCATCAGCGCGATATCGCGGCCGATACCGCCACCCGCGCCGGTGACCAGAACCACTTTTCCGTCAAGTGCCTTTGCCATCTTCATTCCTCGTCAGTTTAGCTTGCGGTACTTGTCGAGCCCGCCGGTATGCATGACCCGGCCCATCAGTGGTGCGCCGATGATTTCTTCCGCCTTGACCGCCGCAGCGATCAGCTTGTCCAGGTCGATCCCGGTTTCGATGCCAAGCTCGTGGCACAGGAACACCGCATCCTCAGTGCAGACATTTCCTGCGGCGCGGGCGTAGCCGTGGCCCGCGAAGGGACAGCCGCCAAGACCGGCGACCGAGCTTTCGAACATGTCCACCCCCATCGACAGGGCCGCGTAAAGATTGGCGATGCCAAGGCCGCGCGTGTCGTGAATATGCATCCCGATGCGCGCATCGGGTGCCATTTCGCGCAGCGCGCCGATCATGCGCTTGACCGCTTCGGGGTTGCCCCAGCCCATCGTGTCGGCGAGCACCAGAATCGGCACCGGAATGTCCTCGTCCTTGCAAAGATCGAGGATGAAGCGGAAATCGTACAGGATGCGGCTCTGCGGGATCGGCCCCTCGAAGTTGCAGCCGAAGGCCGTCATCACATAGGCCGCGTCGACCGTATATCCCTCTTCCTTGTAAAGACGAACCCAGTCGCGTTGTTTTTCCCGCATTTCCGCGGAGGAACAATTGTTGTTCGATTGCGCGAAAGCCTCGGACGGGTAGAACAGCAGGCGCGGGTCGATATCGACCTCATGCGCCGTCAGGGCCTGGCGAAACCCTTTGTCGTTCAGCCATAGTGACGTGTAATTCACGCCCGGCTTGCGCTTGATACGCTGGAACAACTCTCCGGTGTCCGCCATCTGCGGCACGTATTTCGGGCTGACGAAACTGCCGACCTGAATGCGCTTCAGACCGGTTTCGCTAAGCATATCGATCAGTTCGATCCGCTGTTCGATCGGGTAGATCTTCTTTTCGATCTGAAAGCCCTCGCGCGGGCCTTCCTCACGAAATTCGACGAATTTGGGAAAGTCGCTCATTTCATTGCTCCTCGGGTGGCAGTATCTCGGCGATGACCTGGCCGCGATCGACCATGTCCCCATTCGAGACGGAAATATTGCTGGCAATCCCGGCTGCGGCAGCGCGGATCGAGATTTCCATTTTCATGGACTCCATGACCGCAATCACGTCGCCTTCGGTCACGGTCTGTCCCTCGACCACCTTGATGTCGACGATCATGCCAGTCAGCGGCGAGACCACGGCGCGGTCCGCTGCCGCATCGCCGCTGGCAAAGGCCAGCGGCGTGGCCGGGCGAAAAGTCAGCCGACCTTCGGGCGTGTCCATCTCAATCACCCCGGCGTGCAGCCGTGCGTCGATCAGAAGGACGGAATCGCCCTCGCTCAGGCGCCATCGACCCGGCGTGATTTCGCGCGCGGTCAACATGGTAGCATCGCCGTTTTCCGAAATGACGGTGTATTTGTCACCCGGTTTGACCGGGCCGATGCGCAATTCTTCGGACGCACCGGCGGAATCGGTGAGCGTCACGCGCTGTCCCGCCTCAACCGCATCGCCACCCAGGCCAAGCCGCCAGCCAGTGAAGGTATCGCGGTTGGTCCAGGGATCGGCATCCGCATCGCGGCGCGACGTTGCCACGAACAGAATCGCGGCGGCTGCCTTCCACCGCTCGGGGCGGGAAAGCTGGGCCGGCTTTGTCAGCGCGTCAAGCCGACCGTCGATCCAGCGCGTATGAACCTGCATTTGCCCGAATTCGGGGTTTCGCGCCAGCGCCGTCAGAAAGGCACGGTTGGTTTCCACGCCCTCCACCGCGACATGGTCCAGCGCCGTCCCCAGCCGCGCCAGGGCGGTTTCCCGGTCAGGCGCGTGCACGATCAGCTTGGCGATCATCGGGTCGTAATAGGGCGTCACCGCGTCGCCTTCTTCGACACCGCTGTCGATCCGCAGACCGCTGGGCAAGCTGAGTGTGGTCAGCGTGCCCGTCGAGGGGGCGAATTGCATGGCCGGGTCTTCGGCATAAAGCCGCGCCTCGACGGCGTGGCCGTTGATCCGCAGATCCTCCTGCACCAGGCCCAGACCTGCGCCCTCGGCAATGCGCAGGTGCAACGCGACCAGGTCCAGCCCGGTGATCGCCTCTGTTACGGGGTGTTCCACCTGGATGCGCGGGTTCACCTCCAGAAAGAAATACTCGTCCCCCGCGACCAGAAATTCGACCGTGCCCAGGCCGCGGTAATTGAGCGTTTCGCCCAGACGCACCGCGTCATTCGCGATCTCGTCCAGAAGCGTGCGGGGCAAGCCCCAGGCCGGGGCCTCCTCGATGACCTTCTGGTGGCGGCGCTGAAGCGTGCAGTCGCGCTCGAACAGGTGCACCACATGGCCCTTGCCGTCGCCCGCGATCTGAACCTCGACATGACGGGCCTCGGGCAGAAAGCGTTCCAGCAGAAGGCCCTCGGAGCCAAAGGTGGACCTTGCTTCGCGCAGCGCGCCCTCGATGTCCTCCACAAGCGTGGCTTCGACTGTCACGAGCCGCTGCCCGCGCCCGCCGCCGCCGCCGACCGCCTTGAGCAATACCGGCAGGCCCATCTTGCGCACTTCCTGTGCAATTTCCTTCGGGTCGGAGCGCGCGCCCTGGGCACCCGAGACAACCGGGATGCCGGCGGCAACCGCCGCATCCTTGGCGCTGGCCTTGTCGCCGAAGCGTTCCAGCGTTTCCGGTGTCGGCCCCATGAAGATCATGCCGGCGGCTTCGACCGCGCGGGCGAAATCTGCGTTCTCTGCCAGAAAGCCGTAACCGGGATGAATTGCATCGGCGCCGACGGATCTGGCGGCGGCGATGACCGCGTCGATCTTCAGATAGCTTTCCGATGCCGGACCGGCACCGATGCAAACGGATTTTCCGATCTCACGGACGTGAAGGGCATTGGCGTCGGCGTGCGAATGCACGCCAACAGGGATGATGCCGCTGGCCCGCGCGGTGCGCGCGATCCGACAGGCAATTTCGCCGCGATTGGCGATAAGAAGCGTATTGATTTTCATAGTTTGCGCCTCACATCCTGAACACGCCGAAATGCGTTTCGACCTTGGGCCTGCGCGAAGCGATGTCCAGCATCAGCGCCATGACGTCCCGGGTCTCGGCAGGCTCGATCACGCTGTCGATCCAGAGGTTGGAGGCGAAATTGTAGGCCCCCTGGAAATCTTCGTATTCCTTGCGGATCGGGGCCTTGAAGGTTTCCTCCTCCTCGGGGGTCCATTTCTTGCCTTCGCGTTCGTTGATCTGGGCGCGCACCTGCGCCAGCACGCTGGCGGCCTGTTCCGGTCCCATGATCGCGGACCGGCCCGTGGGCCAAGCGAACATCGCGTCCGGCTGGAACGGGCGGCCAAGCATGGCCAGATAACCCGCCCCGTAAGAGCCGCCGGTGATGATGGTGAACTTTGGCACCCGGGCCGAGGACATGGCCGTGATCATCTTGGCGCCCGCCTTGGCGATGCCCATCTGTTCGACCTCGCGGCCGACCATGAAGCCGTTCACATCCGCGAGGAACAGCAGCGGGATATCGCGCTGGACGCAGAGATTGATGAAATGCGTAGCCTTCAGCGCGGCCTCGACAAAGAGCACGCCGGTATTGGCCAGGATGCCGACCTCGTGGCCATGGATTCGGCCCCAGCCGGTCATGATGGTGTCGCCGAAAAGCGGCTTGAACTCGTGAAAATCGCTGTCGTCCACAAGGCGCGCGACAATCTCGCGGTTGTCGGTCGGCACCCTTGGGTCTCGGCTGACGACGCCATAGATCTCCTCGACCGGATAGGCCGGGGGGCGCGGCGACGTCGGCGTCTTGCGCGGCTGCGGCTTTTCGCCCAGGTGGCTGACGATTTCGCGGGTGATGGCCAGCGCGTGCGCGTCATCCTCGGCAAGATGGTCTGTCACGCCGGAAACGGACGAATGCATCTTGCCGCCGCCCAGCGTCTCGGCATCGACCTTTTCGCCGGTCGCAGCAAAGGTCAATTCTGGCCCGCCCAGATACATGAAGCCCTGACCGCGCACGATCACCACCTCGTCGCAAAGCGCGGGAATATAGGCGCCGCCCGCGGTGCAGGGCCCCATGACCACGGCGATCTGCGGTACGCCATCGCCCGACATGCCGATCTGTTGATGGAAGATCGAGCCGAACTGCCCCTCATCGGGAAAGATACTCGCCTGTTCCGGCAGAAAGGCCCCGCCGGAATCGACCAGCGTGATCACCGGAAGACGGTTTTTCCAGGCGATTTTCTGCGCCCGGACGTGTTTGCGGCAGGTCATGCCGAAATAGGTGCCGCCCTTCACGGTGGCGTCATTGGCGATGATCATGCACTGTCGTCCCTCGATCACGCCGATGCCGGTGATGATCCCTGCACCGGGTGGCACGCCTTGATATTTGTTAAGCCCGGCGAGTTCTCCGATTTCAAGAAAGGGCGTGCCCGGGTCGATCAGCCGCTCGACCCGTTCGCGCGGCAGGATCTTGCCTTTGCTGACATGCCGTTCCCGCGCATTTTCGGGGCCACCGACGCGTTGTAGCAGCCGAAGCGCATGCAGTTCGCTGACCTTTTCCCGGTAAAGCGCATCGTTTTTCCGGAAGTCGTCGGACCCGGTGTCGAGAAGGGATTTCATTTTCGTCATGGCAGGTCCGGGTACTTTCTGAGGACAAAGGCGACCTTAGTTGCGCCGGGTTTTTCAAACGTATCCGGCGCGACCAAGCGAATGTCGGCCCTGAAAACGAGGGCATCGCGCAAGCGCTGCTCGATCTTCTTCTTGAGGGTCGCGTCATCCGCTGGATCACGGGCGGGACCGCGTTCGACGATCACCGTCAGCGCGCCCTGCGTGGTGTGGCCCTGGAAGTCCGCCACGATACGCATGACGCCGTTGGTGTCCGGCACCATTTCGGTGATGACGCTGTTGATGGCGGAGGGAAAGACGTTGGCACCGCGCACGATCAGCATGTCATCGGTCCGACCGGTGCAACGGATCTTGGGGCCGGTGCGCCCGCAAGAGCACTCTGTGTCGATGACCTCAATATAATCGCCCGACCGGAACCGCACCAGCGGGCTTGCCCGCCGGCCGATCGCGGTATAGATCATTTCGCCCTCGGCTCCCTTTGCCCAGGGAATGATCTTGCCGCTTTCGGGATCGAGCAACTCGGTGATGATGTAGTCCATGTTGACCATATGCATGCCCGATTGCGCGTCGCATTCGGCCCAGTAGGTCACGCCCAGATCGGTGCCGCCCAGCATCTCGGTGCATTTGGCACCCCAGGCCGCTTCGATCTTGGCACGGATCGCCGGGATGCCGCCGCCCGGTTCGCCGCCCACGATCACCCGCTCGACGCCCAGCTCGCTGGCCTTGCAGCCAAGCACTTCCGGAGCCTTTTCGGCCAGATGCAGAACGAAGTTAGGTGCGCCGACGATACAGCGCGGGCGCGTGTCCGCACAAGCGCGCAGCAGCCTTTCCGCGCCGCCATCCGCCCCCACCGGCACGTCGATCGCACCCATGTATTGCAGTCCCTGCATCACCGGGATGCCGCCGACAAAGCCCTTGGCCAGCGAAAACGCATGCAGCACCATGTCGCCGGGCCGCACGCCGTTGGCAAAGAAACAGCGAGCCGTCATCTCGTGCCACGTCTCGGCGTCGGATTCGGTCAGGGCCACATATGCGGGGCTGCCGGTTGTCCCCGACGAGGCCTGCATCTGGATGATGTCGGCCATCGGCGCGGCGCGGTGCTTGCCGAAAGGCGGCTCTGCCGCGAGGCTTTCGCGAATCTCGGTCTTGTAGGTGTAGGGCAGCTTTTGCAGGTCTTCGATGGTGCGGATGTCGCCGAATTCCACACCGGCCTCGGCGAACTTCTCCTGATAGAAGGTCGAGTTCGCCTTGAGATAGGCCATTTGATCGCGCAGCCGCTCTTCCTGAATGCGGCGCACCTCCTCGAGCGGCGTGCCCTCGACTGCGTGCCAGAAGTGATCGTTTACCTTGTCGGCGGCATCCTCCCGCCGGAAGCGCATTCCAAATTGCATACTATCCTCCATTCCCGGCCGGGCGATCAATAGGACCGCGGCAGACCCATGACCTTTTCGCCGATGAAGCTGAGGCACAGCTCGCGGTTCACGGGTGCCGTACGCAACAGGCGCACCAGCGGATACATCTCGTAGAGTCCGGTATCCTCGGTGAAACCCGATCCGCCATGCGCCTGCAGTGCGGCGTCCACCGCTTCGATCCCGGCTTCGGCGGCGAAGTATTTGGCCATGTTCGACGAGGCCCCCGCGGGCAGCTTGTTGTCGAACTCCCACGCGGCGCGACGGGTCATCAGGCTGGCCATTTCAATGGCGGTGTAGGCCTTGGCCATCGGGTGCTGCACACCCTGGTGCGCCCCGATGGGTTGACCGAAGACATTGCGTTCGGACGCATAGGCCACGCCTTTGTTCAGGGCGAAGCGG
>Ga0209643_1002006_pt1 | contig 15062 bp, 5 predicted proteins | sample AutmiccBRH37_all_FD_187383 | JGI IMG/M metagenome (GOLD analysis project Ga0209643, IMG submission 187383) | Deep subsurface microbial communities from Mt. Terri, Switzerland - Autotrophic microbial communities BRH/37_all (SPAdes) (version 2) | ecosystem: Environmental > Aquatic > Deep subsurface... | reverse complement strand
CTATTATCTTTTAATCCATTTTCCATTGAAAAATATTTAGTAAAAAGAGGTGAGCCGCTCAAAAGATTTTTACTTTGAAACATTGAGATGCCATTATTATAAGTACCCAACCAGATATTCCCTTTGGAATCTTCTAGGATACTATAAATAATATTAGCTCTAAGACCTTGCCGAGATGAGTATGAAGTAAAAGCTCTTCCATCGTATCGAGTAATTCCTGCTCCATAAGTGCCCATCCATATATTACCGCCTTTATCAGAAGTAATCGTATAAATATAATCATTCGGAAGTCCTTCAAGTGATGAAAATGAAGTAAATGACTTTCCATCGTATCGAGAAACACCGCCTCCTTGTGTACCAAACCACAATTCACCGGATTGGTCTAAATAAGAACACCAAATTCTATTATTCGCAAGTCCATCTTGCTTGCTGAAGTATTTAAAATCTTTTCCATCATAAACAGAAATGCCACCGCCCAAAGTACCAAACCATAATTTACCTGAATTATCTTGCAAAATAGAAAAAACAGTATCACCGGAAAGACCATTGGATTTATTGAAATTCTTAAACTTTTTTCCGTCAAATCTGCTGACGCCATTCAAGACAGTACCGAACCACATAAAACCATCTTTATCTTGAAGAATTGAGCGGACATTATTATCGGCAAGTCCATCTTGTACCGTATAGGCTTTAAACTTTTTTCCATCAAATCTGGAAACACCACCGCCATAAGTACCAAACCACATAATCCCGTCTTTATCTTCGGCAATACTTAGAATGGAATTATTGAGTAATCCTTGAACTTCGAAAAAAGTAGTGAATGTTCTTCCATCATATTTGCAAATACCTTTTCTATTAGTACCAAACCACATATTGCCATTAGAATCTTCATAGATAGATAGGATAACATTACTTGGCATTCCGTTAATTATTCCGAAGGTGGTAAAAGATTTTCCGTCATAACGGCTGACACCGCCCCCATAAGTACCGAACCATAGATTACCGAAACGATCTCTATAACTGCTGGCTATACTGCTTAGGGGAAGTCCCTGTTCAGTAGTAAAAGTGGTGAAATTTGCTAATCCGCCAAAATCACCTTGAGCATTTAGCGAATATTTCGGCAATAAGAAAGCAGATAATAATGTGATATATCCTAATATTGGCAGGATACTTTTTGATATTTTTAAATTTAGCTTCAATTATTTATTTATAGTATTAGAAAAATAGGTATAACAGTCCTAACGGTATTATCGAAACAAATCATAATTTCTTTAGCCTCCACAAATTATTTTATTAAGATATAAAAATTCAGTTTATATTCATTCTTTCCTGAGAATAGAGAATATTCTTTATGAGGTGTAGCACCCCAACTATCATCTCCCCCAATACCTGTCATTTTATAATCAAGATGAAGCTCGATTAAATCTCTATTTTTAATTTCGGTGGTATGTTTGAGATTCTTATCTTTTTCGGGACCTGCATCAAAATCCTCCACTAAATTATTAAGAGCATTAAATTCAATTATAGAATCGGCAGCTATTACAAATCCATTTCCATCATTATTGGAAAGTGATAATCGGCGGACATCAGTTTTATGTCCATTTTCTTGAGGACGAATATAGGGAGTATATTGTTCGCTAATAGATGAAGAATAGATGCCAATTGTTGAAGCAGATTTTCTATCCCAATAATTTTCCCAAGGACCTCTTCCGAAAAACTCAAGATTATCATACTCTGCAGGTAATAACATTTTCATTCCAATCCTTGGAACGATTAAATTATTAGTATCACCCATTTTAATATCGTTAGCCAAAAAAATAGTACCGTTTTCATAAATAGTATAACTTGCTTGCCATGAAGTATGAATTTTGTGGAATTTGTATTTGACAACTATATTTATCGATCCGTTTTCATTTTTATGATACGTGATCTTATCAGCTATCAAATCATTTTCTGAAGCGTTTTTATATTCTGCACACTTTTTAGGCATATTCCAGCCATAATCATTATCGGTAGGTGCACGCCAAAATGTGGGACGCAATCCTTTAGAATCTTTTATTATCTCTTTTCCTTTATAATTATATGAAGTCATTATACCGGAGAGTTTATCAAAGATTATGGTAAGATCATTTCCTCTTAATTCAATATTTTCTTTATCCAAAATCGAAATTTGATTAACTTCCGGTAAATAAATAGCGTTCTTTTTTTCTTCGCCGATAAATTTTTCTCCCTCTAAGAATTGGAACTGTTCATAAGCAATCTCCCACCCTTTTGGGAGAAATGGTTCTTCCGATTTTAATTTTGCAGAAAGATTAAGAAAATATTCTTCCCCGGAAGTGAAGGAGATATTTCCAAAATCAATTTTGATTTTCTGTTTTTCTTCCGGAGAAATATTAAGATTATCGATTGATCCGGTTTTTATAATTTTCCCATTTTCTAGTATAGACCAATCAAAAAGATATTTTTCTAAATTTGTGAATCTGAATTTATTGTATATCTCAATTAATCCTTCATCCAAATCAACAGGGGCAAAGGCTATATTTTGATAAACTTTTTTTACTTCCATGCTATGCGGTTTAAAAGAACGATCAGGAAAAACAACACCATTAATAAGAAAATTGCCATCAGATGGAGTGCCTTTAGGTCCATAATCTCCTCCATAAGCCCAATACTCGCCGGTAGAATCTTTCTTCAATAATCCTTGATCCGCCCAGTCCCAAATAAAACCTCCTTGAAGATTAGGATATTTTTCAATTGTCTCCCAATAGTCTTTGAGATTACCAATGCTATTGCCCATCGCATGAGCATATTCGCATAAAATCAATGGTCGGTCATGATTATTAATAGCATACTTTTCCATATCCCATATCTGGTCATACATAGGGCAATAAATATCAGTGTTCCATTCAAGAAGCGCACGCTCATATTGAACCGGTCGGGTGTTATCACGCTCTTTAATCCATTTGTAAGTATTATAAAAATTATATCCGTTACCGGCTTCATTTCCCAGAGACCAGATAATGACGCTCGGATGATTCTTATCCCTTTCGACAGAATTTCTTGTTCGAGTTAGATGTGCCTCAAGCCATGCAGGATTATTGCCAAGAGTTCCACCGACTTTTAAATTATAGCCACTACCATGAGATTCTATATTTGCTTCAGCAACTAAATAAAGACCATATTTATCGCATAGTTTATACCATTCTTCAGGTTGTGGATAGTGAGAAGTGCGCACTGCATTTATATTGAGTTTTTTCATCTGCTCAATATCTCTAAGTATTAATTCCTTATCTACATACTGCCCTGTTAATGGATTGAACTCATGCAAGTTTACTCCCTTTATTAAAATTCTTTTTCCATTTACTAAAAGGAGACCATCCTTAATTTCTACACTCCTAAAACCGATTTTGGCTGATGTAAATTCGAGCTGCTTTCCGTTTTCATCTTTAGTAGAAATAATAAGAGTATAAAGATTTGGCGTTTCTGCTGTCCACTTTTTTACATTATTAATCTTTTTTTGAAAAGTAATATTTACATTTCTTCCTTTATCAAATTTATCCGAAGGTTTTGATTCCGTGAATACAATTAATCCGTTTTCGTCAATCAATTCCATCGTAACATTACAGGATGATTTTTTTTCTGAATGGTTTTTAAGTTCTATATCGAGATCAAAAACGCCCTTGGTATAATCATTATCGAGGGTTGCTTTTACAAAGAAATCTTTAATCCTGGTTTGAGGCTGGCAATAGATATAAACTTCACGCGGTATTCCACTGAGACGCCAGAAATCTTGGCATTCAAGATAGCTTCCGTCAGTCCACCTTATAACTTCGAGTGCTATAAGATTTTTTCCAGCTTTAAGATATTTTGTGATATCAAATTCCGCGGGTGTTTTCCCGTCTTTTGTAAGCCCTACATAATCTCCATTAACATATAGATATCCGGCGGATTTAATTGCACCAAAATGAATAAAAATTTCCTTTCCATTCCAGTTTTTCGGAAGTTCAAATTCTTTTCTGTAATAACCGAATGAATTATTATCCATATCGATATAAGGAGGTTTTTGTGAACGATCCGGTGCCCATTCGTAAGGATGATTTAAGTAAATCGGAACGCCATAACCTTGAATTTCCATATTAGAAGGAACTTCTATTTTTTTCCACTGCGATAGATTGAGGTTATTCTCAAAATAATCACCTTTCCTATTTTGAAATCCAAGAGCGAAATTAAAATCCCAAATACCATTTAGAGGAATAAAATTATCCGAGTTCTCTTTAATATCCGTAATAGCATCTGAGCGATTAGAATAACTGAAGAAAGTAGAATGAGGTGTTTCTTTATTAATGCTTTGAATCGCGGGATTTTCTAATTCATTATGTGGAAGCCTTTTCGGCTGACAATAAATTGATAAACTAAGAAATAACGTAATCATAGTTGCAATAAAAACTATTTTGTTTATCATAATTAAAATCCCCCTGCATTTAGTCCATAATTGATATTTGATATTTAATATGAGTTTGATAATTATTAATTGGCTTATCTATATCTATATAAATTGGCAATGCTTTTAGCGCAGGATAAGGAGCAAAGAAAAGATTTTCATTTCTACTTAGGACTATATTAAATTCACCTTTAGTGATAGTAAAAAGAAATTTTTTGTTGGGTGTTTTTATCAATACATTTTTAGAGTCAATTTTTTCGAACGTCATTCCATCCTTAAAAATTATTGGTTCTACAATTTTTATTTCGGGATGTGAATCGTGATAAGTAAGTATAATTTCTTTTTCGATTAGATTATCGGTAAAATTTTGAATTAAAGAATAACTAACTCCACCCGCAAGCCATCTTCGATCTCTTAACTCTCCTAAAGTTATCACAGAATTGAGACTATCCTTTTGCAATAATTTTTGATGAGCATCAAATTCAAATAGATTAGAAAAATATCCGGTTGAATCGGAATACTCAATTCTTGGAGTTAAAGGAAGATTTTCTCCTATTTCAGGAAAACTCATTGGTTCCCAACGATGGTACTCGGTGCTGCTGGCAGCTTGCAAAAGCCCATAATCCTCTATCCAAAGATTAGTAATCGAACCTCCCGAAGGACGAAACATGTATTTACTTTTTTCTCTTTTTTCATAATCCTTATATCCATAAGCCGAAACGGTAACCATATAATTTTTAGTTCTTATTAGATCAAGATCAAGAGTTTCAAAATGCATTGCCCAATTTTTATAATCACTTGGGATATTTTCTAAATTTATTATAGAATCTTTTGCGAGTTGATATCCCATAGCAATACTTTTTGCTTTAGTAAAGGTGGGATAGATACAGGGCGGGTCATCGAATAAAAGTGAATAATGATCACCATAAGTTAAATAACCATTTTCAATATTATCCCTTATTGATAGGAGATTTCTATAAGCAGCAGCGGCAAATGGAGGATATTTATCAGCATAAAGCATGAAAGAAGCAATTGCACCATCGGATGTTGCACCGCCATAGATTGTCCATTTATTACTTCTGATCCCCCATGAATTATCCAACATTCCATCAGGATAAATAAAATAGAGATGATTTTTTATACTCTTAATTATTTTTTCTCTTACAAAATTATCATTGGTCAATTCAGCATATAATCCCAAACCCCATAAGGACATTTCTAAATTGTAGCCAAGATCAACTCCATATTTATTATTATGTTCTCTTCCTCCTTCACCTTGAATAAATAGATCTGAATCGATCTTAGAAATTATTCTATCTGCAAGATTTTTGGCTTTTACTAAATAATTTGAATCGGGTATAATTTTATGAACAGATGCAAGAGTTGCTGTAGTTGTAGCACAATAATTTATGCTCGCAAATTCGGGGCTCATAATTCTATAAAGATAATCTGCCCCTTTTTGGAGCGAATTTTTCCAGATCTCTTTTTTTGCGGAACTAATATATTTTTCAATCAGAGGGTATGTAAAAGCAAGCATCAATATTTGATCGGTGGTAGTACCAGTCCATTCTTCAGGGGTTTCTTTCCAACTCCCATTATCTTCTTGCTGATCAAAAAGCCAATCAGCCAAAATCATTGAAGCATTTAAATATTTTTTATCGCCTGTTATTTGGTATGATATAATGAGAGGATAAACACTTTCTGCGGCTCTAGTATGGAGAACATTACAAGAGGGACATTCTATTGCCCCATAATTTTTATACTTCGTATCAATAATTTGATTCGCAATAATTCTATCCGATAATTCGATAACTGTTTTACTATACTCGAATTTTAAATTTATTTTCGTTGGGATTGAAAATTGATTAGCATTTTGTGCAGATAAAAGCTGAACAAAGACTAAAAGATTAGAGAGCCATAATAGGGTAAGCTTCATTGAAATAATTATTATTTTCTACAAAACTAACAGATATATATGAGAATAGAAAATACTCACTTAAAATTTACATAAAAAAAGCCCGACTGAAAAAATCAATCGGGCTGGGAAAAAATCTAATTAAGGGCTTACTTAATCAGAATGAATTTTTTTGTTGATACAAATGAACCTGATGTCAAGCGATAGAAATAAACACCGCTTGAAAGGTATTTCCCGTCAAAGTTTACTTTATGATTTCCGGGTGTTTGTATTTCATTTATTAATGTAGAAACTTCTCTTCCTAGTATATCATATACCTTTAATTGTACCATTCCTTCTTTAGGGATTTGATACTTTATGGTAGTCGTAGGATTAAAAGGATTCGGATAATTTTGTGATAATGAATAAACATTAGGTATTGTTCCCTCAGTAAGGTCATCAACACTAGTGGGGTTCTTAATCGCAGGAATTCTTATGCTGTTATAGATATCGGTAATCTCTTCTTGTGAAAGAGCTTTATTAAATATCTGAATATTATCCATACTTCCGGAGAAGTAAGAAAGCGTTCCTTGAGTACCATTTTTTCCTAGCATAGGAACTATACCTGTTTTAACAGTACCGCCTAAAGGAAGTGTGCCTTTCATAACGCCATTAAGATAAACTGAAGCATTAACGCCATCAAAAACACCAACGACATTAATCCATTGACCGGTAACTAAATCAGCTTGAGGAATTCCGGGACGAGCTGCGCCGGCAGTAGATGTAGCTTTAAATCTTAATTCTTTGTTTCCTTTATCTTCATAAATAACAAATTCATCTCCTTGAGAATCGAAAAGTGGACCAAAAGCATGAGCCATTTCGGTAGGAAGATAATTAAGCTTTGTCCATACTGAAACCGATACGAACCCGCCATCAATATCAAATGAAGTGGAAGGACTAAGCTGAACAAAATCATCAACTCCATCAAACTTCAATCCATTTCCTAAAATACCATCTGAAATCGTTGGACCATTTTGTAAGAAACCATTATTTGCATTACCAGATAAATCAACAATCATAGAATCATTTTGAACATCGTCCAAAGGATAGTAAGCAACGGTTTTTTCTGCTAATGCTTTGTGATCAAACTTAACACTATCGGATGCCATCATATTAGCTGATGCAGCTTTGTCTTTTATGTTAGATACTATTAAAGTATATCTTTTTGCTTCTAATGGTGATGTTTTTAGAATAACTGATTTTTCACTAAGTGAAAGTTTGGCTTCAAGAACTGAAGCACCATTATCTAATGAATAATTTGTTTTTAATTCAGCTGAAGTTTTATCTAATGCTTCGCTAAATTCTGCAACAAGTTTTGTAGGATCAGCTACTGATGTTGTAAAAAGAAGTTCCGGTTTTGTTTTATCAATTCCTGTTTTAGCAGAGATTTCATTACTGAAATTAGCACTATAAAGAGCAAGTGCATTTTTTGCTTTTACGCGATAATAGTAAGTAGTTGATTCAGTTGTACCAAGATCAGTAAATTCCGTTGTATCAGAAACAGTGGCATAAAGAATTTCCGGATTAGCTTTTGTATCTCTATATATTTGATATCCCATCATCTTGCTTTCATAATTGATTGCTTTATCCCAGGTAAGCTTAATAGAGTTGCCTGATGGAATAACTGAAGTCAAAACAACATCGCCGGGAGCCGGATTGACCGGGGTTGATTTAGTTGTATTATATAGATTAGCAACTTCCCATGGCTGTAAAGCTTTATTAAGAATAAGAACATTATCCATACTGCCTTTAAAGTAATTTGCGCCTGCATTCGAGCTTCTTCCTAAATAGGCTTGTTGATTTGGCTTAACAATTCCGGTAAGATTATGAAAATCTTTTAATACACCATTCATATATATAAGTGCTTTTGTACCATCATAAACACCAACAATATGAATCCATTCTTTAGTTACTAAATCTTTAGCAGGTATGCCGGGTCTTTCGGCGGATACACTTGTAGCTACTTTAAATCTTAATTCATTGTTACCTTTATCGGCATAAAGGACATAATTATCAGTCTCGGAATCGAACAATGGTCCATATGCACCCGGTAAGTCTGCAGGTAAATATTCCAATTTTGCCCATACCGATACTGTTACTTCATTACTTCCAATATCAAATGATGTTGAAGGAGTAAAAACGACATGATCATCTACACCATCAAAAACCATGGCGTTTCCTAAAATACCTTCGCCAAATCCAACACCATTTTTTAATGTTCCATTATTAAGATTTGCTGATCCATCCACTAAAGTACTATCGGTAGCTGAATCTAAACTATAATAAGCTACTGTACTTGAAGGAAGACCTTTATGTATAAAAATAAGTGTTGATGTGGCAATCGTATTTGGAGTTATTGCTCTGTCTTTAACGCCTTTTACGATAAGTGTATATGATGATTCCATTAAAGGAGAAGTAGTTAAGAAAACAGATTTTCTATTAAGAGCTAATTTAGCTTCTGTTATCGTAACGCCTTTATTAATGGAATAATTAGCAATGTTTACTGCGGTAGTAGAATCTACTAACTCATTAAAATCTACAATTACTTGAGTATTAAGACCACTAGAGGTTACAAAACTTACTAATGGTTTTGTTTTGTCATTTGCAGTTTTAGCAGATAGCTCATTGCTAAAATTAGCACTTAAAGTATTTATGCCGTTTTTAGCTTTTACTCTATAATAATAAGTTTTAAGCTCAGTGTTTGTTTGGTCAGTAAATTCTGTTACTTTTCCCGTAGTGGCATACACTTTTTCAGGGGCTGAAGTAGTGTCTCTATAAATTTCATAACCAATAATATCACTTTGAGCATCTGTTGCAGCATCCCATTTCAAATTTACTTTTGTTTCTACTACATCAGCAGAAATAAGATTTACATCCGAAGGAGGGGTGGTATCAGCGGCAAGTATAAAAGAAAGAGGATTATCGGTTGTAATACCATCAACTCCGAGCTCAATTAATGTTTTCATAAGAGTAGCACTATTGACTGTCCACATATTGAATTTAACATTCTTGGAGTGTGCATATTCTAAGAATGCCGGAGATGGAGAAGCACTGCTTCCTATCCAATTACTAGTGCCAAGAGCAGCAAGTTGATCAACTACGCCATTAGAATTAGAACTAACGAAAACTTGAATAGGGATTGTAGGGTCAATTGAATTAGCTTCCTGGATTTGTGTAAAATTAAAACTTGAGAGTATTACCTGATCCTGCATTTTTAAATCTTGTATCATTTTTACAACTAAAGGAATAACTTTAGGATTAGGTGTTTTTATCTCTACAACTACACCAATTTTATTGGTGCTGTTTTTCGCAAGCAATAATGATTCATAAAGAGTAGGAATCAATTCTCCTTTAAAGCTTTCATTAAATTTCACTCCTGCATCATAAGCTCTAAGCTGTTCAAATGTAAGAACGCTTACGGTACCAGCACCGGTTGTTGTTCTATTAATTGTTGCATCATGCATGATAACAAGTGAATCGTCTTTTGACATCTGAACGTCAAGTTCAAAATAATCTGCTTTGACTTCGATAGCATTTCTGAATGCTGCCATAGTGTTCTCCGGAGCGAGTGCTGCGCCTCCACGATGTGCGATATTCTTCACTTGTGCATTGCTAATTAAACCGGGAAATAATATTAGGGAAAGAATCAATAAGAACGATTGTCTTATTTTTTTCATACTGCCTCCATTCATATAATATGATTAAAACAAATACTTAAGAAAATTTTTTATTAGGGGGAATAACATTAAAGTATTTTTCTATTTATAAGATAGTTTTAGCAAATCAATATGACAATCGCACGTTCGTGGTATATTAAAAGTGGGATTAAATCAGATAAGATTTTCTTTAAATGCCTTTGTAATAGCACCGGATTTAGTATTAACGTGAAGCTTAACATAAATATTTTTTAGATGAGTATTCACGGTATGGAAACTAAGAAAGAGCTGATCGGCAATTAGCTGCTTAGTTAAACCGGAAACCATTAGTTTTAGGATTTCGCTTTCTCTATCGGTTAATCCGTAATCATTTTTCTTCGGCTTAAGATTACTAAATATCTCAAGCACTTTATGAGCAATTTGCATACTCATTGGAGCTCCGCCGGAGAGAACTTCCTCAATGGCACCAATAATTTTATCGGGAGATGAATCTTTTAATAGATAACCGGAAGCACCTGCACATAAAGCATCAAATACTTTTTCATTATCATCATATATTGTAAGTATCAGGATATGTGTGGAAGGTGATAGCATTTTGAATTTTTCAATTCCTTCAATTCCGGTCATTCCGGGTAATCCAATATCAAGAAGAATTACTTGCGGAGGAAATTCCGTTTCCAACACAGAAATTGCTTCTTCGCATGTTTCAAAAGCATTTGAGCATTTCATTCCCGGAGTCTGATTAATCAAGCCATTAATTGTTCTTCTGAAATGTAAATTATCTTCTATTAGCCATACATTAAAATTTTCTTTTTCTAAATCACTATTTTTAATCATTTTCAAAACCTCATAAACAAACTACATCATTAATAACCTTATATCCATAGCACATTCGTGGTATTTTTATTTTTGAAAATATTTTTTCTTGTTTTCATAAGTTAAAGATATCTCCGTACCTGAATCTTTATTTGAATCAATTTTTAAGAATGCCCCAATTTTTTCGGTACGTCTTCTCATATTTTTTAATCCATTATTTTCAATTATCGACTCATTTTCAAAACCAATACCGTCATCTTTAATAATCATTGAAAAATAAGAATGAGTCCCTTTAACAATTATCTCGCAGTTTTTGGCTGATGAATGCCGAACAACATTATTAAGTGCCTCTTTATAGATAAGAAAAATATTACGTTTTACTTCGAGATTATAAGAATCAATTTTGATTTCACCAACTATTTCAAATTTCCAAGTGATTCCGGCAAGAAGTTTAGAGGCAGTATCCTTCATCTTAAAAATCGTACTAATATTAAAATCTCTTCTCGGATTAATAAACCAGATGATATCACGCATTGCTTCGATAGTTTCTTTTGCAGTCTGACTGATAAATTGTGATAGTTCTTTTTCATTTTCATTCAAAGTTTTACTGCTAATTAAAAGCTGACTATCTACGCTAATGCTGCTAAGGTTGCTTCCAATTTCATCATGCAGATCGCTTGCAATACTTAAACGGATTCTCTCTATCTCTAAAAGTTGTTTTAAATGTGAGCGGTAAATTAAAATTACAATTAAAGCAATAACCACAAATAAAATTGAACGGAACCACCATGTATTCCACCATGCAGGATAGATCACAATAGCTATCGAAATTGGATTACTCCAGACATTATCTGCATTAGCTGCTTTTACCAAAAATTTATATTCGCCCGGTTTAATATCAGTATAAAATGCCTCCGCTCTTCCATTTGCATCAACCCAATCAGGATCAATACCTTCGAGCATAAATTTAAAACTATGTTTATAATTTGGTTCGAGATCCAAAGCACTAAACTCAAAGGAAAAGAAGTTTTGATCATAATTAAGTTTAATTTTTTTTGTAGCAGTAAGAGATTGTGGTAAAACAACTTCTTTATTAAATATTTTGAATGAAGTAAGAGCAATTGGTGGTGGAATTGAATCAAACTTAATTTCATTCGGAAAGAATTTTATAAATCCATTGATACCTCCGAAATAAAAACTACTGTCAATGCCTACAAAACTTGCTCTCCAATTGAATTGATCATCAATTAATCCATCATTTACATCAAATACTCTAAAATTTTCTGTAACAGGATTAAAGCGAGCGAGTCCCTTCATTGTACTTATCCAAATGAATCCTTTCTCATCTTCATGAATACCAAAGGCTACATCATTCGGCAATCCGGTTTTTGTGGTAAAGTGATAGAATTTATTTTTTGCTTTATCATATTTATTTACTCCACCACTATGTGTTGCAATCCAAATATTACCAAAATGATCTTCGTTTATTGCAGTTATCTTGCTCGAACTTACCGAATAATTATTTTTAATATCGGGGGAAAAATGAGAATACGATTCTGTTTTAGGATTATATCTAAATAATCCATCGAGCCATGTCCCAATCCACAGATTACTGTCTCTATCCTCAAATAAAGAATTTACAGAAACATATTGAGGCATAATAACAAAGGAATCTGATAGCGAAGGAGCGAAAGGATAAAAGAGTTCTTTTTCTCTATCAAATAATTGAAGACCTTCATTCGTGCCGATTAGTAATTTGCCTTTTTTAGTTTCCAAAACTTGTTGAATCCAATTAGAAGCGATTCCAAATTTATTGTTTTTATCATAGAGATATCGAGTGAATCGATTGGTATTTTTATCAAACCTATTTAAACCACCATCCATTGTTCCAATCCACACTATACCAAAACGATCTTCATAAATTGTTATTACATCATTATTGCTAAGACTATTATTAGAACTATTATTCAGGTAGTGGATTTTATTGTTTGATGCAAGATCAATCTTATCAAAACCGGAACCTCCGTAACCAACCCATAGAGTACCATCTTTACCTTGAAATATTGAGCTTACGACTCTTCCATTAATGCTTGTTTTTCTAATGGGGAGATGCCGATATTGAATGAAATTATTTTTAAATGGAAGTTTATTTAAACCATCTTCGGTGCCCACCCAAAAATTCCCTTTCCTGTCTTCATAAACCCATCTAATTCTACTAGAAGAAAGTGAATTAATATCATCTTCTTCATTTCTGAAATAGAAATATCTTTGCTCTGATCGAGTTTCTTCTATAAGAAATAAACCGACATAGTCATAAGTGCCAATCCAAAGCCGATCTTTTTTATCTTTGAATGCTAAGCGGATAGTGGAATTTTTTATACTTTTTAATTCAGGTAGTTCATCTGTCAGACGAGTACTTTTTTTTGTTTTAATATTTAATTTATCAACACCTTTGAATGTACTAAGCAGGATAGTTTCATCCGAATCCATATAAAGATACCAAACACCATTATCCGATATGGAAGTTTCATCTTGATTATTATGAACATAATGATTAATCACTTTTTCTGTAACCGGATCAAACTGAACTAATCCTCCATTCCAAGTTCCAACCCAAAGAATATTATTTTTATCTTCGAGTATGTATGTAATATTAATATCAGGGAATGAATTTAAATTTTTGCTATAAGTTGTGATTTTGCCAGTCTTAGGGTCGTACTTATTTAATCCAGATGTTGTAGTTCCAAACCAAATATTATTATTATGGTCTTCAAATAGAGCTTGGATATAACTATTCTCAGATGGTGTATAATTAATTCTTTTGAAAGATTCCTTCTTTGGGTCAAAGATACAAAGTCCCCTTCCCCAAGTACCGATATAGAATGTGGAATCACTGCTTTCGAGCAAGGACATAACATAATTTTCGGGTAATGAAAGAGAATCGGCGGGATCAAACTTATATACCTTAAAGAACTGTCCATCAAAACGATTTAGTCCATCCTTAGTTGCCACCCATAAAAAATTATCACTTGTCTGAAGGATACAATTAATAGAGTTATTTGATAGCCCGTTATTAATATTGTATCTAACAAAATTTGTGGAATTATATTGAGCATTTATTAAAGAGTAAAGAAAAAAGAAAAGAAGAATTGTCTTTAAAAAAATATTGTAATTAATGAATCGCTTCATTTGATTTTTGGTTCCCGGAACGATCTAACTAATTGATTAAAATATTTATCCTGTTTGTGAACGCTTTAAATATATCCAAAATTATCGATAATTAGTATATTGATCAGTCAATTCTAAAGTTTAAGGGATAAATGAAGACTTTTACAATATTATTAGTAGCTACTCTTACGCTCTTCGCACAATCTAACCCGGATAGCATAATAAATTCTCTTCAGAAATTGGATGAAAAGGAACAGGTTGATTCATTATCAGTTTTGTGCTGGAATTATAGGAGCATAACTCCCCGAACTTCAATTAAGTATGGACTTTTAGCTTTAAAGAAAATGGAAAAAATTTCATACTTCAAACATCAGTCGGAAGTTTTAAATTATCTTGGCGTGATATATGGGAATATAGGGAATCTTGATTCAGCATATTATTACTATCAAATTGCTCTTGATGTTGCAAAAAAATCAAAAAGATATAGCGAAATAGCATATTCATTAAATAATATTGGAGATTATTATTTTAAGAACGCTTTGTATTCAACAGCTCTAGAAAAGATGATGGAAGCTTATGATATTTTTGAAAAAGAAAATGATAAACGAGGTATGGCCTATGTACTTAATGATATAGGAGAAATTTACAGAAATCAACAGGATTATGATAAAGCTCTTGATTACTTTGAGCGCTCATCAAAGATAAGATCCGAGAGAAATGATGTTCGGGGTTTAGCTAAATCATTAATAAATATTGCATCGGTATATGTAGATCAGAAATTAGAAGAAAAAGCATTAATGACTTTTTATAAAGCAATCGACTTGAGTGAAAAATCAGATTATTTGAAGGGAAAAAGTTGGGCACTTGCCGGCATCAGCGATGTATTCTATGCACAAGGTAAAAGAGAAAAAGCTCTTGAATATCTTTTCAAGGCTTTAGACATGGATAAAAAAATTCAAAACAAATATGGCGAAATCTCATCCTATAATATAATTGGTAAAATATATATCGAATCGAATTTTTTAGC
>Ga0209643_1002004_pt1 | contig 15068 bp, 13 predicted proteins | sample AutmiccBRH37_all_FD_187383 | JGI IMG/M metagenome (GOLD analysis project Ga0209643, IMG submission 187383) | Deep subsurface microbial communities from Mt. Terri, Switzerland - Autotrophic microbial communities BRH/37_all (SPAdes) (version 2) | ecosystem: Environmental > Aquatic > Deep... | reverse complement strand
CCTTGCGTCCGGCATGCCCAATCTGTATCCCAGGCACCGACCCAGCAGCCTTGACCGCCGCCACTGCCGGCGCCCACGCTTCCATTTGAGCGTCATTCCACAGCCCGGCACACCATGGCGTAATGCGACCTTCGGGCGAAACGCCGGACGCCTCGGCAATGACAAGACCGGCACCGCCACGCGCCATCCCGGCAAGGTGCACGTGATGCCAGTCGTTAATCACGCCATCGTTCGCCATGTATTGACACATGGGAGGAACAGCAATGCGATTGCGTAAAGTGATGCTTTTGAGGGTAAAAGGGTCGAACAAGCCTGACATCAGAGCATCTCCATTCATATTGAGAAGGGGGTTAAGGAAGGCCGCCGCTATTCATCTAGTTAGCCCCCCTACCAAACCGGACAGGCTCAAACTTAGCCGCACGGGATTGGTAGCGCAACCGCAGAGTCCCAAATTCCATCGCCATAAGGTTCGACCGTCCGCTTCTTGGCGTAACCATGGATGACCGCTCGTGGCCGAACTGAGACGGTGAACCAGCACCTCGACCGACGTGGCCAAGTGACGGGGTGGAAATTTGAGAACCTGAGAACCTAAAAACCTGGAGCGGGTCTTCCGGACGAGAGGATTTCAGGTTTCCAGTTTCCAAGCTCCCAGCTTTCGTTAGTCGATGGACCCCTGAATTTTCAAGCAGACCATACAAGTTTTTGCACCACCTGACGCACCTGACGCACCTGACGCCCCGTCGCCATCCAAGTGCCCCAACAGCAGCGGCGACGGATGGGCGGCGTCGAGTCGTCGAGTCGTCGAGTGGCGGGTGTCAGTCGATGGCCCCCAGAATGCCCCGCACCTCGGCATGCTCCAGCATGTAGTCACGCAGTAAGTGGTACTGCTCGGCACACGTCTCGACAAACGCATCGTCGCCATCGAAAGACAGGTGGCTATAGGCATAAAGACAGGCTGTAATGCCCAGGGCATCCCCCGACAGGTCGCCCTCGTAGCCGTTATCGCAGCTCACCCGAAACAACCGGTCAGCATGCGGCGCCATGTAGAAGCCACCGTTGCTCAGCGTGTAGAACTGCCAGTAACCGCCGTGGTACTCGCTGGCCAGACCTGACGTGATCGCATAGACATAAGGCTCGAATCGCAACGAAAATTGAATCCCGAACAGATTGGCGGTATGGCTGACGCGCCGATCGATTTCCAACTGCTTGCGTGTAATTCTTGTGCTCATTGCATGACTCCTGAAAAAAAAAGTAGAGCCGCACATCGCTGCACGGCTCCGGGTGATCCCATTTCCACCAGACGCACGAATCCCTCCGCACGATGACGGATCAAGAAATTTATTTAGAGGGGATTGGAAAGACGGGTAGGGAGGGGAGGGAAAAGCAGAGGTAGAGGTGTCAGTCGAACACGACTTCATCCTCAGGGTGGAGCCCGGCCATCAATCTGGCCTGCTCGGTGGCGGCATCGGTCAGGGCTTCGTCAGGAAGGTCCCAGGTGAGCACCGCTTCAATTGCGTCGAGGTAGAGGTTTGGGTGGGTCATACTTGTTTCTCCTATAGAAGATGAAATAAACAGCCAGACCCGCAAGCAGGAACAGGCCAGAGAACAACAGCGGGTTGATGCACAGCAGGACGAACACGCCAACGACTCCCATTCCTCGGGTGCGCTCGAACACAAAGAAATGGGCCGTAGCCACGACGAAGGCAAAAGTGATGGTTAGCATCCGGTCTCCAGGTTGCGTTGCAGGGGTTGGGTTTGAGGCGGCTTTGAATCAGGGTCGGTATAGGGCCGGTATTGGAGCGGCGCTTCATTGCGAAGCAGAAAAGCCCTTGTGTTACTTGGAGTTACAGACGAAAAAAACGAGGCACCACCGGACTAGTACTACAGGGGAGAGGTTATTTCGCCTTGATGGCGGGCGCGTCAGGAGCAATGGGCTTGGTCTTTTTGATGGGCGATACGGCTTTGGCGCTTGGTACGACCTTCGCTTTTGTGTCGCCCTCGACCTTGATATCCACGCCGGACTCAATCAGCTTGTTCACTTCGCTGACAAAGCCCTTGGGGTCGCACCGCTCATAATTTCGCTCGGCCTTCTGCACCAAGCCCTCGGCCAGCAATACAGCCATCAGGAACGAAGGTGTATTGATCGACTTTCCGACGAGCAGGGGATGCAACCAGAAAGCCGTGAGGGGTTTGTCTTTGGGACACTTGTCGAGCGCTTTGAAGATGGCATCCAATGACACCCACTCCCTGCTGAAGTAGCCGCTCCCGGAATTTGAAAAGACGTGCAGCAGGGTCTTGGATTCGGCGTTGCAGCCGATTTGATAACCGAGCTTGGCGCTGTTCGACAGGTTGGGGCAGGTGGCAGTCTTGAGGATGCGGATCAGGGGTGCAGTGGTGGTTTGATTCATAGCAATACTCCTAAAGTTGAGTTGTGAAGAGAGGGATGCCCTTCATATAAGATGCCCGACTAGCCGCAAGGCCTAAGGCATCAGGTCTTCCAGCGCTGCCCGCAGCTTTCCGCTGACCCATTGCGCATCGGGAATCAGGAAGGAAATGCCGAACTCGTTGTTGCTGAGGTAGACGGCATGGAAGAAATCTCCGTGCATCGCCGCGCCTTCCCATGGCACTTCTTCCAGTCGGCGCTTCAATTCAGGCAGGTCCAGCGCATGGCTCACGTCGCCTTCCTCGATCAGCACGATGTAGCCGTGGTGCTCGGGCCGGAAGGGATGCCCGGGTGATGCGTAGGCGGCAAAGAGGCGGAGGAGCACTTCCTGCAGCACAGGCAAGGCAGGATTGGCGGGGTCGACCTTGTTGAGGTCGGAATGGGTCTTGATGGTGATCATGGGTTCTCCAGAAGTGGACGTAAAAAAAGCCCTTGGCGGGCTCGGTCGATAAATACGAATGGATAGCGGGGTCAGTCGGCTTCTACCGGAGTTGCATACGTTCGGCAGAAGGCCAGCAGTTCAGGATCGATGTCAGGCTCATCCGGCACGAACAGCGCCGTGCCATTGCCGTCGTCGGTCATCACGAACAGCATCTCGTAACAACGCGCTTCGGCATGGTGCTCAAGCCACTCAAAGCAGGGCATGAAATCCGGGTCACCGAATTTCGCATCGCCGAACAGGTCTGTGGTGATCAGGCAGCCGCACTCCTTCTCCAACTGTGGTGCGGTGTCGCCGGGTTCAACCAGAATGAGCGAGCCCATCGTGTCAGGATCAAAGGGATCGTCCTGACTCAGCTCGGCAATACGCTGGCGGACAAGACCCCGGATGCCAGGGTAGGGAATGGTTTCAGCATCGCGCAGGTAACGCATGGTTGGCTCCTTGGTGGGGGAATGAAAACTACTGGCCTGACCGATCGCCTTTGTAGCGCTTCCATGCGAATGCCACGCCGATGAATAGAGCAGCAACGATGGCAGCGATCAGTACTGCCTTGAGGGTGAGGGAGAGCACGCCGACCCATACGGACAGGGCGCCGAGCTTGATGAAGACAAGGGCTGTTGCAACTGCGATCAAGAACATCCAGATCATGGGGGACTCCTTTTCAAAGGTGAAAAAAGCGAAAGCCCCGACGACCAATGCGGCCAATCGGGGCTTCCGTAGGGTTGCGACGCTTTCTTATTTATTGAGCCCATAGCGTCGCCGAAGGCTCTTCTTGTTATCTGGTCAGGTCATGGTTTAAAGGCTGATCACGTAGATGGTGGCTGGCTGAAGTGCATCGGCCAGAAGGGAAGGGAGCGGCACGTGAGAAAGCCGCCGCGCCGATCAGTGTCAGCGTTGATCTCGAATAGCGCTACGAGGTAGCCCCGCAGCGACATCCCGAAATGCCATCAATGCAGCCTCAAGATGATCAATTATTTCTTGCTGCAAGACATCGGGCGAAGGCAAGTCATCCAAATTTTCCAGGCTGTCATCCTTAAGCCAGAAAATGTCGAGGCTGGCTTTATCGCGGGCCATCAGGTCTTCGTAGCTGAAGTACTTGAAGCGTTCTGCTTCGGTGCGCACGTGCCGGTTGTCGGGGTTGTAACAGGTCACGAAGTCTTGCAAATCGTCGAGCTTCAGCGTCCGCGTCTTAAGCGTGAAGTGCTTGTTGGTGCGCAGGTCGTAGAACCAGACCCCCTTGGTGTGAATCTGGCCGTCCTTGGGCTTGGCATCGAAGAACAGCACGTTCGCCTTCACACCCTGCGCATAGAAAATACCCGTGGGCAGGCGCAGCACGGTGTGCACGTCGCAGTTTTCGAGAAGCTTACGGCGGATTTTTTCGCCCGCGCCACCCTCGAACAGCACATTGTCTGGCAACACCACGGCGGCTTTGCCATCCGATTTCAACATGCTGACGATGTGCTGCAAGAAGTTGAGCTGTTTGTTCGACGTGGTTTCCCAGAAGTCCTGCCGTTCGTAGGTCAGGGCGTCTTTGTCTTCATCGCCTTCCTCATTGGTGAAGGTCATGCTGCTTTTCTTGCCGAACGGAGGATTGGCCAGTACGTAATCAACCTTCCGCTTAGGCTCGGAGATCAGCGCATCCGAACGCTCCACCAAGGGTTCGCCATCCAACTCACCGATGCTGTGCAGAAACAGATTCATCAAGCACATGCGGCGGGTGTTGGGCACGATCTCATTGCCGTGGAATGTCTTGTCACGCAGAAACTCTTTCTCAGACTTATTCAGTCTGGCACCTGGCCGCGTCAGCCAGTTGTAGGCGCCTAAGAAGAAGCCACCGGTGCCGCATGCGGGGTCGGCGATGGACTTCATCGGCTCGGGCCGCACGCAGGCCACCATCGCCTCGATCAGCGCACGCGGGGTAAAGTACTGTCCGGCGCCGCTCTTGGTGTCTTCCGCGTTCTTTTGCAGCAGCCCTTCGTACAGGTCGCCCTTGGTATCGGCATCGAGGCTGATCCAGTTTTCGGCATCGATCAGTTGCACCAGGCGCGATAGCTTAGCCGGGTCTTGAATCTTGTTCTGGGCCTTGAAGAAGATGGCGCCCAACATCCCCGACTCTTGCCCCAGTTTGTGCAATACCGCCAGATAGTGCGATTCCAGCGGCTCGCCCACTTTCGGCGTCAGGCTGGCCCAGTCATAACCTTTTGGGATATGGGTGTTGCGGTTATAAGGTTCTTGCGCATACTCGTGCGCCAACTTCAGAAACAACAGATAGGTCAGCTGCTCCAGATAGTCGCCGTAGCCCACGCCATCGTCGCGCAGGGTGTGGCAGAAGTTCCAGACCTTCTGGACCAATGTGCTTGTATTCATAGCAGGGCCTCCACCCAAGCTTTGTCACGATGCGTGCCAATGGCCGACCGGTAAAAGCTTGAATACTCGTGATCGTTAGATAAGTGTTCTTGCAAGTGCGTGATGACGGCCGGCTGATTGCCGGCAAGACGAATCAGATCGTCCAATACTCGCCAAGAGTGTTTCTTGGTTTCCGGCGTGTTCCATTCGTTGAATCCAAGCCGATCAATCGTGTAACGCGCACGCTGGTATTCCCAAGTGCCAACCGGTGCCGCCGGTTTGACCTCTCCATCAATACCGTGGGCCAACAATCCGCAATCAGTCTGTACGCAAGGGTCCAAGATCCTCGGCAACTCAGCGGTCAATGAATCCGCAGGCAGCTGGCAACGGTGTGCCTCATCCTGAATCGGAAATTCATTGGCCTTGCCGTGCAAGGTGTCGCTATCATTGTTTTCTGGACGATTGCACCGCTGGCACGAAAGACGAAAGTTCCACCATTCATACGCCAACCAGTAGTACCCGGTATGTCCGCCCAGCTTGACGCCATCCACCGTGATGCCCAGTTTGGGCCGAAAGTGGTCAACGTCAAAGGGCGCGCGGGTGCTCTTCGATTCGCAGTACCAGCATTTGTGCCCTGTGGCGTTTGAGAGCCACTTTTTGAGTAATCCCCAACTACCGTTTTTCTTGATGTAAGCGGACCGAAGATCGTGCGTTCCTAATGCTCCAACCTTTGTGATCCTGGCGGTGTAAATCTTAGGCCATCGAGCGGGCAAATGAGCCGGCAAGGGAATCAGGATGAATCTCAAGCCCGTCCCTCCTGCAAGCTGCTGAGCAGGCTTTGCACCAAGGCGTCGAGGGCCTTTTGTTTGTTCTCAGGGGTGACGATGGCCCCATCGATGGACGCATCTCCAGCCAGATCAAATCTGGCACGCAGATACTCCTGTTCCAGCCGATCTCGTGAGGCGAAATTGAAGTCCAAGCCTTCAAGGCGCTGACGGATTTCCACCAGCCTTGCGCGATCAGCGTCGCTTAGCGCTGCCTGCTGTGTAGCAAGCTGATGCAGTGCCAGCAAATCGTCATTCGTGGCTTTGTCCAGGCTGGTGCCTAGGCCAAACATATCGCTGGTCACGATGCCAGCAAAGCCCATGCCTTTCGGGTCCACGGCCGGGTTTTCGGCTCGCACCGTACGGTTGTCGGCTTGACGATATAGGATCTGCACCTGCTCCTTGACCAGCTCTGCGATGGCCAAGGGGTTGTGGGTCGTCAGCACGATATGGCTGTTGTCCTGGCCGTCGTTGTTTTGCCCGACAAAAGATTTCAGGTAGCTTAGGTAGTCCACGCACCAACGCGGATTCAAGTGTGTGTCGGGCTCATCCAACAGAAACAGGCTTTCGTTCTCAGCGGTGAACCGCAGCAAGCCCAACACCGTCAGCAACTGCTGTTCGCCCTCGCTCAGCTCGCGAAAGGTCACGCTGCCGTCATTCTTTTTCAATCGAACACGGATGCGAACCTCCTCAATCAGCTCGGAGACATAGGTACTCTCCAAGTCGCGGAAGAATTGCGCCGGAGCCTGATTGCCGACCAAGCGCCGCAGCGCGGCAATGTCCTTTACGTAAAGATATTTGAACTCCAGAGTTTTCTTATTCCATATCGACGTCGGCACACTGCGGCTGATGTCGACTGGTGCCAAGGCAATATCTTGAAGGCGCGAGAGGAAGTTACTCACGACGCCCCGTGCATTCCAGAAGCGCGGGTCGCCATCGGCAGCCTTTGACTTCCAGGGTGGTTGGCGCAGAACGAACAGCACCGACTCGATGCCTTCGTCTGGGTCGAGCCCGAGGTGGTCGTCGAGAAACGCCCGCACTACGTCTGACTGTTGAATCAAAAATGCCAACAACACAAACTGGCTGTGCACGGGCATGGCGTAGAACAGGCGTTTCAGGCCGGGGTCTTCGCCATTGCGTAGTTTGGTGTCGTAGCTTTCCAGGTACGGGCGAAACACCTCGTGCATACGCGGGCTCTCACCCGAGTAATAGCTGAATACGTAGCGCGGCAGGTACTCAGCGTCGCCTTTGAGGAAGGCCGCAAGCTTGATGGGATGCCCCACCGGTTTAGTGTCTGGTGGATCAAACTCCAACACGCTGTTGATGAGCGCTGCCTGCTTGGCCTGTCGCGCATTAGCGACGTGAATGATGAAATGATCTTTCTCTCGGTCCGGGTCGGCATCGATATGGATAAGCCGCAAAGTGTCGCCACTGCCCATGCGATAGGCCAACTGAAAGGCAAACGCAGGAGTGCGCTTCTTGGCGATCAGATCGCGAAAAATGATGGCCAACGCCTCCAGCACGTTGGATTTACCGGTGCCATTCCAGCCGATGACCACCGTCACCCAGTGATCCTGATCGAAGTCGATGGTGACGTTCTTCAGGTTCTTGAACTGGTGCGTCGCGCTGTCTTTGACACTGCCGATGGTGAGTCTGTCCAGGCGCATAGTTAGGTCGCCAACAACTTCAGTCGGTCGTGCAGCTTGCGGCCTTGGGTGTCTGTGACGGGTTCTACAGCTAAACGTCCAGCCTTATCCAATGCCCGCAATTCAGCGTAGAGCGCCTCTAGCTGCTCGGTCTGTGCACCATCGGCCACGCCACAGCGGCGGAATGCCTCCTGGGCGGGCACCCAATCGCCCGCCTCGGTGAGCACATCAATCAGTTTGCCCACCATGGCGGTGATCTCCTTTTGTTGTTTGGTGTTGCGTACCTTTGGCTGCTTGCCACGTTCAGTCCGCTCGACGCGGATACGTTCCAGCAGCACGCTGGCCGGTTCATCGTTGGGGTCTTGCGGCACCAGCTGGCCGGAGAAAGCGACTTTGAGAAAGTTTTTGCGTTGGGCGGCGGATTGCTTGAGGCCGAACTCATTTTCGGAAATCTGTCGGTTTGCTGAAGCCAGCCCTTGCTCAACCAACGCGATGGCGCAAGCAATTTCACCTTCCGGACCAATCGGAATGGCAATGCTTCGGATGCGCTCTTGACCAATATTCTTCATTGATTCTTGGTTTCCAGTGGCCAAGAATTCTATTTGCTTGCGCCCGATTCTGCTTCTAAGCAAATAGAGCAACCAAGGCTTCAGATCATCTTGCACAAGAACGAGCCGCAAAATCTTGTCGCTAAGCATTACCCTTAGAGTGACCGTTTTGGCGATAACGCAGGCGCCAACGAGTTCGACAGTATTGGCTCTCGAAAACAAGAAATCGCCGGACTTCACCAAAAGATTTGGATTCACGCGCTCCTCAATAGTGCAGGTCTTGCTCTCCTGCTCGTCATATTCACCCCAAGAGACAGCGCTTACCTTTACTACCCCGGTTTCTTCGAGAGTAGGTGGCCTCTCAACACATTTAAAGCTTTTGCCTGTTTCTATGTCGGCAAGGAGACAGTCAACGCTCGCCCACACCCACCCCTCCGGCAGTTCCGGCAAATCGCTGGTATCGGGTTGCACCGGCTCGGGGTACTTCTTCTGCCAGTCTTTAGGCTGGGGCTTGCCTTGCTCCGCAAACTTGGCGAGTTGTTTGGCTTCCCAGTGGGCACGGCGCGCTAGTAGGATGCGCTCCAGCAGTTGGGCGCCGGTTTCTTGTAGTCTGTTTTGCTGGCGCTGCGTCTCCCGCCAATCGGCGGTGAGCGCACCTTCCACGGCGGCTTTCAGCAGCGATTGCCGGTATTGCCCCAGCTTTTTCTGCGCGGCCTTGAGTTCGGCCACCCCGGCATCGAGGTCGGAGAGCAGTTCTTCGAGTTTTTCGACGATGCGGATTTGTTCGGCGGCAGGAGCAATGACCATGGGAATTTGCTTCATCGCTGCGCTGGTCAACTTCAGCCGCGTGGATCCAGAAACAAATGGGTGGTAATCAACGTTATTGAGTTGATGGCACAGATAGCGGTTGTTCACCAGTCCAGCAGCGCCACGCAGGACATGCGCGTGATTGTTTACCCAGAACCGTCCATTTGCGAGATACGCCTTATCTTTGATCGGGTCGAGGAAGGGAGCGGCATCCTCTCCGAGTAAAACCCTTTCTCCATCAGACCGATACTCGTCAATCCAACCAACTTGGCCCGTGGCACCGTAATACGGAAATAAAGCAGATTTCTTTTTCCCTTCTATACGTTGAGCACGTTCTGACGAGTTAATTGGCTCTCGTTCAAAATCAAAGACATCAACAACTTCATCAAATTTCGCGGAAATCCAACTGCTTGGGAGCTCAATACTCACGCGGCCAACTCCTCATTCATTTCATCCATCAGCCCGTCAAGCTGATTGCCAAATACCGCCCACACTTTTTGCAGGCCGCCTTTGCTCGCCAGCTCTGCGTAATCAAAGTCATCGCGGCTGATACTGCAACTGCTGGCGATATGTTCCTTCATCAACCGCAGCCATTCGGTTTGCTCGGGCGTAAACGCTGTGGCGCGTTGGGCATTGTGGCGGAAGATCCATTCCTGAAAGCGCTTGTCCACTTGCTCGCTGAAAGGTTTGAGTTCGGCTTCCATGCCCAGCGCAAATCGCACCAGCGAAACCAGATCGGTGAGCTGGCGTTTGCTGTCTGCGCCTTTCACCTGAGCGGCTTGCACGCGGGCATAGGCGCTCCACAGGCGCTCGGTTGTAAGCATCAGCGGCGGCCGGCTGATGGCTTCGTGCAGCTCTTCAATCATGTCAAAGGTAAGTTGGCGGCGCTGGTAGGGCTGCTGGTAGAAAAAGCTGAGCGCGGCGATTTCGTCTTTGTGTTGGGCGATGTAGCTAGCAAAGGTTTCGATGAGCGCTTTGGCCTGCGCTTCGGCCTGCTCGCTGAAGCCTGAGAAAGTGACTTGATCGAGGTTGACATGGTCGATGAGCTGCTCGCGTTCACGGCGGGCGGCTTCGATTTCGTCACGCAGGGCGGGTTGATCGAAGGGTGCGCAGGCGGCGGCGACACGCTCGGCGCGGGCGGCTTCGATTTCTTCCGGCATCAATGTTTCTTCGCTGCGGGTAATGCCGTTTGCCTGAGCGGTCGCGAGTGCGGCGGCGACGATGGCGTCTGGGTTCAGCGCGGTAATCAGGCCTTTGCCCAGTTCCGCCACCGGGATACCGCCCGAGGCTTTTGCAATGCGGGCTTGCGCTTTATCATCCAGTTGCTTGCCCATCCGTATCAGGCGGTTGGCGAGCGAGAGTACAGTATCGTCATCGCGGCTGCCCATGGCCACGCCTTGCAGCAGGTCTTTGAGCGCCACGCCAGGCTTTTTCTCCAGCGGGCGGCTTTCTGTTTTCAGCGATTTTTCCACGCCCACGGCGTCGATTAACACAAAGCGGGTTTTCGCGCCGTCGGCACTGTTGCTGACGCGCTTCAGGCTGTCGCCATCGAGCGAGCGCACGCCACGGCCTTTCATCTGCTCGTAGTAGCCCTTGCTGCGCACATCGCGCATGAACAGCAGTACTTCCAGTGGTTTCACGTCGGTGCCAGTGGCGATCATGTCAACGGTGACGGCAATGCGCGGGTTGTAGTCGTTGCGGAAGCTAGAGAGGATGCTGTCGGCATCTTCTTCGGCGCGATAGGTCACCTTTTTACAAAAGGCGTTGCTCTCGTTGTAGACCTCTCGCAGGATGTTGATGATGTCGTCGGCGTGGCTGTCGGTTTTGGCGAAGATCAGCGTTTTGGGGGTTTCTTTGCGCGCCGGGAATATCTGCGTTTCAACGGCAGTTTTCATGGCCTGAATCACTTGGCGAATCTGGCTGACGTTGACCACGGAGCGGTCGAGTTCTTTACTGGTGTAGGCGGTGTCTTCTTCGGTTTCACTCCAGCGCTTTTTGCGCGTTTGCCGGTCGCGGTGGTCTACCCACTCCTTGGCCTTAAGTTCGGCGCCTTTCTGGGTGATTTCGGTTTCAATCTCGTAAACGTCGTAGCCCACGTTGACGCCATCTGCCACGGATTGCTCGTAGGTGTATTCGGCCACGATGTTTTCGTTGAAGAAGCCGAAGGTGCGCTTGTCGGGCGTGGCGGTGAGGCCGATCAAGCTGGCGTCAAAATAATCGAGCACCTGCTTCCACAGGTTGTAAATGCTGCGGTGGCACTCGTCGATGATGATGAAGTCGAAGGTTTCCACTGGCACGGCTGGGTTGTATCGGACCAGCTTTTCCTGCTTGGCGGTTTGCTGCACTTCGTTGAGCGGAACATCTTCGGCCGACTCGTCGATAGGCTCGCCAGAAAGGATCGAATACATGCGCTGAATGGTGCTGATGCATACCTGCGAATGCGGGTCGATGTTGGGCGAGGCTAGGCGCTGCACGTTGTAGAGCTCAGTGAACTTGCGCGCATCATCCGGCGGCGTGTAGGCCATGAATTCCTGATGGGCTTGCTTGCCGAGGTTGCGGGTATCGACCAGAAAGAGAATTCGCTTGGCGCCGCCGAACTTGAGCAGGCGGTACACCGAGGTAATAGCGGTAAAGGTTTTTCCTGCGCCGGTGGCCATGTGCACCAGTGCGCGGGGCTTGTTGAGTGCCAGTGATTTTTCCAGCTCGGTGACGGCTCTGATTTGGCAGTCGCGCAGGTTTCGCTCCGGCAAGACGGGCATTTGCTCGGCCAGCCTGCGTCGCAGAGTTTCTGGCTGGGCAACCCACGTCGCCAAGGTTTCAGGCTTGAAGAAGTGAAAGATCTCGCGCGAGCGCGGCGCCGGGTCGCTGTTATCTGTAAAACGAATGATCTGGCCGGTGGCCTCAAACAGAAAGCGCAGTGGGGTGTTGTCCTTGCGCCATTTGAGATTGGCGGTGGCGTAACGCTCGGTCTGCTTCTCATGGGCGGTGATGTTTTCGCCCGCTTCATCGCGCTTGGCCTCGATCACGCCAACGGCTTCACGATTGACGAACAAAACGTAGTCCGCCGGCCCGGTGTCAGTGGGATATTCGCGAACGGCGACGCCTATTGCTGCACCCAGGTTGAGCTGCTTCATGTCCTGAATGACCCAACCAGCCAGGATTAGCTTGTCGTCGATCTTTAGTCGAGCTTGTTCTTCAGGAGACATGCCGGGCTCCAATCGCAAAAGGGGTCAGGACTCGCCAACGATTCGGCATGCGGAAAATGCGAGCAAAGAACGCGCTCATTGATTCAAGGTCGCCCTAGGCATCTTGCGGCCCACCCATTTGGCGGTCAAATGATTGTCGAACCAGCCCCATTACGTAAGGCAGGTCTTCCTTTGAGGCAATGCCAACAGTAACGTCCCCATTTCCCCAGCGACCGAGATTGGTTACGTCTCGGCAAATTCCCTTGGGATCATCGATCTCGTGAAAGGGCATATTGATTGCGAGAAGCAGACGCTTTGCCTGCGGTACGACGTCAACGAAGTTCGTCTCAGCCTTGTAGGCAACGTAGAGCTTCAAGAACTCTTCGCTAACACAGGGATCGAGTGCCAAGACTGCTTCACGAATAAGAGCAAACAACTCCCTCATTGAACCCGAGGCGAGGAGAGGATGATCGTCAATGCTGTACTGCTGGCCGGCCTTTATAGCGGCTGGGCGATAGGCATCAAATACGTCTGGCGGTAGCTGCGGCGCCGACCATACCTTTGCCGCTTCTAATGCCAAACGGTCAGCACGGGCTTTAATGGCATCCTCGTTCCAGGTAGCAATCTTTCCGAGACCGATGTTGAGCTTCAAAGGGCTATGAGCAAACCCTATCGGATTGCCGTCCTTGTCGACGACTTCATCGCGCTTGTAGGCAAATGGAAAATCGCGGTACTCGCTGTTGTATCCGGTCAGCGTAAGATTGCCCAGGGTATGCAACCACGTTTGCTGAATGTGTTGCCACTCCGGGCCAAGCTCGGCTTGCCACTCTTTAGACAGCGATTCATTCTGTGGAAGAATGTGCTCAATAGTGTAGTTCTCAACGACTACGCGCTCTTTTTTGCCGTGGTTCTCCAAGCGACGCAACCAGTAGCTACGGCTACGGAAGTTGTAGAGATCACGCAACTTGATGTCGCGCTGAAATTCCTCGTCGTGGGGGAATCGCCGGTAAGACGGCATCAGTAAGAAAGCGGCTTTAACGCTTTCAAGGTAGCGGTCCTTCTTCAAGGTTCGTGACAGGCCTGCAAACGTCTTGTTCAACGAGTTGGTGGGTATCGCGCAAATGGCTCGCCTGAAGACGTAGCTTTCCACTAGTCGAACAATCTGTACCAACTCGTCGGCAGTAAGGCGGTCGTGCTTGTAATCGTTGTAGGCGTCGAGCAGGAAGGGGTAGGAAACCTCAACCTTCAGTTCTCGGAGGTCATGGAACGCCTGCTTCAATGAGGGGTCTGGCTCTGAGCCCAGCGCAAGGGCGCAATAGTAGGTCGCATAGGAGTGGATGTCGGCGACGAGATCACGCGTGTCGCCCTTGAGGGATCGCGCATAGGCCTTGAAGGCCGTATAGACCTCACGCACGTTGGGTATCTCGCCCGTCTTGGCCGTGAGGTAGTGGCGCATGAAGGCATCGAAATGAATGGCGTAGGCGGCTTGCCCAAAACCCTTCTCCATCGGTCGCCAATAGGCCATGTACAGCTCGGTCTGAAGCTTTGGTTCCAAACCCATGAGGATGAAGTTGCGGATGAGGTCGGCCTGACTCAGCTCAAGGCCTGTCGAGTTCATGCTCTCGAATATGAGCTGCGGGTTGTCTTGCGAACGGTCAAGCGAGACATCAACAATGACCAGCTTGGCGATACCTTGGCAAATCGCCTCCAATTCGTTTTCGTGCTGCCCAATCAACTGCTGAAATAAAGCGTAGTTCTCGTTGATCCGCGTACTACTTTCAGCGGGCATAGGAGAGCCTTGAAGAATCGCGAGCAAGGTTTCCTTGTCGGTTTCAGAAAGCAACAGCTTGAAATGGCGCTCGCCCTCTTCGTCGGGGTTCAGGAGGTAATAGTTGCGCAGCTTCTTGGCTGAGAACGTTTCCAGCAACTCACCGACGCCCTTGCTCTCGAAATGCTTGGCGAGCGCGGCAATAAGAAGCGTCGACGTAGTCAGCCGTTGCTGCCCGTCGATTACCAAAAGCGCTTCCTGCTGAACAACGTTTGATAGACCGCGCTCGACATAGACGATTGACCCGATGAAATGGGCGGTGACAGTCTCAAGCCGACCGGCACGCAGCAAGTCGGTCCACAGCTGCCGACACTGCTCTTCGGTCCATGAATAGTTGCGCTGATAAATCGGGATGACGAACTGAGGCGATTTCTTTAGAAATTTGAGCAGGTTTGCTTCAGTCGCTTTCACGTATCTCCCTTGTGGCTTTCTTTTGAATTCTTATTCCAAATAATACTATGGCGTTGGTCTATCGTCCCCAACGCCCTTCAAAGTCGCACGAAAGCTGTCGCTGATGCCGTATCGCGAGCAGACCTACCGCCCCGCCAATCAACGCGTAGAGCAGCGAGGAAAAGAGGGGTCTGGGTTGCTGGTGGCCTACAACGCTGCTGAGGAATCAGCCCGGGCGGGCAGGGTGGGGCTATGGACTGATTGTGACCTGGTGCCGCCATGGGTGTGGAGGAAAGCGCGAAGGGAGTAGATCAACTCAGTGCCGTGGTGCGTTGACGAAAGCCCCGACGATCAATGCGGCCAATCGGGGCTTCCGCGAAGGGGAGAGCTAAGGACGCGCTGAACAAATCAGCAATTGACCGATGACGAGTCCATTCAACCGAGGGTTTCCGAAGAGAGCGGCAATTCGTGGGTTGATCCGCTCGCCGAGCGTGTCAGAAATGCGCCATTGCACGCTTGGGCGACGGTTTCCACCCGCTTTTGCCATCTCAGGACGCACCTCGGGCTTCAAGGGCAAACAATCGCCGCTTGGCAATCAGCAAATTCGCCAAG
>Ga0209643_1002003_pt1 | contig 15073 bp, 15 predicted proteins | sample AutmiccBRH37_all_FD_187383 | JGI IMG/M metagenome (GOLD analysis project Ga0209643, IMG submission 187383) | Deep subsurface microbial communities from Mt. Terri, Switzerland - Autotrophic microbial communities BRH/37_all (SPAdes) (version 2) | ecosystem: Environmental > Aquatic > Deep... | reverse complement strand
GACCGCCCATGTGGCCCGGATCGAGGGCGCGCTGGATGCCCGCGCACGCACTGTACCGGTCGTGGTCATTGTTGATGATCCCTATGAGGGCGCGGACCCGCCCCGACGTCTGCCACTGGTGCCCAACACACAGGTGCAGATCGCCTTTTCGGGTGCTTCCATGTCAGGCCTCATCGCGATCCCCGAGGCGGCCTTGCATGGCGGCATGGTGCGTATCCTTGGCCCCGATGACCTGTTGGAATTGCGCCCCGTCACCGCCGCCTTCGCGCAGAGTGGGCACGTCGTCATCGCCGAGGGCCTGTCGCCCGGCGACCGCGTGGTGATCGACGACATCGCGCCGGCCATTCCCGGCATGGCCCTGACCCCTGTCGAGGCCGCGCAATGATCCGCTGGTTCACCGGCCACCCGACGGCAGGCAACCTGCTGCTGTTGTTGATCCTTGCCGCCGGCGTCTTTGCGGCGCCGGGCCTCTTGCGCGAGACCTTCCCCGATTTCCGCGCGGTCGAGGCCGAGATCACCGTGCCATACCGGGGTGCCGCCGCCGAGGATGTGGAGGCCGCGATCTGCGGACCGCTCTGGGACGGGGTGCAGGGTGTCGAGGGGCTGGAAACCTTCGCTTGCACCGCGCAGACCGGACGCGCGCGCGCCGTGGCGACGATGGCGCCCGGCAATGACGCGTTGCGCTTCGTCAATTCGCTGCGCACCGAGGTTTCGGCCATCGACACCTTCCCCGACCGCGCCGATCACGCAGTGGTGCGCGAGCTGCACCGTTCTGATCCCGTCACATCGGTCGCCGTCTCGGGCGATCTGCCGCTGGGCGAGCTGGACCTCTATGCCGACGGCCTGTCGGACAGGCTGACTGCCTTGCCCGGCGTCGCAAGCGTAACGCGCGGGGGCCTCGGCACCCGGACGCTTTCCATCACCGCCACGCGCGCCGTGCTCGACAGCCACGGGCTGACACCGGCCGCCTTGGCTGCCGCCATCGCCGCACAGAACATCGACCTGCCCGCTGGCACGCTGGAGGGGCCGGGCGCGGACCTGACCCTGCGCTTCACCGCAGAACGCGACACGGCCACCGCGCTTGCCACGATCCCCGTGCTGGTCCTCCCGAATGGCGCGACCCTGACACTGGGCGACGTGGCAGTGATCGAGGAACGCTTCGAGCCGCCGCAGGACCGCGCCTTTGTCGATGGCACCCCCGCCATCGTGCTCGACGTGTCAAAGGCGCTGGATGCCGACGCGCTGCGGGTGCTTGACGGCGTCGCAGCGCTGGTGGCCCAGGAAACCGCGCGGCTGCCCGGCACAGTCAGGGTCGAAGTGGTGCAGGATGTGACATCCATCATCCGCGACCGGCTGGTGATGCTGGTGCAGAACGGCGTGATCGGGCTTGTGCTCGTGGTCGCCGTGATGAGCCTGTTCTTCCGCCCCGGCTTTGCGATCTGGGCCGCGATGGGCTTGCCCGTGGCCTTTGCCGGGGCATTTGTCTGGATGGCGCTGACGGGGCTCAGCCTGAACATGATGACACTGGTGGCACTTTTGATGGCGATCGGGATCGTGATGGACGATTCCATCGTGATCGCGGATTCCATCGCTGTGCATGCCGCCAAGGATGCGACGGTGGAAAACGTGGCCGCAGGCGTTGCCGCCGTGGCGCCAGGTGTCATTTCGTCCTTCCTGACCACGCTGGCCGTGTTCCTGCCCTTGGCCTTTCTGGCAGGCGAGTTGGGCGCCGTGCTGGAAGTTCTGCCGGTCGTGCTGCTGGCGGCGCTCGCCGCGTCGCTGATCGAGGCCTTTTTCATCCTGCCCCATCACCTGAAGGGTGGGATGAAAAAGACCACCCCATCGCGCTTCCGGGTCCGCTTCGATGCAGGCTTCGATGCCCTGCGCGAGCGCGGCGTTGGCCGTCTGGCCGATGCCGCGATCCGCTGGCGCTGGCTGGTCGCAGGGCTTGCCATCGGGGCCTTGATCCTGACGGTCGGTGCCCTGGGCGGCGGTGTGGTCAAGCGCGAGGCGATGCCCGAGATCGACGGCGACGTCCTCGAGGCGCGGCTGATGCTGCCCGCTGGCACCCCGCTGGCGCGCACGGGCCAAGCCGTCGCCCAGGTCGAGGCAGCGCTTGACCGCGTGAACGCCCGCCTGACGCCGGAACAGCCCGAGGCACAACCGCTTGTCATCCGCCGCATCACGCGAATGGGCCGCAACCTCTCGGCAGGCGAGACCGGCGCCCATGTTGCCACCATCGCGGTGGACCTTCTGGGTGCCGAGACACGCACCACCACACTGGACGACATCGTCACGCTATGGCGCGAGGAAATAGGCCCTCTGCCCGGCGTCTCCTCGCTGATCCTGACCGAGCCGGGAATCGGTCCGCAGGGCATCGCGGTCGAGCTGCGCCTGACCCACCCCGACCTCGCCACGCTTGAGGCGGCAGGTCGCGCCACACTGGCCGAGCTGGAAACCTATGCCGGTGTGCGCAACGCGATTGTCGACCTACGCCCCGGTGCGCCAGAGCTGCGGCTAAGCCTGTCGCCGGGCGCCGAGGCCTTGGGGCTGACCGCCACGGATGTGGCAGGCCAGCTCCGCGGGGCCTTCCTTGGAACGCAGCTTGCGGAACTCCGGCGTGGCGATCTGGCCTGGGATCTTGAGGTGCGGCTGGCCGATGGTGACCGTGCCACCCGCGCTGACCTCAGCGTTTTCGAGATCGCCCTGCCCGGTGGCGGCACCGTGCCGCTCTCCAGCATCGCGGAAGTGATCGAGGCGCGCGGCTGGGGCAGCATCACGCGGCGTAACGGTCTGCGCACGTTGACTGTGGCGGCGGATGTTGACGGTCGCATCGGCAACGCCGACGCGATCACCGCGCGGCTGGCCGAGGGCTTCTTGCCCGGTCTGGTGGCAACCACCCCCGGCCTGACCTTTGACATCGGCGGGCAAGCCGCGAATTCGGCGGAAACCGTTGCCTCGATCCTGCGCGGGTTCCTGATCGGGCTTGTGGGCATCTACCTCGTGCTCAGCTTCCAGTTTCGCAGCTATGTCGAGCCGCTGATCGTGATGATCACCATTCCGCTGGCGTTTCTGGGCGTCATCTGGGGCCATGTGTTGATGGGCTACAACATCTCGATGCCGTCGCTGGTGGGGGCAGCCTCGCTCGCTGGCATCGTGGTGAACAACGCGATCCTGTTGGTCGGCGTCATCAACGACCGTCGCGCCGAAGGGATGTCCGCCGCGCTGGCGGCAGGCGAGGCCGTGCGATCGCGGTTTCGCCCGATCTTCGTCTCGGTCTCGACCACGATCATGGGCATGGCGCCCTTGCTGCTGGAAACCTCGACCCAGGCCCAGACGCTCAAACCACTGGTGATCTCGGTTGTCTTCGGGTTGCTGGCGGCAACGGTCCTGATCCTGTTGGTGTTGCCCGCATTCTATGCAGCGCTCGAGGATGTCAGGGGTAACCCAAGGTCACCCGACGTGACGGGGCCACGATCCTGACGCTGGCAGGACCAGTCATCTTTTGGACCGCGAGTTTGATCTACTGCAAAGATCTCTGGCTTCGACTCGCTCATTATCGATACATGGAACATACAGATTCACTCAAGGCGCTTGGCCTTTTCGACGCGCGTGTCCCCCGGTATACATCATACCCGACCGCAGCGGTTTTTTCCCCGAACGTCGGCTCGGCTTTTCAGAAGCGGGCCATTGAGACGTTGGATCCGGATGTTCCGGTATCGGTTTATATCCACATCCCATTTTGCGAGCGACTGTGCTGGTTCTGCGCCTGTCACACCCAAGGCACGCAAACCCACGGACCAGTGGAAAGCTACATCGAGACCCTCGAAGCAGAGCTGGACATGCTGCGCGGCACACTGCCTGATGGTCTGCGCATGGGACGGTTGCATTGGGGCGGCGGCACACCCACGATCCTGCCACCATCGTTGATCCACCGACTGAGCAAGGCGATCCGCAGCGTCTTCCCCACGGCAGACGACTTAGAATTTTCCGTCGAAATCGATCCGACGATGGTCGACCGCGCCAAGATCGATGCGCTCGCGGGCGAAGGCATGACCCGTGCGTCCATTGGCATTCAGGACTTCGATCCCGAGGTGCAGCAGGCGATCGGCCGCCTGCAACCCTTCGACATCACGCGCGCCTGTGTCGAAGACCTGCGTGCCGCCGACATCACCTCGCTGAATACCGATCTGGTCTACGGCCTGCCGCACCAGACCCTGGCACGGCTCGAAGATACCATCGATAAGGTGCTGACATTTGCTCCGGACCGCATCGCTCTGTTCGGGTACGCGCATGTGCCCTGGGTGTCGAAACGTCAAAAGCTGATCGACGAAAGCGCCCTGCCGGATGATCTGGCGCGGTACACGCTTGCCACACGCGCCGCAGAGCGGTTCGTCCAGGCAGGACTGGCCCCTATCGGCATTGATCATTTCGCGGCCCCCGGCGATGATCTTGCGGTTGCCCACGACGCCGGGCGCCTGCGCCGCAACTTCCAAGGCTACACGGCGGACAGCTGCCAGACCCTGATCGGACTTGGTGCGTCCTCCATCTCGCGCTTTCCGGGCGGATACGTCCAGAACGCCCCGGCAACGGCCGCCTACAAGCAGCGCATAGCGCAAGCGATTTTTCCCGGAGCGCGCGGCTACGAGATGACCGCAGACGATCAACTGCATGCGCGCGCGATCGAGACATTGATGTGTTACTTCACGCTTGATCTGGACGATCTGAGCCGCGACTATGGCCCCCGCGCCTACACGCTCAGGCCTTGCCTGGAAGACATGGAAACCCGTTTCAAGCCTTTCGCGAGATTAGTTGGACAGCGCATCAGCATCGCGCCGGAAGGTCGATCGCTGACACGTATCATCGCCTCCACGCTTGACCAACACGTTCCAGAGGGCGTTCGCTATTCGCAGGCATCTTGAGACGTCAGGATGTCTTGGAGCCGCTCTCCTTGTGGCGTCGGACGGCGAGTTTACGCCCCGACAAGCTTTGAAAAGATTCAGCTTATAGACTGACTCTTAAGGGAGGCATCAATGAACAAACCCAATCTCGAAGACCCCGACTTGCCTCTGGCCGATCTGATGACCCGGTGACCCCAGACGATCCCCGTGTTTATCCGCCACAGGATGCTCTGCGTCGGATGCCTGATAGGCCCGTTCCACACCATTGCCGATGCCTGCGCCGAGTACGATCTGAACAAAGAAGATTTTATGGCAGAGTTGAAGCTGGCAACAGACCTTGATTGAGAGCTCTCAACCCTGAACAGACATCAAAAATGCCCAGCTGTCCGGATCGCTATATGTTTGATCCCACGGTTTTATGGTGCAATCCTTTCTCATACTTGGAAGGAAGCAGTTTCGGAGGAATTTGTCACGGGAGCGCCACGACAACGCACACCGTCAGAGTTGCAACACAGCGACCGCAATTTTCGTTCACGCAGCAGAGCAAGGCGGCGGGCATCAATACCAAAACCGTCGCCAAGCAGCGTAAACGTGCGACGGTCGCGGGCTTGAGGACCGGGCCGCATTCTGATGTACAACTCGACGGGCCCAAGAAAGAGTAGCGCGATCTTGTTTCTGCACACCTGGCGGTCTAGCCGGACATCACGACTATCATGATCTCTCAGGGCGCACAGTGCACTGAAAAAGCTGCGGCACCACGATCTTCAGAGACTGTCTTTCCAGTAGTTATTGGCCGCCGCGACAGTGGCGAAATGTGTGGCCACCACCTGGCTCGATGCAATCAACGCGTCGGCGTTTTCAGCATAGATAGGCCGCAATTTGTCGCGAACTTCTGCATCCGGCTGGGTCATCTTGATCGCGACGCGGGCCATTTTCACGGCGAGGTCATACCCCTCCTCCGGCGTCGCGGTCTTCAGGGTGGGAAGCCATGTGGTCATGTCGTCTACCTTCCGTTTCATGTGGGGTTTCGCGTGGTTGTTGATCCTCGAACGGAATGACACGCCAGGCATTTCCTTCCAGGTCTTCGAACTGGTTCGCACGCATCGCCCAGATGAAGGCACACAGTCCAACGAGCCCCATGACGAGCGAGACCGGGATAAGGATGATGAGCGAGTTCATGGTTTCGCCGCGCCGATAGCGCGCCAAGCATGCCAAGTACCATAGCCGAGCACGGGGAACACAACGCTCAGCCCCAACAGCCCGGTGACGGCAGAAAGTGCCATCCCGACGGCGACGATGCCGCCCCAGTAAAGGCAGGGACGCAAATTGTGCATCGTCATGGCAAAACTGAGTCCAAGCGCGGTCAACGCATCGCGCCGTTCGACAAGCAGCATCGGCACCGCGAACAGACTGAGCGCAAAGGCGAAGGCGGCGAACAGCCCGCCGATGGCCGATCCCACGACCAGCAGCCCCCAGCCGCGCGGCGTTATGAAGACGTTCGAAAGCGCATCACCCGCGCCGGGCAGCGGCGCATAGCCAAAGAACAACGCATAGAGCAGGTCCGCCGCGCGCAGCCAGAACAGCACCAGCAGACCCAGCAGCAACCCGGCATAGGCAAGTTGCGGGCCTGCGGCGGGGCGCACCAGCAGCATCTGGCGCAGCGTTGTCGTCTTGCCCTCGGCGCGGCGGCGGGCCAGCGCGTAAAGCCCGATGGCGAGGAATGGCCCCACGATCAGAAAGCCCGAGATGGCAGGAAGAGCGAGATAGAGCAGCCCCGAGGCCGCGAGCGCCCATAACACGGCATAGGACAGCCCAACGACAAAGCCGCCATAGGCGAGGCTCTGTGCGGGCGCGGTGCGGAAATCGACCCAGCCAGCGGCGAGCCAATCGCGCGCGGCGCGCGCTGGCAGATCGCGTGCCAGCATTGAGGCGGGGCGCTGCGGCGGGCGGACGGTAGGAAGCGGTTCTAGCATGATCTGGTCCCTTCAGCAGGCGCGCCTGGCCGGTGTCGCGGCCGCGCTGTCGTCGACGGTCACGCAGGCGGTCTGCGAGGTGAACGCCGCCGACACCATCGCTGCCTTGTAGGCGAACAGCAGCGCCACCAGCGCGAGCGCACCGCCAATGGCGAGGCGCTTTTGCGTACGTGCCGTCATTTCGTGGCCTCCGCAGGGGATCCTGAGGATACCTGCGCGGTCTCCGCCCCGTCCGCCGCGACATCGTCCAGCAGGCGCGAGACGTAGAGCGACAGCACGTTGATCTCGGCATCGCTCAGCCGCGCGGACCAGTAAGGCATCACGCCCTGCCGGCCGTTCAGCAACGTCGTCATCACGGTCTCGGAATCCTGGCCGTAGATCACCGCGTCGTCGACCAGCGAGGGCGCGCCGTTCATCAACCCGCCCGCGCCGTCGTCGCCATGGCAGGCCCCGCAGTTCTCGACAAAGAGGGTGGCGGCGTCGCTGTCGGGGTCGGCCTCGCCCGACGGCATCGCAGCGACGTAATCCGACAGCGACGAAATTTGGTCGTCTTCCATCCAGTCGAAGGCGGGCATCTGCGCCCAGCGGGTTTCGGGATGCGCGGCGTTGATCCCTACCTGCAGCGTCATGGCAATGTCTTCGGGCGCGCCACCCCAGAGCCAATAGTCATCGTGCAGCACCGGATAACCCGGCCCGCCGCCGCCCTCGCGACCGTGACAGGCCGAGCAGTTGTCCTGATACAGCCTGTTGGCCGCTTGCATCGCCTGCGCCATCAGCGCCGGATCATCCGAAAGGGCGGCGAAATCTGGGTTTTCGAATCTTCCCAGCCAACCTTCACGCAAAGCAGCCATCTCGCGCAGGTGATCCCGTGCCATTTCCTGTTGGTCGAGCCCCAGCAGCCCACGTGTATAATCGCGTCCCATCGGCCAGGCAGGCAGCAGGAACCAGGTGATGACAGAATAGATGACAGTCAACACGAGCGCGATCCCGGCGATTCTGGGAAACGGGGTATTCAGTTCCCTGATTCCGCCCCAGTCGTGGCCCGTGGTGTCATAGCCGGTGACGGGGTCGATTTCTCGATTACCAGTATGCGGGTCGGCACCGGGCAGCGTCTTGGGATCGGTGCTCATGCGCGGGTCTCCTCGCCGTCATCGGGCAGGATCGAGCGGGCGATCCGTTCCTGTTCGGGCTTCCTGCGCGGGTTGTAGGCGCGGATCAGCACGATCAGCATGAACCCGCCCATCCAGATCGGGCCGAAGACCTTGGCGAACAGGACAAGCGTCTCGTGGCTCATTGCGCATCCTCCGCGAACATCTCGTAGGCAGCGTCGGTCAGGGTGCCGAGCGATTGCAGATATGCCACCAGCGCGTCCATCTCAGTCAGACGGTCCGGATCGCCGTCGAAGGCACGCACTGCGATGTCGTCGCCGTAGCGGTCGCGGACGCCGTCAGCGCCGTCGGAATCGGGCCTGCTCTGGGCGCGCGCGTCGGCCATGGCATTGTCAATCATGGCGTCGTCATAGGGCACGCCGAGCCGAGCGAGTGTTGCGAGGTTGTCCTCGATCAGGCCGGTATTGAGATCGCGGGTCAGCCAGGGATAGGCCGGCATGATCGACACCGGGATCACGGCGCGCGGGTTGATCAGATGCGCGACATGCCAGTCGTCAGAATATTTCTCGCCCAACCGGGCGAGGTCGGGCCCGGTGCGTTTCGACCCCCACAGCATGGGGTGGTCATAGGCGCTTTCCGCGGCTAGCGAATAGGGGCCATAACGGTCGAGCTCGTCGGCAAGACTGCGCACCATCTGGGAATGGCAGGCATAGCAGCCCTCTCGGATGTAGATCTCGCGGCCTGCCAACTCCAGCGGCGTGTGCGGGCGCATGTCATCGGGGATCACGACCGTTTCTTCGATGGTGAAAAGCGGTGCGATCTCGACAATGCCCCCGACGGACGCGACCGCGATGATCGCGCCCACCAGCCCCATGGAGACCTTTTCGAGGTTGTAATGCAGCTTCAACATTGGCTCACTCCGCAGGTTGGGCGACAAGAGGACGGTCGGTTTCGTCCACCTTGTCACCAGCGGCGCGCATCGTCGCGCGACAGTTCAGGGCGCACAGCACCGCGCCGGTCAGAAACAGCGCGCCGCCAAGTGTTCGGGCCGCGTAATATGGCAGCATCGCCTCGACCGACTCGATGAAGCTGTAGGACAAGGCACCGCCCTCGTCATAGGCGCGCCACATCAGCCCCTGGGTGATCCCAGCATTCCAAAGCGATACGACATAGATCAGCGTCCCGGTTATCGCGAGCCAGAAATGCCACTCGATGGCCTTGGGCCAGGCCATGTCCGCGCGCCCCCAGAGCTTTGGCACTAAACTGTAGATTGCGCCGAAAATGATCATCGCCACCCAGCCCAGTGTTCCGGAATGGACGTGCCCTACTGTCCAGTCGGTGTAGTGCGACAGCGCGTTGACCGGGCGGATAGCAAGAAACGAGCCCTCGAAGGTCGACAGGCCATAGAACACCGCCGCCACGAACATGAAGCGCAGGACGGCGTCGTCGCGCACCTTGTGCCAGGCGCCGTTCAGCGTGGCGATGGCGTTGCCCGCCGAGGCCCAAGACGGCACCAGCAGCATCACCGAGAAGGTCATGCCCAGAGTCTGCACCCAGTAAGGCAGAGCGGTGTAATGCAGGTGGTGCGAGCCGGCCCACATGTAGAAGAACACGATCCCCCAGAAGCTCAGGATCGACAGCCGGTAGGACCATATGGGGCGCTGAGCGCGTACCGGCAGGAAGTAGTAGAGCATGCCCAGAAACCCGGCGGTCAGGAAGAACGCCACGGCGTTGTGGCCGTACCACCACTGGATCATCGCGTCCTGCACGCCCGACCAGATCGTGAAGCTTTCGCCTGACCCCCAGGTGACCGGCAGGGCCAGGTTGTTGACGATATGCAGCATCGCCACCACGAGGATGAAGGCCATGTAATACCAGTTGGCCACGTAGATATGCGGCTCGGCGCGGCGCGCGAGCGTGCGGATGTAGACCACGAAATAAGTCACCCAAACCACAACCAGCCATAGATCGGCGTACCATTCCGGCTCGGCGTATTCCTTGGACTGCGTCTGGCCCAACACGTATCCGGTCGCGGCCCAGATGCAGAACAGGTTGAAGCCGATCAGCACGAACCACGGGCTGACCGCATCTGCTAGCCGCGCCCGCGACGTGCGCTGCAACACATAGAACGAGGTGGCGATCAGTGCGTTGCCGCCAAAACCGAAGATCACGCCGGAGGTGTGCACCGGGCGCAGCCGCCCGTAGCTTGTCCAAGGCACGGCCGGTGTCGCCTCCGGCCAGTACATCAGCGCCGCGAGCCAGACGCCAACGCCCATTCCGACCACTGCCCAGATCAGAGTCATGACGATGCCGAAGCGGGTTGGCGCGTCGTAGTATTCCGCAAGGCGCCGCACAGGTGGCTCCGGATGGTCGTAGAGCGCACCGCCCAAGTAAAAAACTAGCGCGATCCCCAGAACGAGGGCGATGCCGCCATGCAGCGCCATCGGCCCGGTCTTGGCGACTGCCGCCATCAGCAGCCCAAGGATGGCAAGTCCCACGGAAAGCACCATGCCGATCTGGCGTTCTTGGACTGTTAGCGCTGCTACCATGGTTTGTGTCCCGTTCCTGCTCATGTCACCGGCGCCGAGTCTAAAGCGATGTCAGCGAGGGTCAACTGATCCATGTCAGCGAAAAAGGCGCGCTCGGCCGAGCGAAGGCGCGCCTTCAGGCGGCAGTGCCCGTCAAGCGTGCAGGCCCCTCCGTCGGCGCTCAGGCATTCGACAAGCGGCTGGCCCTCTTCGAGCAGGCGCACAACGGTGCCGAGCCGGATCTCGGATGCGGGCCGGGCCAGCGCCGCACCGCCGCCGCCGCCGCGGCGCGTCTCCACCAGCCCGGCCTGCGCAAGGCGCTGCATGATCTTGGCCAGATGATTGCGCGAAAGCCCAAACTCGGTGGCCAGATCGGCGGTGGAAAAGGCGCGATCAGGCGCGCTCGCCATACGCATGAGCATGCGCAGGCCGTAGTCGGTGAAGGAGGTGAGGCGCATCGCCGCGAATATCCCGTATGAATTGGTATTTACAATACCTATTATCAGACCTAGGCTTGATTGCAACACCTGAACCGCGAGGCCGTCATGTCCACCGGCGAACCATCCGCACAGATCGCCTCCGCCCGGCCAGAGATGACGGCGGCCATCATGGCGGAAACGGGCCTGGACGAGGAGATTCTGCGGGACCTTGTCCATTCCTTCTACGACAAGGTCCGCCGCGATGCGGTGCTCAGCCCGATCTTCGCCGCGCGCATAACCGACTGGGGGCCACACCTCGAGCGCATGGTCGCCTTCTGGTCCTCGGTCGCGCTGATGACCGGGCGCTACCACGGCCGCCCAGTGCCGGCACATACGCCGTTGCCGATCGATGGAGCGCATTTCCAGCGCTGGCTGGGACTGTTCCGCGAAACGGCCCACGAGGTCTGCACACCGTCAGGTGCCTTGCATGTCATTGAGCGAGCCGAACGCATCGCCCGCTCGCTCCACATCGCAGTCAAAGAGGCGCAGGCCGCCCCCGACGCCATTCCTGCCCTTCGCTGATGAAAGAAAGGATGCCCGAATGTCCTATGCCGCCCCAATCCAAGACGCCGCCGACCTGACCCGCCACATCGAGACGCGATATCACGCACGACACCGGCAGCCGTTGCAGACCCTCATCAAACTTGCCGAGATGATCGAGGACCTGCACGAACCCGATCATGACGTACCCGAAGGGCTGACCGCCATCTTACGCCGCCTGAACGGCGAGATGGAGGTGCACATGAAGAAAGAGGAGCTGTTGATTTTTCCGCTGATCCGCAAGGGCACCGGCGCACCGCTGGCCGAGCGAATCGCCCTGATGCGTGCCGACCATGACGACCACGACTGCGAGATTGCAAGGATTCGCCACCTGACCGACAACCTAACTCTGCCCGAAGGGGCCTGCACACCCTGGGCAACGCTTTACGGGGGACTGGCAGAGTTCATCGCAGACCTGAGCGAGCATATCCGGCTGGAAAACGACGTGCTCTTCCCGCAGGTCGAGCCTGCAGAACAGCAAGACCCCGCGCAGCGCACTTTTGGGGCAACGGAGTGAACATGATGGCCCTGAAACATGCCGCCCCCGGCGAAGTCGTCGATCTCCGCCCTCTCGGTCCCCGGCTATCCGCCGCCCGAACGCATGCCATCGTCCGCACATCAAGCTTCGAGGCGGTGCGCCTCGTCGTGCCGGCAGGTGTCGAGATCCCCTCGCACAAGGTTCCAGGCCGTATCACCCTCCAATGCATCGAGGGGCACGCCCAGCTCGCGCTAACCGACGAGACAATCGACCTGCGATCGGGCGATTGGATCTATCTCGACGGCAATGAGCCGCATTCGGTCGAAGGCATCGAGAATACATCACTGCTTCTGACCATTTTATTCGAATCCTAAGGCAGGCCAGAACGCCGGAGCTGACTTCATATTGAGTAGCGTGCCACATCGGAGATCGTCTCGTTCTGATTTCCACTTATCAGTTCGAGCCAGTTGGCTTTATTGCGGCGGTTGGCTATTGTAACTGCCAGCGGAAGACAGCGCCCCGCCTAAGCCTGTCGAGGTAACCGTGGGCCTAAGCCCACGGGTCAATCTCAACCAGCACCTGAACCTCGTCGCCGTCGATTTCATCGGCGGGGACGGCGCCGAAGGTTCCATCCCCTGCCTGGAACACGACGATCGAGACCATGAGGGTGGCGGCGAGAGAGGCGGCGAAGGCGTGAGCATCTTTGCGGGGCATTTGTTTGGCTCCTGTCTTGGAGGCGGGGAACCATCTCCCGGACAGGACCTCGACGGCCCGAATACTGGCTGACATCACCGGGTACGTTCGGATTTGCTCCGAATCCGGCCGGCGGCACGGGCTTGCCCGTAGTCCGACCCCTCGCGGGTTGATTTTGAGCCCAGGATTCGGGCCAAGGAAGGGAATGGCAAGCGGGGGATGGTGCCCTGACGACTGGAGCCGGTTGTCCCGCTGATGCTTTTGCCGCCAGCCTCCCGGCCAAGATCTTGGTTGAAGACTTCTTCTTTGGGGATGGATCCTTTGGCGCCCCGCGAACGCAAAGGACAAGGTTGTGATGGATGAGAGGCCCGCGCTTGGGCGGGCCCCTCGGTTTCAGTTGGGCTCAGGCGGCCAGGTCCGCGCCCCCTGCCCTTTCGCCCTCTTCATCAGTGACGATTTCAAGTCGCGCATTGCGGTATCCTTCCTTGGCGATCCAAAGCTCGGCCGCGGTGATGGATTCCGCCAGATGCAGCAGCTCGGCGTTGCCGCCGAAGTCGAGAAGCACGCGCACCTGCCCGGGCTTCGGATCCTCGGCCACCTCGAAGACGAGGGTGCTGTCAGCGGAATGGCTGCGCATGATGGTCACGAGGATCACCCCGTCCGACGAGAAGTTGCCCTCATGCAGCGTGAACGACGCGGGTGCCGTCCAGGTCGGATAGGCCCGGGGTGGTTCCTTTTTTACAAGGCGGCCGACACCATTCGAACGCTCCCAGGCCGCCAGCTTCTTCGTGAAGCGTGCCGGCGGCTTGGGGCTGCCATCGGTATAGCGAATGAGCGCCCCGAGGGGTGCGGTGTCGATGATGGTTGTTGCAGACATGTTTCCTCATTCCGAATGCGAGTAATCGCACTCATCTTATTGATATTGCTACTCTATTGGGTGATTGGGGGCGGAATCTCCGCCCCCCGCTGGATCACGTTATTCCGCGGCCAGCATCGACGCGCCTTCAGCAGGCAGGTCATCCGTCAGGAACGCAGGAAGGTCAGCTTCACTGACGCTGTCAGCCGCTTCGGCATCCACCCCCTGCCCTTCGGCACAGTCCTCACCGTCCAGCGCCACGAGATCGTTCCGGCGTAGGACCTCGGGCAACCAGCCGCTGCCCTTCAACAAGCGCTCGGCCTCATTGGCCATCTCGCCTTTCTTCAGGTGATCGAGGAGTTGGGCAGTCCCCTCTCCTTTAGCCTCCCGCACGGCCTCGAGGATGCGGGCCTTGGGCACGCGGTTGAGATAGGTGTCGACCGTCGGCTCCCATCCCGCCTCGACCATATCGAGACCTGTCGCTCGCGCCACGAGATCGGAATGCGCCATCCGCCGGGTCAGACCGCCCGCGGAGATGCCTGCCCCATAAGGGTTCACCTTCTCATGCAGCGCGTTGACGCCGAAGCTGAGGCAATGCGCCAGCAAGGCCAGCCGACTGCCCTGGTCGAGGACCGTGAGATAGTCCCAGAGTGCCGCATCATCACCAAGCGGCAGATCGGCTTCCCATTCCGCATGACGCTCGTCGACCAACTTCGCCACCGCGCTGTCCTTCAGATCGGGCGCCTGCGCCGACATGTAGACGTGACGCACGGAGGCTTCGAGACAGCTGCCCGAAGCAGAGGAGGTGCGGAAGGTGTCCGTCACCAGCTTCAGAAGCAGCAGCGTCAGCGCGACATCCGGCGAGCGCCCGATCGCTTCACGCAAAGCCAGCGTCCGGTGGGCCGTCAACTCCATGACCAACCGCTCGGGCAGTGGCTTCAACACCCCGTCATCCTCATCCTCCGGCAGGTCGCCACCAATCGGCTGGCCTCCCGACATGATGACGGTTCCGCCATGAGCGGCACTGCCATGGCCATCGGTGAAATCACGATCATCCCCCTGCCCCACCACCGCAGGATCAGTACCATCCTGGACCGCGGTCTCCTCAACGGGCTCATCCTCTGGACGCACATAGCCGCGATAGACTGCCAGCGCACCGTAGCGGTCGAGCGTGACGAACGCCCCTGCCCGCCCGATCTCCTCCGCGTCGAAGACCAACGGCCGGGTCTCGATCCTTTCCATCTCCGTTTCCAACACGCCAAGCCGCGTGTCGATCTCGTCGGGTATCTCATCCTGTCCTTCGTATTCCTCTTCCAGCGCCCGATACTCGGCGAGCAGCTTGGCATGGGCCGCACCTTCGTCATCTGTCATCGGTGCCGGATCGCCGGATAGAGACCGCAGGCCGTGGCTGTAGCCGTAGGGCAGGTCAAGCGCGACCTCGATCCACTTCCAGCCCTCAACCGCAACCGTCTCAGCCTCGGCCTGGAGTTTTTCCGTCACCAGCCGATCGAGCAGG
>Ga0209643_1002001_pt1 | contig 15076 bp, 15 predicted proteins | sample AutmiccBRH37_all_FD_187383 | JGI IMG/M metagenome (GOLD analysis project Ga0209643, IMG submission 187383) | Deep subsurface microbial communities from Mt. Terri, Switzerland - Autotrophic microbial communities BRH/37_all (SPAdes) (version 2) | ecosystem: Environmental > Aquatic > Deep... | reverse complement strand
TAGGTCACTATTTTTTAAAAAAAGTCAAATTTATACCCCTTCAACCCAGAGAACATGTGTAGAGAATCTTTTTTTAACCAATTTTTTAGCTGGAAAATCGAAAGTTGGGTTAGGAGGGAGTAGTTCCGGACTTGCTTCCTCTTTATGGATAGTATATTTTTAGCTTTAATTTTTACCCAAGCCAAAATGTAACATTATGGATAATATGCCAATATAGTGTATAAAACAGAAGGAGGTATATTATTATGGGTGTAACACTTATAGGTAAGCCGCCCTGGCCTGATCATGGTGGCCCATGCCCACAACTTCCCGGCACATTGATTAGAATTTTTATCCCGCCTGGTGCAGTAATAAACTTACTAAACCTGATAGAGATTACCAGTCCCAGCGGTATATGTCTGATTGTGAGAATACCCGCATTAGGAGGCACTTCTGGACTAAACGGTCTAATCGATCAGATCAAAAAGGCCGGGGGTACAATAGAATTGGTAAATGGTTAATCCCCTAAAAGATAGTCAGCCCCTATAAAAAGGGGCTGATTTTTTTAGGTGATAAATAAGATGTACTGAAACATGTATCATGTTTTTTTTAAAATCCGGCCTGCATTGGCGGTCGAATTGTAAAACTGCCCCTCCAGGCTCTTTCTCCCCAGGGTGGTCATTGGGGAATTAGTGGCGGAGGGGGGCGTTTTGCTGGTAAGGAATGAAAAAAAGCTGCTTAAATAAAAATATGACTCTTTACAAAATTCCAACTATATATTATATATTATATATTATATATTATATATAGAAGGCGAGTTAATAAAATGGCAAAAAACATGATGGGGAAGCTATATACAAAAAATGAAATGGCATACGAGTGGCTGAGGGAGAAAATTGTTAATGGGGACCTGGGACAGGGTGAGAAGATTATTATCCGTGAAATATCAAAACAATTTGGGATTAGTGATATACCGGTGCGTGAGGCTTTAAAGAAACTGGAGTCCGAGGGATTGGTGAAAAATGTTCCCCATGTTGGCGCCAGGGTATGCAATTTTAAGCTAAAGGAACTGGCGGAAATGATGGTAATACGTGTGGAACTTGAGACCCTGGCAATCAGGCTTGCCAGTAACAATATGAGCCAAAAAACAATCAGGCAGCTTGAAGACAGCATCAACAATATGGAAAATGCTCAAAAAAATGATGATTATAAAGCGTACTACAGTTTTGTCCGGGAGTTCTGTTTCACGGTCTACAAAAACTCTCTCAACGAAACACTTTATAATTTAATAGATTCATTATGGGAAAGAAGCGAAATAGGCAGTTCTATATATGTTTACATTCCAGAATGGGGAGAAAGATCTTTGGGCGTGCACCGCAAAATACTGGAGGCTTTGCGTACGGGAGACGGCCATAAGGCTGAAAAACTTTTTAAAGATTATAAGACTGAAGCGCTGAGAACTTTTATTAAAAAACTCGAGGAGGAGAAATTATAAAAACCCGGTTGAATAGTGAACACAGATCGAATTGAAAGTCAGAAAAATACGAAATTACAAAAAAATGTACAATTAAATCAAAGGGGGTATGGAATATGGAGTATGAACAGGTTGCGGTTGAACAGCAGGGACGGGTCAGGGTTATCTGCATGAACAGGCCGGAAAAAAGAAATGCACTTAGTGAAAAAATGGCCTCTGAGCTTATTTCGGCACTGAGGGAGGCTGATGCGGACCCTGGAGTGGGAGCGGTGGTGCTGACAGGAAAGGGTGACTCCTTTTGCGCCGGCGCGGACCTGGGAGACTTTTCCCGGATGGCGTCAAAAACAGCGCCGGTTATGCATCAGGAGGGAATCGAATCCACCGAGCTTTTCAAGACCGGGTATAAAATGACCAAGCCATTGATTGCTGCGGTAAACGGTCACGCCATGGGTGGTGGGTGCGGCCTGGCCGCCATGTGCCACATGGTGATAGCCAGCGAAAAGGCAAAGTTTGGGACACCGGAGATAAAGGTGGGTATTTTCCCCTTTGTAATATTCCCCCTTATTATAAGGGCGGTGGGACCCCGCAGGGCTCTCGAAATGGCCATTGTCGGACAGCCTCTGGGCGCCGCTGAAGCGCTGGAAGCAGGATTGGCAAATAAGGTGCTGCCAGCTGGGGAATTGTTGGACGGGACGATTAAACTGGCCTCGGATCTGGCCAGCAGAAGCCCCCTTGTCATGAAACTGGGGCTCAATGCCTATAACACCATCATGGACATGGAAGTTAACAAGGCCATGGACTACCTGAATACCCTCAGAGTTATAGATTTTATGAGCGAGGACCTTAAAGAGGGGGCCTCTGCTTTTATCCAAAAAAGGGCGCCGGAATGGAAAGGAAGGTAGCTGGAATAGTCGGTAAGAATGTTATGTAAACGGGGGTTATTGGCTTGCAGGAAGGTTATAAAACGATAGTTGTAAATTTTGCAAACAATATCTGCACCATACAGTTGAACCAGCCTGAAAGAAGGAACCCATTAAGCCAGATAACAGCAGTGGAACTGAATGATGCTCTTTTGAGGGCGGAAAGAAACAAGGATGTCAGGGTGGTCTTGCTTACCGGAGCCGGTGATGCTTTTTCCGCCGGCGCGGACCTGAGGGAATTCTCGCGGTACATGGGTAATACACCTCTTCAGCTGTATGACTCCGGACGGGAGTCAACCGAAATGTTTAAAACCGGCTACCGCTACACAAAACCCCTTATAGGGGCCATTAATGGACCTGCTTTTGCGGGGGGCTTCGGGCTTGTGGCCATGTGCCACATGGTAATATCGGCCGATACCGCTAAGTTTGCCATGACAGAAATAAAGGTAGGCCTTTTCCCATTTGTAATTATGCCAATAATAAAAAGGGCGCTGGGCGAAAAAAGGGCGTTGGAACTTTCAATTACGGGCCGTGTTTTGACGGCTGAAGAAGCAAAAAGTATCGGACTGGTTGACGAGGTTGTCCCCCGGGAGGATTTAATGAAAAGGGCAAGGGCTTTTGCCGAAGAGATTGCCACAAGGGGGCCTGTGGGGACAAGGCTGGGCCTTACCGCCTATTACGAGTCAAACTTTATGGAGCCCACTATAGCCATGGATTACCTCAACAGCATAAGGGTTGTAAATTTTAAAAGCGATGATTTGGCTGAGGGGGCAAGGGCCTTCCTGGAAAAAAGAATGCCGGAATGGAAAGGTGAATAAACGAAAGTGGTGCCATTATGAAACTATATGAATATGAGGCAAAAGAGCTTCTCTCCCGGCAGGGTATAAATATTCCCGGGGGAGCAGTGGCGCAAAGCCCTGATGAGGCTGGACGGGCAGCGCTGAAGGTTGGTTTTCCGGCCATGATCAAGTCCCAAATTTTACGGGGTAAAAGAGGCAAGAGCGGGCTTGTAAAAGAAGCCGGATCACTTCGGGAGGCCATTGACCTGGCCACCGATTTTCTTGGCAGCAAGGCTGACAATGAGGTTATTAATAATTTGCTTGTTGAAGAAAAGATTCAAATAAAGGCAGAGCTATTCGTGGCCATAACCTGCGACGATGTGAAAGGCTGCCCTGTTATAGTCTGTTCCTCCCGGGGAGGAGTTGATGTTGAGGAGTTATCCAGCGGTGAACAGGGCAGGATGGTGAAATACCATGTAGACCCTTTAAGGCCATTTCACCGTCATAACGCAATAGGCATTGTAAAGGAACTGGGTTTTGAAGGGCATATAATGGTATCCCTTGCCAATACACTGACAGAATTATACAGGCTGTACAAAAAAACAGACGCTAGCACGGTTGAAATAAACCCCCTGGTGATAAGCCGGGACAATAGTATTTATGCCGTTGACGCCAAGATTACCTTAGACAGCGCCGCGATAGAAAGACATCCCGACCTGAAGCAGTATATACATAAAGAGCCAACCGGCGATCCCCTGGAGGACAGGGCTGCCAAAAGCGGCATCACATTCATCAATCTGGGCGGGAGTATAGCCCTTATCAGCGGCGGCGCAGGGATTACAATGACTGTTTTGGATATGATAAAACATTTCGGAGGAAGCGCGGCCAATTTTTTGGATATGATGGGCGGAGTAGGTCCCGAAGTGTTTGCGGAGGCAACTGACATTGTGATCACCAAGGCCAACAGCGATCCCGTGGTGAAGGTCATTTTAATCAACATCAACCTTTCCGCAACACCCCTGGAGGGTATTGTCAGAGGTTTCAGCCAGGGTTTTGCCAGGAGGGCCCCCAGGGTGCCTGTGGTTGCTTTTATACAGGCAACTGATGCGGCGGTAATAAACATGAGCATCGACGAAGGCCGGCGACGTCTGGAAAAAATAGGTATGAAAATATATAGTGAGCTGGAAGACGCGATCAAGGCAGCGGTTTCCTTGGCAAGGGGGTGATTTGGTGGGGATTCTTATAAACAGGGATTCTCGCGTGGTGGTGGTAGGAATGACCGGGCGTTATGGCAGCAAACAAACAGAGGCCATGATTAAGTATGGAACCGGCATTGTGGCCGGGGTTACCCCGGGAAGGGGAGGTGAGAGCTTGCTCGGTGTTCCGGTTTTCGACCGTGTTTCCGAAGCGGTTCAACAGACCGGGGCAAATAGCGGCATTATATACGTCAGGGGGCTGGACGTCAAAGAGGCGGCCTTTGAGGCTATTGAGGCCGGACTTGACCTGCTGGTAATAGCCACGGAAAATGTGCCTGTTCAGGACACTATGGAAATTCGTCACTTTTCGAGGATTAATAATTGCTGGGTGGTGGGTCCCAACAGTATTGGCATAATCAATCCGGGTGAAACACTGATAGGCTCACTGGGTCCCAGCTATGCCAAACCCGGTCCGGTAGGCTTGATTTCACGGAGCGGCACTTTATCGGTTGAAATTACGCGGATATTATCAGGTGGCGGACTTGGTCAATCCACTTGTGTAAGCATGGGAGGTGATACCGTAATTGGAAGGAATCCCGTGGAATATCTTAAAAAATTTGAGGAGGATCCCCAGACTGAAATTGTTGTTTTGGTTGGTGAGATAGGCGGGCTGAAAGAAAACGAAGTGGCTGAATACATTGTCCGGATGTCCAAGCCCGTGGTTGGCTTTATTGCAGGTAGAAGCGTCCCTCCGGGTAAGAGGATGGGACATGTGGGGGCTATTATTTCCGGTGATGATGTGACCGCTGACAAAAAAAGGAGTATTTTGAAACAGGCCGGAGCACATATTGCCGATACCCCATGGGAAATAGTAACTATTTGCAAATCGTTAATCAATTGAACAAAATAAATCCAAAAAAGGAGGGCTGGCTTAATATGAACAAAAAGACATTACTCATTTTTTTATCGCTCTTTTTGGTGGCAGTCACACTGTTAACTTCCTGTTCCGGCAACAAAGCCGGGGATAAAAAAGAAGCGGCCCCGGTCCAGGCGCCGCAGACTATCAAACTAAAACTGGCCGACTCTTTTCCTGCAACCCATGTAATTTCGAAAGAGGGGGCAATGTACTGGGCCAACAGGGTAAAGGAATTAACCAAGGGCCAGGTGGAGTTTGAGTATTACCCGGCAGAACAGTTGGGCAAGGCTGCCGATTTGATGGACGCTGTAAAAAACAGAGTGACTGATGTGGGGTATGTGGCCCCATCCTACGTTTCCAATAAAATGCCCCTCAGTTCTGTGGGCATGCTGCCGGGATTTTTTACAACCTGTACAGTGGGGACCGTAGCCTATTGGAAGGTGGTTGAGCAATACCTGGAAAAAGAAGAGTTTGTGAAAAACGGAATACGCCCCATCTGGGCCGTTACGCTGGCCCCTTATAAAATATCTACCAACAAGGCCGCTATTAAATCCATAGGGGATATTAAAGGGTTGAAAATCAGAACCGGGGGCGCCACACAGGAGTTCATGGTAAAGGAACTGGGAGGGATATCGGTATCGACACCTGCGCCGGAAATATACACCGCCATGCAGCGCGGGACTATAGACGGGTCCACAGGTCCTTATTCCAGTTTTAAGCCTTACAAGATGCAGGAAGTGGTACGACATTCAGCGACCAACAGCAGTGTGGGAAGCTTTATAGTCACCTACTCCATAAATGAAGAGGTGTGGGGAAAGCTGCCCGACAATGTCAAAAATGCCATGAAGGAAGCCGGGAAGGACACCATGAAACATCTGAGCAAGGTGTTGGACGAGGAAGAACTGAAGGAGCAAAAATCTCTGGAGGGCTTTAATGTAGCCATGTATACCTGGTCGGCTGAGGATGTGGCGAAACAGACGGCAGCCGCCAAGGTGGTAGCTGACATGTGGGCCAAGAAGCTTGATGAACGTGGGCTGGGCGGGAGTAAAACTGTGGAGCTGTTTGTTAAGGCGCTGCAGTGATTGATACGGGTACTTCCCCGGCCCGGGGAAGTACCCGCCGGCTGAATGGAACACCCGGTATTAAGTGGGGGTTTGATAGTGTGATAAATAAGATATTGACCTCGGCCGAGAAGGGGCTTTTTGTAGTTAGCCGTATTTCCCTGTTTGCAATGATGCTGCTTATCACCATGGATACCGCCGGCAGGTATTTTTTCAATAATCCTTTACACGGAACACTTGAGATTACCGAGTTGTATTTGATGGGTGCGGTTGTGTTTCTAAGCATGAGCAATACCATGCGCCTGGGGGGGCATATTCGAATAAGGCTGCTGTCGGATAGGTTCAGTCCCCTGTTAAAAACCTGCCTGGAAATTCTATTCGGAATACTTTCTTTTTGCCTGTTTGCCGCCATAACGTACAGAAGCTCCGGGGTCGCTTTTAAAGCGCTGGCCGGCAGGGAGGTTGTTTTTGGCATAATACAGTGGCCCGTTTACATATCCTGGTTGATAGTTGCCCTGGGGATGGGCATTCTCACAGCAAGAATACTGTTAAATACAGTTAGTGAGGTGGCGGTTGTTTTGGGCATGTTCGCTTCAGGGAGGGAAAAAAAGTCCGGGGCTCAAGGATAGGAGATAGGGGTCAAAGGTAAGAAAAACGGCTTTAATAACTATTCGGGGGAAATAAACATGATTGTTGCAATCTCCTTATGTTTTCTGCTTTTTCTACTTTTTTGCGGTATGCCTGTGGCCTTTTCCCTGGGCGTAGCGGGTGCCGCCGGCCTGTATCTTATCAATGGCCTTCCAGCCATGATGGGGATACTGGAAATAGCCCCATATCGCACTGCGGCCAGTTTTTTAATGACTACAATTCCGATGTTTATACTGATGGCGGAATTTGCCAGTGAAGGTAAAATGACCAGAAATCTTTTTGTTGCCGCGTATAAATGGATGGGCCAGCTCCCGGGGGGGCTTGCCATTGCCTCAGTCATTGCCAGCACCGGCTTTGCCGCCGTTTCGGGGTCAAGCACCGCCTCTGCCGCCACATTGTCCTCCATCGCCATGCCGGAAATGAAAAAATATGGTTATAATGAGGGTTTCTCCGCTGGAGTCATAAGTATTGCGGGGACACTGGCAATAATGATCCCGCCCAGCATAGCTTTTATACTATATGGTATACTTACCGAGGTATCCATAGGGAAAATGTTTATTGCGGGTATAATCCCAGGGCTGATTACAGCGGCGGGATACTGCGCGGCTATACTAATATGTGTAAAAAGGAAGCCCTCCTTAGCTCCGAGGTATACCGCCAACTCACTCCGGGAAAAGGTCGAGTCGTTAAAACCAATATGGACGGTAATGCTGCTGGTGGTCCTTGTCCTGGGAGGCATATACACCGGGGCGGTCACAGCCACCGAAGCGGGGGCGGTGGGCGCTGCCGGCGCGTTTCTTATAGGCGTGGCCACTGGGAAAATAAAGGCTCCGGGTGTATGGTCTTCATTGGGCAGAACTGCGCAGACCACCACCATGATTTTTTCGATAATTATCGGGGCAATGATATTTGGCTATTTTATAACAACCACCCAGATGACACAAAAGTTGATTAATCTGGTGGTAGCCTTGAATCTGAGCCCGGGGATAGTGCTGTTTATAATTGTCTGCATGTATCTTTTGCTGGGTTGCATTTTGGACCAGATTGCCATACTGCTATTGACAATCCCTCTCATTTTTCCACTGGTTATGAGCCTTAACTTTGACCCCATCTGGTTCGGAATTATAATCACCAAGACGGCGGAAATCGGCATGGTAACACCGCCGATTGGCATGAATGTGTATGTGACGTCGGCAAGTTCAGGGGTTAAATTGGAAGAGGTATTCAGGGGAATATGGCCATTTGTTCTGGCCGATCTGATTGTTTTGCTGATTTTGTGCATGTTTCCCGAAATAAGCCTATGGCTTCCCAGTTTAATGGGGAAATAACAATCCAGGTGAGAAAGAGGGTGTAAGGTCTCTATTATTAAAAATCAAGAGAAAGGGGATGCTTAATTGAAGAGTGTTCGAATTGGAGCAGGGCAGGGTTTCTGGGGCGACTCGCCGTTTCCGGCCATTGATGTGGTGAAATCCGGTAATATAAAATATCTGGCCTGCGACGCCCTGGCGGAGCTTACACTGGCCATACTGCAGAAATCCAGGCAAAAGGACCCCACCAAGGGATATGTGGAAGACATGTTTTTCAGCTTACTTCTGAAGCCTTGCCGGGAAATGGGTGTCAGGATACTTACCAACGCCGGTGGGATTAACCCCGAAGGCGCTGGGAGGATGGTATATGAACTGGCCCGCAAGATGGGCTTGAAGGGGTTGAAAATTGCTGTTATTACCGGCGATGATATTCTACCCAGGCTGGGAGAGCTTAGAGAAATGGGAATTAACCTTTCAGATATGGAAAACGGCGGAGATATTTCTTCAATAGAGGACAGGATTCTTTTCGCCAACGCCTATCTGGGGGCCAAGCCAATGGTTGAGGCGCTGGAAAAGGGCGCCGACGTTATAATAACCGGCCGTACTGCAGATCCGGCAATGTTCCTGGCGCCCCTGGTACATGAGCTGGGTTGGGGCTGGGATGACTGGAACAGGCTGGCTGCCGGAATTTTGCTGGGACATCTGATGGAATGTTCGGCCCAGAGCACCGGGGGCAATTTCAGCGGGGACTGGTGGAACATCCCCAAAATGGAGAGGATTGGCTATCCCGTGGCCGAAGTTTATGAAAGCGGTGAGGCCGTGCTGTCCAAGCCCGAGGGCACCGGCGGGAGAGTTGATCTGGAAACCGTCAAAGAGCAGATGCTTTACGAGGTGCACGATCCCTCTGCTTACATAACTCCTGATGTAGTGGCTGATTTTGCCTCAGCCAGGCTGGAGCAGGTAGGTCCAGACAGGGTCAGTATAACCGGTATGAAGGGTAAACCGAGGCCGGATAATCTCAAGGTATCCATAGGGTACAGCGACGGTTGGCTGGGCGAGGCGGCATTAAGGTACTCCTGGCCCGATGCGATGAAGAAGGCCCGCAAGGCCGAGGAGATACTCAAGAAACAGTTTAAGGTTATGGGGCTTTCATTTGAAGAAATACTAACTGAGTATATAGGCTATAATTCCCTTTGCGGCACTACGGCCTACGGAGACGGGGAGGATTTAAACGAGGTCGGCCTCCGGATTGCGGTGCGCACCAGGAATAAAGCGGATGCCGCAAAGGTGCCGCGTCTGCTGCCGCCACTGGCCCTGAACGGCCCGCCAAATGCCAGCGGGGCCGGGGGAATGCCGAGACCCCGTGAGCTTATCGGGCTTTGGTCTGTCCTTGTGAACAGGGCAGAGGTTGAAAAACAGGTGCAGATAAATATCATGGAGGTGGAGTGATGCCCAAGATGCTTTTAAAGGAACTGGCGCACGCCCGCTCCGGAGACAAGGGAAACACAGTAAATATAGGGCTTTTCCCATACAACGAGAAAGACTACCAGCTATTGAAGGAGCAGGTAACCCCCCAGAGGGTTAAGCAACATTTCGGGGAAATGGTTCAGGGGGAAGTAATTCGCTACGAGGTTCCCAATATAAACGCTTTTAATTTCGTTCTCAGGGGAGCCCTAAACGGAGGGGCCTCCCGGTCCCTTCGCAGTGATAACCTGGGCAAGTGCTTCGGGGCCAACCTGCTCCGAATGTACGTTGAAACCGGCAATTAATTTATGAGCTGTAAACGACATGGGAGTACCTATAAATACTCCCATGTCGTTTTAATTTTGCATCTAAACATTTTGGCACAGATTATGCTGCTGAACCGCCCGGGAGTATTTGACCCACCTGGATATTTTTAATTGGGGCCTTTGGCAATTATCTTAAGTGTACCAGACAGAGGGTTTAACTTCTCTTTTTTAAACCATTGGCTAATGCTAACTTAGTATCTTCATGAGAAAAAGATATGCCGAATGAATCAATCCCTGTTTTAATTGATAAATCCAAACCGGCATTTTCCAACCACCTGTTAATTAAACTTTTTTGCATGCTTACAGCGTGCATAGGATTTTGGATAATTTTTTTTGCGTATATCGTACATACGTTTAATAATTCTTTATTTTTTACTGTATAACTGACCAGACCAATTGTTTCCGCTTCGGTCGAACTAATTGTTTCCCCAGTTAACAATAACTCACGGGTTTTGTTTAAGCCAATTACGAATGGAAACAAAGCTGCCTCAATTACTGATGGTATACCTAATTTTACTTCCTGCATGCCGAAAACAGCCTCTTCTGAAGCTATGCTCATATCACAAGAAATAGCTAATTCCAAGCCGGCACCAAAACAATATCCATTGATACCTGCTATTACGGGTTTTGATAGTCCCCTTATAGTACCCATTAATTTTTGAAGGGTAGATATAAAATCTATTCCTGTTATTGTATCAAGTTTTTTCATTACATTAATATCAGCACCCACAACAAAGCTGTTGCCACTCCCAGTTAAAATAACCGCCTTTATACTGTCGTCTTTTTCTAACTCCGTCAGTGTAGTTATTATCTCATATATCATTGGTATATTAAGGGCATTTAATTTGTCTTCCCTTTTCATTATGACGACTGCTATATCATTATTTCTCATTATATTTAAATATTCTTTCATTGGGTTCATTCATACACGTCCTTTCTTATGGTAGACGCTTTTGTCTTAAATATTGGAAAAACTTTTTCTTGTTAATAATTAATCCTGCTTAAAAAACTTCTTTGTTTTTTGCCTATACACGTTATTAGGTCCTTGCAGGGGTCATTTCAACCAACCCCTTATAACGAGTTGACTATAGCGATAAGATACTCAATTATTTTACATTACTCCTTGGGTTACCTAACTTCCCTTTCCTTTGGTGTTTAAAGAGTCCGCTGTTCGTGATAGAATAGTTATAAATCTAGCACAAACCTTCATAATTTTACTTAAGGAGAATATAAACATGAAAAGTGTTCAATCAATCGATCGAGCGCTGGGCATACTGGACGCCTTCTCATTTGAACATCAGGAACTTAGCATGACTGAAATTTCTATAAAGCTTAACCTCCCCAAAAGCACAGTTATGCGGCTATTAAATGCATTTGAGAAAAATTATTATTTAGAGAAAAACCAAAACACTAAAAAATACCGACTTGGAATTAAACTCTTATATCTAGGAGGCATTGTCCAAAACAGAATTGAAACAAGAGAAGTTGCCAAGCCATTAATGGAAAAAGCCAGGAAAATAACAGGTGAATCAATACTTTTAAGTATTATTGCTAACAATAAAAGGTTATGCATAGAATATCTAGAAACAATTCATGATCTCAAAGCAGGTTTCTATGTTGGACAAACTTCTCCCCTACATGTTGGAGCAACCGGGAAACTATTATTAGCGTTCCTTGATAACAGTGAGATTGATAAAATAATTGACGACTCTGAATTAGTAATGTTAACTAAAAACACTATAACCAATAAAACGGATTTAAAAAACGAATTGTTGCAAATAAGAAAGCAGCAATATGCATTTAGTAAAGAAGAGAGACTGGATGGCGTTATAGGTATAAGTGTACCTATTTACGATTATAGTAAAAAGGTGGTGGCGGCATTGGGAACTGCGGTGCCAAAATTAAGGATGGATGACTATAAGCAGGATTATTATTTATCAGTACTCCAAAATATAGCCAGGGAAATATCATATAAAATGGGCTATAAGGGCTGAAAGACTGGAAAACTAAAGCCTAGAGGGCTTAGCCTGCTGGGACTTTGATTATTTATACAAAAACACCTTCATCTTTGTATTTTTTAATTTTTTCATCAGATAACCGCAGAATTTCCCTAGCGATCATATCGGTATCCTCACCAAGAAGAGGGGCACTCCTGCAATAAACTGCGGGTGTTTGGTCCAGTTTAAATTCACTACCCTGAAAATAGTGACTTCCCATTGAAGCGTGGTTTAGTGGGATAAAGTGTGACCTGAACTTTAACTGTGTATCTTTGTAAAGGTCGCTGGAATTCTGTATAACACCAGCGCTTACCCCCGCCCTTTGAAGGTCGGCCATTAACTGGTAGGCGTCTTTATTTACTGTCCATAAGGCAATATTTTCTTCAAGTTCATCTTCATGAATTTTTCTTCCTTCGACAGTGCCGAAATACTCCCGTTCAGTCCAGCCTTCTCGGCCAATAACTTCACAAAGAGCTTCCCATTCCTCTTCTTTAAATACCGCTATGGCAATCCACCTGTCCTCTCCCATGCATGGATAAATACCATGCGGAGCCGCCGCCGGGTGTCGGTTTCCATGTCGGCTGGCTTCCCTTTTATTAACTGAAAAGTCAAGTAACAATGGTGAAATTGACTGCAACGCAGCTTCTAGCTGCGAAAAATCTATATGCATGCCATATCCCGTACGGTCCCGATGATCAAGTGCTGCTAAAATAGCCACAGCTCCAAATTTGGGTACTATAAAGTCAGTATAAGCACCGTACGGCCCCACCGGTGGACTGTCCTGCAACCCAGTAATGTGAGTAAGGCCGCTAAGCGCGGACAAAACAGGTCCATAGCCGGGCTGACCGGAACCGCTGCCTCCCCGTCCAAGCATTGAAGTGCTGAATAAAATAATATCAGGCTTTATCTGCTTAAGTTCTTCATAGCCTAACCCCATGCGCTCCATCGCACCCGGAGTAAAGTTTTCCGCAACAACATCCGCCCATTTTACCAGCTCTTCTATTATGTTCCGGCTTTTTGGGTTTTTTATGTTTAAGGACAGGCTGAGTTTTCCCACATTATAGTTGGTAAAATACATGCTGTTGTTAAAATCTGATTTACCACCTTTATACGGGCCGGACATTCGAAGAGTATCAAGACGTGAATTACTCTCTATCTTTATTACGGTAGCTCCGTAGTTGGCCAGATACAGCGTTGTCATCGGACCTGCGGCAACCCATGTAAAGTCCAATATTTTGAGACCCTTTAATGCACCTTTATTTTCATTCTTCCCCTCCAAAAAAACACCCCCTAAAAATTTATTAAATCCTATGGTGTCAATTCACAATTAATTATTAGTTCAAATTATTTAATCGATTTCTTCATCTAGGAGGCTGTTGAAAAAGTCCATCTGCTGCGTTGCGGCGGCGGCTTCAATGCTCAACGTACAAGGAGTACGCCTCCGCTTGAAGCCTTGCCGCGCCTTGCATCTGGAGCTTTTTGAACAGCCTCCGGTTGTAGTCGGATAAGTACTTTATTTACCTCTTACCATAGTTTTGCAACACTCTCCTAGATAATCTTTTTGATCTTGTACAAAGCAATTTTCCGTTGCGAAAAGCCCAGTTCCTTTTCGTATATCTCTGCGTTATGCTCACCAATTAGAGGTGCAAACCGCCGTATGGACGGCTGGTTATTGAACCTTAAAACACTACCCGGACATATGAAATTTTCCCCAGTTAACGGGCTAGCTACAGGCTCAAAAAAACATCTTGAGTTTAGCTGAGGATAATGAAATATTTCACTGACGCTGTTTATCGGAAATAGCAACATTCGCCGACTAATTGCCTGTTCAGTCAGTTCCCTCTTGGAATGGTTGAGAAAAAAAGACTCGATGACCCCGGAAATCTTGTTCAAAACCTCTTCGGAAACTCCTCCATATGGCATATTACCCCAATCTACCTGCTGGAGGCTGGAGGCATCATAACCTTCTTCCTCCATAAAGCGTATTAGCTCCCGCATACTGCTGCCACCGGCTCCCGGCCCCCCGCTGAGCATGAAGTTAACATAACCATCTTTACAAGGCCACGTCATACGCATAAAAAGATCCTTCCCCGTACGTCTGGTGTTGCCTTCCCTCTCAATAACCAGGCCATCCGCCTCGTAACATTGAGGAACCTGGCTCAAGGTGCGGACCATAGCTTCCTGGCAGGAAACATCCACATACTGTCCATTGCCACTCTTATTGCGCCAGTAGTGGGCAATCAACCCCCCTGTGGCGCCCGCCACTGCTCCATGAAAATAAAACTGTGGAAACCCGATTGCCATAGGTGGATTTTTAGGCTCACCGGTAATATAAACTAATCCTCCCATACTGCTTCCCACAAGATCATAAACCTTATAATGGGCATAAGGTCCTTCTTGTCCAAAGGGTGTGATGGAAATCATGATTAATCTCGGGTTAATTTTACTTAATTCTTTATAATCAAGACCTAATGAATCCAAATAACCCGGATCGAAAGATTCTATTAAAAAATCGGCTGACTCTACCAGTTTTTTAAGTACCTGTCGGCCTTCAACATCAGTTATATTTAAAGTTATGCTCCGTTTATTCGAGCTGTATGCCCACCAGAACAAACTATTTTCCGGGCCGGGAATATCTTTATAGAACGGGCCGATTTTTCTGGCTGGGTCCCCTTCCGGCAGCTCAATTTTTATCACATCAGCCCCTAGGTCGGCAAAAACTTTTCCACACAGAATACCTCTCTCATCAGCCAGATCCAGAACCCGATATGGAAACATATTATCCTTTCCCTTCCTATTACAATTCTACCAAGGTGTACCGTTTAACGAGATTTCGAGTTATGTTTTTTCTTCAAGTAGCTCTTTTAATAATGCTTTTTTCAAAAAATTACTAGCCAGGAAACATAAAACCAGGGTGGTTGGCAAAGTTTTTTAATAAACAATTCCAGTAAAATTATCCTTTGACCATAGAATTGCAGAGGACTTCAAACAACATTGGTGGAGCGTTGC